>Ga0075018_10000707_pt1 | contig 10500 bp, 7 predicted proteins | sample ColStrG_CSR_2014_FD_71471 | JGI IMG/M metagenome (GOLD analysis project Ga0075018, IMG submission 71471) | Freshwater sediment microbial communities in response to fracking from Pennsylvania, USA - Cold Stream Run_MetaG_CSR_2014 | ecosystem: Environmental > Aquatic > Freshwater > Creek >... | reverse complement strand
GGGCTACGTTGGCGCTCTCTACAACGGGGCGAGCAGCGTGAACAGCCTGATCCGCAATGCTGCCGGCGCGCCTGATCCATACTTAACTGCCGGCCGGATTCCGCAATGCTCCATCGGCCAGAAAAACTGGATCAGCGGCGCACGGCACGTGTTGAAACTGGTGGATGGTTCTCTGGGCAATGTGCCTGTCCGGCCGGACAACAATCTGGGCGGGTTCACCGTCGGTTCCGAGAATCCGGTCTACATTCAGGGCAACTATAACTCGAACTGCACCGCCGCTGGCAACGCCGGCTGTACCCCCGGCAACGCCAATTACGACATTACCTGGAACCCTCCGCCTCAACCCGAACCGCCACACGCGGCAGCGGCTGTGATCGCCGACGCGGTCACACTCCTGTCCAACAACTGGTCCGACCTCGCCAGCCTCGGCTCTCCTACTAACATTGGTGGCCGCCTTGGCGGCACAACTTACTACCGGGTGGCCGTTTCCGGCGGCAAGAACATTAACTTCAACACCCAAGGCTTAGCTTGGGCCGGGGGCGACTTCGGCACGGATGGCGGATTGCACAACTTCCTCCGCCTGCTGGAAAATTGGGGAGGCCAGACTCTGAACTACAAGGGATCTCTGGTCAGCATGTACTACTCCACTTACGCCACCGGCGTCGACCGCGACGGCGGCGTCCCCACTTCGACCACTTACTCTCCACCAGCTCGAAACTACACCTTCGATCCGCTGTTCACGCAGCCACAAAATCTGCCGCCAGGAACACCGCTGTTCCGCGACATCGACAACTTGAGCTACCGGCAAAGCTTCACGCCACACACCGGCTGCTACTAACCAAGCCGCAATTCAACCAGCCCCGGCCCTGCGAATGCAGGGCCGGGGCTTTTTAATGTACCGTTCAGTGTAGGCGCGGGCGTCCTCGCCCGTGCAGCCCGGGCAAAGACCGTCTTCCGATGTCAACCCGAGCGCAGCGACGGTCGCGTAGCGGCAGGTGTCTCATGCCCAAGGGCCTAACCCCGCCTGGAATAGACCCCGGCCCCATCGCGCCATGCCCAAAGAGTATCCCTGGTGGGTCGGGCCTGAGTTGCACTGCTCGCCGAGGCGCCGAGCTTCGCTCGGTCGGGCAGGCGAGACGCCTGCCACTACGCGTAGCCTGTAAGATATCCACTCGGAGGGACAACGCTTGCCAAAAATCAGCGCCATTTTCTGGGACGTCGGCGGCGTCCTGCTCACTAACGCCTGGGACCGCGAGCAGCGCCAGGGTACGCTTAAGCAATTCGCTCTGGATGAAGTCGAATTCGAGAACCGCCATGAAATGCTGGTCTCATCACTCGAGCGCGGCAAGATCAGCCTGCAGCAATATCTGGAGCGCGCGATTTTCTACCGTCCCCGCTCCTTCACTCCGGACGCGTTCAAAGAGTACATGTTTTCCCTGTCGCAACCGGACAAGGAGACTCTGCAACTCGCGGCGGAGCTGGCCCGCTCGGGCAAATACCGGATGTCCACGATCAACAATGAGTCGAAAGAATTGAACTTGTTCCGCATCCAAACCTTCGGTCTGCGCGAAATCTTCAGCCTCTTCGTAAGCTCCTGCTTTGTCGGATTGCGCAAGCCGGAGGAAGGAATCTACCGCCTGGCCCTGGAGATGACGCAGAGGCCTCCGGAAGAATGCTGTTTTGTCGACGATCGTCCGTTGAATCTGGACAGCGCCTCGCGGCTGGGCATGCACGTTATCCAGATGGAAAACGCAGAGCAGTTGCGCCGGGACCTGCAAAAACTAGGAGCCACTACGTAACTGCGAGTGAACGAAGTCCCCCCCTCGCAAATGCTCACGCGCCTCTGTGGGGTGGCTTCAGCGCGGGTGTGCCGGGGCTCGGCAGGTTGGACTTGGCGGAGCCCGAGTCCGCGCCTGCTCCCAAACTCAAATCGCTGGACCAGCAGTCGGCGAGGATCTTCCAGTCGCCCGCCTGGCGAGCCAGGGTAAGCAGGTACTTGCCGCGCTCTTCGCGGCGTTTGCCCATGGTGAACGGAACCAGCATTTTGCAGCGGCCCGCGTCGTAGGCAATGTCGCCGAATACTTCCGTCCGCAGGGGATCCATTTCGACATCGCCGAATCCCGCGTCCAGCAAGCCAACGAACAACTCGCGAATGGCCGCAGTGCCGCGAACCGGCGGCACATTCGGACGCAGCACAATCGCGTCCACCGCGTAGAGGCTGACCACATCGTCGAGCTGTTTGCCGTTGCAGGCCTGCGCCCAATTCTGCGTTAGGTTTCGTACCGCAGCTTCCGCCCGGCTCAACGAAGCGCCGCCTAATTGGGTGCGCGCCCGCACATCGCGCGCAGCGGGAGCGCTAATCGGCACACGCGGCTCGGACCCTGCAAGCGAAACTCCTCCCTCCGCAGACGCGAAATAGTGGTGATGATAATGATGATGATAGTGGTGCTGGCCGGCCGCAGGCGCGGCCGGTCGTGGGCTGGCCGCATTTGCCGCTCCCGGCTCCTGGGGTGGGGCATCCTGCTGGGGAACGCCGCAGATCGCGCAGAACCGGTTCACCGCCGGGTTCTGGCTACCGCAGGAGAGGCACACGCGAAACTCCGCGGCCTCCGCGACGGCGCTGGTGGATGCGTCCGCGTCCACCTGCGTAGTCAGCCGCTGCACCGCTTGCAGAGCGGCGGCAATAGCTTCGTTGCCAGGCTTGGGATGATGCAGGTCTTGCTTCAGGCGGCGGAAGAAATCGTCGACCGAGGGGTTGTGGGCGAGATCTCCCTCGGACCCCGACCCAGGCGAACTCCGCACCGGTCCGCTCGGCTTTTCATGATCCATAGCACTGGCCCACTCTGCGGCCATTCTAGCCGAAAACAAGCTAGTCGAAAAGCACACAGTCGAAAGGAAGCTTAGCGGCTTGAAAACTCGATCTTCGCTTCGGTCTCGGTGGCAGTGCCGTTGCACATCGCCGGACGATATCGCCAGGAACGCACGGCGTCCAGGATGGTCCGGTCTTCCGCAGGGCCGGCGCTTTCAAGGATGAGCGGAGAATGTACGCGTCCGTCCGTACCGATGATGAAACTGACGCGCACTTTCGAGCTGGGCTCGGCGATGTCGAGCAGCGGATTCGGCGTAGCTAACGGCTCGGGCGGTTCCGAAGCCTCACAACTTGCACCCGCTGTGTGCATCATCGCTGCGAATTCCGAATCATGCAACGCCGCAGCCCACACCTGACGTTCACGGGCAGCTAACGACAGTGATGATGAGGCCGACCGCGCAACAGGTCGCAGGGCTGAGGCCAGACAGGCGGCGGGCGCTAGGGCCACAAGAAGAAACGAGCACAATCTGCGGACTGGCATGTCCAATTCCCCGGGAGCATGGTGGAGACGAGAGAAGCCGCCACGCTGCGAACCTGAGTTCCTGAAGGGCAATCAGAATGCCAGCACCAACCTTCCGTATGTATGTGAGACAACGATACTTAGACGCCATCAGAGGTTTGATTGGAGGAGATGGGATGAAAACCATTGCAGCTTTCGGCGGCGGGATGTGCGCGCCATCCGATTTGAAAAGGGAACGCTGACTGCAAATAAAGGGTTCTAGCCTCGGGGGCGAAAAGGCTTAATTCCCATTTCCGTCGCGGTACGTGTTCCACGTATTTCCGGCCCAGCACCAGTAGTGAAAGTTGAATCTCGGGATCCAGCGCCTGAAGGCGGAATTTCCTTCCAAACGCTTTCGGCACGCCTGAAAAGCGTGCCCTGATACGAATCACGCTTGCACGACTGGCTGCTATGAGTCCGAGTAGGTCGGAGCCGGGTCTCCCATCTTCAGCGGCCACTTGTTACGCTCCAGCGCAGGCGACCATGCGGGATCAGGCCGCCGCACCTCCGGATTATCGTTGGGTCCGCCGCTCCCGTCGGCCAACAGCGGGGCAACGACGCGAAGGGCCTCGACTTCGGTACGCAAGCGCGCCAAATCCATCTCTTTTGCCCGCAGCACTTCGTAGATGTTTTTCATAGCCGCCAAGCTCCGGCACCGGGCCCGTAAAGCCCAAAATAGTTTCGCCTAGAAATAGAGAGCGTATTGCTTTCCGGCTGGGTTAGGCGGATTGTAATACAGAATCTGCGAAACCGCCATTTCAAAAGAAACTGTGAACTTGCGTCCTCATGGCGGGCTTGAACCGTAGCAAGCTACGTCTCTACAGAGGGCACTTGATGCAACGTCGCAGTCGTCCTGAGTTTTGGAGTTGCGGACTCGCCCTTGGAGGAGCAAAAAAAGGGAGCCGGAAATCCGGCTCCCTAAGTTAAATCGCATCTACCCCGCTAGAAGGTGAACTTCAGCCCCAGACGGATGGTGCGGGATATCTGGTAATAAACCGGGGTCTTATAGTTGCTGTTGAGAGCCGCATAAGTGCCCCGGCCTTTGAAGTTGTCCAGTTGAGCCTGAACGTTATACGGTCGCTCGGCCGCAGCGTAGAACGGGTTGCCATTGGCGAGGCGGCACTGACCCACAAACGTGCAACTCGGGTCCGGGCTATTCAACGCAATGTACTGGTTGGTCACAGCCAACGAGGTCATTTCCGCGCTGTAGGCAGTCACCGAACGCTGGTTCCACAGGTTGGCGGCTGTGAACGTGAAGCTGATCGCCTTCTGCTCGCCCAACTTGTAGTTCTGCGTGACGTTGAAGTCAGTCTGGGTGTACCAAGGGGTACGGAAAGTCCGCGGGCTCCCGACCGTAAGCAAGCCGGTGGCCGGATCCCTGGTCTCATCAACCCACTTCCCGCGATTCCAGGCCTGAATTGCCCAGAAGCTGTCTCCAGAGCCCACATCCAGGTAGCTGGTCACGGGTGAGCCGCTGTAAAGGTACTGGAAGATACCGAAATCCGTGGTGAACTTCTTCATCCAGGCCAACTCGTAATAGGCGTAACCCTTCCATGTGCTCGGGCGATCCGTCGGCAGCAACCCGCTGGAAGAATTACCGGAGGCATTCCATTGGAAGTACGGCTCGTCAAAGGCCCGGCTATTGTTCGGCGAACTGCGTCCAGCCTGGGTACCGTCGGAAATATCCGAGCTCGTCAGACCCGTGTAATTGCCACGGAATTTGCTGTAGGTATAGGACAGCATCCCGAACCAGTGGTCGCTGTGCGTTTTGGTCAGGCGGAATTCCACACCGTCGTAAGCCCGAGCAGCCGGAATCATTTTCTGGACTGGGCAGGTGATACCAGCGCACGCTGGCGGCGGGGGGTTCGCAGGTTGCGGGTAAAGGAAATTGTAGAAGCTGTTGAATGTGCTTTCGGCGCCTTTACCCGGATTACCGATGACAAAGGTCTCGCTGCCGGCGGCTGGCCCAGTAGTTGCGATAATGGACGAGTCCTCGATCACATTATCCACGCGGCGGCGATCCCAGCGCGCTTCGAACGCCAGGTTCTTGCGAATCTGGTAATCCATGCCGAATACGGACTCATGCTGGCTGAAGGGTTTCAGTCCAGGAATGACGCCCGTGGAGGTAAGGCTGCAAGTCGCACAGGTAGTCGGGAAAGTGCGGTTGTTAGTGTTCTCGATGAAGGTTATCCCGGCTGGCGTCGATCCGCCCCAATTAGCTCCAGTCGTTGTACTGCCGACGCAGTAGCGGCCGGCGCTGTCCAAGGCAGGTTTGAGGGAGGCGAGGTTCTGCGTATCCAGAGTGTAGGTGCAGTTATTCCAGTACTGGCCACCAAATGAGCTGATCGCGACGTTCAGCTTCATGATGTCATAAAACTTACCGTAGCTGCCGAAGACCTTCATCTTGCCATCTTTGAAGACGTCCCAGGCAGCGCCGATGCGAGGAGCAACCTTGTCGCCCCAGCTGAAGTTAATGGGGTTGGTGGGCAGTCCAGCATTGGAGCTGGCTGGGAGGTACTCTTTGTCGAGTCGAATACCTGCGTTAATGGTGATGCCGCGGCCGATCGTCCAAGCGTCCTGGACGAATAGGCCGTGGTTCAAGCTGATCACGTGGCCGCCGGTACCGAAGTCAAAAACATTAACCGTGCCGTAGAGACCGGTGCAGGCGCCGTACAGGGCTACGAACGGTGCGCAATTGTTGGTGCCCGACGTGCTCAGGGTTGAATAGGCACCCGAAGCTCCTGGGAAAACCTGTATGTACGGTTCATTGTAGCTCTGCAAGATATCGTTCTTCAGATGGTTGAGCTGGTATCCAAACTTGAAGTTGTGGGTACCCATCCAGCCGCTCTTGAACCAGGCGAGATCCGCGTCAAACTGCATTGCAGTGTTCGCGTTTTTGGTTGTGTAGGTCCCGCTGAAGGCGTCGTTGGCGTAGCCGGTTGAGTGCGACAGTTGTGAAGTGGCTGGAATCGGCACGCCGTTAAGGTCGTTAATGCCAACGCCGTTATTCTGCCAGATGAGGAGAGTGTTATTGGTGGGGTAACCGAAGTCGTGATAGTTCTCGAAGTAGTACCCGAACCTGGTGGTAGCTACGATGTGCGGAGTGATGGTGATGTCCGCGCCCACATTGGTAGTCACGTTAGGTGCTGTCCAGCCGACGCTGTGCGCGAATGCGGATGGAGGCGTTCCGGAACCAGCGCAGGGGTTGCTAGCTGACGTTGCTGAGCCGAAGCACCCTGTATCGGCATTGTAGAAGCCCGTGGTGGAGTCGGGGCGAGGTAGATTCACGCCCGTCTGGCGCTGGTACTGGTAGAGCCAAGAGCCGTAGGCGCGAATCTTTTGCGTGATGCTGGCATCCACGCGGGCGGTGGTGTAGTAGGTCTGCGTGTTCTGGCTGAAAGGCAGAATTCCGCCGTTGGTCGGGCCGTAATTCACCTTGCGTTCTTTGTCATTCCACTCAGGATTGAAGCCGACAAAACCGAAAATGCGATTCTTGAGGATGGGTCCGCCCAAAGTAAATCCAGGGAACACGTCGCTAGTCTTATCCCGAATGGGCTGGATTTGCTGGTGGGTGTTGTCCAGATATCCGTTGCTCGGGTTATTGGCAGTATTTGGACCATAGAAATTGCCAAGTGGATCGTAGCGGCCGTAAGCCTGCGGCCCGCCATCCATGCCGTCGTTCTCGAAACTTATGAAGGCTGAACCGTGGTAGGCGTTGGTGCCTTTCTGCATAACCACGTTCACGACGCCGCCCAGTGCACCGCCGTGCTCAGCTTCGACGCCAGAACTCTTTACCTGCACTTCCGAAATGAAGTCAAAGGGCACGTTGGTATGGGAGTAGCCGCCGATGAGGTTGGCGGTTTCCTGACCTTCGACCAGATAGGAGTTTTCCGCGTCCGAACCGCCGGCGATGGAGAACCCGTGGTCGCTTCCGTTGGTGGTGCTGCCGGGAGCATTTCCGCCAGTTCCGTTACTGCCCACGTTGTTTCCTTCGAGAGGTTCGTTGCGAGCCGAAGGAGCAAACTGGATGACCGACTGGAAGGAGCGTCCGTGCGGGACATTCTGGACGATATCCTCGGTGATGTTCGTCTGCGTAGTGTTCTGGGTCACGTCGATGGTAGGCGTGGCTCCGCTGACTTCGACGACGGTGTCGGTGCCGCCGACTTCAAGCGTAATATCGACCGTGGGAAGGTGGCCGACCTCAATGATCAGGCCTTCGCGCTTGGTCGTCCGGAAGCCCTTCGCCGTCACCGTCACTACATAGGAGCCCGGCGGAAGATTGGCGAAGCGATAGTAGCCGCTTGCATCTGTGTTTGCGGTTTTGTTGCCTGCCATCACATTGGTGGTGACAACGACCTGAGCATGGGACACGACTGCGCCCGAGGGATCTTTCACGGTGCCCTGCAGCGCGCCCGTAGTTTCCTGGGCGAACAGGCTGCCGACGAGCAGCAGCAGCGCAAACGTTGTCATCAGGACGGGGAGCAGTTCACGTGTCCTAGTCGAGAAACGTTTAAAGTTCATTGTTTCCTCCACAGAATTTTATTTCCTTCCGAAACTCAAAATTTACCTGCACTGCGTCGCCGGGGCCTTCCCCGGATTCCGCACTTTAGACCGCATCACCGGACAGAGATACACAACGATGGCAGACACTTTAATGCACACAGATTGCCAAGCTGTGTATTGTCTGTAAGTAACTAATTCTAATAGCATTCGCGGAATCGCTTGGTTCGTGTAGCGCTTAAGTGTCTATGGATTTTGGTAGGAGACGTATGATTCGTGGAATGAGGCTGAGGGTGTGGCGGTTAGCCAGCACCGTCTGGCGGGAACGATTCGGCCGCTCTCAGGGCATTTCCTCTTACGAATCGCTTCTTCAGCAGCTTGGGGCAGCCGCACGAGCGTGGACGCTTGCGCCTACATTAACTATGGTTACCGGATAGTTCGTGAACAATGCCGTTCACGAAGGACTTGGCGTCTCCGAACAGCATCAGGGTTTTGTCCAGGTAATAGAGCGGGTTATCAATGCCGGCGAAGCCCGGGCTCATGCTGCGCTTGATCACCATGACCGTGCGCGCCTTGTCTACATCAAGGATTGGCATGCCGAAAATGGGGCTGCCGGTATCGGTGCGGGCGGCGGGATTGGTCACGTCGTTGGCGCCGATCACCAGGGCAACGTCGGTTTGGGGAAAATCGCCGTTGATGTCATCCATTTCAATGAGGCGGTCGTAGGGGATATCGGCTTCAGCGAGCAGGACATTCATGTGTCCGGGCATGCGGCCGGCTACGGGATGAATGGCGAAGCGCACATCCACCCCGCGTTTGCTGAGAGCGTCGTAGAGTTCGCGGACTTTGTGCTGGGCCTGGGCGACGGCCATGCCGTAGCCCGGGACGATCACGACCTTGTTGGCTGCAGCCAGGATTCCAGCGGCTTCGTCAGCCGTTGCGCTGCGAACTGTCTTCTCTTCCTGTCCAGCCACAGCGGAAGCTTGCACCTGGCCAAAGGCTCCAAACAGCACATTAGTAAAGGAGCGATTCATCGCCTTGGACATGATGACGGAGAGGATGAGACCGGAGGAGCCGTCGAGCGCGCCCGCAATAATAAGGAGCTTGCTGTCGAGAACGAATCCCATGGCGGCGGCGGAGAGGCCAGCGTAGGAATTGAGCAGCGAGATGACCGTGGGCATGTCGGCGCCGCCGATAGGAACGATCATGAGTACGCCGAAAACAAGGGGGACGGCGATCATCACGGGGAAAAGGTGTCTGGCCTCCGGGTGGAGGACCATGTAGACCGCCACTGCAGCCGAAATAGCCAGCAGCGACAGGTTGACGAAGTTTTGTCCCTTGTAGGTGAACGGGCGTTGGGGCAGGATTTCCTGGAGTTTCCCGGCCGCCATCAAACTGCCCGTGAAAGTCAGCGAGGCGAGGATGACCTCCAGGGAGATCACGGCCATCATGAAGCGCGGAACGTTGGGAGTGCGGAGATAGAATTCGGCGGTGCCCACAAGGGTCACGCAGAACGCGCCGAAGGCATGGCTGAGTGCGGTTCGTTGGGGGACAGCGGTCATGTGCACCAGGCCCAGCGGAATCCCGATGCCGGTGCCGAGCACGAGTGCGATGATGATCCACTTGTAGTCCACGATGCCGTGATGCAACAAGGTCCCGGCGATGGCCAGGGCCATGCCGATTTCACCGGCTCGAACGCCGCGCTGGGCGGTGGCTGGGCTGCTCAGCCATTTCAGCGAAAGAATAAAGAGAGCGCTGGCGACGAGGTAGATGATCTCGATGATCTGCTGATTTCCCGCGAAGTCGGTGGTCATGGTTTTGTGGGACGGCTGGACTTGAACATTTTGAGCATGCGATCAGTGATCAGAAAGCCACCCACCACGTTGCTCGTGGCGGCGACGACTGCCAGGAATCCGAATACGAACGAGAGCGTACTTTTGTGTTCACCCACCAGGACGATGGCGCCGACGACCGCGATGGCGTCGAGGGCGTTGGTCAGCGACATTAGTGGCGTGTGGAGTAGAGGGGAGACTCTGCGGATGACTTCGAATCCGATGAAGGCTGCCAGCATGAAAACGAAGAGGCCGTTGATTAGTGTTGAATTCATTTTTTCTCCTGCTGTTCGTTACTCAGGGCGGACGCGTTTAGTTTCAGTTTTCAGTTCCTGGTTCTCCGTTCTCAGTTTGCGACCAGCGCGGGTAGCTTGAAAAAATCGCGGACGCGCTGGTTTGCCACTTCGCCGTCTCTCGTCAGCAGGGTTTCACGAGTAATCTCGTCCTGCAGATTGAGTTGCAACTTTCCATCTTTTCCCAGATGCAAAAGAAATGCAGTTACATTGCGGGCGTACATCTGGCTGGCATGATAAGGGACCTCGGTCGCGATGTTGATGCGGCCGATGATGGTGACTCCGTGTTCGACCACGTTCTTGCCGGACTGCGTGAGTTCGCAGTTGCCTCCGCGCTCGCCGGCGAGATCAAAAATGACCGAGCCTGGTGCCATCCCTTTCACCATGTCTGTCGTTACCAGGACGGGAGCTTTCTTGCCGGGGACAACAGCCGTGGTGATGACGACATCGCTCTCGGCAACCACGCGGCTTAGTAACTCACGCTGGCGGGCGTAGAAAGTTTCATCC
>Ga0075018_10000700_pt1 | contig 10534 bp, 9 predicted proteins | sample ColStrG_CSR_2014_FD_71471 | JGI IMG/M metagenome (GOLD analysis project Ga0075018, IMG submission 71471) | Freshwater sediment microbial communities in response to fracking from Pennsylvania, USA - Cold Stream Run_MetaG_CSR_2014 | ecosystem: Environmental > Aquatic > Freshwater > Creek >... | reverse complement strand
CCTATCGCGGCGTGTTCGGGAGCCATCTGGCGAATGTGCTCCGGCGATTGAGACGCGTCGCACGGTTCTACGGTTCGAATCCGCAGTTCATCTGCTGTTCCGCCACGATTGCAAACCCTGGCGAGTTGGCTTCGCAACTGATCGAGAGCGAAGTCGAGGTCGTAGAAGAGAATGGCGCACCGGCTGGGGAAAATCTTTTCGTTTTCTACAATCCGCCGATGGTCAACCGGAACCTTGGCATTCGGCGGAGCTATATCAACGAAGCCACCCGTGTAGCGAAAGAACTGCTGGCCCGCAAGCTGCAAACGATTGTTTTCGCCAACAGCCGATTGCACACCGAGGTTCTGCTCACGTACCTGCAACAGGCAAATCCGCCGAGACCAGGTCAAGCAGAATCGATCCGCGGCTACCGCGGCGGATACTTGCCGGGAGAGAGGCGCGAGATTGAACGCGGGCTGCGCGACGGCCGGATTCGTGGTGTCGTGACCACGAATGCGCTCGAGTTGGGAATCGACATCGGATCACTCGACGCCTGCGTGATGGCGGGCTACGCGGGCTCGATTGCCTCGACCTGGCAACGTGCCGGGCGCGCGGGACGGCGCAGCGGAGCCTCCTGTGCTGTGTTTGTCGCGTCATCGGCGCCGCTCGACCAATTCATTGTGCAGCACCCGGACTATTTCTTCGGAAGCTCACCCGAACACGCACACATACAACCGGACAACCTCGAAATTCTGGTAAACCATCTGAAGTGTGCGGCGTTCGAGCTGCCACTCTCGCCCGATGAGCGATTCGGCAGGGTGGATTTGCCGGAGCTTTGCGAGCGCCTCGCTGAAGCCGGATTCCTGCACCGCAGCGGCGGGAATTGGCACTGGGTTCACGAGGCGTATCCGGCCGACACGATCAGCCTACGATCGGTAACGTCCGATAATTTTGTGATTATCGATGCGACGGGCGACAGGAATGGTGAGCCTGAGGTGATCGGAGAGGTAGATTTTTCATCTGCCCTCACCACCGTTCATCCTAACGCAATCTATATCCATCAAGGGCAGCAATATCACGTCGAGCGGCTCGATTTCGACAAGCGCAAAGCTTATGTGAAGCCGGTGAACGTGGACTATTTCACCGATGCTATTCGCTACACGCAAGTACGAGTCCTTGAAATCGCCGAAGAGGAGAGCATCCCCGGACCGGCTGGGCGAGCGCACGGCGATGTGCTCGTACGCTCCCAGCTCGTCGGATTCAAGAAGATCAAGTTCTTCACCAACGAGAATGTCGGTTCCGGAAAGCTCGAGCTTCCGGAGAACGAGATGCAGACCACCGCGTTCTGGGTGACACTGGGACATAGTCTGTCAGCGGAATTGCCCTTCACGCTTTCCGAGCGGCAGAGCGGCATCTTTGGATTGCTTTACGCCCTTGGATTGATGGCGACGCTTCTCTTGATGTGCGATCGCCGAGACCTTGGCACTGCAGTGGGCGAACGTCCCCCAAGCGCGGCCTCCGACATCAATTGGGAGGAGTTTGCCGCGCCAGGCACGTCCGAAGCAGCGGTATTCTTCGAACCTAGTCTTTACTTATATGACGCCTACCCTGGTGGCATTGGATTCAGCGAGCCACTGTATCGCCTCTCGAACGCGCTGTTTGACCGGACGCATGAACTCATCGCGGCGTGTCCATGTGAGAACGGATGCCCATCGTGTGTCGGACCTGCAGGGGACAAAGGCGAGCGCTCGAAGGAAGTAGCCTTGGCGATCCTTGAGCGACTACTAACCAAAGAATCCCCTGTCGCGGTCCTTCCCGAGAAGGGACGCGAAAATGGCATCTAGTGTGAATCGCACCACGGTAGACCGCTTTGCCAGACTCAAGGCCTTGCAGCGTCCGCCGAGCTTCCGGCGATCAGGGCCTGAGATAGAACCAGAAGAGAATCAGTTCGCGGAGGAATCTCTCCGCCGCGCTTCGGGAACTGCCATCGGATCCCACAGGCTGAAACTCATTCTGGGCGCCGCAGTCAAACGGAACCGCCATGGGGAACACCTGTCACTGCACTGTTGGCATGGGGGCAATGCTCCGTGCATTCCAGATGCTGCGGCACTGAGGTTGCTCGCCCCTGATGCTCCTGAAGGAATTATCGATGTGCGGCAGTGGCTGTTTCTCGACACCGAGACAACCGGGCTCATGGGCGGCACTGGAACGTATCCGTTTCTGGTCGGTTTGGCTTGGTGGGAAGGCGGAGGCCTCGAAGTCGAGCAGTTATTCATGCGTGAGTACAGTGAAGAACGTTCGCTGCTCGCGGCCCTGGCTGAGCGCTTAGATGAACGTCCGGTGCTGGTCACATTCAACGGCAAATCGTTCGACTGGCCGCTGCTCGAAACCCGGTACCGGATGGCGCGGAGTATTCCTCCGCCCGCACCGCAGGCTCATCTCGACTTTTTGCATCCCGCACGAAACCTCTGGCGGCTGCGGCTTGGCTCGGTCCGATTGTCCCAACTCGAACGTCACGTGCTCGGATGGGACCGGGGCGACGATCTCGTGTCGGAGTTGATTCCCAGTATTTATCTCAACTTTGTTCGCCATGGCCATGCCGATCCGTTGGTTCCCGTTTTCCAGCATAACCAGATGGACCTTCGCGGCCTTGCCGGTCTTTCGGGCCGCATCCTGTCGCTGCTAGGGGAAGAGACTCCGAGCCAGGATGGGCTGGAACTGTATGGGGTATCGCGCATGTGCGAGCGGCGCGGGGAGATAAAGCGTGCTCGCAAACTGTATGAACAATCGATTGCTTCCACGCTGCCGACCGAAACTGACCGTACGGCCCGCACAGCACTGGCGCGGTTGGCCAAGCGTGACGGGGACGTGGATCTTGCACGGGAGCTTTGGGAGAGCATGCTGGGAAATTCTCCTGAGGGATACAAGGCTTACGAACAGCTAGCCATCCATTTCGAGCACGAAGTTCGACAGCCTCACCACGCGCTTGGGATTGTCCGTGAAGCCCTTGCGGAACTCCGTCGCGCGAACCAGGCGGGCATGATCTCGCCAGCCGCATATCGCCGGACAAAGGCAGAGTTCGAGCACCGATTGTCGCGGCTCGAACGCAAGGCCGGACAGACCCAACAGGTGGCTTTCGACGCTTAACCAGGCTCTATCGTTCTTAGTGATGGAATTGATTCAGAATCAGACTGGTGAACACCACAGAATGGATGAAGGACGCAAACGTGTGCTGGCCATTGTGGCCGCGATCCTGGTGGCGCGGCATCTTAAGACACCGGAAGACCTGGGCGACAGCCGGCCCAGCCCGCGAACCGAGTACCTGATCTCGTCAGCCGTACAGTGGGCCGATCGAATCATGAGAAGGATTGATGGCGTGTTCGGTAATTCGCCGGGGAACGGGTGACGATGACCGCGAGACTAGAAGAGACTCTGATTTCGGTGTGGCGGCACCATGGTCGAAGACTTCGGGACGGTCACGCTCGAAAGCGCGAGCTATCCTGTCCAGTTGCAACTCACTAGCGCTCTTCTCTTATTTATTTCGTTTCGCTGCTTTCCATCTCGCCCAACGCGCACGCTGGGCCGCTGCAATTCGCTTGCGCGCCGCGGCTGACATGGTTCTCCGCCTCTTGCCTAGCGTCTGAGCACGCCCGATCCTTCCTCGCAATCCGCCGAGACCGCTTAGAGCCTTCAAAGCCTCGTCCAGTTGTTCAACCGTTCTCCGTGCTTGCTCTCTTTCCGTCTGCAGTTGCTGGACCACTTTAGCCAGGTTCGACATTGGTTCCCCTTGGGCAGGAATTGTAACAGCCCCCGCCTGGGGTCGAGGGACTTCCGCCCCTGAGTTCCCGCCAACCCAAGCCACTTCGCCAGTCCCATCAGGAGGTATGTCATGAGGCTCCGTCGCAATGAATTCTGTCCAATCCACAAGTCGGTTTCCTGCTGTGGACGGGAACTCATGCCCAGGCCCAAGCTGGTCAGGCTCGGTGTGCAGCGTATCGAAGATCCGCATCACCCGAGAGGATACCGGGAACTCCGGTCGCCGGCGGAGATGCGGAAACTGCTGAACCTGAAGATTGTCGAGCAGGATGGGAAATGTGCTATTTGCCACGAAGAGTTCACGGACTACAACGACGTCGTGCCAGACCACCGCGATCCAAAGGGAATGGGAGGGGCGTGGAGAGACGATCATCCAGACAACATCCAAGCAACCCACTGGTGGTGCAACGGGGAAAAAGGATCAACCAGATTGGATGACTAACGGCCGATTATCCGGCCAAGAGATCCCGTGTTCTCCGACTTGCCAAGTGTTCAATGACTTGCCGAGAATGTCGTTTTTGGCTGTGTCGCAAAAGGTGTCGTAACCCCTATTTGCTATGCCGCTGCTTCAAAGGTTGGGGGACGGTAATCGAGCGCGGCGCGCACGATTTCCAGCCCAAGACATAAGAGTGCCCGGTGACGTCGGTTTCCATTGCCACGATTTCGTCATCGGCATCCGCAGAACCAAACGGGAAGCTCGAGTGTGCTTGCCCGAGAAGCGGCAGGGCGAGCACGCAGCACAAACTTAAAGCCGACAAGGTGCGAAGCACAAGGTGACACAAACCGCATACGCAAGTCCTAGACATAGTCTTCCCCCGCTGTGCTGCTGCAAATCTCCGTTCGGGCGGTTCTGCAGACTTTACTGGCGTAGCGGAACACGGTCGCGCCGCTGACCATGTTCAGTTCGCCAATACTTGGCCGGATCGCCGGTTGCTTTCGTGCCAAACGCGTCTCTGGTGCTGTTCACCGCGCGAACCTCATGCGCTTGGCAAGTGCTAGCAGTCGGCGAGCACTTTCCGACAGCAACGGCGCTACATCGGCCGAAGGCGATGTTGCGGCAGCGGTAGCGTCAAAGGCTCCGGCGACGCTCGAACGCAGCGGGTTCAGCAGTACTGCATGAACATTTCCAGTGCCCTGCTGAATCGCGTACGCGACGATTTGGCCCCGGGCATTGATTCCCAGCGCCTCGAGCAGTTGCCAGTCGGAGTGAGCAGGGATCCGCGTGTTCAGGTCCGTCAAGAGTCCCTTTCTCCAGAGGAAGGCATGGCTAGCAGTAAAACCGTCGATGAAACCGCTCCCAGATCCGCCAACCACTCTTCCTAGATCGTCGATGGCGTCAGCAATGCTGGCCTGATCGCCGCGGACTGTCCCAAGATCTTTCATGACTCCGCCTTCCCATAGGAACGCGTGAGAGGTCACATTTCCGTCGGCGTCCGGGAATGTGAACTCGCCGGCTACCTGGGATCGGTTATTGATTCCAAGAGCTACGCTTTCTATCCCTCCCATCGCTCCCAGATTTGTCATCACGCCGTCTTGCCAGAGGAAGGCAAAGAACGGTGGCCCGGTAAAAGGTGGCACGACGATGTCGTCGACGCTCGTGCCTCCCGCCACTTGTCCGACCTCATTAATTCCCGCTGCAAAGCCATCAGAACCGCCCAGCGTGCCGAGGTCGATCATCAAACCCCGTTTCCAGAGGAACGGATGGATTTGTTGCCCAAAAAACGGATCGGGCTGACCCGTCTGCGCGCCTCCCACCACCCTGCCTTCGCCAGCGATGGAAGTGGGAAAGCTGTCATTTCCTCCCAGAGTGCCAAGGTCAGTCATCAAGCCCTCCTCCCAGCGGAAGGATCGAGACTCCAAGAATGGAGGATTGTTTGGGTCGACCGTCGAGGTTTCCGTGAACCCGACCGCCTGACCCTCGCGATTGATGCTATTCGCGCCGCTATTGCGCCCGCCTAGAGTGCCCAAATCCTGTAGGACACCTTGGTGCCAAAGGAAAGCGTGAATAACGGGACAATCACAGGTTGGATCTGTATCGGTCGTTTCCGCAAACCCTACCACTTGCCCTCGGTTGTTAATACCCTGAGGAATGCTATTGTTTCCCCCGAATGTCCCGAGGTCCGTGACAATGTATGTCGCTTGGGCAACGGCCGTACGGAAACACAGCAGAATGATCACCGCCAGCCCAAAGCGGAGCATGCTGCGTACGGCTAATCTTGACTCAGTTGTGCTGTGCATAAGTGCTGCTCCTTTTACAACTGCAGTTCAGGGCGAGAATTGGCACACCGTTCTCCTGAGACTCTGTGCTTCAGGCTATTCGTCCACAGGAACCCCGAGAAACCCATGAGTCATGTTGTTCGTATCGGTGTACATTCCGACTATCGCACCCCTGAGATTGATACCCTGTGCATGGCTGGCAACAGCAGCCGGAAAATCAATGGATGTGTATCCTTCGGCAGTCTTCAAGAATCCGTGAAACATCCCCGCTGCGTCTGTGAAGTCACCGACGACGCTTTGTGCAGGATTGACGTCCCAAGCTTGCGTGAAAGTACTGTTGGGCACGTCGAAGGGCTGGAAGTTTCCGTTCTGCACCACATACCCACGCGTTAGGGGTGGCATGGTTGTCATGTCCGTGTAGAGACCGACGATCGTGCCGCCGTCTGGAGTCGCCCCCGTGTGCATGGACGCGGGCACATCAATGCTGCTGAATCCGCTGGCTGTAAGCACGAATCCGAACATCGATCCCATGAAATCGGCATCGTGATAGCAGCCATAGATGTCGCCGTTGGCCGTAATCCGTTGAGGGATAGCTCCTGGGTGCCCAGGAAACAGAACAGTCGTGAAAATTCCCCGGTGCAGGAGAAAACCCTTGATGCAAGGAGGCGCACCGGCTACCGTGCAGTCTGGCGACGACCCCGGCGGAGCGACGTAGTCCCCTACGATGTCGCCGCCAGGGTTAATACCTCGAAGCGATGTCGGGAGTGTACCCGGCTGTCCAATTAGCGCCCCGGGGACGTCGACTGTGACATACCCCTCTCGGCTCAACAGAAAGCCGTGCAGAACGTTTGAACGGTCGCGATAATCCCCTACGATCGTGCCCCTGCGGTTTATTCCCCAAGCGCGCGTACGAATCGCGTTGGGAAAGTCGACAGAAGTGTAAAGAAAATGTCGCCTATCAGTGCCCAGGTCCCGTGCACCGTAGGGCGTTTGGGCTATCGCCACACTTGAAAGTAGAGCCAGCAGCGCAAGCGCAAAACCGGATCTATAGGGCTTCCAGACAGTCCCTTCATGTGCGGTCCTTGTTTCATCTCCTGCTGACGGTTTTTTCATTTTCCTTCTCCTTATCTCGTCTCAGAATCCTTTTTGGGGCGACAGTCGGTTAGAACCTCATTTACTTCGCCGCTCATTCAACAACAAACGGAATCCGTGGGCAGATCGGCTCACTCAAAGGGAAGTTTTTCGATTGGCTCACCATGGACGAGGCAGTCACGAACAAAGTATCTTTGTCTTCAATAGTTTGACTTTGTTATTGGCTCGGAGTACTTTGCCCTGAAGCACGACCTATGCTGTCGTGTCGGGGGGGAATCTGTGGATCCAAGCTCGGGCGGACCCGTCTCCCACCTTCTGGAGAAGTGGCGAGCCGGTGACTCTGAAGCGCTGAATGCTTTGGTGCCGCTCGTCTACGGCGACCTGCGTAAGTTGGCACACCATTACCTACGGAAGCAGCGTCCAGATCACACTCTGCAAAGCGCCGCCTTGGTACACGAAGCCTATCTGCGTCTCGCGAAACACGAAAAGATGCGCTTTGAGAACCGGGCGCATTTCTTCGCCGTGTTGACGAGAATCATGCGGCAGATACTGGTTGACTACGCACGCAGTCACCACGCGGCGAAACGTGATGCAGGAATCAAGCTCGTTTTGGACGAGGCCATTGCTCCGAGTCGGCAGCGGGAGGTGAGTGTGGTTGTGCTCGACGATGCCCTGCAAGGGCTTTCCCGGCTAGATTCGAGGCAGGGCCAAATCGTCGAGTTACGCTTCTTCGGTGGTTTGTCGCTCGAAGAGACCGCTTTGGTTCTGGGCGTGTCTCTCGCCACCGTGAAACGAGATTGGATGACGGCGCGGCTCTGGCTCAAAAAGCAGCTGGTGCAGGGATCACTGACATGAGCTTGACACCGGAGCGTTGGCAACAGATCAAGTTCGTGCTCCAGGACGCTTTGGAACTGCCACCACAACAGCGTTCCGGATTCCTCGAAAAGGTGTGCTGCGATGACGCTCTGCGCCGGGAAGTGGAATCGTTCCTCGCACTGGGTGATGAAGAGGTCCGAACTAGTTTCGTCGAATCGTCAGTTAGCCACGTTGCTCTGGAACCGGGAACGAAGCTCGGAGAGTATGAAGTGCATTCGCTGCTCGGTGCGGGCGGAATGGGGGAGGTGTATCGGGCCCTCGATCCACGGCTGAAACGCGACGTAGCCATCAAAGTTCTTCCGAGCTTTATATCGAAGGATGCCGACCGGTTGCGGCGCTTTGAGCAGGAAGCACAAGCGGCAGCGGCGCTGAATCATCCGAACATTCTTGCGGTGTACCAGATGGGGACATACGAGGGTGCGCCGTACCTGGTTTCGGAACTGCTGGAAGGCGAAACACTTCGGGGACGGCTCCAGCGTGGTCGTCTCGCGATTCGAAAAGCAATTGACGATGCCGTGCAGATCGCGCGGGGATTGGCGGCAGCCCATGAGAAGGGCATCACGCATCGCGATTTGAAGCCGGAGAATCTGTTCATTACCAAAGATGGGCGGGTAAAGATTCTGGACTTCGGGCTGGCTAAGCTAACCCAGGAGAAGACAAGTTCGAACCAAAGTGCGCCCACCCTCGGCGACCAGACCGAACCCGGCGTCGTAATGGGCACTGTCGGCTATATGGCGCCAGAGCAGGTGCGCGGGCAATCTGCAGATCATCGTACCGATATTTTTGCCTTCGGCACGATTCTGTACGAGGTGCTAACCGGTCAACGTGCGTTCCAAAAACCCACTTCAGTGGAAACCATGAACGCCATTCTTAACGAAGAGCCTGCGAGCATTCATGTGCTCGCACCCACCATTCCGATAGCTCTGCAGCGAATTGTGCAGCGTTGCTTAGAGAAAAACCCTGAGCAGCGCTTCCAATCAGCATCGGATTTGGCATTCGCGCTGGAAGCATTGTCAGACTCGGGCTCGTCGTCAGCCATGGGTCGATCTCGAGCCGTCAGACTTTCGCGAGGTTGGTTGCACCTAGCTAACATGCGCGATCTCGTCATCGGTCGTCGCGAAGCGCGGCGACGACTCGAGTCGATGACGTCGGGCGACGCTGCCGCATCGGTCGCACCGTCGCGTGCTCGATCGCGCAATCGATACATCAAAACGACTGTCGCAGCCATCGGGGTCGTGGCGGTGCTCGCCGCGTGGGTCGGCGCCTGGACGGTCATCCGCCGCTCGCGCGCGGTGGCCGAGCGAAACGCGGCAATCGCCGACATTGAACGTCTCGTCGACAACGGCCGATTCGTAGATGTCTGGCGCATCGCGCAGCCGGCGTTGCGGCGCTGGCCGAACGACCTGCGGCTGCAACAACTGCGGGGCGCGACGACGATGACCGTAACCATTGCGACCGACCCGCCGGGCGCGGACGTCGCGTTCAAGGCCGTGGACGATGTCAAAGGCAAGTGGATCCCGTTCGGCACGTCGCCGCTGAAGGGCGTTCGTGCGCCGCTCGGCATGCTGCGCTGGCGGATCACGAAGAGCGGCTTCGAGCCAATAGAGGCCAGACTCGAGGTCGGGCCGCCAGCTGCCGCCGTGGGCCGGCCTGACGTCGATGCGCGTCCGATCCGTCTGCGGCCGGTCGGTAGCGAATTCGCGCGCATGGTCTTCGTCCCCGGCGGCGCTGAAGGCGACGTCCAACTGACGGACTACTGGCTTGATCGTTCTGAAGTCACCAATCGGGACTTCAAGGCGTTCGTCGACCGTGGTGGATACGAGGATGCGCGCTATTGGCCCGATCTCGCCGCGAGTCGGCAGAGCGCTGGCATTTTTCGCGATCGGACTGGACGGCCCGGTCCGTCGACCTGGGAGCTCGGAACGTATGCCGACGGTCAGGACGATTATCCCGTCAATGGTGTGAGCTGGTTCGAAGCACTCGCGTATTGTCGATCGGTCGGGAAGACGCTGCCGACCGTTTCGCATTGGCGGAAAGCCTTCGGCGCGACCTTTTTCATGGAAGCTGTCACGGTGGGAAATTTCAACGGACGCGGTCCCGAGTCCACCACTCGCCTCAACGACGTCGGGCCGTGGGGCACGTTCGGCATGGCGGGCAACGTGAAAGAGTGGGTCTGGAACGAGATCAAAGGCGAACGCTACATCCTCGGCGGTGCGTGGAACGAGCCGGTGTACATGGCGACTGCCGACGACTTCCGTCCTCCGATGGATCGCGCGGCGGTGAATGGACTCCGCTGCGTCAAAGAGACCGCACCGTCGGCACCCGCCGCTTACGCGGCGTCCGTCGGGCCCCGGGTTCGCGATTACACGAAGGAAAGACCAGTCGACAACGCAACGTTCGAGATCTTTCGCCGGTTCTACTCGTACGATCGCACGGCTCTGGATGCGCGAATCGAACGCACCGACGATGTCGGAGAATGGCGGCGTGAGCGCGTATCGTTCGCGGCGGCGTACGGCAACGAGCGCGTGCTGGCGAATATCCTCATCCCGAAGAA
>Ga0075018_10000695_pt1 | contig 10553 bp, 10 predicted proteins | sample ColStrG_CSR_2014_FD_71471 | JGI IMG/M metagenome (GOLD analysis project Ga0075018, IMG submission 71471) | Freshwater sediment microbial communities in response to fracking from Pennsylvania, USA - Cold Stream Run_MetaG_CSR_2014 | ecosystem: Environmental > Aquatic > Freshwater > Creek >... | reverse complement strand
CTCGGACACCAGACGGCGCAATGCGATCTGCAGGTCGGAGCGCGTCGTGCAGCACAGGCAGCCGTTGCCGAGCAAGGTGACCTCGTCGGTGCTCGAGCGAACCAGCGCGTCGTCGATGCCGACCGCGCCGAATTCGTTGACCACCACCGCGGTACCGCGTCCCTCCGGGGTTTCCAGAAAGCGCCGCACCAGCGTGGTCTTGCCGGCGCCCAGGAAGCCGGTGACGATGGTCACCGGAATGCGCGTGCCGCGGGCATGCTTGAGCTGCCGTCCGAACGGTCCGGCAGCGCGCGAAGGGAACAGGTCGAGCATTCAAAGGCACTCGTCTCGGCTGCTTGTCCCGGCCTTGAGCCGGGATCGTTCCAGACTCCTGCGCTTGGAACGGTCCCGGGTCTGCAGCGCACCACTTCGCGCAAGAGCGCTGCGTGCTGCGCCGCGCCCGGGACAAGCGTCTCAAAAGTCCATCTCCAAAATGTACAGGCCGCCGGAGAAACGGTCGACCGTGTAGACGATCTCGCGCTCGTCCACGAACACGTCGTTCATCTGGATGCTCTTGGCAGGCGACATCGCCGGCGCCGGCGCGATGAAGGTGCCGACTTCCTTCGGCTGGAACGGATTGGAAATATCGTAGGCGCGCAGGCCCCCGTTGAAGAACGTGCCGATCACGATCTGGTCGGAGTGCCAGGCCGTCGGCCGCGGCGTGTTCTCATGGATGTTGTGCGCCCCGAAGCGGCCGCCGCGATTGGCGAAGGTTTCGGGGCTCGGCAGCGGACAGGTCGCGATCGGCATCAGATGCTTCTCGTCGCGGGCATCGAGAATCCAGATCAGCTTCGGCCAGTCGGCGGCGTTGTCGATCGTGGATTCGTCGGTCACGATCATCAGGTTGCGATCGAACAGCGGCAGGACCGTGTGGGTGAAGCCCGAATAGGGCGGCGAATTGTCCCAGCGGCTGATCGGCTTGGGCTTCGATTTGTCGGATATGTCCATGATGAACATGCCGGCATCGATATAGCCGAGATAGCAGCGGTCCGGCCGGTCCGGATAGACATTGGTGTTATGGGCGCGGTTGCCACGGTCGAGCAGCGGCTTGGGATGGCGCTCCGGCGGCGGCGTGCTGTCGCCCACGCGGGTGCCGGGCAGCCACCATTGGCCGACTTCGACCGGCTTGCTGAGATTGCGCACGTCGAAGATCCGGTAGAACTGATCGTCGTTGGGATGCGTGGGCGTGAAATCGGGCGCGCCGGCGGACATGTGGACATACTCGCCGTCGCAGAACCAGAGCTGATGCACGCCGCGCGAATGCGGGCCGGAACAGTCGAAGAAGGCGATCGACTTCGGCTTCTCGGGCACCGAGATGTCGAACAGCTCGAAACCCGCGGGCTTCAATCCGACCTTCTGGGTCTGGTAGGCGACCGCCATCACATTGTCGGTGACCTCGAGCGAGTTCGACCGCATGTGGGCTTGCGGCAGATCGGTCTGCACCACCACTTTCGGCTTGCGCGGATCGGAGACGTCGACGCCGGTGAAATTCTTGGGAGCGCTCTCGTGGGCGAGCCAGAGGATGCGGCGGCCGTCCGGCGCGATCTGGATCGACATGCCTTCGCCCATGCCGCCGAATCCCTGCAGCTCGTGCTGGGCCAGTAGCTTGAAGTTCCAGGCGACCGGCTCGTAACTGCCTTTGGCCAGCGGGCTCGTATCGGTAACCGACATGTCTTGCTCCTTGTACGTGTGCGCGCTGCACTTAGCGTGTTTTGGCGCAGGATGAAATGGGTGCAGGGCGGTAGTTTTGGGCTGCCGCAAAAAATGGCTTCTGCGCACCCACACTCCTGGGTCGTCCCGGCCGAAGAGCCGGGACCCATACTCCGTAGTCCCTCGATAGGGCACGGAGTATGGGTCCCTGGATTCGCAGGGACGACCTCGGAGAGGCCCCGACACGACCGGCGACAGCGTAGCGGGCCCCTACGCGCTCGCCTTGGCCCACAAATCGCCCCGCAGGGCCTTTTTCCAATCCGGAATGGCAGAGATGATCTTTTGCCGTAGCAGGATGTCGGCCTGTTCCCGCAGATAGGGCTCGAGGTCGGAGGGCGAGCCCGGATTGACCTCGACCAGCGCCAGCGCCTTGGCGAGCGTGCCGGGCGGCACGCTGTAGCCCTTCGCGGTGTAGAATCCGTGGATCGCATCCGCCACTTTGGCGGGGTTGTCCTTGAAGTCGCGCGCGATGTCCTGCCAGGCCTTCAGATAGGCCACGACGGTGTCGGGATTCTTGGCGACGAAATCGGGCGTGGCGGCCATCAGCACCGGCATCCGATCCACGTTCCAGAAATCCATGATCGGGGTGGCGATGCCGTCGGCTTCGGCAATCGAATTGTAGGGCTCGACGTTGACCATGGCGTCGACCGTCTTGGCCGCCAAGGCGGCCACCATGTTGTTGACGTCCATGCGGACTTCCTGGAAGTCGCCTTTCTTCAGGCCATGCGCCGGCACGACCGTATCCATGAACACATTGGCCATGGAGGAGCCGGTCTGGCTCGCGATCTTCAATCCCTTGAGCTCCTCGACCTTGCGGAGGCCGAGCTCCTTGCGTGCCATGATGCGTACGGTCTTGCCGACTTCCTCGATCCGCATCAGGCCGACCAGATCGCCCTTGTCGATGCCGATGATGAAGGATTGGCCCGCATAGGTGCCGAGATCGACCTGGCGTGCCACCATTTGCTGCATGGTCAGATTGCCCGAGGCCACGGCAAATTCCTGGAACTTGATCCCGCGCTTCTCGAGCGCGCCCGACTGCAGCAGATAGTAGGTCGGCATGCCCCAGATATTGGTCTGGTAGCCCTGGCGGACGGTCTCGAGCGCGAAGGCCTGCCGCGGGCGGAGACCGGCGGCCAGCACGCCGGCACCGGTTGCGGCCAGGCACTGCCTGCGGGTCATTCCGGTTTGACGGATCGTCATGGCTGCCCCTCTCTGATGCTCTCTTGGTTCGCGCCGATCGCATTCGAGCCGGTTATCGAGATCCCGTGACCGAGCTGCGCCAGCAGCTGTTTTTGAAACGCGAGAAAGTCCACGCTGAGCGGATCGCGCGGCCGCGGCAGCGTGATCGGCACCTGCGCCTTCACCATGCCGGGATGCGGCGTCATGACGATGACGCGATCCGCCAGGTAGACGGCCTCAGCCACATTGTGGGTCACGTAGATCACGGTCTTGCGCGTCTCCCGCCAGACGTCCGCCAGCAGGCGCTGCATGTCGTCGCGCGTGAGCGCGTCGAGCGCGGCGAACGGCTCGTCCATCAGCAGCACCGAAGGGTTATAGGCAAGCGCGCGCGCGATAGCGACCCTCTGCTGCATGCCGCCGGACAGATGGTGCGGATAGGCGCCGGCGAATTTCTCGAGCTTGACCAGCGCGAGCTGCGCCATCGCGACCCGCTCGCGCTCGGGTTTGGGCATGCCCTTCATCTCCAGCCCGAAGGCGACATTGCCGAGCGCAGTGCGCCAGGGAAACAGCTGCGCGAAATCCTGGAACACGATGCCGCGGTCCATGCCGTGACCGCTCACCGGTTTGCCGCCGATGGCGATATCGCCGCCGGTGGGCTTGAGGAAGCCGGCGATGATGTTGAGTAGCGTCGTCTTGCCGCAGCCCGAGGGACCCAGCAGGCAGAGGAACTCGGAGGCCTCGATGTCGAAGCTGACGCCGCCGAGGCCCGCAACGCTGCCGCCCGGCGTGTCGTAGACCAGCGAGACGTTGCGGACCTCGATATGGGGCATGGCGGCGTCCCGGCTGGCGGCGGCACACGTTACCCCCGCCCGAGAAACTCCGCGATGGCCGGATCGGCGGTGAGGCGCGCCAAGTCCTCGGCGGTCGGCAGCTGCGGCTTGTCGCGCAGCGCATTGACCATGCAGAGGAAGCCCAGCGGCTCGTCTTTGGTGGCGCGGAACTGATGCCAGGTGAGGGGAGGCACGGTGACGAGATCGCGCGTCTCCAGCGCTTTCACCTCGCCGCCGATCAGGCAATGGCCGCGCCCGCGCAGGATCAGCACGGCGTGCATGTGCTCGTGCCGCTCGAGGGTCGAGAAGCCGCCCGCCGCGACCTCGAAATAGCGCAATTCCCCGTGCAGTGCGGAATCGGAGAACAGCACCTGCCGGGTGATCGACTTGAACAGCGCCCGGTCGTCTTCCTTGTATGGAAGCTGCTCCACGCCGTCCCAGCGATAGTCGCCGTGCGCCCGGCGATGGGTCACGGTTTCGGCCAATTTGCCTTCAGACGGTTTGCTTTCAGATAATTTGCTTTCAACCATGGCTATATTTCTGCACCTCGGCCACGAAGGCCGAAGTCGCCTCGACCAGCTGCACGCCGGCTTGGAGCAGCGCGCCGCCAATCAGCAACATGACGTCGATGCCGTAGAAATCAAGCATTTCGGGGACGCGATCGCGGGTCATGCCGCCGGCCGGCACCGGAATGCAGGGGCGCAATCCATGCCAGTCCTGCAAGGCGCTCGACGCCAGGCGCTGGCAGGTTTCGCCCGAATAGCCGAAGCGCCCCCCGTGGTTGGGGAATATGACGGCGTCGGCTCCCAGCATCCGGAACAGCTTCCCGAACAGCAGCGGCGGTGCGATCGCGGCCCCCGCCATGGTGGGATGCGCGAAGAACGCGATGTCGGGATGCTCGCGCACCAGCCGATGAAAATTGGCGAGGCCCGCGATCATGGGCGCCGCCATGACGGTATCGATGCCGGCGCCGCGCGCGACCGCGATCTGCGCCCGCATGGCGTCGAGATCGCCGGACAGGCTCGGCACATAGCGGACGGCGTGCCCGGCCGGTTGGGCGACATCGCGCAACGCCGCCGCGATCGCTTCGACGCGGGCCGCGAAAGGAGAATAGGCCTGGTCGGCGAGGCCGTGGTCGTCCTTGATGTAGTCGATGCCGCCGCGCGCGAGACGCCCCGCCAGCTCGGCGAGCTTGGCGCAAGGCAGACCCTGCGGCTTGAGGGCCGAGCAGGTCAGGGCCCGAGCCGGCGCTCCGACGCGTTGCCGCAGCGCCTGCAGGCCGTGGCGGGGACCGCCGAATGCCGCCACCAGCTCGCCCGGGAGCTCGACGTCATGCAGAGCGATATCGGGATGCAGGGACGTGTTGCCGAACAGCATGTTGATGAGCTGGCCGGGATCGCTCCCGATGGTCTCGCCGGCGAGGGCGATGTGAACCTCGAACAGGCCGTCGGACACTTCCGCGATGGCGGTCACGCGGCCGACGATCTGCGCGCAAACGAATTCGTCCGTGATCGCGGCGACCGGCATTTCCACGCTCTGCTCGATCGCGATGGCGCGGGCGCGCTCCTCGATCGAGCGCGCATCGCAGCGCACGTGATAGATCGCTTCCAATGCGGGATGCACGGTTCAGCCTGTGGCGGCTCGGCTTTTTGACCGATCCGGTGATCGATCTCGGTGACCGATCTGTAGCAGATCAGCGCCCCGGATAGCCCAGCGCCCGATGATCGAGAGACCCGAAAAATCCCCCGCGGCGCCACCAGCGGCCGGCCAGATCGGCAATGACGGTGCCGACGAAGAGCACCCCCACCACGCAAAGCCAAACCACGAATATGGCGAGCAGCACCAGGAGGATCAGCACCGTGAGAACTACGAACGCCGGCGCCAGCACGATGATGCCGACCGTCTCGAGCCGCGGATCATGGGACCGGTAGGCCCGGCGCTTCTCGATGGAACTCACTGAGGCGGCCAACATCGATCTCCAGACCGCAATCGGCGAGGCGATCTCAGGCTCGGCAAATCGCTTTTCGGCAATTCGCTGGGGGCGACGCGGCGTCTGTGGCTCGACCATCTTCCTAGTTCCTGTTCGCTCCGATTAGGCGTGGAACCGCACGAGCAACGCTAACCACAAGCCTTGATTGTCATCCTCTGTTCCTAAAGAAATCATGCTCCCAATGGAACAGTTATGCTTTGACCTGCGTCAATAATAGCCGATTCGGGCCATTTGCGGGCATCTATCCTTTGGTTGCCCACACCATTCCCCAACGCAGTACCGTGGCGCGCTCGAGCGAGCCGAACACCAGCCGCTCGAACAAAAAGCCGATTGCCCCGATGACTGCCAGGGAGGCGAGCATCACGTCGGCATTGAGGAATTCCTTGGCGTCATAGATCACCCAGCCCAGGCCCCAGTCCGAGGACGTGATCATCTCGGCCCCCACCACCGCGATCCAGGACCGCTGAAAGGCTTGGCGCAGCCCGGCAATGATGAACGGGGCCGCCCCCGGCAGCATGACCTTCCAAAATAGGGCGGTTTCGTCCGCCCCCATGGCGCCGGCGGCGCGCAGCCAGAGCTGGTTGACGGACCGTACCCCCGACCAGGCGTTGAGCACCATGGGGAACAAGGCGGCATAGCAGACGACCAGCACCGCGACCGTGTCGCCGAGCCCGAACCACAGGATGAAGACCGGCACCCAGGCGAGCGACGGGATCGGCATCAGGGCGCTCACCAGCGGCAGGAAGAAGCCCTCCACTGCCCGCACCCGGCCCATCAAGATGCCGAGCGGCAGGCCGATGACCACCGCCAGCGCGAAACCGGCGAGCATCCGGGCCAGGGTGTAGAACGCGTGCCGGAGCATGCTGCCGTCGGCCAGCATATCGAGCAGGGTGCCGGCCACTTTCGGCAGCGCGGGGAGCAAGGCCTTGGGAAAAATTCCGCTCCGCGCGATCGCCTCGTAGGCGGCGGCGGCCAGCAGGAGCGCCAGCGTCCCGCGGACGATCGAGCGCAGGCGTTGCGGGCTCATTGTGCGCTGCAGGCTCATGCCACCATCATGCCCCAGCGGACGACGGTCGATTGCTCGAGCCTCCGGAACACGAGATTCTCGAGCACCAGCCCGATGGCGCCGATGACTACGATTGCGGCCAGCATGACGTCCGTGTTGAGGAATTCGCGCGCCCCGAAGATGAGCCAGCCGAGGCCCCAGGGCACCGCCGCCAGCAACTCGACCACGACCAGGATGCGCCAGGCTTGCGCCAGGCCGAGCCGCAGGCCGGCCAGAATGTAGGGCAGCGCGCCCGGCAGGATCACGAGGCGAAACAGCCGGCTCTGGTCGGCGCCCATGGCTTGCGCGGAGCGCACCCAGATTTCCTTGACGGCTTTCACGCCGGTCCAGGTGTTGAAGATGATCGGGAACGTGGCAACAAACCCGACCAGAAGAACCGCCGAAATGTTGCCGAGCCCGAACCAGAGCAGGAACAGCGGCGCATAGGCCACGCCCGGGATCGGAGCGCCGATGCTGACCAGCGGCAAAAGCACGTCCTCGGCCAGGCGCGAGCGTCCCATGACGATGCCGAGCCCCACGCCCACGATGGCGGCGAGCCCGAAGCCGACCAAGAGGCGCAGCAGGGTCTCGGCGGCATGGCGCGGAAGAATCCCCGCAACCGTCAATCGCACCAGGGCTGCGGCCACATCCTCCAGCGGCGGAAACAGGCGCGGGGGAAATTGGCCGAGATGCGCGGTGATCTCCCACAGGACGCCCACCACCAGGAACGGCAAGGCGGTGCGCGCGGCAGCCTGCCAGCGTGCTTGCGCGCCGGACCGGCCTTGGGCCGGCTCCGGCCCGGGTCGCGCGTCGGAAACGGTTTCCTGCATCGCGTGCCGCTTCCCGGTTGGTCGAGCGCGTTGGTCGAACCGTGGCGAAACCTATAAGGTCGCCGGGTGCGATCCGGCAAGCATTCATGGCGCGCAGGCGCTGTTGAAGCGCCTTCGATACTGGCATAAAGCCCCCGAGAACAATCTTGAGAGTGGTCTCGAGAGCCGCAGACACGGAATCCATTGAGGAGTTGAGCGTATGGCGAAGAACGAGCAAAAGATCGGCTGGATCGGCATGGGCCGCATGGGTTTTCCCATGGCGGAGCGCCTGCTCAAGGCCGGCTACGACCTCTCCATCTGGAACCGCACGCGCGCCAAGGCCGAGCCGCTCGTCGCCAAGGGCGGCAAGGTGGTCGACAAGCTCGCCGATCTCTCAGGTCTCGACGTGGTGTTCTCGATCGTGTCGACCGGCAAGGATCTCGAGGAAATCTATTTCGGCAAGGACGGCGTAGCGAGCAAGGGCCGGATGCCGAAAATCCTGGTCGACTGCTCGACCATCGCGGTCGAGGAATCGGCCGCCATCCGCGATCGCCTGAGCAAGCTCGGCAGCGATTTCGTGGCCTCGCCGGTGAGCGGCAACGCCAAGGTGATCAAGGCCGGCAAGCTGTCGGCGGTGGTCTCCGGCCCCGAGCCGGCCTGCCGGGCGGTGATGCCGATGATCGAGGTGTTCGCCCCGCAGGGCGTCTCTTATGTGGGTGACGGCGAGCTCGCCCGCGTATGCAAGATCGCCCACAATGTCATGCTCGGCGTCGTCATCGAGAACCTGATCGAGATCACGCTCTTGGCCAACAAGATGGGCGTGCCGCGCCATGCCTTCCTGTCGTTCATGAACAACAGCGTGATGGGCTCGATGTTCACGCGCTACAAATCGCCCGCTTTGGTCAATCTCGACTGGACCACGACGTTCACGCCCGAGCTCTTGCGCAAGGACCTCGATCTCGGTCTTGCGCTCGGGCGCGATTTCGACGTCACCATGCCGGTGACGGCTGCCGCGCGCGAAATGTTGCAGAGCCACTTCGGCGCCGCGACCCTCAAGGAGAAGCCCGACGAATATCTGCAGAAGGATTTCGCCGCCCTGATGGAGACCATGGGGCTCGCCTCCGGCATGAAGCTCGAAAGCGAGAACAAGAACGTGCCGACCGGACTGGAGGGGTAGTCCAGTCGAAGCCTTGATACTTTTCCCGGACGCGGTGCAGCGCGAAGCTCTTGCGAAGCGGTGCACCGCAGAGCCGGGATCGTTCCACACTCTTGCGCCTGGAACGGTCCCGGGTCTGCAGCGCACCACTAAGAAGTGCTGCGCTGCGCCCGGGACACGTGCCCCAAGCGAAGGAGGCAATCGTGCTGAGCGCTGAAAACAACCGGCTGCTTACCGAGGTCGGTGCGGGCACGCCGATGGGCGACTACCTGCGGCGCTACTGGATGCCGATCGGCGGCGCCACCGAGCTCGATCAGATTGCGATCAAGCCGATGCGTCTGTTCGGCGAGGATCTGGTCCTCTTCAAGGACCGCGGCGGCACTTTCGGCCTCATCGACCGGCAGTGTCCGCACCGGCGCGCTGATCTCGCGCTCGGCTTCGTCGAGGAGACCGGCATCCGCTGCCACTATCACGGCTGGCTGATGGATGCGGCTGGGCGCTGCATCGAGCAGCCCTATGACGACATCGCCAACCCGTCGGAGCGCCGCAAGGATCGCTGCCGCACGCGCGCCTATCCGGTCCGGGACGCCGGCGGCCTGCTGTGGGCCTATATGGGGCCCGAGCCGGCGCCCGAGCTGCCGGTCTGGGAGCCGCTGACCTGGTCGAACGGCTTTGCCGAGATCGTGATCTCGGAGGTCCCCTGCAACTGGTTCCAGTGCCAGGAGAACTCCTGCGATCCGGTGCATTTCGAATGGATGCACGAAAATTGGAGCACCCGTCTCAAGGGCGCAGCGGGCCCCAATGGACCCCGGCACCTGAAGCTCAAGTTCGAGGAGTTCGAGCATGGCTTCGTCTACAAGCGCGTGCGCGAGGGCGCGGACGAGACCGACAGCAACTGGACGGTCGGCCGCGTGGCGCTGTGGCCGAACGGATTTTATCTCAGCGATCATTTCGAATGGCGCGTGCCGATCGACGATCAAAACACGCTCAGCGTCTGCTGGTTCTACACAAGAGTGCCGCGGGGGCGGGAGCCCTATGTCCAGGGTCCGATTCCGACCTGGCACGGCCCCATCAAGGACGCGCAGGGGCGCTGGATATCGAGCCACGTCATCAATCAGGACATCATCGCCTGGGTCGGCCAGGGCACCGTCGCGGACCGCAGCAAAGAGAATCTGGGCGCCAGCGATGTCGGCATCGTGATGATCCGCAAGCGCTTCCTCGACGAGCTCGCGGCGATGGCCAAGGGCGCCGAGCCCAAGGGCATCATCCGCAATTCGAACGTCGCGCGCTGCGTCGAGCTACCGAACATGGAGCGCGCGCGCTGCGTCGAAGGTGTCACGCTCGAGGAATTCGACACCATCCCGATCCTGAAGGCGCGCCTGCAGGGCTTCCGTTGGCAATACGGCCAGCCGCCGGAGGTGCGCCGTGCCTTCGAGCAGGCCATAGGCATAACGTCGGAATCATTGGCCTGATCGGCTGCGAACAATTCGGCGTGTTGTGGCGCGCGACCCGATGGCCGCGGCCCGCCGGAGGCGTATAGTTACGCGTTGCGACTCGCGTGTGACGACGCCGGAGGGCCTTTGTTTGTCAGTCTTTCGTTGTTCCGTTTGCAAACGTACCGTTTGCAAGCCTTTCTTTTGATGGAGAGGATTTATGCGGATTCAATGCTGGCGTGGATTGCGAAACGGGTTCCTGGTCGCGCTGCTTGCGCTCCCCATCGCCTCGGCCGCCCGCGCCCAGTCCACGGCGCTCGCAGGGCTGCTCTCGGGCGTGGTGCATATGAAGACCTTCATCA
>Ga0075018_10000694_pt1 | contig 10559 bp, 6 predicted proteins | sample ColStrG_CSR_2014_FD_71471 | JGI IMG/M metagenome (GOLD analysis project Ga0075018, IMG submission 71471) | Freshwater sediment microbial communities in response to fracking from Pennsylvania, USA - Cold Stream Run_MetaG_CSR_2014 | ecosystem: Environmental > Aquatic > Freshwater > Creek >... | reverse complement strand
ACTGGAGCGCAACGACCGCCTCGAGTTCGGGGTGCGCGAAGTTGCGTACGTCATCTTCAATCCCCAGCAAGGCACCACCAACACTGCCCGTGAATTCCTCAGCCAGATTTCCGGGATGCACATCTCGGATGAAACTACTGACCTGGAAAAACTGATTCTGTTTCTCGAAGCGGCGCGCAAGCTGAATACCATCGGCGTGCTCGATGAAATCCTGATGACCCTGCTGGACGTAACTCTGAAGCTCACCCGGGCTGAGCGCGCCTACGTGTATATGAAGAACGAGCACGGGGACCTACGCCTGGCTGCGGGACGCAACTCGAAGGGCGAACCGCTGCTGGACGACAAGACCATCTCCCACTCGATTCTCGATGATGCGATGAAGTCAAACTCCGAATTCGTACTTACCGATACCAGCCGGTCAGCTGACCTTTCGGGACGCAAGAGCATCGTGGCCTACGATCTCCGCACCGTGATCTGCGTGCCGCTGCGCAAGCCGCAGGTCCAAGCCACTCGCGGCGCCGATGCGCCCGGACCAGCGACTGCAGGGGAAGCCATGGGTGCCCTGTACGTGGATTCGCGCTTCGCCTCGCGCGATATCTCCGGCGTGAGCAACGATATTTTGCATGCCATCGCGACCGAAGCTGCCTCGCTCATCGAGAACGCCCGCCTGGTGCAAGCGGAGGAGACCTCCCGGCGATATCAGCAGGAGTTGTCTATCGCGGCCTCCATTCAGCAACGGCTCATGGCGGTTACCATTCCCGAGGTTCCGTTCGCCAAGCTGTCGGGAAGGAATCTCTCCTGCAAGGAGATTGGCGGCGACTTCTTCGACGCGGTCAACACCGACGAAGGATTGACGATTGTCCTGGCGGATGTGAGCGGCAAGGGGGTCTCCGCCGCGCTGCTGGCGTCCACCCTGCAGGGAATGATTTATTCGCAGCTTACCGCGGGTATGCCACTGACCGACATCGTGACCGCGGCCAACCGTTTCTTCACCCACAAACATATTGGGGAGAAGTACGCCACCGTGATCATTGCCCGCATTCGGGACAACGGCGACTTCGAGTACGTGAATTGCGGGCACGTCCCGCCGCTGGTGGTTTCGAAGGGGCAGGTGCAGAGGCCTGCGCACGGCAACCTTCCCGTGGGGCTGCTGCCCGATGCCAAGTACGAAAGCGATCACAGTCGGCTGCAACCGGGCGACCGGTTGATCCTGGTGACGGACGGCGTAACCGAAGCCGAAAATGCCCGCGGAGACTTCTTCGAAGATTCGCGTCTGGAACTCGCCGCGAAAACCGGAAACTTAGAACAAATCTTTTCAGCGATCTCCGATTTCTGCGGCGGCACGCCTCTGAATGATGACTGCACGGTAGTGGAACTGGTCTACACCGGCTAGGGGCGGCTCTTGTCGCCGAACCGAGACGTTGCAAGCAACGTCTCTGCAGTAATCCCTCTGTAGAGACGTAGCTTGCTACGTCTCAGGCGGCACCAGAAGATCTGAATGAAGCGGCCACCTTCCCGCGCTTATTTTTCCACCATCACGGAAGAGTCCACCCCTTCCCAGCGTTGTTCTTGTGGCCAGTAAAAAGTGAAGACAATCTCACTCCCTGCGGCCAATCGGTGGGCAGGCAGATCAGCGACATAGGTCCCTAAGCCCGTGTCGCCAGTGTTTGTGTCCTGCGTGGTCCGCCAATTGTCGAAGCTCCAATGCACGACCGCCGGACCGGGTAGCACCAGCCGCAACTTCTTGCCTTGCGGCATGGTCCGGCATTTGTTGTTGAAGCGCCATCCGAAGAACGTCGACTTCTTCTTCTCGGTCAAGTAGCGCTGCACGGTCTGCGGTGGCTGATCGAAAATTCTCCCGTCGCGCAGAGAGCGCCGCAACTTGATGTACTCGGAGTGTGCCCACACCAGCGGACACGCCGAACCAGAAGGCTTGCCTGCAAACAATTCCCGGAAGGGCAGGTCGGCCGCGTCCCAGACCTGTTCGGGAATCAGACGCCCTCCCTCGGTGGAGAACTCCATCACCCGCAAAAGTTCTTCCGCCGCTTGCGGGCGTCCCGCGGCTATTTCGTAATGCGCCCGCTCGCCCGCCAGCAACGGCCAGGGCCGCCCGATCCCGGTCCCGTCAAAAGGCGATCCATCTTCATGCTCCCCGTAGCCATCCCCGTTGTAGCGATACCAGCAGGGGCCTTGCGGCAATTTCACCCGCAACAGTGCGTCGATCATTTTGACGGTGTTCAAAACCCGCGGATCATCCGGCGCCCGCAGGCCGAATCGCACCAGGGCGAGCGCGTCCGGACTAATGAGATGCGTCGCTGACTCCGTGCTCTGTCCCGGAGGCCGGTTCTTGATGGGAACAAATCCGCCGGCGGGAGAGGGCGCGCAGTCCGTCTCCGGGGGCGCAATTCGCACGTAATAGCCTTCGACTCCGATCTGCCGCGCCAGGTCCGTGTCGAGGGCATAGGTCCAGCGTTCAATGTTGTCGTTCCATGTGTCCGCGGTCTCGCGCAGGTACTGGGCGATCGCCTTCTCTCCCACTGCGTCCGCAATATCCGCTGCCGCCAGCAGCCCGGAGATTTCTACCGCCAGCGTGAACGGCGAGTAGCCCGCATCTTCTTCCCAGCGATCTTGCTGCGTGACCGGGCCATTGCGAACCAGGAAACCGGCTGCACGGCGAACCAGGTTCCACCAGCGCTTGAGGTCGCCCAAGACCACAGGACAATCCCGACGCATGCAATCCACAAGCAAAATGGGAAACGCTGCCTCATCCATCTGCAGGCCGTTCCAGTACGGGCGCCCATCCAACCACATGTTCTGGGCCCAATGCCCGTCGGCCTCTTGCGTGGACTCAAGGTATCGCAGCACGCGCACTGCGTCGGCCTGCGCGCCCGCCGCCAGAAATCCGAACGCGGTTTCCACCAGATCGCGCGGCCAGACCAGGTGATATCCGCCCAGATCCTCATCGCCTTTGTTGAAGCCCCACGGAATGGAAAGGCTGGCGATCACACCTCCCATGAAATCCTTCGACTCATGAGTGCGCAACACGGCGACGCTGGCGCGGTAGAGGTCCCGCTCACGGGTCGAGCCGTCCAGGCTGAGTAGCCCTTTGTGCCAGGATTCCCACTGCGCCACATAGTGTTTGCGAAGCTCTTTGTAGGGTTCAAGCAAGCTCGATCGCACCTGCTGTCCAGCCTCTGACCAGGCTCCGCCGAACCCCAGCGCGAGCACGAACTCCCCGCCGCACGCGCTCAAGTCAATCTCCGCCGTCAGAGCAATGTTGCCCTTCTCGGCACGGGTGTAATCCCACGTCATCTGGAAATTCTTCGAGAGATCCTGCCAGCCGTCGGAGAATCCGACGAAGCCCACGGACATTTTCTTCCAGGCAGTCGAACAGCCGAACCCCAACGCGCAGTCATTGCGCTCTGCAAACAGCAGAGGCACGCCCTTGTAATCGCCCACCCAGCCTGTGTTGCTGTTGCCGCAGTTGGCCAGATGCGGAGAAAGCAGAGCGTAGAGATGATAGTCAGCCAGCTTTCCCTGCAGCGGGATAAAGCGAACTTTCTGCAGCACGACGTTGCGATACGGATCGGTCAACACCTCTTTTTCGATCCGATACCGCCGCTGCATGTCCGTATTGATCAGCTCAAAGGCGGGAACACCGGGCGCGATCGGGATATTTTCAAACTTGCAGTGACGCTTCTCCTCGGAGAAAAAGCTCGCGCCGTCGGTGACCATCAATCCCAGGTCGCGGGTACACGCCTGGTCAACGCGTGGATAGTAGACTTCGTTTAAGATGCCGTGGCTGGTGGTGAACCAAACCCGGCTGTGCTGGTTCAGGGCCGTGCCTACGCCGCTCTTCGCGCTCGAAGTCCAGCGCGGCGGTATCCCCGGCCCGCCCGGAGCGTATCGTTCTGTGTCACTCACTGTTTCGTCCTCTGGAGGTCCCAGTGCATGGTACTAGAAACGCAATTGAAGGATGATTCAAAGCGCCAGCAGGGCGCAGATTCGCGCTATTCTGGAGCCAGGGAACCATGGCCGCGGAAACCCAAATCGATTCTTTCCTCGCCCTGCGCCAGAATATGGTCGAGTCGCAACTGCGCTCCCGCGGAATCCGCGACGAGCGCGTGCTCGCCGCCATGCTCCACGTCCCCCGGCACGAGTTCGTTTCTGACGAGTATCGCGGCCAGGTCTACGAAGATCATCCAATTCCGATCGGCGAAGGCCAGACCCTTTCTCAGCCTTACATTGTCGCCATTATGCTGGAAGCATTGGCGCTCCGTCCCTCGCATGACGTTCTGGAGGTAGGGACGGGCTCAGGCTATCAAACCGCCCTGCTCGCGCAACTCACCCGCCAGGTTTACTCCGTGGAGCGTCACGGATCGCTGGTGCGCTCTGCCGAAGCCACGCTCACCCGGCTCGGCTACACCAACGTGAAGGGGTTGCTCGGTGACGGCAGCCACGGCCTTCCTGATCGAGCGCCCTTCGATGCCATCGTCGTTTCCGCTGCCGCCCCGCGAATTCCCCCGCCATTGTTTGAACAATTGCGCGAAGGCGGACGCATGGTGATCCCAGTAGGTCCCGCCCATGCCCAGGAACTGTTGTTAGTGCGCAAGCAGGCAGGCGAACCGGTAGTCGTCAACTTGGAAGGATGCCGATTCGTCCCCCTGATTGGCAGCCATGGATATCGTTCGGGGTGGTAGCAGAGTTTTTCCGAGAACTGAGAACAGAGAACAGAGAACAGAGAACAGGGAACTGCCGTTACAATTTACTCGTGCCCTTCTTTCACAGCCTCCGCGTAACCCTCGAGATGATCAAATGGGAGCACTCTATCTTCGTCCTTCCCTTCGCTCTCTGCGGAGCCATGCTGGCGGCAAATGGCCTGCCCAGCGTACACGCCCTGGCCGGGATCATCGTCGCCATGGTAGCCGCTCGATCGGCGGCCATGGCCTTCAATCGCCTGGCGGATGCCTCGATTGATGCTGCCAATCCCCGAACCCAGACGCGCGCCCTTCCCGCCGGCGCGCTCACTCCCGGTTTCGTGATCACCTTTGTTCTGATTTCCTGTGCGCTATTTGTTTTCGCGGCTTCGCAGCTCAATCGGCTGTCATTCATTCTCTCCCCGTTCGCGCTGGCCGTAGGTCTGCTCTACTCCTACACCAAGCGTTTCACCCGCTGGTCGCATCTGGTTCTGGGATTCTCCATGGGGATAGCGCCCTCCGCCGCCTGGATTGCCGTCCGCGGCTCGCTCGACCCGCGAATTCTGCTTCTGACCGCCGCCGTCACCTTCTGGGGCGGAGGCTTCGACGTGCTCTACGCCTGCCAGGATTTCGAGTTCGATCAGCAAGCCGGGCTACACTCCATCCCGCGCCATTTCGGAATCGGCAAGGCACTGTGGATCGCGCGCTGTTTTCATCTTGTCATGGTTCTCCTCCTGGTCAGCCTGGTAGTCGTTTTTGGAATGGGGAAGCTGGCAATCGCAGGAGTTGTGGCCGTGGCTTTACTTCTCAGCTACGAACACTCTCTGGTCTCGCCCCAGGACCTTTCCAAGCTCAACGCCGCGTTCTTCACCATGAATGGCGTGATCTCGGTCATGTTCTTCTTTTTTGTCGCGGGAGATTTGCTGCTGCGGCGTTGAAGCCCTTCCTGCGCCGGGATAAGTATTTTCTCTTGACATCCCCTCTTATGGAACCCGGCGTTGTGGTCACCTGCTCTGCGCTGATCCGGTGACTTTCCTCACTTTGGTGCGGTATGATCGAAGCAATGCCCGGCACGCACCCATTCCAAAGCGACGACCGTTCGCTTTATCCCATCAAGGACAAGGTCCTCGCCCATGAGCGTCTGACTACCGAGGACGCGCTCGCGCTCTACCGCTCCGCGGACGTCCTGGCGGTCGGCTGGCTGGCGAATTCCGTGCGGGAGCGCATGCATGGCGACAGGACCTACTTCAACGTCAATCGCCACATCAATCCGACCAATGTTTGCGTGGCCGCTTGCCGCCTCTGTGCGTTCGGTCGGAAAAAAGACACGCCCGGCGCTTATACCATGGCACTCGAGGAAGCCTTCCAGACCGCCGCCTCGGGCTACAGCGAAGCGGTGACCGAGTTCCATATCGTCGGCGGGCTGCATCCCGACCTGCCGTTTCAATACTTCCTCGACCTGATTTCCGGTCTCAAGCAGCGCTTCCCGCAAGTCCATTTGAAAGCGTTCACCATGGTCGAGGTCGCCTATCTGGCCAGGCGCGCCAGGCTTTCCATCCGCGAAACGCTGGAGCAGTTGCAGGCCGCGGGCGTGGACTCGCTACCCGGCGGCGGCGCCGAGATTTTCGCCGACCGCATACGCCACATCATCTGCGATCACAAAATTGACGGCGACCAGTGGCTCGAGACCGCGAAGCTCGCCCACCAGATCGGGCTGAAATCCAACGCGACCATGCTCTATGGCCACGTCGAGAATGACGAAGATCGGGTAGACCACTTGCTCAAACTGCGCAATCTGCAGGATGAAACCGGCGGCTTCCAAACCTTCATCCCGCTGGCCTTTCATCCCGACAACACTCCGCTGCAACATCTGCCGAAAACCACAGGCATGCTCGATATCAAGCAAATTGCCGTGAGCCGCCTGGTGCTCGACAACTTCCCTCACATCAAGTCTTACTGGCAGATGGTGACTCCCAAGATGGCGCAGATCTCGCTGCGCTTCGGCGCCGACGACATGGACGGAACGGTTATCGAAGAAAAGATCTATCACGACGCCGGCGCGACCACCCCGCAAGGCATGCGCCGCGAAGAGTTAGTACGCCTGATCCGCGACGCCGGCCGCGACCCCATCGAGCGCGATACCCTGTATCGGCCGGTGACGCGGACGGAGACATCAGTCACGGTCGCCGTCTAAGCCGAAAAAAACAATCACTTCAACCTATCGCACCTCCGCAAGTGCAGCCGTCACAATCCGCAGTGATTTGGGGAGTCCTTTTATTTGCATGCGGCCTCTTCGCGCGGGTGTAGAATCGCACTGTAAGGAACCGGAAATCTTCGCGGATTCTCTTCCGTGATCCGAGGCCTGAGATGAATGTCCACATCAGCTATAGAGATCGCAAAACTCCTGATATCGAAAAAGACATCCACCACCTGGTCGAAAAGATGCGCAAGCGGCTGCAGGTGTTCCGCCCTGAACTGGTGCATCTGAAGGGCGTCGTCGAACAGAATTCGCCGCGCGAGGGAACCACGGTGTCGCTCAACCTGCGCCTGCCCTCGGGCCAGATGGCGGTTCAGAAATCTGCTTCCAGCGCATCCTCGGCCGTGAAGGCAGCTTTCGATGACCTGCTGCAGCAGATCAGCAAACATAAAGATTTATTGCGGAACTCGCATAAGTGGCAGCGGCGGCGAGTTGCGGATTTCCGTCCCGAACACCCAGTTGCTTTCGAAGATACGGTCGCGGCAGTGCGGGTCCCGACGGCTTCCTCCGATGACATCCGTTCCTATGTGAACGCTAACCTCGGCCGCCTGGAGCGCTTTGTCGAGCGCGAACTTTATTTCCGGGAAACTGCGGAAGACATCGCGCCTGACTCCATCAGCAAAGAGGAAGTCATCGACGAAGCGATCGCCCGCGCTCTGAGCAATGGGACCAATGGAGGAGAGAAGCCGGAAAGCCTGGGGCTGGAGCCGTGGCTCTACCGCCTGGCGCTCCGCTCCATCGAGGACCTCTCGGCCCGGACTCCGGAGAGCCTGCTGTCAATTCATCTGGAGGATTCGGCCCGGCGCCCGAATGTCCGCGCCAGTGACGAGCCTGGACTGCAGTTCCATCAGCCGGACGAGACTTTGACCGAGGAAAACGTGATCGCAGACCGGCGCACCTCTACGCCAGAAGACATCGCTTCCTCGGACGAAATGGTCACGCTGGTGCAATTTGCCCTGCAGGGCGCCGGCCGCGCCGATCGCGAAGCCTTCATTCTCCACGCCCTCGAGGGGTTTTCGCTGGATGAAATCGCCGTCATCACCGACCGTAAGCCGGACGAGGTGCGTTCCTCCATCGAAATGGCGCGACAACATTTGCGGCACCTTGCGCCGCTAGCTGACCGGTTTAAGCCCAAGCTGCTTCAAAGCAGGCCGGTTCCGGCATCTGCGAAAGTGTGAAACACAGCCGCAGCACTCAGGAGGAAATCGTGATCATTACCCGCGAAGACATCCGTGAGTTGGCTCAATTCCGCACCCAGGGTGGCCAAGGCTGGGCGCTCAGCTTCTACTTCGAACCGCGCACTCCGCAGAACAAGTCCCACCGCGAAGAGACGATTCTCGCCAAGGATCTGGTTCGTAAAGCCCTTCACGATGCGGAGAAGAACAGCAAGAACGGCAGTACGCGTGCCGACTTGAATCGCATCCTCGAACTGGCGGAAAATCTACATGGCAACCAGGCCCGCGCCCGGGCAGTATTCGCCTGCGGCAGCCACAATTTCTGGCGCGAGTTTGACCTGCCCTCGCAGCTGCCAGGAACGCAACTGTTCGTGAACCGCCAATTCCATTTGAAGCCGCTGGCTCAACTCCTGGGAGCACAGCCGCGTCTCTGGGTGACGCTGGTGGATCGCCAGAAGGCCCGCTTCTTCGATCTTCGTCTGGATGAACTCAAAGAGCGCGAAGGCCTGTTCCGCACCCCGCCAACTCGCCAGGGCCGCGGCGATGGTTACGGCGGATACGACGGCGGCCACGCCCAGCGCCGCATCAACGACGAGGCCCTGCACCATTTCAAAAGCGTGGCCGAGCACTTAAGCGCAGCGCTTGAGAAGAGCCTGTTCGAGAAGCTGATCATCGGTTGCCACGACGCCAGTTGGCACGAACTCGAACCGCAGTTGCATCCCTACGTGAAAAAGCGCCTGCTGGGCCGCTTCTCCCCCGACTTGAGTCGAATGACCAACGAGCAGATCCGCGAGCAAGCCAGCCGCATCCTGCGTAAGTCCCTCGATCAGCGCTGCAACCAACTGGCAAAAGAAGCGGTCAGTCAGGCCAAGAGCAATGCCCGGGGTGTGACCGGCCTGCGTCGAGTCCTGCGCTCGCTGGAGCTAGGCGAGGTGCAGACCCTGCTGATCGGCGAGAGGTTTTCGCATCTGGCGGTGGAGTGTCCGGGCTGCGGCCACCTGGACGCGCATGCGGTGCGCCATTGCCCGGCATGTGGCCACGAAACCCGCGAGATCGAAGACGTAACCGATGCAATCATTCGCGCCGCCATCCTCCGCGACATTGAACTGTTTTACGTAAAGGACGACCCAGAATTCGACCGCGCCGGAAACATCGCTGCACTGCTCCGCTTCCGCGCCGATCAAAGCAAGACCCGCGGCCTGCGAGCCGCGTCGTAAATCCGGCAATACCCGCGTAGCCCCGGACGCCTCGTCCGGCGGCCCAGGAAAGACCGTGTAGGGACCGAACCTGGGGCACCTGCCTGACTGGGGGATGTTCCGATCTCCCCAACTCTGTCATCCCGACCGGAACTGATCATCGCAACGCGATGATCTGTGGCGTGGAGGGACCTCGTGTTTTCAGCGGCTTCATTTCTGATCAGGCGGTTTCGATATGGGAGCTGGCCCACCCTTCCGCCGGGTGCCCCGCTCCTTGCGGTTTTTGCAAGGGGCGGGAGCAGTTGGACGTCACATCTTTCCGGACGAACCGAATTGAACCTTCCCTCGTCCGTTCTTTGGACGCTAACCTGGCGCGACCGGACAGGTCGGACGGTGTTTTACCGATGGGTGAATCCTCCGCATGTTATTCTGGCGGACGCTTACAAGCATTCATCGTTCAGGGAGGGATTGATGACGATTTCGCGCCGCGATTTTCTTACCACCGCTGTCGCGGGCTCTCTATCAGTGGGATTGGCGGACATTGCGAGCAATGCACAGGAATCCGAAAAGCCTAAGTCCAACTCCAACTCCAACTCGCCGTCCACCAAGCGTCTGATAATTGTTTGCGCCCACAATGGCTACAACTATCTCGACGACGCCTACGCATTTCTGGCCGCCGGCGGAGACACGCTGGACGCCGCCCTCCGAGTGGTCAAGGGACCGGAAGACGATCCCAACGACACCAGCGTCGGCCTCGGCGGTCTGCCCAACGAGGAAGGCGTCGTCGAACTCGATGCCTGCTGCATGCACGGGCCGACGCGCCGCGCCGGTTCGGTCGGGGGCGTGCGCAATATCAAGAATGTTTCGCTGGTTTCGAAAGCGGTGATGGACCACACCGGCCACGTCATGCTGGTGGGCGAGGGTGCGGAACGGTTTGCCGTGGCCATGGGCTTCCCGCGCGAGAACTTGCTGACCGATCATTCCCGAAAAATCTGGCTGCTGTGGAAGGAATATCACTCGACCGAAGACTGGTGGGGACCGGGGCTGGCCGATCCGCACTGGCAGCCGCCGGACACGAAACCGCAAGCCAATCTGATGCAAGAACGTTTCCGCCGCCTGGAAGAGCGGGCGGCCGGTCTCGGCATCGCACCCGAGCTGCGAAAGGACGCTGTACACAAAGTCTTGTTTCCTCCCACCGGCACGATTCATTGCTCGGCGCTGAACCAGAAGGGAG
>Ga0075018_10000693_pt1 | contig 10562 bp, 9 predicted proteins | sample ColStrG_CSR_2014_FD_71471 | JGI IMG/M metagenome (GOLD analysis project Ga0075018, IMG submission 71471) | Freshwater sediment microbial communities in response to fracking from Pennsylvania, USA - Cold Stream Run_MetaG_CSR_2014 | ecosystem: Environmental > Aquatic > Freshwater > Creek >... | reverse complement strand
GCCACGGTCAAGGTGAACTGATCGCCCGCGAACACGCGCGTGCCCGCCAGCGCCTTGGCGAGCGTGATGCGCGGCTGCGCGATGTTGGTGAACACGCAAGTGATGCCATCGCCATAGGCGAGCGTGGCGAAATTGAAGGAGCTCACGGCGGCGGCGGTGGGCAGCGCGGTCGCCGAGCCCGCATTCGCATTGGTGCAGGTGAGGCTGGGCACATATTTGCTGAGTGCACTGGCGCTGCCCGCGGCCATCACTTCATTCACGGTGACGGGATACCCCGAGGCCACAGTGGCCACTGCGGGAGTGAAGCCGCTGTTACCCGCACCACTGGTCGTGGCGGTAGCGAGCGACGCGGAGTTCTGCGTGGCCACCACGGCATACTTGAACTGATCGGTCGGATCGATGCGCGTGCCGGTCAGCGTCTTGTTCACCGACACCCAGGCATAGCGCACCGCGAACATCACGCCCTGCAAACCGCCGGCCACGAGTTTCGTGGTCACTGTGGTGGGCGTCGAGCTGCCGAAGATGTAACCGCCCACGGTGCCGGCGACGCCGGTCTCGGTGACGGTGAGTCCGCCGCCCGAAGTCGCGAGGGTCGGATACGTGGCGCCCGAGATCGGCGGAATCTGATCGAGCGTGCTCCAGGCGCTGCCGTTGGTCGTGAAAGCCAGCGACTCACCGCCATTGGACGATTCGCCATCGGCCACGACGATGGCGTAGGAGGCATTGGTGCTGAGGCCCGAAGGCGGCGTCACCACGATATTGCTCAGGGTCACCGTGATCGTGCCGGCTGCAGAGGTGTAGAGCACCGGGCTGCCCGGAATGCCGATGAACGCGGAATTGCCCACGGCCGAGCCGCTCCACGAGGGCGAGGCGATCGCGGCCATGCCACCGGTCGACTTGAGGTTGAACTGCAGGCTGGCGCCATCGGCCAGCGTGTAGCTGAAATTCTGGCCGGCGGCCGAGCGTGCGGTCGCATCGTTGTAGTTGCTGAGATTGAGCCAGCAGTAGCTGCGCCAGTCGGCGGGCGCTGAGCCTGCCGAAGTCGCCGGTGCGCAGGTGTCGGCCCGGCTGGTACCGATGAGGCCAAGCAGCAGGCAGGGTAGGAGCCAGAGCAGGCGCGGCTTGTTCATGGCGCAGATTGTATGCGATGGCGGCCCAAGCGCGATCGCGCGAGAATGGCGTTCATGACCGCCGTCACACGCCCGCGCCGCCTCTACATACTTTCCGCTCCGTCGGGGGCGGGCAAGACCAGCCTCGTGAAGGCCCTGCTGGCGGCACGCCCGGGGCTGGTGGTGTCGGTCTCCCACACCACGCGCACACCGCGCGCGCATGAGGTGGATGGGCGCGACTACCACTTCGTGAACGCCAAGCGCTTTGCCGAACTGGTCGCGGGCGGCGCTTTCCTCGAGCATGCGCGCGTGTTCGACAACCACTACGGCACCGGTCGTGAGCAGGTCGAGGCCAAGCTCGCGAGCGGCCACGATGTGCTGCTCGAGATCGACTGGCAGGGCGCGCAGCAGGTGCGCAAAGCGAGCCCGAAGTGCACCTCCATATTCATATTGCCGCCCTCGCGCGCCACCCTCGAGCAGCGGCTGCGCGCACGCGGCACCGACAGCGAGGCGGTGATCGCGCGGCGCCTGGCCGACGCGGCGGCCGACATGTCGCACTGCCGGGAATTCGACTACGCGGTGGTCAACGACCACTTCGAGCAGGCGGTGGCCGACCTGCTGGCGATCGTCGACGGCCACGGGGCCCCATTGCGGGCCAACAGGCCGGAAATCGGGGCTTTGCTGCAGACTTTAGTGGCCTGAGACCGGGCGGATGCCGTAGACTACCGGGGCTATTCCCCCCGAGCTTTAAAGGTCGAACGGCATCATGGCCCGAGTCACTGTCGAAGATTGCCTGGAAAACGTCGATAACCTGTTCCAGCTGGTGCTGCTGGCCTCGCAGCGTGCGCGCCGCCTGGCCAACGGGGCCGAGGCCACCGTGCCCGTGGACAACGACAAGCCCACGGTGCTGGCGCTGCGCGAAATCGCCGCCGGCAACATCACGCCCGAGATGCTGAAAGAACCCGAACCGCCGCCAGAACCGGCGGTTGTGCCCGAGGCGGACAACGACTCCACCTTCCGCGCGCCGCAGTTCGGTCTGATCGATCGCGACTGACGGGGTTCGACTAACCCACCACCAAGGAAGCCATGGACTATGCGTCGTCGCTACTGGGACTGCTCCCCGGCGCCCGACGCACTCCGGGCCTCAAGGAGCTGCTGAGCAAAGTCAGCAGCTACCTGCCGAGCGATCAGGTCGAGCGCATCCGCGCAGCGGCGGAATTCGGCGCCGAAGCACACCAGGGCCAGAAGCGACTCAGCGGCGAGCCCTACATCACCCATCCGGTGGCGGCCGCCGAAATCCTGGCCGACCTGCATCTCGACGCGGATACGATCGTTGCGGCGATCTTGCACGATGTCATCGAAGACACGCCGACGCCCAAGGAAGAGATTGCGCTGCGTTTCGGCAAGGACGTCGCCGAGATCGTCGATGGCGTCACCAAGCTCGATCAGATCCAGTTCAAGAACCGGCAGGAAGCGCAGGCCGAGAGCTTCCGCAAGATGCTGCTGGCGATGGTGCGCGACCTGCGCGTGATCCTGGTCAAGCTCGCCGATCGCACCCACAACCTGCGCACCATGGATGCGGTGGGGCCGGCCAAGCGCCGCCAGGTGGCGCGCGAAACACTCGATATCTATGCGCCGGTGGCCGAGCGGCTCGGTCTCTACAGCATCAAGCTGGAGCTCGAGGAGCTGGGCTTTCGCACGTTGTATCCGCAGCGCTATCGCGTGATCGATCGCGCGCTGCGGCGCGCGCGCGGCAACCAGAAGGAATTCCTCGGCAAGATCCACGTGCAGCTCGAGACGGCGCTGCACAAGGCCGGCATCAGCGCCAAGGTCGAGGCGCGCGAGAAGCACCTGTACAGCATCTATCGCAAGATGCAGCGCAAGCGCGCGCCGCTGGCGGAGATCGTCGATGTGTATGGCCTGCGCATCATCGTCGATACCGTCGACACCTGTTATCGCGCGGTCGGCGTGGTGCACAGCGTGTACAAGCCGATGCCGGGGCGCTTCAAGGATTACGTGGCGATTCCGCGCGTCAACGGCTACCAGTCATTGCACACCACATTGTTCGGGCCCAACGCCGTGCCCATCGAAGTGCAGATCCGTACGGCCGATATGGATAGCGTCGCCGAGTCGGGCATCGCCGCGCACTGGAAATACAAGGAAAGCGCGCACGAAGGCTCCGCGCAGCAGGAACGCGCGCGTGCCTGGCTCTCGAACCTGATGCAGATGCAGGAAGGCGGCAACTCCGAGGAGTTCATCGAGAGCGTCAAGGTCGATCTGTATCCCGACAAGGTTTATGTGTTCACGCCGCGCGGCGAAATCCTGCGGCTGCCGCGCGGCGCCACGGTGGTGGATTTTGCGTACGCGGTGCACACCGACATTGGCAATCGCTGTGTCGCGGCCAAGGTGGATCGGCGGCTGATTCCGCTGCGCACGGTGCTGCGCAACGGGCAGACGGTACATATCATCACCGCCAAGGGCGCGCGTCCGAATCCGGCCTGGGTGAACTTCGTGGTGTCGGCCAAGGCGCGCAGCGGCATTCGCCACTATCTGAAGAGCCTGAAGCGCAGCGAAGCGGTGGAGCTGGGCCGTCGACTGCTGACGCAGGCGCTGGCCGAGTTCAACGTGAAGCTCGAGGACATCGCGCCCGCGGTGATCGAATCCTCGCTCCATGACCTGGCGCTGAAGGAGGCCGAGGAGCTGTACGAGAAGATCGGTCTGGGCGAGCGGCTCGCACCCCTGGTGGCGCGCCGCATGTTGCCCGGTGAGCAACCCGAGACGCGCGATGGCAAGCCGGCGCCACTGGCGGTGGCCGGCGCCGAAGGCCTGCTGGTCACCTATGCACACTGCTGTTATCCGCTGCCGGGCGATCAGATCGTCGCGTTCCTGAGCACCGGCCGCGGCATCGTGATCCATCGCGGCACCTGCGCCAACGTGGCCGACAGCCACAAGCATCCCGAGAACTGGCTGTCGGTGAACTGGCAGAACACCGAAGGGAAGCTCTTCAAGTCGGAGATCCGCATCGAGGCGATGAACCGCGTCGGCCTGCTGGCCGCGGTTTCGGCCGCGATCAGCGGCACGCAGACCAACATCAGCAGCGTGAACCTCGAGCAGCATGAGGCCGAGACCGCCACCATCAGCTTCGTGCTCGAGGTCAGCGATCGTGCGCACTTGGCGCGCGCGGTGCGCGTGGTGCGACGGATGAGCGAAGTGCTGCGCGTCGTGCGTACAATTGCCGGGCAGAATCGCAAGAGGAGCGGGCCCAAACCATGAGCCCCTTTAAACCATGAGCAAGTCCACACCATGAGCAAAGTCATACACACCCACAACGCGCCGCAGGCGATCGGCACCTACTCGCAGGCGATGCGCGCCGGCGACCTGGTGTTTGTCTCCGGGCAGATCCCGCTCGATCCGGCCACTGGCACGCTGATCAGCGGCGACATCGAGGCCGAGATCCGCCGCGTGTTCGACAACCTGAAGGCGATTGCCGAGGCGGCGGGCACTACGCTCGCGGCCTGCGTGAAGCTGTCGGTGTTCCTCACGGATCTCGCGCACTTCGCCAAGGTCAACGAGATCATGGCCACGTATTTCTCCATGCCCTATCCGGCGCGCGCGGCCATCGGCGTTGCGGCCCTCCCCCGCGGTGCGCGGGTCGAGATGGAGTGCATACTCAGCCTCGCCTGAAGCGCGATGCGGCACTGGCGCCTGGCATCGGCCCGGCGCTCGCGGCGAAGCTGGCGCGCCTGGGCGTGCGGGAACTGGCCGACCTGCTGTTCGTGCTGCCACTGCGCTATGAGGACCGCACGCATGTCGTGCCGCTCGGCGCGTTGCAGTCGGGTGCGCATGCGGTGGTCGAAGGCGAGGTGCTGCTCTCCGAGGTCGTGTTCCGTCGCCGGCGCCAGTTGCTGGTGCGGCTCAGCGATGGCACGGGCTCACTCACGCTGCGTTTCTTCCACTTCTCGAACGCGCAACGCGAAGGCCTGAGCCGCGGCACGCGGTTGCGCTGCCACGGTGAGGTGCGTCGCGGGCCGATCGGACTCGAAATCGTGCATCCGGAGTATCGCCAGCTGCAGCGCCAGCGCGAGGACGATGAGCCGCTGCCGCAGGTGCTGACGCCGATCTATCCCGCGACCGAAGGGCTCACGCAAGGGCGTCTGCGCATGCTGGTGCAGAAGGCCTTCGCGGCCAGTCACCAGGCGCCGCTGGTTGATCTGCTCCCGGCGGAATTGCGCGCGTCGATGCAGCTGGCGGGATTGCGCGAGGCGCTCGAGTTCCTGCATCAGCCGCCGGTCGGCACTGCGCTCGATACGCTACGCGCCGGTCGTCATCCTGCGCAGCGACGCCTGGCACTCGAAGAGCTGCTGGCGCATCAGCTCTCGCTGATGGCATTGCGCCGCGCGACCAAGACCGAGGGCGCGGTGCGGCTTGCCGATGCCAGGCAGCTCGAGCCGCGCCTGCTCGCGGCTCTCCCCTTTCGCATGACGCACGCCCAGCAGCGCGTGCTGGCCGAGATTGATGCCGACCTCGCGCTCACGCAACCGATGACGCGCCTGATCCAGGGCGATGTGGGCTGCGGCAAGACCGCTGTCGCCGCAGCCGCGGCCGCGCGCGCGATCGGCAGCGGCGGCCAGGTGGCGCTGATGGCGCCCACCGAGCTGCTCGCCGAACAACACGCGCGTACACTGGGCGCATGGTTCAAGCCATTGGGGATAGAGGTCGTGCTGGTCACCGGTTCGCAGACGGCGCGCGCGCGCCGCACTGCGCTCGCGGCCATTGCCGCCGGCCAGCTGCCACTGGTGGTGGGCACGCACGCGCTGTTCCAGGAGAGCATGCAGTTCCAGTCGCTGGCGCTGGCGATCATCGACGAGCAGCATCGCTTTGGCGTGCAGCAACGCCTGTTGCTGCGTGAGAAGGGCCAAGGCACCATGCCGCACCAGCTCATCATGACCGCCACACCCATACCGCGCACCCTCGCCATGACGGCCTACGCCGATCTCGATGTCTCGGTGATCGATGAATTGCCGCCTGGCCGTACGCCGGTGCGCACCGTCGTGATTCCCGAGGAACGCCGCGCCGATGTGGTGGCGCGCGTCGACGAGGCCTGTCGCAGTGGCCGCCAGGCCTACTGGGTGTGCGCGCTGATCGAGGAATCCGAGGAGCTGCGCTGCCAGGCGGCCGAGGAATCAGCCGCCGCGCTCACCGAAGCGCTGCCGCAGATCAAGGTCGGCCTCGTGCACGGTCGCATGAGCGGTGCGGAGAAAGAGCAGGTGATGCACGCCTTCAGCGCGGGGACGATCCAGCTGCTGGTCGCAACCACCGTGATCGAAGTGGGTGTCGATGTCGCCAACGCCAGCGTGATGGTGATCGACAACGCCGAACGCATGGGACTCGCGCAGCTGCACCAGCTGCGCGGTCGCGTGGGCCGCGGCTCGCACGAGAGCACTTGCGTGCTGCTGTATCGGGCCCCGCTATCCGAGATGGCGCGCGCGAGACTTGCAGCGTTACGCGACAGCAATGACGGTTTCGTGATCGCACAGCGCGATCTCGAATTGCGCGGCCCTGGCGAACTGCTCGGCACCCGCCAGACCGGCCTCGCGCAGCTGCGCGTCGCCGACCTGGTGCGCGATGCCGACCTGTTGCCGCAGGTGCGCGCCGCCGCTGCCAGGCTGGAGAGTGCGCATCCCGCCGCTTGCACTGCACTGATTGCGCGCTGGATCGGCGCCGGGGAGCAGTATGGCCGCGTCGGGTGAACCCGCGCCGACGCAGGCGTCGCTGCCCTTCGCTGCGTCGGCCACGTTGGAGCCTTTGGCGCCAGAGCCAGCGCCGGCTCCCGTGCCTGCTGCGCTGACCCCGCAACCGCCGCTGTCGACCGCGTTGGCAGTGCAACGACACTGGCTCGTGTCACGTCTCGCGGACTTCGCGAAGCTGATGCGACTCGATCGCCCCATCGGCATCTGGCTGCTGCTCTGGCCCACGCTGTGGGCGCTGTGGACAGCCTCTGGCGGGCACCCGCAGCGCGGTGTGCTGCTGATCTTCGTGCTCGGCACCGTGCTGATGCGCTCCGCGGGCTGCGTGATCAATGACTTCATCGATCGCAACATCGATCCGCACGTGCGCCGCACGCGCGATCGCCCGCTGGCCGCGCGGCGCGTGAGCCCGGTGGAGGCGCTGCTGCTGTTCCTTGCCTTGCTGGCCGGCGCGCTGGCGCTGGTGCTGCAATTGAATCCGGCTGCCATACGCCTCTCGTTCATCGGCGCCGCACTGACGGCGACCTATCCGCTGCTCAAGCGCTTCTTTGCGCTACCACAGCTGTACCTGGGCGTGTGCTTCGGCTGGGGAGTACCCATGGCCTTTGCCGCGGAACTCGGGGCCGTGCCGCGCGTGGGCTGGGTGATGCTGCTGGCGGCGATCGTCTGGGCCTGCGTCTACGACACCTTCTATGCGATCGCTGACCGGCCGGATGACCTGCGCATCGGCATCAAGTCAAGCGCCATCACTTTCGGCGATATGGATCTGCTGATGATCGGCGCGATGCAGCTGATGGTGCTGGTGGCACTGGGCCTGATCGGCAGGCTGCTGGAGCTCGGTGCGCCGTACTACATTTCGCTGGGGGTCGGCGCCGTGCTGTTTGCCTGGCAGCAATGGTCAGCGCGCCATCGTGATTCCGCCGGCTGCCTGGCCGCCTTCCACAACAACAATTACTTCGGCCTGGTGGTGCTCGCGGGGCTGATCATCGATTACACCAGCAAGAGCTAGAGGTCTTGTCATCATGAGAACTTCATTATTCAAGGTTGCCGCTGCACTACTGTGCGCGCTGTCTGTTGCGCCGCTGGCGCTGGCGCACGTGCACCTGGTGTCTTCGACTCCGGCCAACGGCAGCGTGGTGGCAAGCGCGCCGACGACCTTGGTGTTGCATTTCTCCGAAGCCGCGCGCGTCACCGCACTGAGCATTCGCAAGTCGGGCGAGGCTGCCCTGCAGAAAATCGCGCCGCTTCCCGATGGGGCGCTCACGCAGCTGTCGATCGCGGCGCCCACCCTGGGCCCGGGCGCGTACGTGGTGAGCTTTCGCGCACTCGATCCGGGTGACGGCCACATTTCGGGCGGCACCTTCAGGTTCAGCATCGTGGCCCATGGTGCGCAGCCCATACGCAAGGATGTGATGCGCGACAGCGGCAAGCGGCCAGCACCAGACACCATCAAATAACGCCACGGCTCAACATTGCAAGCGCTGACGCAGGAATCCGCCGGTGTCACCTGATGCCTTGTCGATCGCGCTGCGCGCCCTGACCTTGATGCTGCTGTTCCAGGCTGTCGGCGCGGCGTTCTTCATTGACCTGTTCGCGCCACACCTGCGGGCATCCTGGCACCCGATCCGCCTGCTGGGGATGGCGACCGCGGGTTGCGCCGTGCTGTTCGCGCTCCTGCACCATGGCCTCGAGGCCGCGCGCATGGCAGACGATTTCGGCGGACTGTGGGATGCGAGCTTGCAGAGGCTGGCGTGGGGCTCGCGCGCGATACTGTCGACCGCCTTGCTGGTGGCAGGTTTGCTGTTGCTGATGGGGTCCTTGAAGCGTCGCTCCGCGAAACCTGCCGATGAGCAGGCCGTGCCAACAGGCCTGCTGTGGGCGAGCGTCGGCGGAGCGATTGCACTGTGTGCGTTGCTGATGAGCGGACACACGAGTGGGCATCCGGCACGTAGGCTGCTGGCGCCCCTGCTCGCCCTGCACTTGTTGATCGTCGCGTTCTGGTACGGCGCGCTGTGGCCGCTGATCCTGGTGACGCGTGTCGAAGCTGCCCCCGTTGCCGCTCAGGTCTTCGCGCGCTGGTCGACGGTTGCCGGCTACCTCGTGCCCCTCATTGCGGTGGCCGGCGTGATGATGGGCCGGATACTGACAGGTGAATGGCCGGGCGCCTGGGCCGCGGCGCAGCAGCCGTATGGCCAGCTGCTGCTGCTCAAACTGCTGCTGTTCGCGCTGCTGATGGTGCCTGCGGCAGCGAACAAGTGGTGGCTGGTGCCGGCGCTGCGCACCGCAGCCGCCGCCACACCGGCCGCTGCGCGCGGCGCGCTCAGCGCCTTGCGACGTAGCATCGTACTGGAGATGCTGCTGATCGCCATCGTGCTGACAGTGACGGCGACGCTGACGACGCTGTATTCTCCACAGCCACATGAGACCACGCGCGCCACGGCCTCCACGATGACGGCACCTGCATGAGCGCGCACTCGCACGACGATCACCACGGTCACGACCACCACGGTCACGACCACGACGGTCACGATCACGACGGTCACGATCACGGCGCGCACGCGCATGCGCCCCACGACTTCGGCACGGCCTTCATGATCGGCATCGCGCTCAACCTGGGCTTTGTGCTCATCGAGGCCTTCTACGGCCTGGTCGCGCACTCGGTGGCACTGGTGGCCGATGCCGGCCACAACCTCGGCGATGTGCTGGGCCTGGCTATGGCGTGGATCGCTTCCATCCTCGCGCGCCGCGAGCCTTCGGCGACGCACACCTACGGGTTGCGGCGCGGAACGATCCTGGCGGCGCTGCTCAATGCGATGCTGCTGCTGGTGGCGGTGGGCGCGATTGCCGTCGAAGGTGTGCGCCGCTTGATCGAGCCGGAGTCCGTGGCCAGCCGCACCGTGATGGCGGTGGCGGCGATCGGCATCCTGATCAACGGCATCACGGCCTGGCTGTTCGCGGCTGGCCGCAAGGGCGACATCAATGTGCGCGCGGCCTTCCTGCACATGTGCTACGACGCCCTGATTTCGCTCGGCGTGGTGCTGAGCGCGGGCGTCATCCTGCTCACGGGCTGGGAGCGGCTCGATCCGCTGGTGAGTCTCGCGATCGCAGCCATCATCCTGGGCGGCACCTGGTCGCTGCTGCGCGATTCACTGGGCATGAGCATGGATGCCGTGCCACCAGGCCTGAAGAAGGACGAGGTCGCCGCATTCCTGCGCGCCTGGCCGGGCGTCAGCGCGATCCACGATCTGCACATCTGGTCGATGAGCACCACGGAGACGGCACTGACCTGTCACCTGTTGATGCCGGCCGGGCATCCGGGCGACGCGGTGCTGGCCAGCCTCTCGAGGCAATTGAACGAGCGCTATCGCATCGGACACGTGACGGTGCAGATCGAAACCGACGCGCACAACGCCTGCGCGCTGGAACCCGATCACGTGGTCTGAACCAGATCGCGGCGCTGCGCCTGCGCTGCCACCCGGATCTCGATGCGTTGCGCGCCGGCCTCACGTGGCGCGCCGGCCGCAGCAGCCAGCGTACTGCCCGGGGGCATCGCACAGCACAGCTTGGGGCGGCGCCAGGAGCGTAGCCAGCCCGGCGCGCAGCCGGGCTATTGTCGACTTCCGGACGTACTTTTGGTTGACATGGGGCGGCGGCGCTTGGAACATCGCCTTATTCTCGGTTCGTCACCACGGGTGGCGCAGCCGGC
>Ga0075018_10000692_pt1 | contig 10569 bp, 6 predicted proteins | sample ColStrG_CSR_2014_FD_71471 | JGI IMG/M metagenome (GOLD analysis project Ga0075018, IMG submission 71471) | Freshwater sediment microbial communities in response to fracking from Pennsylvania, USA - Cold Stream Run_MetaG_CSR_2014 | ecosystem: Environmental > Aquatic > Freshwater > Creek >... | reverse complement strand
CTATGGGTTTGGGAATCCGAAGGCCCTCGATGAAAAGCATGTGTCGGTCTATTTTTGTGCTGTTTTTGGCTGCTGCCGCCGTGGCGCAGCAGACGCCATCACCCTCCACTCCTGCCGCCGCGACTTCAAAACCGGCAACTCCGCCTGCTCCCCGAAAAATGGACCGTGCAGCCGCCTATTATCACTATTCCGTGGCTCACATGTACGAAGATCAGTTCGCGGTGTACAACCGCAGCGATCTCGCCACCAAAGCCATCGAGGAGTATCGCCTGGCCATCGACGCGGATCCCACTTCCGAGTACCTGACCTCGGGGTTGGCCGAACTTTATGCCAAGACCGGGCGCATCCGCGATGCCGTGCTTGAAGCCCAGGACATTCTTAAGAAAGACCCAAACAATCTGGAAGCGCACAAACTGCTGGGCCGGATTTACCTGCGTTCTCTGGGCGATGTCCAGAGTGGCAGCGGCTCCGACAGCGTGCTCAAACTGGCCATTGAGCAATACCAGGAAATCATCAAGATTGAACCCGAGAACGTGGACAATCATCTGCTTCTGGGCCGGCTTTACCGCTTGAACAACGATCTGCAGAAAGCGGAAGGCGAATTCAAGATGGCGGTAAAGCTGCAACCCGATTCCGAGGAAGCCATCACCACTCTGGCGTACCTGTACAACGAAGAGGGCGATACCGCTCGCGCGGCCGAGGCTTTGAGTTCGGTCCCGGACGCAACCCGTTCCGCCAAGCTTTATTCCGCGCTGGGCTACACCTACGAGCAGCGGAAGGAATACAAGAAGGCGATCGCCGCATACAGAAAGGCGATTGAACTTGATCACGACAATCTCGATGCCATCCGCGGTCTGGCTCAAAATCTTCTGAATGACGGTCAGACCGACGCCGCGCTCGAGCAGTACAAGATCATCGCGGAAGCGAATCCCGAGGACGCGCAGACCTACATGCGCTTGGCCGAGATCTACCGCAAGAATGGCAAGTTCGACCTGGCGCTGGACAATCTGAAGAAAGCCGAGTCCATGGTGCAGGACTCGATGGAAGTCCCCTACAACATAGCAGCCGTCTATCAGGCACAGGGCCGCTATGACGAAGCCGCGCAGATTCTGCAAGAGCTGGTGAAGAAAACCGACAAACCGGACAACAGCTACAGCCAGGGCGAGAAGAATAACCGCGCCGTATTTCTGGAGCGCCTGGGCACGGTCTACCGCGACAACAGCAACGAACAACTGGCGGTGGAGACATTCCGCAAAATGCTGACCTTGGGCGACGACAACGCCGAGCGCGGTTACCAGCAGATTATCGACACCTATCGGGAAGCCAAGCAATGGCAAAAAGCAACTGACGCGGCCAGGGACGCGACCCAGAAACTACCCAATGATCGCGGTCTGAAGATGGTTTACGCCTCCCAGCTCGCGGACATGGGCCAGCCCGATGCCGGCCTCGACCAGGTAAAGTCACTGCTCAAGGGAACCACTGAAGATCGCGACGTCTACATCACGCTGGCTCAGATGTACACCCGGTTGAAGCGTTGGCCGGAGGCCGAAGCGGCTCTCGACAAGGCTGCCGGAGTCTCCACCAAGGATGAGGACAAGGAGTACGTACAGTTCCTGCGCGGGTCCACCTACGAGCGCCAGAAAAAATACGATCAGGCGGAAGATGTGTTTCGCAAAGTGCTGGCCACGGATCCGCAGAATGCCGCGGTACTCAACTATCTCGGATACATGCTCGCGGATCGCGGCACCAAGCTGGAGGAAGCGCTCATTCTTATCAAGAAAGCGGTCGAGCTCGATCCCGCGAACGGCGCGTATCTCGATTCCCTGGGCTGGGCCTACTTCCGACTGGGAAAGTATGAACTGGCGGAAGACAACCTGATGAAGGCCTCCCAGCATATGGGGGCAGATCCTACCGTCCAGGATCACCTCGGCGACCTGTATCAAAAGACGGGGCGCCTGAAACTGGCCGCTGCGCACTGGGAACGGGCTCTCGACGAGTGGAACAAGACTGTGCCCGTGGAAGTGGACACCGATAACGTAGTCACCGTGACCCAAAAGCTCGAATCCGCCAAGATGAAATTAGCCAAGGAAGATTCAGGGAACAAGTAGTAGCGGGCATAGCAATTAGCACTTGGCACTTAGCCCTCAGCGGTTCCCAACGTCCCACCAGAACCCCGACTGGCCCAGTGCTAATTGCCAAGTGCTGGTTCTGTTAGACTTTCTCCATGCTCGCCGACTACGCCGTGCGGGTGGAGCAATCCCGCGGACGCCGTGTTCCCGAGCCGCAGCATCCCTACCGCGACGACTTTCAGCGTGATCGTGATCGCGTCATCCACTCCAGGGCTTTTCGCCGTCTGGAGGCCAAGACCCAGGTCTTCACCCGCCGCTACTCCGACCACTTTCGCAATCGCCTGACCCATACCATCGAGGTCGCACAGATCGCCCGAACCATCGCGGCGCAGCTCGGCTTGAACGTCGATCTGGTCGAGGCGCTCGCGCTGGTGCATGATGTCGGCCATCCGCCCTTCGGCCACGCCGGCGAAAAGGCGCTCGATGCTGCCATGCGCGAGCACGGCTATTTTTTTGACCACAACCTGCACGCGCTGCGTATTGTGGAAGACTTCGAGTTGCGTTACGCCGCCTTCCGCGGACTCAACCTGACCTTCGAAGTTCGCGAAGGCATCATCAAGCACTCGCACGATTATGCTGCCAGCCAGTTCCCGGAACTCGCCGAGTATCTGCTCGATCTTCGTCCACCGCTCGAAGCTCAACTCATCGATGTTGCCGACGAGATTGCCTACAGCACCGCCGACCTCGACGATGGTTACGAATCCCACCTGCTCACGCTCGAGCAAATCCGCAACGGCGTCCCCGTATTCGAGCGCTTCTATGGCGAAGTCGAATCGATCTATCCGGACGCGATCGACAAGCTGAAATTCAACGAGGCGCTGAAGCGCATGCTCAACCGTTGGGTGGGAGATCTGATCGGCAGCACGAAAGAGCAAGTCCGGATAGCAGGCGTTAGGAATCTGGAAGACATTCGCTCCTGCCCACGTCGGCTCGTCAATCTGAGTCCGCCGGTCGAGCAGGAACGTCGAGGAGCCAAGGAATTTCTCTACAAGAATCTCTATTTCAGCGCTACGCTCAACCCGGAAAAGAACGACGCTGAACGGGTGATCGGCGAGCTGTTCAAGTTCTGGATAGCGAAGCCGGAAAGTTTGCCGTCCAGTTACCGGGAAAAAGCCACGGCTGAACCCCTGCCACGAATCATCTGCGACTACATTGCCGGCATGACGGATAACTACATCTTCGAGCAGTACGACAAGCACTGCGGGTGATCAAGAAGGACAGATCTCGCCACGGACTTGCACGGGTCCCACGGATCAAGAAAGAAGAAAAGGATCTTATCTGTCGATATCCGCGTAAAAGCCGTAGCGAAGGTCCTCCCTACTTACCAGCCGCCATGGTGACCACGTCATACAATACCCGGAACCCGCGCCGGACCTCTTCCACCCGGATGCGCTCATCGTTCCCGTGTTCCGTGCTGCCTTCTTCTTCGGTCGACGTATAGGGCGTAAATCCATAGGAGTTGATTCCCAAGGGACGATAGCGCTGGTTTTCTGTGTAGCCGCTATCCAGTCGCGGCACTACTGGCGCTCCCGGAAAATAGTACGTGGATACCGTCTGGATAGCCCGGAACAGATCTGTGTTCGTGGGCGAGGAGTTGGCTGCACGAATACCCGAGTCCAGCGGCTCGACGCTTACATTTGAATCATTCACCACGCGCCGGATGGATTCCAGAAACTCCTTCGGATCATCCCCCGGTAGAAGCCGCACATCCAGGTTCGCCCAGGCTTCGGCTGGAATGACGTTGGTCTGCTCCGATCCGCCCAGCATGCTAAGCGAAATGGTGTCCCTCAGAAGGTAGTTGAGAGATTCGTCCTGTTCCACCTCGCGCTGAAAATCCTTGTCGTCCAGGGCCTGGCGGATATTGCGAAACTTTTCGGCGCGTGCAGCGGACTCGTACGGCGCCATGGCGCGCAGGAACTCTTCCACCACCGGCAAAACCTTCAGCGGCGTACGATATGCGATGATGCGATCCAGTGCCTGCACCAGCCGGTTGGGGGCCGAATCCGCAATCGGAAGCGAGCCATGCCCCGCGCGCCCATGCGCCACCAGGTGCAGCCAGAACGTCACCTTCTCGCCCACATCCACGCCGATGTACTTAACGTGGCCGTTGTGCTCCAGAAGGTTTTCGCCACCTTCGTTGATCAGGAACTCGGCATTTCCCAGCAGGTCGCGCTGATGAGCGATGAACCAATCGGTTCCCGTTCCATCGACTTCCTCATCGCTTACCGCCAGGAAGATCACGTCGCGGTCAAGCTCGACCCGCTCGCGCTTCAGCATCACCATGACCATGAATTGCGCCAGGCCTTCGTTCTTCATGTCCTGAGCGCCGCGGCCGTAAATTGAGCCCTCCAGAATATCCGCGCTGAACGGCGGAACCTTCCAATGGAACGCATCGCTGGTGACCACATCCATGTGATTCAGCAGGACGATCGGCCGCCGGGGAGACGGTGTGCTGTGCGGAATGCGCGCCCACAGATCAGCCCGGCCCGGAGCGTAGCTGAACACCTGGTTCTCAATACCTTCCTGGTCCAGAATGTTCTTGAAGAAGCCTGCCGCGCGGGCCTCGTTGCCCGGAGGATTCGTGGTGTCGATCCGCAGATATTCCTGTTGCCACTGTACCGCGAGGCCGGCGTATTGCTTCAGGCGATCCGGGGGGATGTGATCCGAGGCGAGCGAAGCGGCAGTTTGGGACCAGCCCAATGCTGTGACCACCGTAAAAACGAACCCTAAAAGGCATAAGCTTCCATTCCTCTTGGACATCCACTCTCCTGTGCTCTCTGAGTTTCCAGCCACGCAGTTTTTATACCAGCTTTGGCAAAATTACCCTCAACGCGGATTATTTTTCTCCTCTGCCCCCAGTGGAGGACTACAATGTTATTGCAAGTCAAGGGGTTAGCTTTCCAGCAGTTTGGCAATCGACCTGTTATAGAGACCGGTGGGTGCCGGAGTCAAACGACGGATAATCCCAATTGACCATACGCCGCGTCAGCGTGGGCCAGGCAAGGTGCAGCCAGCTTGCCTCAGTCAGTCTAATAGCAGACGCAATCACAAATCACGCAACACGCCCGTAAGGCGTGCTGGAGTGGAGCCCCCAGGTGCTCCCTCCCTCGGAGGAAGTTGAAAATGAAGAATCGTGTACTCGTAGCGGTATTCATCGCCGTCGTGCTTGCGCTGCCCGCCTTTGCGCAGCAGACGAGTTCGACCTCACAAGATCAACCGGCCGCCAGCCAGCCCATGCAGGCTGCCCCGGCTGCTCAAACCGCGCCTGCGGCTCCAGCGAGCACTGACGCGTCTTCGCCGGCGGTCGGCGCCACCGGGAAGCAGCCTTTGCAGGCTGAGACCCGCGAAGGTTTCTGGGGCAAGATCAATCCTTTCGCCCGCAAGAAGTATGTGCAGCGCCAGACCCAGCCCATCCGCGACCGCGTGAATGAACTCGACGAACTCACCGCGGGCAACACCAAGATGATCAAGGATGTGGATGCGCACGCCCAGCAAGGCATACAGCTCGCTTCGGCCAAAGCCAATGAAGCCGACCAGCACGCCATCGACGCCGGCAACAAAGCACAAATGGCCCAGCAAACTGCAACTCAGGCCAACACCCGTCTCACCACGGTGGAACAGGTAGTGGGCAACATCGATCAATACAAGGCCGCCACCCAGACCGAGATCCGTTTTCGTCCCGGCCAGAGCGTGCTCAGCCAAAATGCCAAGACCGCCCTCGATGACATGGCCACTCCGCTGAAGAATCAGCGCGGCTACATCGTCGAAGTACAGGGCTTCTCCTCGGGCCACGGCCAGGCCGCCATTGCCACTTCGCAGAAGATGGCTGATTCCGTGGTCAGGTATCTGGTGCTGAACCACGACATTCCGGTATACCGGATTTATGTGGTGGGCATGGGCAACGCACCGGTTCCGAGCGCCAGCACAGAGGAACAGGCCAAGACCAAGCGAACCAGCGGTGGCCGCGTGGAAATCAGCCTCCTGAAGAACGATCTGGAACAGCTTGCTTCGACCACGCCGGACCAGGCACCGGCGAAATAGTTTGCCGGCCGACGGGCCCACTGCCCGGACGCCCTCCCCCCAGAAAAGCCTCTCGCGCAAGCAAGAGGCTTTTTTGTTCGGGTCCAACGTTGGGGCAGCCCACGTGAATCGGTTACACCGCGCTGGCAGTTTCCTGCTTCATTTTTTCAGCCTGATAGTAGCTGGTCAGCGCCTCAATCAACGGTGGCAATTTCCCATCCATGACTTCCTGAAGCTGATGGATAGTCAAGCCAATGCGGTGGTCGGTGACCCGGTTCTGAGGAAAGTTGTAAGTCCGGATCTTCTCGCTGCGATCGCCCGATCCCACCATCGCCTTGCGTTCCTTGGCGAGCGCGTCCTGCTGCTTCTGCATCTCCATCTCGTAAAGCCGCGAGCGCAGCACCCGCATGCCCTTTTCCCGGTTCTTGATCTGCGATTTTTCGTCCTGGCAGCTCACCACGGTATTGGTCGGGATATGCGTAATGCGAACCGCGGAGTAAGTCGTATTTACCGATTGTCCGCCCGGCCCCGAGGAGCAGAACGTATCAATACGAAGGTCTTTAGCCTCGATCTTGACATCTACATCTTCCGCCTCGGGCAGAACCGCGATGGTGACGGCCGAAGTATGAATCCTGCCCTGCTGCTCGGTCGCCGGCACGCGCTGCACCCGATGCACGCCGCTCTCATACTTCAGTCGCGAGAACACCCGCTGTCCTTCAATCAACGCAATGACTTCTTTCAATCCGCCAGCGGAAGACTCGGAAGTCGAGAGCACTTCCACTTTCCAGCCCTGAGTTTCCGCATATCGGGTGTACATGCGAAACATTTCCGAGGCAAACAAAGTGGCTTCATCACCGCCCGTACCCGCCCGGATTTCCAGGATTACATCCTTCTCATCGTTAGGATCTTTGGGCAGGAGCAGGACCTTAAGCTCCTCTTCCACCCCGCCGACGCGCGCCTCCAGTTTGTCCAACTCCTCCTGAGCATAGGCCCGCATCTCGGGATCTTTCTCGTCCACCAGCACGGCCCGGCTCTCTGCAATGCCCCGCTTCAAGTCCTTATATTCGCGGTATCGCTCGACGATGAGGCTGATTTCGCTGTGCGCCTTGGCAGTCTTCTGGTATCTCGCCGAGTCACTCATGATCTCCGGCGAAGCCAGCGCCGACGTAAGCTCCTCGTAGCGCGCCTCGATTTGATCGAGTCTTTCAAACATAAGCTTCCCTGTAGAAACGTGGCTTGCTACGTTTCGGCCCGTCCACGACAGACGCAGCAAGCTGCGTCTCTACAGATTGTAGTGGAAAGAGTTTCGCGGCGGCGCCGCTAGGCGATGACCAGCTCGCCGCCACGCTGTTTCTCGAGCGACATAGCCTGGTCCAGCGCCACGATGGCGCACTCCGCCTGCTCATCCGACGGAGGCTTGGTAGTGATGCGCTGCATCCACAGGCCGGGAGCGGTCATAAGCGCGAACAACGATCCGCGATGCTTGGCAGCGAAACGAATGATCTCGTAAGACAAGCCGGTAATCACCGGCAACAGCGCGATGCGAACCGCAAACCGTGCCCAGAACGTGGTGACCGGCACCAGCATATAAACAAAAATCGAGATGATCATCACGGTCATCAGAAAGCTGGTTCCGCAGCGCGGGTGATAGGTCGAATACTTCTGCACCGAGGGCGTATCCAGCGGATCGCCGTTCTCGAAAGCAAATACGGTTTTGTGCTCGGCCCCGTGGTATTCATACACCCGCCGAATATCCTTCCACAGCGATGTGCCCCAGATAAACAGCAGGAACAGGCCAAGGCGAATAATGCCGTCCACCAGGTTGAAAACAATCTGCTCGCCGAAAACGGGATTCACGCGCTTCAGTTCCGTGGTCGCCACCAGGGGCAGGAACTTGTACATGAAGATGAAGAAGCCGACCGAAAAGATAACATTCACGGTGGCGATCCATCCGCTGATTTCCAGCTTCTTTTTCTCAGGTTGACCAGGATCCGCGTCGGGTTGCAACTCGTCGAGGGCCACGTTGGCGGAAAATTTCAACGCGCGGAAGCCCAGCGTCATGGCATGGCCCAGGGTGATGACGCCGCGCATGACCGGCCAGCCCATCCATTTGTGCTTCTCGGAGAGCCGCTCCAGGGGCTCGCTATGGGTCGAAACCTCGCCCGAAGGCTTGCGGCAGGCAATCGCCCAGGCGTGCGGCGACCGCATCATGACGCCCTCAAGAACGGCCTGGCCGCCGACCAGAGTCTCCTCGCCGCCCTCCAGCGCGGGTAAAAGCTGGATGGCCACGAAAAACCGCATTAGTGTCCGCAAGAACTGCATAGCGATTGGATGATGCTTCAGAAGACGAAGTATCAGTACTTAAGAGTATCACAGCCACAGTTGGTTTGGGACGGGCTGTCCAAGGCCGCAAGTGGCACGTTCGCAGAGACTTACGACGCAAGGAGCGTTAGGACTGCGGTGATTGCGTAGGGACGGGTCTCTGACCCGTCCAGCCGAGCGAAGCTCGGAGGCAATGAGCAAACGCGATTCTTTCGGGGTCCAAATGCTAAGTGCTAATTGCTCACTTTCAGTGCTCATGCTCTTCACTCACCGGAATCACACAGCCATGCGCCACTTCACAGATCACATGCTCAAACTGGATGGTCGTATGGTCAATGTGAAACTCTTCGTGAAGCCGTTCTTTCACATCATGCAAAATGCGTTCGCTGGCCGACGGCGGAATGTCGGCGATTGAAATATGACAGGAAAGAGCCCGCGTCTCCGAACCGATGTTCCACACATGTAGATCATGGACGTCGTTCACGCCCTCGACCGCCCGCATGGCAGCTTCGACGCGATCCAGTTTTATGCCGCGCGGTGTCCCTTCGAGCAGAATGTTCAGAGTCTCGCGCACGATGCCATACCCCGACCAAAGAATCAGCGCGCCGATGCCAAACGACAGCGCCGAGTCAATCCAATACTGCCCGGTCGCCAGGATCACCCAGCCGCCAACAATTACCGCGGCGGTCGAAACTGTGTCGCCAATCTCGTGTAATAGAGCGCTGCGGATGTTGACGTCGCGGCCAGAACGGTAGAGAAGCAGGGCAATCACTCCGTTCATCACGACACCAGCAGCCGCGACCCCAATCATCATGCGGGCGTGCACGTGTTCCGGATGTTGCAGCCGCCGGAAGGCTTCGTAGAAGATCAAGAACGAAACCACCACCAGCGAGCCCGCATTGACCAGGGCGGCGAGCACTCCAGCGCGATGCCAGCCATAAGTCTTGGTCGCGCTCGGCGGCCGCGATTCCAGATACACCGCGACCAGGGAAAGCAGCAGCGCAACGAAATCAGAAAGATTATGGCCAGCTTCAGAGAGCAGCGCCAAAGAATGGGCGCGAATGCCGGCAACCACCAGCAACACGATGTAGGCCAGAGTGACGACCAGCGAGACCCGCAGAACCCTGGAGGTTCGTTCGCCCGCGCCATGGCTGTGCATGTGCATCTTGATTCAGTTTAAGGCGGCGACCGGAAGGGTTCAAGGCGAAGACCATTAACCACAAAGGACACGAAGGTTCACAAAGGAGACCAGCAGCAGCGAAGTGAACTATCTAAACCAACGCCTTCCTTTGTGAACCTTCGTGCCCTTTGTGGTTTAAGAAGTTAAGATTCGCGCTCCATGAAATACAATGCGGCCTTATGCACACCGCGGAAGTCGTCATCATCGGCGGAGGAATTGTGGGCTCAAGCATTGCCTATCACCTGACCGCCGCAGGCTGCCGCGACGTATTGGTGATCGAGCGGGAAACCGCTCAGGGCAAGGGTTCCACGGGCAAGAGCATGGGCGGGGTGCGCGCCCAATTCTCCACTCCGGTCAATGTTCAGATGTCGCTTTACTCCATCCCCTTTTATGCCAGCTTCGATGAGCGGCTCGGATATCCCGCCGGCTACCGGCCCCAGGGTTACCTGTTCTGCGCAACCAACGAAAAGCATCTCTCCTACCTGCGCGCGAACTACCAGAAGCAAGTCACCATGGGACTCAAGGATGTGCGGCTCATCTCACCCGATGAAATCCGCGACATGTTCCCGCAGCTCCGCTCCGATGACATCGTCGGCGGCAGCTTCTGCTCGACCGACGGGTTCGTCGATCCCTATAGCGCAATGATTGGATTCATGACCTGGGCAGCGGATCACGGAGCGAAGTTGTGGAAGAACACGCAGGTTACAGGCATTCAGCGCGATGCCCAGGGAATCACGACCGTCGAGACCAGCCGAGGTTCAGTGTCTACGCGCAAAGTGGTCAATGCCGCCGGAGCGTGGGCGAAGCCAGTCGCCGTAATGGCCGGCGTCGACCTGCCGGTCGAGCCACTACGGCGCATGCTGGTTCCGACCGAGCCTTTCGACCAGTTCCCCCACACCGCCCCCATGATTATTGACA
>Ga0075018_10000691_pt1 | contig 10573 bp, 9 predicted proteins | sample ColStrG_CSR_2014_FD_71471 | JGI IMG/M metagenome (GOLD analysis project Ga0075018, IMG submission 71471) | Freshwater sediment microbial communities in response to fracking from Pennsylvania, USA - Cold Stream Run_MetaG_CSR_2014 | ecosystem: Environmental > Aquatic > Freshwater > Creek >... | reverse complement strand
ACGCCGAGTTGGACCCCGCCGAGGAAGCCGAGATCAAAGCCGACTACGCCGGGCTCCGGGCCGGGAACCGCCAAGCGGTGGTCGGCTTCGGATCAAGGAACCCGGGGAACGAGGAATCCGCCCTCACCGCGGACCCGGAGGAACGCGAGGCTCGCTTCGAAGCGGCGTGGCAACGCGGCGGACTCCAGTTCCTGGGTGCCTACGGCGACCTGCTCATCGAGCCGGAGGCCAACGAACTGGCGGCCGAGTTCGTTCGGAACAAGATCCGCCAGACGGTGAAGGATCCGGCCGTCGCCGAACTGCTCACTCCCCACACCGTGATCGGTTGCAAGCGGTTGTGCGTGGACACCGGCTACTACGAGACGTTCAACCAACCCAACGTGACCCTGGTGGACGTGAGCGAGACGCCGATCTCCGCACTCACACCCACAGGCTTACGCGTTGGGGAAACGGACTACGACTTCGATGCCATCGTGTTCGCCACCGGCTTCGACGCCATGACCGGCGCCCTGCTGGCGGTCGACATCCGGGGTCGCGACGGGGTGAGCTTGCGCGACGCCTGGGCGGAGGGCCCGCGCACCCTGCTGGGCCTGGGTGTGGTCGGATTCCCGAATCTGTTCACCATCACCGGCCCGGGCAGTCCATCGGTGCTGACGAACATGGTCACGTCGATCGAGCAGCATGCCGAGTGGATCTCGCAGTGCGTCGGCTACCTACGCGACCACGACTACCGAACCATCGAGGCCACGACGCCGGCTCAAGACCAATGGGTGGACTACGTCAACGCCATCGCCGATTTCACGCTCTATCCCCGCTGCAATTCCTGGTATTTGGGCGCCAACGTTCCCGGTAAGCCTCGGGTGTTCATGCCGCTCATCGGGTTCCCGCCCTATGCCGAGCAGTGCGCGGCGATCGCTGCCGCTGACTACGAAGGATTCACCCTCACCAGCTAGGTGGCGCGGGGAAGTTCCTCGGTCCCGAGGGAAGTGTCGGCGTTGGCGGTGGCATCGACCGGTACATCGATAGACGGCAGTGCTCGCCCGCCGCGGACGATCATCACGGTGGCCGCGGCAGCCAGGACGAGAGCAACGGCTCCGACCACCGGCGTCGACACGTGGAGCATCTTGAGTCCCGACAAGATGAGCACCATGGCCAGGATGGGCCGGATGATGTGATCGGGGCTGCGGGACGAGAGTCGGGCCCCGAAGTACACGCCGGGCACCGAACCGATGACGAGTGAGGTCGTGAGTCCCAACTCGACGTGGCCGAACAGGATGTGTCCAGCGGCGGCGGCGGCGACGAGGGGGATGGCCTGCACGAGATCGGTGCCCACCAGTTCGGAGGCGACCAGGGTGGGATAGAGGATCATCAGCATCACCATCATGAGCGAGCCCGACCCGACGGAGGTCAGGCCCACCACCGCTCCGCCGATCATGCCGATCATCACGGTGCGGGCACGATGGATGGTGATGGGAGCGGAGGATCCACCCTCGCGTCGGCTGCCGGAGAACGCGCCTTTGGCCACCATCGCCGCCGAGGCGAGCAGGAGGGCTGCCCCGACCGAGTACTGGATGATCGTGTTGATTCGGGAGGGGTCGGCGAAGCGTTGCAGTGCCCAGACGCTGAAGAACGCCATCGGCACCGAGCCCAAGACCAGCCACTTCACCAGTGGCAGGTTCACGGTGCCTCGACGCAGGTGCACCCCTCCGCCGATTGGCTTCATGATGACGGCGGCGACCAGGTCGCTCGAGACGGCGGCGGACGGACTGATGCCGAACACCAGTACCAGCATGGGAGTCATGAGCGCGCCGCCACCCATGCCGGTGAGACCGACGATGAATCCCACCCCGGCACCGGCTAGCGCCAGGGCCCAATCGATGTGCATGGTGCTCCTGGCCGCAGGCGTTCCCGTTCTGGGGACGCCTTTTACTAGTGACTAGATGGATAAAGTAGAGAACGGGAGGCGTTTCGGTCAAGGCGCGCGGCGGGGGCGGGTCTGTGACACGCTCGGCCCGTCAAGACGTCAGTCTGTTGGGCACCGGTCGTCGATGGGGCCGGGTAGGTGATCGAGGGGGAGTCGTCATGGTCGAGCAGGGTGCTGGAGGCAACAACAACGGCGCACGGATGGGCGCGGGGGCAATCGCCTCCCTAAGTGGAGTTGGACTGCTGGTCATCTTCATGCTCCAGAACCGGAAGGACGTCCAGGTCGACTTCCTCTTCTGGAACTTCACCTGGCCGCTCTGGCTTCTCATCCTGGTTTCCGCGGTCGCCGGGGCACTGGTGTGGTTGGGCCTGGGCGTGATGCGCCGCCACCGGCGCCGCAAGGAACGCCGCGCCGACCGCCGGGGTTAACCTGAGCCCCGGGCCTGGACCGACACGTCGTCTGAGTCGTGGGCCGAGCGGTCGACTCGGGGGCCTGGTGACTGGTGAAACGCCTACTGGTGCGCGAGGAGGGACTTGAACCCTCACACCCTTTCGGGCACAGGAACCTGAATCCTGCGCGTCTGCCAATTCCGCCACTCGCGCGAGTAACGAAGTCCCGAGGGTAGTCGAAGGCTTCACGTTCGTGACAAGACGGGCAACCCGTCTCGATCCGACTTCGAGCGTTCGCCCGACGCCGGTAACCTGTCGGCCCGATGGGTATCAAGGGCTTCGAGCGATCACTCGAGAACATGGTCGAAGGCGTCTTTGCCCGCGTCTTTCGCAGCGGGTTGCGTCCGATCGAGCTCGGCCGCCGGCTGGTGCGGGAGATGGACGACCACCGCTCGGTTGACGTTCGGGGCCGCACTGCGGTGCCCAACTCGTTCACTATCCGACTCAGTGATGAGGACTACGAGCGATTCTCGGAGATTGCCGACTCGCTGACTCGAGAGCTCTGCGACGCGGCCCGTGAACATGCCCACGACGAGGGCTACGTCTTCATGGGTCCCGTCGCCATCGAGTTGCTGGCCGACGCCTCCACCCACCCCGGTACCTTCACCGTCGTGGGGCGGATGAAGGAGGGTCCGGGCGGGGTCGGCGCTGGATCGCTCCTCTTGCCCAACGGTTCACGGCTCGTGCTGGGCGACGCCGTGATGGTGGTGGGCCGCATGAGCGAATGTGACATCGTGCTCAACGACTCGAACGTGAGCCGGCGCCACGCCGAGATCCGCCCCACCCCCGACGGTTTCGCGGTGGTGGATCTGGGATCGACCAACGGGTCGAAGGTCAATGGCGTTCGCGTCGTGCAACGTGACCTGCGCGACGGCGACGAGCTGACATTCGGCAACGCCCGGGTCACCTTCCAGGCCTCGTGACCCTGTCCCGCCCAGGGGCTGCACCGGCCACTCGGCGACACCCCGGTAATCTTCGGGTCACCGTGTCCGCCCAACTCCTCACCATCCTCCAGCTCTGCCTCCTGGCCCTGCTGTACCTGTTCTTCTTTCGCGTGCTGCGCGCCGTGTGGGCCGAACTGCGACCGCCCAAGTTGGTCGAGGTGACCCCCCGTGACGCGGTCGTCCCCGCTGGCGGCCGTGCCGCCCGCAAGGCCAGGAAGGCTCAGCAGGCGCAACCGGCTGAGCCGCGCCTGGTCGTGGTGGAGCCCGCCGAGCAACGGGGCCGCTCGTTCTCCGTAGGGACGGAGATGACGATCGGTCGAGCCGCCGGTTGCCAGGTGACCCTGGACGACACCTACGCCTCCCAGCTGCATGCCCGGATCTTCCAACGCGACGGTCAGTTCCTGGTGGAGGATCTCGGGTCGACCAACGGTACCTACCTCAATCGCCAGAAGGTCGCCGGGGCGATCGCGCTGCACACTGGGGACAAGGTGCAGATCGGTAACACCGTGCTGGAGCTGGCATGACCCGCCTGGTGTGGGGCTCGGCCACCGATCCCGGCCTGGTGCGCCAGAACAACCAGGATTCCGTGTTCACCTCCGAGATCCTCTTCGCCGTCGCTGACGGCATGGGCGGCCACCAGGCCGGCGAGGTGGCGTCGGAACTGGCCATCGAGTCGTTGCGCGAGACCCTCGACGAGCCCACCACCGACGCGCTGGTGCGGGCGGTGCAGGTGGCCAACGACCACGTCGTGGCCACCGCCACCAGTGACCCCGACCTGGCCGGCATGGGGACCACCCTTTGCGCCATGAGCGTGGTCCAGGTCGACGGGCAGGACCGACTCGCCATCGTCAATGTGGGCGACTCGCGGGTGTACCTGTTGAAGGACGATCGGCTCGAGCAGGTCACCGACGACCACAGCCTGGTCGCCACGCTCGAACGCCAGGGTCGTCTCACCCCGGCGGAGGCGGCGGTCCACCCCCAGCGCAACATCGTTACCCGTGCCCTGGGTATCGACGCGCGGGTCATGGTCGACTCCTGGGAGGTGCTGCCCGTTGCCGGGGACCGCTACATCCTGTGCTCCGACGGGTTGTCGAATGAGGTCGATGAGAACCGGATCGCCGCCACCCTGCGCAAGTTGGCTGATCCCACTGATGCCGCTCGGGAGCTGGTCCGGTTGGCCAACGAAGGAGGTGGCCGCGACAACATCAGCGTCGTGATCGTCGATGTCCTCGATGATGACGGGGCGAGCCACGGCCCGGGCGCAATCCCCGAAGAGGATCGGGTACTGGCTGCGGTGTCGGGCGAGGCTCGAGCCATGGGCGCGGCGGGACCACGCGAGGACGGGCGCACGAGCCGGAAATCCACCAAACCCGACAAGGCGCCAAGGGCGGAGCGCCCTCGCGCCGTGACCTGGCGTGCCGTGGTGTTCGTGGTGGCCGTGCTGGTGGTCGTCGCCATCGGCTTCGTGGCCGTCACCTATTACGGCCGGAGCACCTACTTCATCGGGTTCACCGACAACGCCGTGGTGATCTATCGGGGCAAGCCCGGCGGTGTGTTGTGGATCCAGCCCGAGGCGGTGGAGCGAACAGACCTGACCCGCGACACGGTGCCGGCGGCGACCGTGGCCGAGATCGACAAGGGCAAGATCGAGCCGACCCTCGAGGACGCCCACACGTACCTGGCCAACCTCCAGGATCAGCTACGCACCACCCAGCCGACGACGAGCAGCAGCACCGTCGTGACCACCGTCGTCGGCACCGGGAACTGAGCCCGGGGTGGGGCCCCGACGGCGCAACACCGAACTCGGCCTGTTGATCATGGTGGTGGTCATCATCGGCGCCGCCTACGTGCTGGCTAGCCTCGGGTCGGAGAAGAAGATCCCGCTCGACATCGGGCCCTTCCTGCTGATCGTGCTGGGCCTCATGCTGTTCGCCCACCTCATGGTGCGACGCCTCGCCCCCGACGCTGACCCCATCTTGTTGCCGGTCGCCGCGCTGTTGAACGGCTTGGGCTACGTGATGGTGGCCAGCCTGGCCGAGGCCAACGGCAACACCAAGCTGGCCGGCCTGCAGTCGTTGTGGACGGCTGTCGGCATCGCCGCCTTCGTTGCCGTGCTCATCGTGGTGCGACGAACCCGCGTCATCGAGCGTTACCGGTACACGTTCGCATTGTTCGGGATCGCCCTGCTGCTGTTGCCGTTGATGCCCGGCATCGGCCGCTCGGTGAACGGGTCGAGGATCTGGGTCAGCATCGGCGGTGCCGGGTTCCAGCCGGGCGAGATCGCCAAGATCGTGTTGGCCATCTTCTTCGCGTCCTACCTGGTCGAAAAGCGCGAGCTCCTGGCCATGCGCACATTTCGTTTGGGGCCGTTCAACCTCCCCGAACCGAAACACCTGGGGCCGGTCCTGATCGCTTGGGTGGTCTCCATCATGATCATGGTCGTGCAGCGCGACCTGGGCTCGTCATTGATGTTCTTCACGCTCTTCGTGGTGATGCTTTGGGTGGCCACGTCGCGGCCGTCCTATCTCGTGGTGGGGGCCGGCCTGTTCGGCGTGGCCTCCTACCTGGCGTGGCGCACCTTCGACCACGTGAAGGTCCGGGTCACGGTATGGATCAACCCCTGGTCCGACCCGATCGACAAGGGCTACCAGAACATCAAGGGTCTCTTCGCCATGGCCGACGGGGGACTCACCGGCACCGGCCTCGGTATCGGTAATCAGGACCACATCCCGTACGTGGAGACCGATTTCATCTTCGCTGCCATCGGCCAGGAGCTGGGTCTGTTCGGGGCAACGCTGGTCATCGTCGCCTACCTGTTGATGGTCGGTTCCGGTTTGCGCATCGCGGCACGATCCGACCACGCCTTCGACAAGCTCCTCGCCGTCGGGCTGTCGACGTTGCTCGGCGTCCAGGCCTTCATCATCATCGGCGGCGTCATCAGGCTGTTGCCGCTCACCGGCGTGACCCTGCCGTTTGTGTCCTACGGCGGGTCGTCGCTCGTCTCGAGCTGGATTCTGGTGGCGTTGCTGCTGCGAGTCTCCGACGAAACCTCGCGGCGGGCGGCCGAGAAGCTCGAGCTGGTCAACGTCGGATGAACACCCAGATCCGACGTCTCGGGATCGGCCTGCTGGCCTGCTACGTCGCGCTCTTCGTCATGCTCAACTGGATCCAGGTCTTCAACAAGGACACCCTCGACAACCATCCACTCAACACCCTCAAGGTCAAGCAGCAGTTCAACAAGCCTCGGGGCACGATCACGTCGGCCGACGGCGCTTTGCTGGCCGAGTCGGTGGACGTCCCCGATGCTCGGCAGTTCCCCTTGCAGCGGCACTACCCCGAGGGTGAGCTCTTCGCCCACCTCACCGGCTACTACTCCTTCGATCACGGCTCGAGTGGGCTCGAGCGCCAATACGACCCTGAGCTCACGGGCCAGACCATCGGTCAGCAGATCCGAGGGTTCGCTGATTTGCTCAATCCGCGGGCTCAGGTGGGCAACCTCACCCTCACGGTGCGCAAGGACCTGCAGCAGGTGGCCAAGGATGCGTTAGGCGAACGCAATGGCTCGGTCGTGGCGCTCGACCCCAGGACTGGTGAGGTGTTGGCCTTCTGGAGCTATCCGTCTTTCGATCCCAACTTGGTCTCGTCATTGGATTCGAAGGTCTCGAACTTCGCCTGGGGCTCATACAACGCCGACACGGCCAAGCCGCTTCTGGCCCACCAGTACCAGGAGACGTACTTCCCCGGCTCGACCTTCAAGGTGGTGACGGGGTCGACGGGACTCGAGACGGGCACGGTCACGGTGGACAATCCGTCGTATCCGGTGGCCACCAGCTACACGCCGCCGCAAACCAACAAGGCGATCAGCAACTTCGGAGGCGAGGCTTGCGGCGGGACCCTCTTCAACATCTTGCGAGTGTCCTGCAACTCGGCGTTTGCACAGATGGGGACCGAGACGATTGGGCCCGACAAGATGATCCACGGGGCCGAGTCGTTTGGCTTCAACTCCCGCCCCCCCATCGACCTGCCCGCTCCGGTCGAGTCGTTCTTCCCCACCAGCTTCAAAGACGACCTCCCGGCGCTGGCGCAATCCTCGATTGGTCAGCGCGACGTGCAGGCCAGCCCCCTGCAGATGGCGTTGGTGGCCGCCGCCATCGCCAATGGCGGGCGGACGATGAAGCCTCACGTGGTGCGAGAGGTGCGTGACAGTGAGGGCAGGGTGATCCAACGAGGTTCGATCTCGCAGTGGCTTCAGCCCTTGAGCGTGGACAGCGCCCAGACCATGCGCCAGGCCATGCTCGGCGTGGTCGCCAACGGCACGGCGGTCGCCATGAAGATCCCCGGTTACGAGGTCGGTGCCAAGACCGGCACCGCACAGCTGGGAACGGACCCGCCTCGCTCCCACACCTGGGTCATCGGCTTCGCCGGGCCGCCCGGCGGAGCCCCCGAGATCGCCATCGCCGTGGTCGTGCTCGACCAACCCGGCGCGTCGGAGTCCACCGGTGGCCGGGTTGCCGCTCCGATCGCCAAGCAGGTGATTCAGGCCTATCTGGCCAAACCCGACGTGACCGCCGGCGGCAACTAGCGCGCCGCGGTGGGCCCGAATCCCGTCGCGAGTTGGCCGCTCGGCGTAGTCACTAGGCTGCTCGCCGTATGTCCGACCAAGGCCCCACTATTTTCAACGATCGCTACGAGTTGCACCGCAAACTCGCTCGCGGCGGTATGTCCGATGTGTACCTGGCTCGTGACCAGCTGCTCGATCGCCCCGTGGCGGTGAAGGTCCTCTTCCCCGAGTACGCCAAAGACGAGACGTTCGTCGAGCGGTTCCGGCGCGAGGCCCAAGCCGCGGCGAACCTCAACCATCCCAACATCGTCGCTATTTACGACTGGGGTCAGCAAAGCGGCACCTACTTCATCGTCATGGAATACATCGAGGGTCGCAGCCTGTCGGAGATCATCCACGCCGACGGTCCCCTCCACCCGCGCCGAGCGGCGGAGATCACCGCGGATGTGGCCGCAGCCCTCGGGTTCGCCCATCGCAACGGCGTGGTCCACCGTGACGTGAAGCCGGGCAACATCCTCATCTCCCCCAGCGGGCAGGTGAAGGTCGCCGACTTCGGCATCGCCCAGGCGATCACCGGTGGCGCTGATCAGTCGAATCTCACCCAGGCCGGCGCCGTCATGGGCACCGCCACGTACTTCTCGCCGGAGCAAGCTCAGGGCAAGCCGGTGGATCCTCGGAGCGACCTGTACTCGCTCGGATGCGTCCTGTTCGAGATGCTCACCTGCCGCCCGCCGTTCAGCGGCGATACTCCGGTGGCGATCGCTTACAAACACGTGCAGGAGCCGGCCCCCATGCCCAGCTCCGTGGGCATTGCCGTGCCGACCGCGCTCGAGGCCATCGTGGCCAAGATGCTGGCCAAGACCCCAGCCCAGCGTTACGCCTCGGCTGAGGATCTGCGCGCCGATCTGCGCAACTACCTCGAGGGCCTGCCCGTCTCGGCGGTGGGAGCCGCAACCCAGGCAGTGCCGTCAGTCGGCGCTCCAGTCGTCGTGGCCGGTGCTGTCCCTCCGTCGGCGGTTGCGCCCACCTCGGGTTACGCCGCACCCGAGCCGGAGCAGAAGGGTCGCAGCTCGATGTTCCTCTGGGTGCTGCTTGGGCTGTTGCTGGTGGTCGCGGCGGCGCTGTTTTACTTCGGGACCCAGCTGAACAAATCGAAGTCCGCGCAGGTCGATGTGCCATCGGTCGTGAACCAGACCGTCGAGGCGGCCACCTCGAGTCTCCAGGCCTCGGGGTTCCAGGTCGACGTGAAGACCGAGCCCAACAGCGATGTGAAGGCCGGCATCGTGTTTGCCCAAAGCCCGAACGGCAACACCAAGGCCGACAAGAACTCGACCGTCGTCGTCACCGTTAGCGCCGGGCTGGGCCAGGGTGACGTTCCTTCCGTCGTGGGACTTTCCAAGGCCGCCGCCACCTCCCTGTTGGAAAACAGTGGCTTCGTGGTCAACGCGGTCGATCAGAACGATCCCAAGATTGCCGTCGGCACGGTGATCTCGCAGGACCCTGCGGGCTCGCGGAAGGCGGACAAGGGCTCGGTGGTGACGATCAACGTGTCGAGTGGCCCCTCAGCCTTGGCCGTTCCCGACGTGTCGGGTCAGAGCGCGGCGACTGCTTCGTCCAATCTCACGTCGCTCGGGTTCAAGGTCGATCAGGTCGATCAGTCGTCGACGACGGTCGCCTCCGGCCGGGTGATTGGCACCAGTCCGGCGGCAGGCAAGCAAGCCACTCCGGGATCGACGATCACCATCATCGTTTCGACCGGACTGCCCGCCACCACCACGACCACCACCTCGCCGCCGCCGCCGACATCATCGACGACGTCGACCACGACCAAGAAGGTCATCCCACCCGGCCCGCCGGCGCCGTGATCAGGCGGTAACGCGGACCAGGAAGTTGGCGATGAGGTCGTGGCCGCCCGTCGTCAGAATCGACTCGGGGTGGAACTGCACGCCCTCGACGTCGAACTGGCGATGGCGCAGTCCCATGACGATGCCGTCGTCGGTCTCGGCAGTGATCTCCAACACCTCAGGGATCGACTCGCGGTCGACCACGAGCGAGTGGTAGCGAGTCGCCTCGAGCGGGTTGGGTAGCCCGGCGAACAGGCCTCCGTCACGGTGTCGGATGAGAGAGGTCTTGCCGTGCATCACCTCGGGGGCGCGCACGACGTCGCCGCCGAAGACCTGGCCAATGCACTGGTGGCCGAGACACACGCCAAAGACGGGGCGGCGACCGGCGAAATGACGGATGACCTCGTTGCTCAATCCGGCATCCTCGGGGCGGCCGGGTCCTGGGCTGATGAGCACACCGTCCGGGTCGAGCGCCACGATCTCGTCGAGCGTCAAAGCGTCGCATCGGTGCACCAGGGGATCGGCCCCCAGCTCGCCCAGATACTGGACGAGGTTGTAGACGAACGAGTCGTAGTTATCGATGACCAACACCCGGGCTCCCATGCGGCCGCCACCGTAGCTGTCAAGGATGGGAGGACCGCCAGCCAGTTCCCCGCTAGATTCGCGGGCCGTGGCCAACCAACCGAATCGTCCCCAGAAGCGACGTGTCGAAGGGTCGGGTCGCGTGACGCCCAAGGGCGGCCGGTCCACGACCCCGGATGCGTCCAGTCGGTACACGCCACCGGTCCCCTCCTACAAGAAGGTCAGCCCGCCGTGGTGGCCCGCCACCATGTTTGTCCCGTGGGGTTTGG
>Ga0075018_10000690_pt1 | contig 10586 bp, 6 predicted proteins | sample ColStrG_CSR_2014_FD_71471 | JGI IMG/M metagenome (GOLD analysis project Ga0075018, IMG submission 71471) | Freshwater sediment microbial communities in response to fracking from Pennsylvania, USA - Cold Stream Run_MetaG_CSR_2014 | ecosystem: Environmental > Aquatic > Freshwater > Creek >... | reverse complement strand
GTCGAAGCCGACGCCAAGCAGCCCGGAAATTACTTTGAGCTTGGCATTGTGTTTGCGATCTTTGCCCGGCCGCGCGTCGGCCGCGATCGGCTCGGTTCGCTCCGTTCCGAGCTCGCCCGCTAGCCCCAATCGAAAACGCAGCGCAGGCGGGAAACATTCTTCCTCTTCTCGCCCCGGCATATCAGTCGCATTCGGCTCCCCGTCGACGATTAAACAGAAGATGCGGTCCTCGCGTCCCAAGCGCTTGAAGGCGAGGATTTCTTCGTTGACCCACTTCGACTTCGCGGCTCTCGGCGAACAAATTACAATCTGACAATCGGAACCCGCTAGCGCCGCATTGATCAGGGATCCCAAATCAGTGGCGGTCGGGAGTTCGTCTCGGTCTCTGAAAATTGGTGCAATGCGTTTGGGAATCTCGCCGCGCGGAGTCACGGTGCCGATCAGAAACTTCGGCGGACGGTATCGCTCCAGCGAGCCATGCAGCCAAGACGCCCAGCGCGAATCCCCGTGGCTGTAACTTATGAAGGCACGGTATTTGAGGACGCCCGAACCGGGTACATTCGGGTCCACGGTGCGCTGCACTAATCGGCGAGCCGACGCTAACATGGGATGCCTTCGAATCTGACGCTTGTAAGCCGTTCCCTAGAAACGGACAGGTAAATTACGGGGTTCTGCCTAATAGATAAGACGGATTTTCGGCGCAGATTAGGACACGAAATGCGGAAAAAATGCCCGGAAATCAATCCAGGAGCGTCACCGAGCAGCGATCCGAATGGATCAGCGCCACATTTGGCCGGCAGCCCTGACAGAAAATGACAACGTCCCCTTGACCGCATGACCATCGTTCGCGGTCGCGCTCCACTTAACCGTGTAGCGGCCCGGGGTCAGTAACGGAAGCGGCACCTTCATTTCGGCGGCCGCCTTGGCGGCACGATTTACGGCTATTGGCACATCCTTTTGCGACCCGGTGACCTTCAGTTCCGCCAGCTGCACCGGCTCATTGAACCTCAGCGTTAATGTTTTCGGCGCGAACATAAACCGGGCACCGTTGGAGGGTGACGAGCTCAGTAACTTCGCATTGCCCAATACCGGTCCGCTCGAAAGCACGCAAAAAGCAACCAATCCAGCCAATTTTAATTTATCCATGGTCAGTTTCTCTTGGCCCCAGAAAGTCGTACTAGTTCACATTATTACAGACGGAACTCGGCAATGTCCCGCGGTCGCGCCCGGGCTCCGACTATTTATGCGTGAAATGCGTCGAAGTACGGAAAACTCTTGGTATACCGGCATGGCATCGGTCGCATACCATTTAGATCGCATGTCACGCACACCGTACCCATTATTACTTACCATGGCGCTTTCCACACCGGGCGCGACCCATGCGCTTGGCCTTGGCGACATACACGTCGATTCCAATCTCAATCAGCCGCTTCGTGCGCAGATCGACATCATCGGCGCCACCGATGAGGAATTAAATTCTCTGACCGCTGCGGTCGCCAATCAAGACGCATTCCAAAAATTCGGCGCGGAGCGACCCAATTTTCTCACCTCTGCTGAGTTCAAGGTGTCGCGCGACGCGCAGCATAGACCGGTACTCAGCGTGCGCTCGACGGAGCCGTTCACCGAACCGCTGGTCAATCTTCTGATCAATATGCGCTGGCCAAGCGGCGAGTTAGTGCGCGAGTACACACTACTCCTCGATCCGGTCGGGTTCGGCGCCTCCGCAACACCCGTCGTGGCGACCGTGATTACGCCGGTGCCTCTGGTTGAGGCGACCCAGGCTACCCCTGTCATGGTGCCAGCCGTAGCGCCGGCCATGGCGTCAGCCGAGGTGGCTCCCAGCGCGATTACTAACAGCGCCAGCGGCTACACCGTGATCGCGAAGCACAGCCTTCATGTCATCGCACGGCGCGCCGGCGCACGCAGTACTCCGGACCTGCACCGCATGATGATTGCCATTTTTCGTGCGAATCCCAACGCCTTCGACGGCAATATTAATCGCATGCACGGCGGTGCGCTGTTGCGAATTCCGCCTGGCGCGGAAATTTCCACCATTTCGAGCGCAGAGGCCGGCCGCGAGGTACGTGCGCAGATGGCCGCCTGGCGACTTGCGGGCCGCCCCACCCCGGCCGCAATTTCGGTACCGATTGTTGCCGAGGATCTGGATCAGCGAGTGCAGAAGCTGGAACAGTCGCTGCATGAAATGAGAACAGCATTCGAAGCCGAACACTCAAAACTCATCGATTTGCAACGCATGGCCGAGAGCGCCAATACGCCTACGACCACCGCTGCCTCTGCACCTGCACCTGCCTCTACCCTCGCAACCGCTGCCACGGCCGCGACTACGACCACGGCTCCGACGCTAAATACCCACAATTCCGACACTAAACAGGTCGCCATGATGGCGGCCGCCGGCGGATTGTTAATCGGAGCGTTCGCAGCACTTAGTGCCTGGGCTCGCCGCAAACGTAAAGTTCTTTCGCCCAGCGTGCCGGTTTTCACGCCGTTGGCAGCGGACAATCTCACGCCGAGCGCGCCGCCGATGGTCGAGAACATTGAGCTGACGGCAGCAGCCGAACTCAGCATTACAAGAACGATGCCGCCTACCCATCTACCCACCGCCAACCCTGCATCGGATCCCAATGAACCGACCGCTCGCTTACCGGTGACCGTCGGTGCCAGTGCCGACTCCGTGGACAATGACGAGACCATCATCGCAATGACGGGCGATACTACGATCAATTTCGGTATTAGTCCTACCATCGCAATGGAACTGGACTACAACCTACTCGATCTTGATGCGACCGCGCAGCACGTACATATGCCCAGCGCGCTAAATCAGCCAATCGAGCGTAAGGACTTTAAGGAGCGACGCTCCAGTATCGTCGACGTACTGCGCTCGGCCATCGAACAGGAACCCCACCGGCGCGAGCTGCGTTTGAAATTGCTTGAATTTTATTACAGCGCCGCTACCAACAACCGTCAGGGTTTTCTCGAAGTCGTCCAGGCGTTGGCCAGCGACCGCGAATTTCTCGCCTCCGGCGAGTGGGATAAGATCGCACAAATGGGTCGCGTCATCGCACCGGACGACCCGGTGTTTTCGATGGACCCCGATTCGACCGCCGAGCTCTCGGGAAGGATTGTCAGCGCCGCTTGAGGCGATGCAAGCGAATACTTGGTATAAGCGCTTCCATGAACTGCCCGAAGTGTGGCCACGCGCAACAGACCCAAGTCAAATGTGAGTCTTGCGGTATTTATTTTGCGAAATATCGTCCGCAACCGACGCCACCGGCCGGGAGTCAATATCGAAGCGCCCCTGACGCACCTCGGGATTCCGGATTGGGTCTTGGGACGATCATCGTGACTGTGCTTGTCACGGCCGCTACAGTCGTATATTTCATGCGCAGTCGCGAAATTCCACTCGCCAGCCGAACCGCCTTCCAGGGAAGTGCCGCGACGCGACCCAATTTAACACTGGTCAATTCGACACCTGCAGCGAATTCCGTCGGAAAATCAGCTACCCATGTCGTTACGCCGCCCACTGAGGTACTCACGGGTCTTGCCGCAAAAATTGCCAGCGCATTTCCACCGAGCAATGCCATTGAGGCTGCGCGCAATGCAACGGTATTAGTCAAGACTGGTTGGAGCACGGGTTCAGGGTTCATTCTCGACGAAGAATGCCATGTGCTTACCAATCGACATGTGGTGGACACAGACGCCACTCGTGTGGCCAACATGGTATTAGACCCCGATGCCCAGGCCCGCATCGCCAGCAGCGAAGCACAATTACAGCAGTCTATCGCCGGCGCACAGCGAGTACGCAATTCCTGGGCAGCTCAACCGGGGAAAAATCTCGACGTGGTTAAACTGGATGCGCAGATTCAAACCATGCGAGAAAAACTGGGGGAATTGACCAACCTTCGCCAGAACATCGGTGACAAAGTGGCGCGTTCTAGCCGTGAAGGATTTTCAGTCACCTTGGTTGATGGAACAGAATTTGACGGCCTACACGCCGAAATTGCCAGCGGCGTTGACTTGGCGCTGGTAAAACTTCCCGCAGATCACTGCCCGCATGTGATGGTCGGAAGCTCTCTTTCCCTATCCTTAGGGGAGCGGTTATTTACGATTGGCAACCCGATGGGGCTCACTGATAGTGTGACGTCAGGGGTATTTTCCGGACATCAAAAGCTAGCCGGCCAAAGGGTTCTGCAGACCGATGCGCCCATCAATCACGGAAACAGTGGCGGCCCGCTGATCAACGACACAAGCCGCGTGGTCGGCATCAACACCATGGTGATGGCCGGTGCGCACGGTATCGGTTTTGCGATACCCATTGAAAGCGCGTATCAGGAATTCACTGAGCTCAAGCGGCCCGCAATTAGCGGGCATTGATTGATTTGAGCGCAGCGAGCGCGCACTCCTCGTCTTTGGAGCTCTGCGGCGCACCGCTGACCCCAAGGGCACCGATAGTCTGCGAGCCCCTCGTGATCGTAACGCCACCCGCATAGGTCATAAAATCTGAACCCGTGAATAGGCGCGCGGCCAGCGCCATGTCTCGACGTGACATTTCGTGAACCTTGCCACTCGGCATATTAAACGCCAACGCTGTGTGTGCCTTCATGAACGCCATGAAGGCATGATTCCCGGCGGTACCGTCGGCCACATAGAAAAGCTTGGGTTGTCCGGAGGCGTCGATGATGCTCACGCCGACTTGAGACCCCGCGCAAGCGGTCGTGGCGGTCCGGGCGGCGTCGAGCGCCGTCTCGATGGATAACGACGTAGCGACGAGTCCGAGAGGTCGCTGCGGCGGTCTGTGGGCAAACCACCCAACGCCGGCCGAAACACTCATTCCCACAATAAACAGAGCCGTGATTCGATTGTCCAATTTATCCCTCACAAAGCGTGTGCGTCACTGGCATTGTGGCTCAAATTATGTTGACGTTGCGAAATCATGCGGATCTATTTCAAAAAGTTCATCGCACTCCTGTGGATCATTTTACTCGCCGCTTGCGGAGGCGGCGGTGGTGGCGCATCGAGACCTGTCGCGACGTTCACCGTGGGCGGCAGGGTTACCGGACTTGGCGGCACTGGTCTGGTATTGCAGGACAATGGCGGCACGGCACTCGGCATTCTAGCGTCTGGGCCATTCACTTTCCCCGACCGGCTCATTAGCGGTGCGAATTATTTTGTGACCGTGACAACGCAGCCGACCTCACCGGCTCAGCATTGCGTGGTCGTTAACGGTTCCGGAGTCGTGGCCAGCGCGAAGGTAACCAACGTCATCATCGCATGCAACAGCCTGCAATTTACGACCTTGGTCAACCAGCCACCTGCGCCTGGTTATCTCGCGCTGCTGTTGACCGACGGCAGGGTCATGATGCAAGCCATCAACGACGCCGGTGTGTTCTACAGTCTGACGCCCGCCGCGGACGGCAGTTACCTCAACGGAACTTGGGGTCGACTCTCAAGGCCGCCTAACGGCTATGAGCCCTATGCGGGTTCGCAGGCCGTCTTGGCCGATGGACGGGTACTCTTTGTCGGCGGCGAATACAACCAAAACCAATATGTCCTGCCGTTCGCTCCCAGTGGCCTCACCAACATGTCGGCCTTCTATGACCCGGTGACCGACCAATGGACCATGATTGCGCCGCCGTCCGGGGTCGCTTATATCGGCGATTCACCCTCGGCGATCCTGCCGGACGGCAGCTTTATGTTCGGGACCAAGCTGGCGCGCGCGATGTGGCGTTTGGATCCTGTCAATCTGGCGTGGTCGTCAATACCGGCTACAGGAAAGGCGGATATTTTTGCGGAAGAAGGCTGGACCCTGTTACCGAATGGGAATCTCTTTACCATCGATGTCGGCGCGCCGCCCCATGCCGAACACTACGATCCTGTGGCTGCGCAGTGGTACAGCGACGCTGCCACGCCGCTCGATCTGACCTCGCCATCGGGCACACCGGGCGGTCTCACCTACGGCCCGGCGCCGATGCAAGTGGTCGGTGGAATCAGCTATGGACCTGGGCCAACGGGCACCTATTTCCCGCCGGGCGAAATCGGCCCCGCGTTGTTATTGCCGGATGGAACCGTGTTCGCTACCGGCGCCATCTCAAGCGCCACTAGCGGCGCTCACACCCTGATTTATGCCCCCGGCGCCCTGTCGGCCGACCCAGGTAGCTTCAAGGTCGGACCGGATTTTGCCGTTAGCGACGATGCTTCCGATTCCAGCGCCGCACTACTGCCCTCAGGCCACGTGCTTATCGCTGCTAACTCGGGCCGGTTCTACGAATACGATGGGACCGCGATGCCGATAACGGGTGCCCTGCCGAATGACGCGGGGACGATTGCGTATTTTGTGTTGCCGCTACCCAGCGGCGAGGTGTTGATTACCGGAGACATCACGCAAATCTATAGCGGGGCGGGCAGCGCGAATCCGGCCTGGGCACCCACTATCACAACCGCGCCCGCAAGCGTGACGCGCGGCTCTAGCTACAACTTGTCCGGCACTCAGTTCAATGGGCTGTCGCAGGCTGCTGCGGTCGGTGACGAACTCAACGCCGCCACCAATTATCCATTGGTGCGAATTCGAAACGTCGCCTCAGGACATATGGTTTACGCACGCACTCACGATCACAGCACCATGGGCGTGGCCACCGGCAGCACACTGGTCTCGACCACCTTCGATGTTCCGACAATCGCGGAGACCGGGCCAAGTTCGTTGGTCGTTGTGGCCAATGGGATTGCCTCGACGCCGGTGACCGTGTTCGTGAATTGACGACAGGGCCGAGGGATCGCACAACCCTTAAGTTCGATTGGTGACCCTCAAACTGAGCAGCGCGTCCGATTGTTTGCCGTTGACTACGAGCTCACCGAAACGTGAAATAATGTCTTTCATACAAGCACGACCCTCGTGTAACCGAGAAAAAGCCCGCCATGTCCTCGCGCCGTCGTTTCTTCGCCCAAGCCGCCGGTGCAACCCTTGCATCCGTCTCCACGGTCCATGCTGGAAGTACGACTCGGCCATCCGTGACCGAAACTGCGAGTCTCTGCGGTGAATGGGCTTTCGCGCCCGATCCACACGATGCAGGGCTTGGAGAACATTGGTTTTCCAGTATGCCTGCGTCCGGCGCTCATGCATGCCGGCAGGTAGTGGTGCCTCACACCTGGCAAATCGAACCCGCCCTCGCGGACTATTACGGCATCGCCTGGTACTGGCGTCAATTTTCCGCGCCTGATCGCTGGTCCGACTCGCTGGTGCGAATTGAATTTGAATCGGTGTTTCACTCTGCAACCGTCTGGGTCAACGGGGAGTTAGCCGGCAAACATTTACGCAAGGGCTATACCGCCTTTAGTCTGGATGTCACTCCTCTACTGAGATTCGGCGCCGACAATAATATCGTCGTGAGAGTCGACAACGCCTTAAATTTCCACATGGTCCCGAGGTACCGCTCCAGCGACTGGGCTCTGGACGGTGGGGTCGTTCGGCCGGTGCAGGTTTTGGTGACACCCCGCACCTTTGTAGAATCGGTGGACGTGGAAGCTATTCCCGAAGCGGCCACTGGTAATGGGCGCGGAACCCTTGTCGCGCATCTGCGCAACGCCACACCGCGCACGTGGTCCGGTACCCTCGTCTTCCATCTCGTCGACCTGGCGACAGGCCTGCAAGTTCCAGGTACCCGGCATAGCGAGGCGCTGACCATCGCACCACAAAAGTCATCGACCCGACATTTCGACTTTGCAATATCCGCCCCCAAACTTTGGCATTTCGACCACCCCAATCTCTACGAAGTCGAAGTCTCCTTGCATGATGCCAACGCCCAACATCGCGAGTGCGCGACATTTGGCGTGCGCCAGTTGCTGGTGAAGGAAGGCGCCTTCTATTTAAATGGCGAACAAGTGCAACTCGTGGGCGTCGAACGCATGGCGGGCAGCGATCCGAGACTGGGCATGGCAGAGTCGGACGAACGCATTGAATATGATATGGCCGACCTCAAACACTTGAACTGCGTCTTCTCTCGCGCTCATTGGCCTCAGGACCGCCGCGTTCTCGACTACTGTGACCGCCACGGGATCCTTATGCAGTGCGAGGTGCCGGCCTGGGGCCATGAGACCTTCGACAATATGGGGGACGAACCAGACGCCGACATTCTTGAGAACGGACTCGAACAATTACGCGAAATGATCGGCCGCGACCGCAATCACCCCTGCCTCATCGCCTGGGGATTGTGTAACGAAATCCCGGGCCAGCTTGCGTCCGCGTACCAGTTTACGCGTCGGCTGCTTCAGGAGGCCAAGCGCTTGGATCCCACCCGACTGTGTTCGTACGCCGCCAATACGCTATTTGCGACTCCACACCAGGACGTGGCCGGACTGATGGATTTCATCGAAACCAATGAATATTTCGGCACCTGGCAGCAGGGCACGCCGGCAGATCTCAATCTCCATCTGAAGAGCCTCCACATGGCTTTTCCGGATAAGCCGATCGTGATTTCGGAATACGGCTACTGCGCCTGCGCCGCCGAGATTCCGGAGAATGATCAAAGCCGCATCGAGATTTTGCGGTCCCACAACACCATCGTGCGCGGCGAGACTCCCGTAAGCGGCGCTATTTTCTTCTGTTACAACGACTATCGCACCCACATTGGCGATCATGGGTCCGGGCCGCTGCGCCAGAGATTCAGCGGCGTGGTAGATCTATTGGGCGCACGTAAACCCTCGTTCGACGCTCTGCGATCAGAATCGAGCCCGGTCTTAGAGTTATCGGCTGCCCGTACCGGCAATCGATTTGACCTGAGCCTTCGCTCACGCGACCGTTTACCCAAATATTCCATGCGCGGGTATCGATTGTTAGGAACGGTTTACGGATCGGCCGGCCTACCTATCAATCAACAAGAAATCGAACTCGCACCGATCGAGCCCGGTAGCGAAGTGATGGTCGCGCTGACATTCGACTCTGTCTCCGAGGTTTCGCACATTGTATTCGATGTGCTGCGCCCTACCGGCCATTCGGCTTACTCCCTGAAATGGCACGAATCTTGACCAGTGCGCATCCGCGATTCAATGGCACCTCAATCTTGAGATCACCACCCATCCACTTACCCGCCAAGGCCATTGGCTTAGAGGCCGCCGGAAGAATTGCCTGTATGGAAACCCCGCTCCGGTTCTCCGCCGGAAAATTTCGCAGGCTGACCGTTAACTCAGTATTATTTTTTGCGAAAGTGATGGGGACTGCATAGCCATCCGGAACTTTGAATAGATTCACGCATGCGGATCGGTCGATCGAAATCGCATGCGGCTCCAGAACCCATTGCTTGCCTCGAATTCCTGCCAGTAACGGCCCATAGTCGAGATAGTGGCGTTCCGCCCACGGATTCGGCGCAATCGAATGATCGGCTCCCGGGAAGGGAACCGTGGGAAAGACTCCCAAGTGAAGATGGCGTTGAAATAGCGCGTCTGGATCGGCGCCAAGCGTGGCGGTATCGCGGGTCCAGCCGATCGCGGGTTTGCGCAGCGCGAGTAGCGCCGTCAGGTTCAGCATATTGGGATCATCAGCGTACTCGTCATAGAAGCCGTCGATAAACGGCACGGCATCGAGTCGTCTAACGAGGGGATTGGCATAAACGAACTTGCCGGCTTGGTGCATAAGGGCCGCCACCTCGGCGCCGGTTTTCTTCCAGGACATCAACAAAGACCGCACGGGATGTCCGTCCATCCAGCTGACTCCGTCATCGCGCGAGCGGTTATAGAGCGTTAGCCAGTCCAATCGATCAACGCAAATTCCATCGCTATCCGGAAGCTCCTTGAGCAGGCGCTTAATTTGTCCAATCAGAAAATCGCGCCACACGGCTTCACCCGGATCAACCACCACGGATTCAAACCAGTCGGAGTATTGGACCTTCCCGTCCGGGGTACGCACGACGGCGCCGGGGATTCCATAGTGAACAAAATCGTTGGCGTCTCGCCAGCTATCTGCAATAGATTGACGCCTCCTCGGCGGCGGTTCCTTTTTTATATGGTTACCGCACTCGGTGAGTACGAAGTACTCGAGCACGTGAAAGCCTTCCCGTTTCATTTGGCTGTCGTAGCGACTCATGCGCGCAAGCGAGGTGGGCTTGCGATACCAAGAGCGCCATACTTCATCCCGCGGCACTGGCGGAATCATCATCCCCTGAAACGGAAAGTCAAAGTGGGCATTCCAGTTCACACTGAAGGCCATCTTGCGAAGTTTGGCGCGATCGATTTTGCCCTGATAGGCCGAGTAGGCACCGCAGCCGTCGAGCTTATACACCTGCGAATTCGGCGGATTAAAGTGGCTTGGATAGCGATTAACCATCCAACCGAGTGCAGCGCGCCAGTCGGCGGGATGTGGAACCAAGTCCATCGCGAACCTAATTGGATTTGACTCGGCAATTCGGTGATGTTCGCGAGCGAGTATCACATCGCCGCGTTCGGACGTGGTGAGCCGCAGATCGAGGAGAACTGATTCCGGCGACTGAACCAGACTCAAGCCCACGTCGGCGGAGACGTCGAGAATCGTGACCAAGGGAAGGCTAAACGCATTGGCTTCTTTGATGTAACCACCGTAGCGC
>Ga0075018_10000689_pt1 | contig 10588 bp, 10 predicted proteins | sample ColStrG_CSR_2014_FD_71471 | JGI IMG/M metagenome (GOLD analysis project Ga0075018, IMG submission 71471) | Freshwater sediment microbial communities in response to fracking from Pennsylvania, USA - Cold Stream Run_MetaG_CSR_2014 | ecosystem: Environmental > Aquatic > Freshwater > Creek >... | reverse complement strand
ACCCGAATTTCGGCCAGCCCGCGATCCGCACCGAGGAAGAGCGCAAGCTGCTGTTCGGCCAGACCGCGGCGGTGGTGAAATAGTAGAGACCGTAACTTGCCGTCATGGCCGGGGCACGGGTCAGGCGGCTCGCGGCGTGACCTCCTGCTCGATTCGCCGCACAGTGCGATCGGCCACATCGAGATCGTAGCGGGCCTGCAGGTTGATCCAGAACTCGGCGGTCATCCCGAAGTACCGCCCCAGGCGAATGGCGGTGTCGGTGGTGACGGCGCGGAGGCCGCGCACGATGTCGTTGGCCCGCGAGCGCGGCACCTTGATCGCATGCGCCAGCTCATAGACGCTGATGCCCATCGGCATCAGGAACTCGTCGCGCAGGATTTTCCCGGGATGAATTGGCGGCAGCCGGCGTCCGGACTGGACTTCAGAGAAATCGATCTTCCATCGCTCGATATCCTCTCGCTTGATGCTCATTCTCTTGCTCCTTAGTGATAGTCGGCCATCCATGTCGAGCAGAACCGCGCCGACGTTCCATCGGCCGGTCACGTTGTTGCCGCACTTGCTGCTTGTTCCGCCAACTTTCTCAAGCAATCCGGGCACAGGCAATCGGCGCCATCAACTGGCATCGGCAGCCGGAAAATTTCATCGGCGCACCAGCATGCTCCCGATGGATCGCAGGTGAATTCCGAGCCGCAGCCGGAACAGGCGAGGCGGCGCGAAGCCGGGCTTTCTGAACGATTTGTCATCGACGGGAACCGCGCCCTGACGCGGAATTAATATCGGGTTCATGTTGAACGGCGCTATATTCCGCGCCGAATATACGCTCCGAACAAGACAAGGGAAATCCGATGGCCCGCGATTCGCAAGCAGCCCTTGTCGCGCTCAATCGCTTCGGGTTCGGCGCGCGCGGCGGGGCATCCGGCGATTTCGTCAACGCCGCCTCCGACCCCCGCGGCTTTGTCAAGACGGAGTTGAGTAGAGCTTCCGCCGCGCTGCTCGAAGGCCCCGGTCTGCTGTCGACGCCCGCGCTCGCCAGGGCGGTGTTCGACTATCAGGAAGAGGTCAAGCAGGCGCGCGAGGCGGCGGCGAAGCCGGGCGCAGCGTCGGCCGCGACCGAAGCGCTGCCGCCTTCGGATGCCAGGACGCAGCGAGGCAACCCCTCGCTTGGCAACATCGCCAACGATATGGCAGCCAAGGATATTGCCGCGAAGGATCCGGCGATGCAGCCCGCGGAAACCAGAGACGCCAACGCCGCGATGGCGCAGCCAGAGGCGATGCAGCCGGCCGCGCCGAAGCCGCCGCCGCAACCGCTCAACGTCGTTCAGAAGACCTATCGCACCGAGGCGCTGGCACGGCTGCAGCGCGCCACGCTGGTCGAATGCGGTTTCGTCGAGCGACTGGTGGCGTTCTGGTCCAATCATTTCTGCATCTCCGCCAACAAGGGCGAACTGGCGCGGATGTGGGCCGGCTCGTTCGAGCGCGAGGCGATCCGCCCGTTTGTGCTCGGCCGCTTCGCCGACATGCTGAAGGCGGTCGAGCAACATCCGGCGATGCTGTTCTTTCTCGACAATGCGCAATCGTTCGGTCCGGATTCGCGCGCCGGCCAGAACCGCAACCGCGGACTGAACGAAAACCTGGCGCGTGAAATCATGGAACTGCACACGCTCGGGGTCAGCGGCGGCTATTCGCAGGACGACGTGACCTCGCTGGCGCGCATCATCACCGGCTGGACCTTCGCGGGCCGGCAGGGGCAGCTCGGCGCGCCCGGCACCTTCGCCTTCAATGCCAACGCGCATCAGCCGGGCGCGCAGCGGGTGATGGGCAAGGTCTACGAAGCCCATGGCGTCGCCCAGGGCGAGGCGGTGCTTGCCGACATCGCGCGTCATCCATCGACCGCCAAATTCATCGCCACCAAATTCGCGCGCCACTTCGTGGCCGACGATCCGCCGCCGGCGCTGGTCGGCCGGCTCCAGCAGATCTTTGTCACGTCGGACGGCGACCTCCGGGCGCTGGCGTTGGCGTTGCTGGATTCCAGTGAAGCCTGGCAGGCACCGCTTTCCAAGGTTCGCAGTCCCTACGAATTCCTGGTCGCGAGCGGTCGATTGCTGGCCCGAATTCCCGAGGATCCCGGCCGCTATCTCAACGGTCTGACCGTGCTGGGCCAGCCGCTCTGGTCGCCCGCCGGGCCGAACGGATTTCCCGATAGCAACGCGGCATGGGCCGCGCCCGAGGGCATGAAGCTGCGGCTCGATATATCCGCGCAGATCGCATCGCGCCTGGCCGACGGCATCGATCCCCGCGACCTGCTCGAGCTCGTCGCGGCCGACGCCGCGTCGCCGGAGACAAGGCGCACCATCGAGCGCGCGGAATCGCGGCAGCAGGCGTTGTCGCTGTTGTTGATGTCACCGGAATTCCAGAGGAGATGACGATGGATTGCTGCGAAAACCTGCGATCGTCGACGGTCTCACGACGCGCGTTGCTGCTCGGCGGCGCTTCCTTCGCGGCCTGGGCGTACTTGCCGAAATTTGCGCGCGCCGCCGACGGACGCGATCCGCGGCTCATTGTGGTGATCCTGCGCGGTGCGCTCGACGGTCTCGCCACCGTGGCGCCGGTCGGCGACCCCGACTATGCCGGCTTGCACGGTTCGATCGCGCTATCGTCGGGTGGCCCCAACGCCGCATTGATGCTGGATTCCTTCTTCGCGTTGCATCCCTCGATGCCGGAATTCGCGCGGATGTACCGCGAGCGGAAGGCCGCGGTGATCCACGCGGTGGCGACTTCCTATCGCGACCGCTCGCATTTTGACGGACAGGACGTGCTCGAAAGCGGCTTTGCCGGGCCGGGCCGCGTGCAGTCGGGCTGGCTCAACCGTGCGCTGGAAGCGCTGCCCCGGGGCGATCGGGTGACCAACGCGCTCGCCGTCGGCCCGACCACGCCGCTGGTGCTGCGCGGCGCGGCGCCGACGGTGGGTTGGGCACCGGTGGCGCTGCCGCAGGCCGCCGAGGATACCGCGATGCGGCTGGTCGAACTCTACAGCCATCGCGACCCCGCGCTGGCGACGGCGTTGTCTCAGGGCCTGCAACTCGACAAGGTCGCCCAGGGCGACGACATGAAGCCGAAGCCGGGCACCAATGGCGCCGGCGCGATGCGGCTGGTGGCGCGGGGCGCGGCCAAGCTGATGGCCGCCGACGACGGTCCGCGGATCGGCGCGCTCGCCTTCGACGGTTGGGATACCCATGCCAACGAAGGCGGGCCGGTGGGGCGTCTGGCGCAATTGTTGTCCGGGCTCGACGGCGCGCTGGCGGAATTCGAAAGCGGCCTGGGCGCGCGCTGGCGCGACACCATCGTCGTGGTCGCCACCGAATTTGGTCGCACCGCGCGCATCAACGGCACCGAAGGCACCGATCATGGCACCGGCACGGTCGCGCTGCTCGCGGGCGGCGCGGTCAAGGGCGGCCGGGTGATCTCGGACTGGCCGGGGCTGAAGCCCGCCGATCTCTTTGAGGGCCGCGATCTCGCGCCCACCACCGACCTGCGCGCGGTGATGAAGGGCGTGCTGCAGGATCAGTTTGGCCTCACGGAGCGCGTATTGGCGGAGACGGTGTTTCCGGAAAGCGGGCCGGTGAAGCCGATGAAGGGTTTGCTTGCTTAACCTCTCCCCGCCCTTCTGCGGGGAGAGGTCGGAGCGCATCGCAAGATGCGATCCGGGTGAGGGGCATGGCAATGCGTGGCCGCAGGGAAAAGCCTATCCGACTCGCGAGACGGCTTCGCGTCAATCAAACGGATGCGGAGACAGTGCTGTGGAATCGCCTCCGCAATCGCCAGATCGATGGTCACAAATTCGCGCGGCAGGTTCCGATCGGCGGCTACATCTGCGATTTCGTCTGTCGTGAAAAGCAGATCGTGATTGAAGTCGACGGTGGACAGCATGCCGAGTCAGCTGCCGATGCGATCCGTGATCGCCATCTGACGAGCGAGGGATATCGCGTGCTTCGGTTTTGGAACAACGATGTACTGGGAAATATCGACGGCGTGTTGCTCACAATTCAGTCTGAGCTTGGCGGATAGGGCCCCTCACCCCACCCTCTCCCCGTGAAGAACGGGGAGAGGGTGCGAGAGAGCGGTGCTCACCTCACTGCGATCAGCCCTTCGTAATCCCATCGATCTCCGCGGTATCCTCCGCGCTCAGCGTCCACGCGATGGCCTTCACGTTCTGCTCGACCTGCTCGACGCGGGTGGCGCCGGCGATCACGCTCGATACCTGCGGCCGCGACGCCAGCCACGAGACTGCAAGTTCGAGCATGCTATGTCCGCGGGCCTGCGCAAAAGCCTTCAACTTATCGACGATGTCCTCGTTGCGCGGCGTGGCGTAACGATCGCGCATGGCCGGCGCCTTGCCGAAGCGCGTATCCGCGGGCACCGCCGCGCCGCGCTGGTATTTGCCGGTCAACAGGCCGCCCGCCAGAGGAAAGAACGGCAGCAGGCCGAGATGATATTCCCGCGCCGCCGGCAGCAGGTCCTTTTCGATGTCCCGGACCACCAGGCTGTATTCGTCCTGGCACGAGACGAAACGATTGACGTTCATCTGTCGCGCGGTCAGTTCGGCCTCGGCGATACGCCACGCCGGAAAATTCGAATTGCCGATGTAGCGGACCTTGCCCTGCCGGACGAGGTCGTCGAGCGCGCGCAGGGTTTCCTCGATCGGGGTGAGGGGATCGTAGTCATGCTGCTGGTAGAGATCGATGTAGTCGGTCTTCAGCCGCGTCAGGCTGGCCTCGACCGCGGACATGATGTAGCGGCGCGAGGCGCCCTGCCTGGTGCCGTCGGTCGCCATCGGCTTGGAAAATTTCGTCGCCAGCACGATGTCCTTGCGGCGATCGCCGAGCACGGTGCCGAGCACGGTCTCCGAGCCCCCCATTCCGGCATAGATGTCGGCGGTGTCGAACAGCGTGATGCCGAGGTCGATCGCCTTGTGGATCACCTTGCGCGAGGTTTCCAGGTCGGTGCGCTGGCCGAAATTGTTGCAGCCCATGCCGACGGCGGAAACGCGCAGGCCGGAGCCGCCGAGATTGCGAATTTGCATGAGATCGATCCTGTCGAGGCGGGACGGACGAAGGACCGGTATTGTGGCCCGCGCGCCGGCCAGCCGCAAGGCGGGGCCTCGCAGACGCGGTTTCGCAGCAGGTTTTGCGGAATAGCGGCTTGGGGCGCGACGTCGACGGCGCGACCGGACAAAAAGAGGCGGCCCCGGTCAGGCGCGGCGACTGACGGGGACCGCTTTGGGGCGCTGATCCAAGGTGGGGGGCTGATCAAACGCGGGCTCAGCGTAGCGCGGCTTTGTTACGCGCAGGTGACGGCGCCCGTTGTCCACAGGCCGGGTCCGGCCGGCTACTCCGCCGCGCTCAGATTCCGGGCTGGGCCGGCATCGAGACCCCGGCGCAGCGAGCGGAAATAATCGGCCCGCGACGGGTCATCGCCGCGGCGAACCAGATCGGTCACGGGGATGTAGCTCAGCATGCGGCCGCCGTCGGGCAGCGCCGTGCAGCAGAAACGCATGACCTGACCGTCCGCAAGGTCGAGATGAATCGGCGTGGAGTCACCCGCGCGCATCATCTTGGTTCGCTCGGTGATGAACGCACGCAATTCATCCTCGGGCAATTTGTAGGCGCCGGTGTCGCGCGCATGATACATCAGCGCGATGAAAGGCGGCTTGCTGTCCGCCTTCTCGGCGGAAAGCGAAAAATACTCGCGGAAGGCGCGATTGATGAATTCCGCGCGGGTATCTCTATCGAGCAGCACGATGCCGATGTCGACCCGGTCGAGCGCTGCGGCGAGGCGTTCCGCGGTGGCGTGGTGCTTCTGCTCCCAGGCAAAGGCGTCGATCCATTTCTGCCGTAGCAGTCCGGTGATGGTGGCAGTACCCGCTGCCGTCGCCGCCAGCAGCAGCATGCGGGAGAGGTCCGACATATCGTAACCGGGCGCGGCGCGGTGTTCGAGAAAGAACGTCGCGGAAGACACCACCGCAATCAGGGCACCGATCATTCCCGAGGCGAGCCCGCCTATCGAGCTTGCCAGCGCAACGATGCAAACGAACAGCGGTGCGGGGTTCGGGACGGCGACGATGAAGCGATCGATGAAGAAGGCCGCAAGCGCTGTCGTCGTCGCCAGAGCCGGGCCTGATATTGCGCGCCAGTCGAACTGCATGCCACCACCACCATCGTTGGCCGGGAACAAGGCCATAATGTGCTGGAAGGTTTTGATTGCGCGGGCTTTCTGCCGGTATCGTTAAGCTCCGGCTGATCCGGCGGGGAGACATTTCGCGCCATTGGATTCAAATGATCTGCGAATTCAGATGGAACGGGGTTACGTGGTCGTGGGTTAGCGCCGGTCATTTCAAGAGGATATCCATGCCCGCCATTTCGCCATCGATTCTGCCGGTTCTGATGCTGTTCGCCTCCAACGTCTTCATGACCTTTGCCTGGTATGGCCATCTGAAATTCAAGCAAAGCCCGCTGGCGCTGGTGATCATGGCAAGCTGGGGCATCGCGTTGTTCGAATACTGGCTGGCGGTGCCGGCTAACCGATGGGGCAGCGCGGTCTATTCGGCGGCGCAGCTCAAGACCATGCAGGAGGTCATCACGCTGGTGGTATTCGCGGGCTTCTCGGTGCTGTATCTGAAGGAGCCGCTGGGCTGGAATCACGCTTTGGGATTCGCCTTCATCGCCGCCGGCGCGTTCTTTATTTTCCACAAATGGTGATGGGGCCGGGTCAACGCAGACGCGGTCATCTCGCGGGGGCGCAATAAATCCGCGACGCCGGATCCCGGTTCTCGCCGCGCGTTCTCGTGACGATCAGGAATGCTGAAATTATGCCGGAAACGGCATTGCCAGGCCGACCTTGATCGACAGCACCGTGAGCGTGACGACCAGGCACAACGACAGCACGCCGATCGCGAGCGAAGCTGCGATCGCGCCGGTTAGTCGGGACGATGCGACGGGTGCAAGGCGGCTTTCAAAGCCCGCCGTGCGATGCGGCCCAATCATGGTCGAAATCCTTCAGAACGCAGGCGAATCACCCGCAACGCTTTGGAATCTCGCAGTTGCCGCCGGCAACATTGCGGCGGAAATCGCCTGAAAAATGGCAAAAACGGGGCAAGCGTTATCTTTATACCCGCTATTCTGCTGTTAGGCAGGTTGCAATCCTGGCTTAGTAGGCCCCGGCGACAAGTCGGACCTGATCCTCGGCGTCGCTGTCCGGACGCCAGTCCATGGTGACGAAACCCGGGGTTTGTTCGACCCGGCGCAACCATTCCCGGATCGCCGGGAAGGTCGTCAGGTCGTAGTCGCAACGGTCGGCCATATGGGTGTAGCCGTAGACCGCGATGTCGGCGACCGTGATCTGGCCCGCGGCAAAAAACGGATGGGTTTTGAGGTGGTTTTCCATCACCTGCAGCGCCCCATAGCCGCGTTCCATCCAGTCTTCCAGCGCATGCGTCTGCAAGTCGCGACCGCCCTTGACCAGCGACAGCCAGAAATACGCCGCGCCGATATTGGGCTCCAGGGCGTGCTGTTCGAAGAACATCCATTGCAGCGCTTCAGCACGTTCGATTCGCGATTCCGGCGCCAGCGAAGTGCCGCCGGCGACATACCAGAGGATGGCATTGGACTCGGCGAGATACCGTCCGTCCGCGACTTCCAGCAGCGGCACCTGTCCGCTCGGATTCTTCGCCAGGAATTCGGGCGTGCGGCTTTCGCCGCGCAGGATGTCGACCTCGATGGCGTGATACGGCGCACCGAGCAATGCCAGCGCCAGGCGGACTTTGTAGCTGTTGCCGGAACGCTGCATCGAATAGAGTTTGTACATGGGCAGGATTTCGCTCGATGTATTGCCCGCAGCGGACTCGATCGCCTTGTGGCGCCGCGACGGGACTAAACAATGATGCCGTCGGTGATGCGTCGCAAGAGCGCAAACCTGGAAAAGGTCAAAAACTTCTGCCGCACTGCAACCGTGCAGAATGATTCCATCAACACGTGATTGCACATCGGATCACGCTTGCGCGATACCGTGAGCGCCGGACGCCATGGCTTCGGGTTCGAATACCGCGCGCCGCAGGATCAACACATAGAGCGCCAGCAGCACCAGCAGCCCCAACGGGATACCGCTGACGCCGGCGACGCCGCGCGACAACAGCGGCACGATCCAGGCCGCGGCCAGCAGGCTGATCTCGAAATCGCGGAAGCCGTGACGCATTCCGTAACGCACGAGAAATGCAATCGCGACGGCCAGCACGACGAGATCGTAATCCAGCACATAGGGCGTCGCGAGCAGGCTTCCGGCCGCCAGCGCCGCGGCTTTGAGTTCGAATGCGGCATCGCTGTGCCACAGCCATGCCAGTGTCAGGGCAAGCGCCAACAACAGCGCGCCCTGCACGGCATAGGCAGTGTGGACGGTGGCGCCCCACATCCGCGCGGCCGAAAAGATCGACTGGATCTTTTCCCAGCCAGTGCCGCCTTGTTCGAGCACGACCGTTTGCGTGAAATTCACGGAGTCGGCAAACGCCTGCCAGACGCTGCTGCCGAGCGTGGCGAAGCTGACCGCGACCAGCGCCGCGACCGTCGCGGCCGCCGCGCCGATGGTTTGCCATCGTCCGCCCGCCACCAGCGCCACCGGAATCAAAACGCCGAATTGCGGCTTGTAGGCGAGCAGGCCGATCAGCACGCCCGCGAGCCAGCGCCGGCGATCGAGCCAATGCAAGGCGCCGCCAAGCAGCGCCGCGGTCAGGAAACCGTTCTGGCCGTGGCCGATGTTGATGAAAACCGCGGGAAACGCGGCCGCCATCAACAGCGTCTCCGGTCGCGGCAGGAGCGCGCGCATCATGGCGAGGTACGCCGCCAGGCTCGCGACCAACCAGATCGAAAGGCCCCATGCATAGGGAACGGCCGCGACCAGGGCCGCGATGGCCAGGAAGAACGGCGGATAGTGCCAGCCGAAGAACGGAACCTCGCGTCCGCCGAATACGGCTTTCTCGGCGGCATGCTGGAGCGCGGGCACATAGGCCTCCGCGGGACGGCCCTTCCAGGTCAGGGTGCCGGCGGCGTAGACGTTGGAGAAATCGGTGCCAATCGGTTTGCCGTTGCGGTCGATCAGGCCATCGGAGACCGCGATCCATCCGGCGATCGCCAGGACGGAGATGCCGATCAGGATCAGGCTGTAGCCGCGTGCGCGCGCCAGGGTCAGCCAATCGCCCGATCGCAGGCCTTGCCGGATATGAGTCATTTTGCCGCTGGATTTTCCGATTGTTGCGCAAATCTAGCGGCCGGCTTTTAACGATCCCTAAAGTTTCGCTTCCGTGGCCCAAGCTTCTTGCGAGGTGGCGGCGCGCGCCTTAGGGTGCATCGATCCCAACAGAAAAGTCGTGGATTTACGAGTTCACGACGTTTGCCAGGAGATGACGATGCCCTTCCTGTCCGCTGCGCTTGACCGTGTGAAGCCGTCCGCGACCATCGCGGTGACGGACAAGGCACGCGCGCTGAAAGCGGCTGGCCGCAACGTCATCGGTCTCGGCGCTGGCGAACCGGATTTCGACACGCCCGCCAACATCAAGCTGGCGGCGATCCATGCCATCGAAGCCGGCAAAACCAAGTACACCGCGGTCGACGGAATCCCCGAGCTCAAGGACGCGATCGCAGCCAAGTTCCAGCGCGAGAACGGCCTCGCCTACAAGCCGAACCAGATCATCGTCGGCACCGGCGGCAAGCAGGTGCTGTACAATGCGCTGATGGCGACCATCAATCCGGGTGACGAGGTGATCATCCCCGCGCCCTATTGGGTGAGCTATCCCGAAATGGTGGCGCTGGCCGGCGGCGAATCCGTGCCCGTGGTGTGCACGGCGGCGCAGGGCTTCAAGCTGCAGCCGGCCGCGCTGGAAAAGGCGATCACGCCGAAGACCAAATGGATCATCCTGTGCTCGCCGTCGAATCCGACCGGCGCCGCCTATACACGCGGCGAATTGAAGGCGATCACGGATGTGCTGGTGAAGCATCCGCAGGTCTGGGTGATGACCGACGACATGTACGAGCACCTGGTCTATGACGACTTCGTGTTTACGACGCCGGCGCAGGTCGAGCCGAAATTGTACGATCGCACGCTGACGGTGAACGGCGTCTCGAAAGCCTATTGCATGACCGGCTGGCGCATCGGCTACGCCGGCGGCCCGGCCGAACTGATCAAGGCGATGGCCACCATCCAGTCGCAGTCGACCTCGAACCCGTCGTCGATCGCGCAATGGGCCGCGGTGGAAGCGCTCAACGGTCCGCAGGATTTCATCCCGGCGCACAACAAGGTGTTCAAGGAGCGGCGCGATCTCGCGGTCTCGATGCTCAACCAGGCCAGGGGAATCGAATGTCCGCGGCCGGAAGGCGCGTTCTACGTCTATCCGTCCTGCGCCGGAACCATCGGCAAGACCGCGCCATCGGGCAGGCTGATCGGCAATGACGAGGATTTCGTCACCGAGCTTCTCGAGAATGAAGGCGTGGCGGTGGTGCAGGGTTCCGCGTTCGGGCTCGGGCCGGCGTTCCGGATTTCCTATGCG
>Ga0075018_10000688_pt1 | contig 10588 bp, 6 predicted proteins | sample ColStrG_CSR_2014_FD_71471 | JGI IMG/M metagenome (GOLD analysis project Ga0075018, IMG submission 71471) | Freshwater sediment microbial communities in response to fracking from Pennsylvania, USA - Cold Stream Run_MetaG_CSR_2014 | ecosystem: Environmental > Aquatic > Freshwater > Creek >... | reverse complement strand
GCTTTGCGCTCGGCATCGCTTGAACTGAGCAACCGCGCGCAGCGGTTGCGCCAGAGCGAGCGCCGCCTGGACCTGGCCCAGCGCACCGCCCGGCTTGCCTATGTCGATCTTGAACTCACCCACCAGACCGCGACGGTCTCGGACACCTTCGAGGATATTTTCGGCTTCCGTCCGCCAACCGACGATGCGTCCAAGACCTTGCAATCCCTTATTGACCGCGTACACCCGGACGATCGCAAGCGCGTCATGGCCGCCCGTTCCCAGGCCGTCGCAAAGCTCGGATCCTATGAGGACGAATTCCGCATCATATTGGCCAATGGCGAAACCCGCTGGATCTCCGCGCATGGCGAGACGCTGGGCGATGCTGCCGGCAAACCCATCCGGATGATCGGAACCAACCTCGACATCACGCGCCGCAAGGAACAGGAAATTCACATTCGCTTCCTGCTGCGCGAAGTCTCGCACCGGGCCAAGAACCTGCTCGCCATCATTCAGGCCATGGCGACCCAGACCGCGCGCACCAGCCTCACCCTGGACGACTTCCAGGCGCGCTTTGAACAGCGCCTGCAGGGCATGGCGGCCTCGCATGACCTGTTGGTCAGCCAGAACTGGCAAGGCGTCGATGTTGGCGAGTTGGTGCGCGCGCAGCTGAGACCCTTTGCTGACGAGGCCGGCCGCCGGCTGGAGATTGCCGGCCCGCAAGTGTTCCTGACACCAGCAGCCGCCCAGTCAATCGGTCTTGCCCTGCATGAACTGGCAACCAACGCCACAAAGTACGGCGCTCTCAGTGCCGCCGCCGGCAAGGTTACCATCTCGTGGCAGACGCTGCGCGATGATCTGGCGCCCCGGTTCCAGATGACGTGGCGCGAAATTGGCGGACCCGAAGTCACACCACCCCAACGCCGGGGCTTCGGCCACACGGTGTTCGAGCGCATGATCAAGCAAGCGCTCGGCGCCTCGATCACGATCGACTACGCCAAAGACGGTGTCACATGGAAACTCGAGGCGGCATTGCCCTCGGTGACGCAGGAGGCTGGCGGCGCGGCCCAATCAGCGGCACCAAATGGCCGAACTGAGTTGGGGATTGGGAGCTCCCTTGCAGCACCTCGACAGCCATAATCGCAAGAAGCGATTGGCCATTGGATAGCGTGCAGATAGACCATGGTCAGCCAAATTCTGCGAGGGCTAACAGTGCGACGCATATTTTCCACGACGCCAGAGGCGACGGCCCCGGATCAAGCCTCAGAATGGTAGGTTCAATGGCAGGCTAGCGATAAGGAATTCTTGTTTGTTAAACATATTCAATGGCATACGCGCGCCTGTCTCTCCGCCAAATTTGCATTGAAATAATTGGGTTATTTGCAATTTCTCCTAATCCGCCCCGGCATGATGGCCCAAGGCTGCCGAATGCCGAGCAGTCCAAGACCATCGAGGCCAAGGGGCAAGCGGACATCAGGGGACTGCAGCCGGCACCTGAGTGGCCGCGGCTCTCACGGCAGCAGCGTGGCCTGTTCTGGAGCGACCAGCTGTTGCCGCCGGCTCCAGCGTCGTCGATCCCTACTTGGCGACCACAACGGTTATGCTGTGGGCGCCTTCGACACCTGACTTCATCATGGCGTCCTTGAGCCCCGGATCGCCGAAGAAGCCCTGGGCCGCTTCGAGCGAGGGAAAGCGTATGGTGATCGTCACCGCGTTTCCATCTTTGGGATCGACAAAGGCTTCTGCGCCGGTGACCCCGGCCTTGTCACGCACCGCTCCGTGGGCGTCGTAGCCAAGGCGCCGGGCGGCGCAGTCCTTGACGTGATGGCCGCCGTTTCAAGATGCGATCGTGCAATCGCGCGCTCAATTGGCCGCGAAACGCACCGGCCGTGCGGTCCAAGATTGTCGGCGGAACCGACCCGAACCAAGCGCCTTTCAGCGTTCCAATTCGATCCGTCCGCGCGTCAGTTGCTCGGCCACCGTTGGATCGAATTCATGGTTCGCATCAAATGTCGCGACAATTGTGCGCAAGTAGTTCACTGCGCGCTAATCACATTTTGACTTTGCCAATTGCAATAGAAACTCTCAATCGCTTCCAGCGTATAACAATGAAAAGCCATCCATTGGCGGCTATACCTCAAGGTGTATAAAATGCGCAGGAGTTTATCGACAACTATGGCAGCGAAGTTCTGTCTGCCTCCGGTCGACCGGCCAAGGCACGCACCATTGCTGCGCCGCGCACCGGGCTGATGGCGCCTAGCTCGAGTCGTATGTTGACGGCCTCGACAAATGTTATTGGCTCGTCAGGTACGATTGCTGGGCTCCACACAAACAATACCTCCAAGGTCAGCGTAGAGTAGAGAATCGTGGCAAACGAAAGAATACCCATCCGGAGCGGCGTCTCGCTCGCACCAAAGGCAAACGAGACCTGGCAGCGCGATGTCTCGATTTCGAAGGCCGTCGAATTCTCTGCGAGGCCGGCGGCGGAGAAGAAGAAGACGTTCGACGCCCGGGCGCAACAGGCCCTGCTCGCGGACGAACTGAAACTGCCTGGCGACCCTTCGAAGGAGATACCTGCCGACCCCGCGGCACTGTCAAAGACGATTGCCTCACCGCCATCCAATCTCATTTCGCCGTTGGTGAAGTCTATTGTCGCACTATCTATCGTCGCCTTGCTGGGATTGATGCCAACAATGAGGCTTCTCTCGACCACCAGCGCCGAGGCCATCATCAATGCGCGAGTGATCACCCTTCGCGCCCCGATCGAGGGGCCGGTCGTGTCGGTTGCGAGTCTTCTGCAAGTCGGCGAGGAATACAAGGCCGGGCAGCCCATCCTGCGAATCTCCAACCCACGATCGGATCACAGCAAGTTGGACGCAATCACCCGCAACACAGAATCCTTGCAAATAGAAAGAACCAGCATCGAAACGAGACTGGTCGATTTAAGGGACAAGATCATTGCGTTGAAAGCGCTTGACGCCGAATTTCAGTTGGCGAGGGTTGCCGAGCTTGAAACTCAGGTTGCGGAGACAAATGCGGCCATACAAGGTGCCCAGACGAAAGTACTTGAGTCCCAATCCCAACTGTCGCGTTCGCAAAAGCTGGGTGAATCTGGATTCGCAAGCATTGCAAACATGCAAACGGCCGATTCCAACCACCACGTCGAGAACTACTCTCTTGACGGTCTTCAAAGCCATCTCAAGGGCCTGCAAGTCGAATTGAATTCGGCGCGCCGTGGAATTTCAATCTCCGATAGCCACAACGACCGTTCAAGCTCGGCCGAGCGGGCCGAGGCCTTGGAAATCCAGATGGCCGACCTGAAGGCCCAACTGGCCGAGAAAGACGCGAAAATCGCTCAGCAGAAAACCTCATTGATCCAGGAGTTAACTCGCTACAATGACAGCGCGGTGGCCACCATCGATGCCCCGGTGCGCGGCAGGCTTTGGGAGGTCCTCACGTCTCCAGGCGAAACTGTGCGGCAAGGGCAGGACCTGGTGCGTCTATTGGACTGTGGCGGAGCCGTGGTTACGGCTTCGGTTAGCGAAGCTGCCTACAACGACCTCTATCTCGGTGGCTCAGTGCAGTTCAAGCTGCGCGGGGAAAATACGCTGCACAAGGGGACGGTCATCGCCCTCTCCGGCCTAGCAGCGGTACCATCAAACTTTGCCATCAAGCCCTCAAGACTAGAGCGCGAGCCCTATGCCGCGACCCTGAGCGTTCCGGACCTGTCAAATTCCGATAGCTGCGATATTGGCCGAACGGGCGTCGTCACTTTTGATGCAGCCGACACAAAGAGCTTGGGCAATAAGCTTGCTACATGGTTCAAACTGATTCTGCCATGATTTCCCATCAGCTTGTAACAGCCGCTTCCGGTGTCACGTTTATTGACGCCATGCTGCCAGGCATCGCTATCACCGCGCTCGTCGCTGCCGCACTCCCATGGCTGGACCGCAATAGCCCCATCGTTCGAACGGTGGGTATCGGGATCTGTCTGACGCTGATGTGGCGCTATATGATTTGGCGCATCTGCTACACACTGCCGCCAATCAGCGCCCCAACCGACTGGATCGTCGGTGTCATCTTTGCCGCCGTGGAAGCGCTCTCGATGATTGGCACGACGATTTCGCTGGCCTTTCTCACTCGTATTCGCAGCCGATCGGCTGATGCCGACGCGGCGGTTGCCAGGTTGAGTCAGCGCTCTGAACTGCCGTTGGTCGACATCCTTATTTGTACGTACAATGAAGAGGCAAGCATATTGGCGCCAGTGATCGACGGGGCCCAATCGGTGGACTACGATAACAAGCGCGTGTGGGTTCTGGATGACGGTCGCCGACCATGGCTGGAGGACTTGTGCCGCAAGAAGCAATGCGGATACCTCACGAGGAGCGACAACAGTCACGCCAAGGCCGGAAATATCAATGCCGCGCTGGCCTACATCGCAGAGCTCGACGTACAGCCTGAATTCATCTCAATTCTCGACGCCGATTTTGTGTGCCTCCCACAGTTCTTGAACCGCACCGTCGGTTTGATGGAAGACCACAAGGTCGCCGTCGTTCAGACACCTCAACACTTTTCCAATGCAGACCCTATCCAGGAAAATCTGGCCGCCTATCGCGTTTGGCCCGACGAACAGCGATTCTTTTTCGATGTGGTCATGGCATCCAAGGATGCGTGGGACGCTTCCTTTTGTTGCGGAACCTCCTCGCTTCTCCGCTACTCCGCTTTGATGCAGATCGGTGGATTTCCAACCGATTCCGTCACGGAAGATTATCTGGTTTCACTTCGTCTGCGAGAAATTGGCTATAAAACCGTATATCTCAATGAAAAGCTGTCTCTTGGATTGGCTCCGGAAGGGCTCAAGGAATATATAACCCAAAGAAGCAGGTGGTGCCTGGGGTTCGTTCAAATCTGCATGGGCCCAAGTGGACCACTGAGGCTGCGAAATGGTATACCGCTCGTGGACCGGCTCATGCTCATCGAGACATTTTTGCATTGGGGAGCTACGCACACATTTCGAGTGCTCGGCATCATCGTACCAGTTCTCTATCTGCTATTTGACATTCAGGCGGTTTACGCCGGAGTGACGGATACGATTTCACATATATTTCCGTTCTTCATCGTGCAAATCGTGATTATGGGCTGGTTGACCGAATGGCGCGTGCTGCCAATAATGGCCGATTTGAGCCAATTGCTGTCGGCCCACGAAATCATCAAGGCGGTGGTCGTCGGCGTATTGCGGCCGCAAGACCAAAAGTTCAAGGTAACGGCCAAGGGCGGAGACCGAAGCAAACGCTTCGTGCAATGGCCGATGATGTGGCGCTTTTTGGTGTATTTGGGCTTGACGATTCTGGGAATTCTGACCGCGTTTGTTCTCAATCCCAGCCGCCCGCTTGCCGACTCGAGTTCAATGGCTCTGTTCTGGAGCTGGTACAACATCCTGGTGCTCGGGCTGGCTTGTTTTGTGTGCGTTGAGCAGCCACGTACCAGTAGCGCCGCCCAACCAAGTCCTGCCTGGCCCTTCCGCAGTCGAGGACGCATTTGGTCCATATATGCAATCGGTGACGATAGGCGACTGAACGGCTTGCCGGGCAAGCCTCGATCGCCAATCTTGAGGGCGGGCGGAGCCGAGGTGCGACCTGGTCTGGTCTTCAGCGCCCTCTTGGTTCGGATATTTCGATAATTTGTGGCGCTTGGATTCCCAGCCGAGAGCGCTTGGCGATGTCTGCTCTGAGGCAAAAGCTCTTTGAGCCGACAAACCAGACGACAACAGACAGCAATCACCGGCCGCGGTGGCTGACATGTTCCCTCACCGCTGGTACAATTTTGGGGTGGATAAGTATGGCCACGCTGACCCGGGTGATGATCGACAGCACAGGCCAGAACCGCCATCCCGAGAACAATTGGCCCGCGTCCGACTGATGTCAGAGCGCAACGGCGCCGCTTTGGATCCTCGACCACATCGCGCGTGACGCGATCAAAACCACGGTCTAGCATGCGGTGAAGACCGTTGCGCCCTGTCGGAGATTAAATCGAAACTCAGGTCAGGTTGAGGCACGCTCGAGGAGCCCAGTGGGTTAACCACATCGTCAAGGGACAGCAAACCAGCAACTCGGTGCAACTTGCTTCTGGAGTGTGGTTACTTCAGTTTCAATGACAAGAGCAGGGGCTCGTCGCCGACCCCGGGGCGGCCGTGAAATTGGTGTTTGCGATGGAACCTGACTGGCGTTGAAGCAATTCCGGGTTGGATTGAATGCGAGAGATCAGTGAAATGGAAATGCCGTTGACAGACACCCGCCCGATGCAGAACGGAGGCACGAAACGTCCCCCCTCCACACTCAAGCGTATGCTGGCGATGCTGGTCGTCTTGCTGTTGCTGGCCGCCGCCATCGGTTATGGTTTCTTTCGCCATATCCAGACGCTGATCGCCAGCGCGCCCAAGCCAACGCCCGCCACTGTCTCGACGATCACCGCCAAGTTGACGAACTGGCAGCCGAATATCACGGCGGTCGGTAGTCTTGCGGCGGCCCAGGGTGTCGACGTGGCGAACCAGGCGGCAGGACTGGTCAGTGCCATCCCGGTACGTTCCGGCGCCATGGTCGAGGAAAATGCCGTGCTGGTTCAGCTCAACGTCGAGCCGGACAAGGCGCAGCTTGCCTCGCTCGAGGCTGCTGCCGAGCTGTCGGGTAAGACGCTAAAGCGCGATACCGAGCTGCTCTCGAAATCGACTGTCAGTCAGTCAACGGTCGATGCGGACGCGGCCGATCAGAAGAGCAAGAACGCGCTCGCCGCGCAGCAGGCGGCCCTGATCGCCCAGAAGACAATCAGGGCGCCGTTTTCCGGTGAACTGGGGATCGTGCAAGTCAATCTGGGCCAATATCTCGCACCTGGCACAATGATCGTGACGCTCCAGAACCTCGACACGATGAACGTCGATTTCCTGGTGCCGCAGGATAAAGTCAGCGCGTTGGTGCCCGGACTTGCCGTGGCAGTCACCCTCGATGCCCTGCCCGGCAAGACTTTCCCGGGCAAAATCACGGCGCTCACCCCGAAGGTCGATATCAATACACGCAACCTGACCGTGCGGGCGACCGTTGCCAACCCCGACAAGCGACTGATTCCGGGCATGTTCGTGAAAGTCATGGTCGCTGTTGGCGCGCCAGACCAGCATCTGACCTTGCCGTTGTCGGCGATCACCTACAATTCCTATGGTGCGACGGCGTTCGTCGTGGCCCCAGGCGGCGATGCCGGAGCCAAGACAGTAAAGCAGGTCTTTGTCATGACGGGCGAGACTCGGGGGGATCAGGTGGCAGTATTGACCGGGTTGGAGCCCGGACAAGAGGTCGTAACCAGTGGCCAGCTCAAGCTGAAGTCAGGTGCCGCCGTGGTCGTCGACAATACAGTTCAACCGCCGAACGAGCCAAATCCTACGCCGCAGGAAAAGTGATTCGCCGAAAATGAATTTCACCGATCTCTTCATAAAGCGCCCCGTCCTCGCGATCGTCATCAGCTTGTTGTTCGTGGTGCTTGGCCTCAGGTCCCTGTTCAACCTGCCGATCAACCAGTATCCGAAGTCTCAGTCGGCCGTGGTCACAATCTCGACCACCTACTCCGGCGCCGACGCCGCGACCATCGCCGGGTTCATCACCCAACCGCTGGAAGCATCGATCGCCCAAGCCCAGGGCATCGACTACCTGTCATCGTCCAGCGCCAGCGGGGTTTCGACGATCACCGCGACGCTGCGGCTGAACTACGACTCCGACCGCGCGCTGACCCAGATCAGCACGCAGGTCAATGCCGTCAAGAACCAGCTTCCAGCGGCCGCCCAAGCCCCCACGATCACAGTGGCGATCGGGCAGACCACGGACGCGATGTATCTGGGTTTCTACAGCGATACGCTGCCCACCAACGATATCACCGACTATCTGACGCGCGTGGTCGTGCCCCAGCTGAACGCGGTTGGGGGTGTGCAGACCGCCGAGGTGTTGGGCGGGCGGGTGTTTGCTTTGCGTGCCTGGCTCGATCCGGACCGGATGGCGGGCCATGGCGTCACGGCCAGCGATGTCGGCGCGGCGCTGACGCAGAACAACTTTTTGGCCGCTCTTGGCCAGAGCAAGGGACAGATGGTATCGGTGCCACTGACCGCGACGACAGACCTGCATACGGTTGACGAATTCAACAGGCTGGTCGTCAAGCAGAACGGCGCCTCCATCGTGCGGCTCGAGGATGTGGCAACGGTGGTTCTGGGATCGCAGAACTACGACCTCAACGTCGCGTTTAGCGGCGTGCGTTCTGTGTTCATCGGTATTAAGGTCGCGCCGGAGGCGAACATTCTCAGCGTCGCATCGGGTGTGCGCACGGCATTTCCTGCTATTGCCGAGCAACTGCCGACCGGGCTGACCGGAAAGATCGTCTACGATTCGACAGTATTCATCAACTCGTCCATCACCGAGGTGATCAAGACGCTGGTCGAGGCCCTGGCGATCGTGACGGTGGTGATCTTCCTGTTCCTGGGAAGTTTCCGGGCTATCGCGGTTCCGCTGATAGCGATGCCATTGTCGCTGATCGGCACGTTCTTCATCATGCAGCTGCTTGGCTACTCGATCAACCTCCTGACGTTGCTGGCGATGGTTCTGGCCATCGGCCTGGTGGTGGATGACGCCATCATCGTCGTCGAAAACGTCGACCGCCACATGAAGGAGGAGGGCAAGACGCCCATGCAATCGGCTTTTCTTGCCGCGCGCGAGCTCGGCGGGCCGATCATCGCCATGACCATCGTCCTGATCGCGGTCTACCTGCCGATCGGCTTTCAAGGCGGCCTCACCGGCTCGCTGTTCGTCGAGTTCGCCTTTTCCCTGGCCGGGGCCGTCACGGTGTCGGGCATCGTCGCGCTGACCCTCTCACCGATGATGTGTTCCCGGATCTTCAGCCCATCGCAGGATACGGGTTGGATGGCGCGGCACATCGATGCGATCTTCGGGCGGGTGCGACTTGGCTACGAGCGTCTGTTGCGCAGTCTGCTGAAGACCTATTCGGTGCTGATCGTGATGGCGGCGGTCCTAATCGTCCTCTTGGGCGTGATGTTCGAGATGTCACAATCCGAACTCGCACCCAATGAGGACCAGGGTATCGTCGTGGGGCTGGTCAATGGTCCGCCCACAGCGACGGCGGACCAGATGCTGATCTATTCGCAGCAGATGTTCGACATCGCCAAGGCGGTTCCGGAATACAGCCAGATGTTTCAGATCAATGGCTTTCCGACCGTCCATGCCGGCATAGGTGGCGTACTTCTCAAGACGTATGGCGAACGCACCCGCAGCGCCGCCGAGATCCAGACGGAACTTCAAGCCAACTGGAACAAGATCGCGGGGGCAAGGATCGCGGCGTTCCAGTTTCCTCCGCTTCCGGGCGCCTCGGGCCTGCCGGTGCAGTTCGTCATCACGACCACGCAGCCATTCCAGAATCTCGACGCCGTCGTGCAGGCCGTGCTCCAGAAGGCACAGGCGGACCACCAGTTCTACTTTGCCGATTCTGATCTGAAGATCGATCAGCCGCAGGCCAACCTCGTGGTGGACAGCGATAGGATCGCGTCCCTCGGCGTCACCAAACAACAGGTCGCCGGGGCACTCGGGGCGGCTTTGGGGGGTGGGTACGTGAACTATTTCACGATCGACGGACGCGCGTATCAGGTGATCCCGCAAGTCCTACAGGTCAGCCGGCTGAACCCGAGCGACATCTTGAACCTGCACATCCCGACGTTGAGCGGGCCGGTCTCGGTCGGCACCATCGCGCATCTGGAGAAAAGCGTCGTGCCGGAATCGATATCGCATTTCCAGCAGCTCAATTCGGCGACCATCTCGGGCGTGCCGGCCGGGGCACAAGGCGCGACCCTGGACTATCTTCGCACCACATTGCAGCAGGTCGCGCCGACCGGCTTCTCGGCCGACTACGCCGGGCAGTCGCGCCAGTTCGTGCAAGAATCGGGCGGTTTCCTTTTCACCATGCTGTTTTCGGTGGTCATCGTATTCCTCGCCCTGGCGGCACAGTTCGAAAGCTTCCGCGATCCGGTGGTGATTCTGATCTCCGTCCCGCTCGCGCTGTTCGGGGCCGTTGTCTTCATCTTTCTCGGGTATTCGACCATCAACATCTACACTGAGGTCGGAATCGTGACGCTGATGGGCCTGATCAGCAAACATGGAATTCTGATCGTCCAATTCGCCAATCAAGCGCGCGCGGCGGGCAAGTCCAAGCTGGAGGCAATCGAGGAAGCAGCCACCACACGTCTGCGGCCCATTCTCATGACAACCGCCGCGATGGTTTTTGGCGTGGTGCCGCTTGTCATCGCATCAGGCGCTGGGGCCGCGGGGCGCCACGCGATGGGGCTCGTCATCTTCACCGGAATGTCGATTGGCACCCTTTTCACCCTTTTCGTGGTGCCTGCCATGTATCTGCTTGTGGCGTCCAGAACGCATAAAGAGAGCGGATCGACCAGCGACGAGACGGGGAGATGACTGTCGGGGTCGGCCATGTTTCACAAATCGGTGCGTCAATTTGGCCGGCACCGGGCGCCCAAACCGATGCGAATGGACGCCCGTCCCGTTCATGCAACTAG
>Ga0075018_10000685_pt1 | contig 10620 bp, 9 predicted proteins | sample ColStrG_CSR_2014_FD_71471 | JGI IMG/M metagenome (GOLD analysis project Ga0075018, IMG submission 71471) | Freshwater sediment microbial communities in response to fracking from Pennsylvania, USA - Cold Stream Run_MetaG_CSR_2014 | ecosystem: Environmental > Aquatic > Freshwater > Creek >... | reverse complement strand
AGGTCGGCAGCGATGTCCTGTGCAGACGTAGCTTGCTTCGTCTTCGCCGCGGCTATGGCACAGGTTGGAACAGAAACATTGCAAGCAATGTTTCTACGGTCATCTTGGTCAGCTTCTGCAATGATTCAATATTCGACGCTGACCAAGTACAGCCCACTGGCGGGCGCTGTTGCTCCCGCGGCCGAGCGGCTACGCGCTGCCAGAATCCCGGCCATGTCTTCCGGTTTCAATGTGCCTTTACCGGCCAGCATGAAGGTCCCCACCAGATTTCGTACCATGTGGTGCAAGAACCCGCTGCCGCGGATGAGGTAGACCAGTTCTTCGTCGTCCATTCCTCGCTCCCAGGTTGAAGCAAAGATCTGCCGCACATTGGAAACGGGTTCATCCTGGCTACCGCGTTCTGAATCTACTGCCGCAAAGGAAGTGAAATCGTGCTCGCCGATCACGAAGCCAGCCGCGCTTCGCAGGGCATCCTGGTCAAGCGGATAGGGATAGTGCCACACATAGCGCGCCAGGAAGGGAGAACAGATGGCTCCGCGATAGATGCGGTAGCGGTAGGTTTTGGCACGGGCCGACGTGCGGGCGTGGAACTCAGGCGGCGCCTCGCTAGCCTCGAGTACCCGGATGGACGGGGGCAGGACATGGTTCAGCGCCTTCCCCAGATTCCGCGTCGGAATGGGCGATTCCGTGGTGAAGGTGGCGACCTGGGCGAGGGCGTGAACCCCGGCGTCGGTGCGTCCGGAACCCTGCGGCAAGACCTTTTCGCCGGTCACTCGTCCAATAGCCGAGGCTAGTGTGCCTTGGATCGTGGCAGCGCCGGGCTGCACCTGCCATCCGGAGAACTCCGAGCCGTCGTAGGCTAGAACGATTTTGAGATTGCGCATGGGGTTGAGTGGAATCTTCTCCGCGATGTCAATCATCGAAGTAGTTTGCAAGTCTTTACCAATGTTGTCGGGTCCGGCCGGAACGAACCGTCTCGCGTCAGCTATACTATTGCATTCCACTTGGCGGTTTCGGACGAAAGGCAGCGCATTTGCCCCAAAGCACGAAAAATGAAACCTGGGCGGGGTGTTTTGCGTAGTAACTCCTGGAAAGTCTTTGTCGTCATCAGGCGCAGTAAGAGCGTGTTTCACAGAAGTCCTGGAGACGGAGCGAACATTTCATTAGGGGCTAAAGCCCGCATTTTTAGCAGGTTTGATCGGCGCGAATGAATTCGTGCCCTCCCGAGTTTGATGGGTCAGAAGGAGTTTTTCGGCGGACGATGAACGGCCCTTCCACAAGACTAATTATGAAACCAGATCTGCTTATGTATGGAGAAAAGCGAATGACTTTGCATGGTTTGAATTCTGCCTGCCGCCTGGTTGCGGCTGTAACGCTCGCCGGCACACTCGCGGTCAGCGGTTGGGCGCAAGAGTCACAGTCCAATCCACCGGCCTCGTCCGCGAGCACACAATCCGCGCCAATGCAGGCACCGCAGTCACATCAGTTTCAGGTGCTGGATTACTCCAAGCCGCACCCCCATTTTCCCAATCCCATTGCTCCCTATACGGCGCGCCACATTTCACCGCCGAACCTCAGCAATACACCGCGCATTGAGCAGTTACTGCAGAACGGCAAGCTGATGATCTCGATGGATGATGCGGTGGCGCTGGCCCTGGAGAACAATCTCGACATCGGGATCGCGCGCTACAACCTGAATATCGCGGACACCGATGTTCTGCGAGCCAAAGCCGGCGCAGCTATCTTCGGCGTAAACACCGGAGTGGTGCAGAACACGCCGGGCAGCGGAGTGGGCGGGCTGGGCGGAAATGTCGGCTCGGGAGCAGGCGGCACCAGTGCGGGATCAGGAGGCGCCGGCGCTGGCCTGGGCGGCCTGGTCGGTTCCACGCTGGGCATCGGGCCGGGGATCACCAGCTTCGATCCCGTGCTCTCCAGCACCTTGCAGTGGGACCACAACAACACCCTTTCCAGCAACCCATTTGCCGGCGCGAAAGTGCTTACCCAGAACACGAACACTTACAACGTGTCCTACCTGCAGGGTTTCCATTGGGGCACAAACCTCGCGGTGGGATTCGATAACACCCGAAGTACTACCAACAGCACGTTCACCAGTTTGAGTCCTCTGCTGAACTCTGGCTTCAGGGCCCAGATTTCGCAACATCTGCTGCAAGGCATGGGATTCGCGTCCAACGACCGCTTCATCCGCATCGCCAAGAACAACCGCGAGATCACGGATGTCGCCTTCCGCCGGCAAATCATCGCCACCGTGGATCAGATCGAAAATATGTACTGGGACCTGGTCTTCGCTTTCGAAAACGTCAGGGTGCAAAAGGAATCCCTGGTATTTGCCCAGAAGACGCTATCCGACACCCAGAAGCAGGTGCAGATCGGCAGCCTGGCGCCCATCGAAGTTGTGCGCGCCCAGAGCACTGTGGCTACGGACCAGCAGAACTTGATCCAGGCGCAAAACAACCTGCAGTTGCAGGAGTTGCTGATGAAAAATGCACTCAGCCGAACGCTCTTGGATCCTCGGCTGATAGACGCCGAGGTGATACCCACGTCCACCGTACAAATTCCCCAGCAAGAGGAGGTCGTACCCACGCAGGATCTGGTCAACGACGCGCTCAGTCATCGTCCGGAACTGTCGGAGGCCCACATCAACCTGAGCAGCGAGGAAATCAGCAATAAGGCAGTCCGGAGTTCGTTATTGCCCACGCTCGATCTTTTCGCCTACTACGGCGGCTCGGGATTGGGGGGAGCGCAGAATGCGGCAAATCTCTGCGTCAATCAGACGACGCAACAGCAGAAATTTGGTTGCGCCGGGAGCGGTGCGGGCGAGACCCCAATCGCCTCCCCCGTAGGTTATGGCTGGACCTTGAATCAGCTCGTCAACTCCACCGCTCCCGACAAGGGCATCGGGCTGACGCTCAACGTCCCCATACGCAACCGCGCCAGTCAGGCTGCACAGATTCGGTCTGAGCTGGAATATCGCCAGGCCCAGATGCGGTTGCAGCAGATCGAGAACCAGGTCCGGATCGAGGTGCGCAACGCGCAGTTCGCGGTGCAGCAGAACCGGGCCAGCGTGGCGGCTGCTCAGGCTGCGGTGGAATTGGGGCGCCAGTCGTTGGACGCTGAGCAAAAGAAACTGAACCTGGGCGCTTCCACCAGCACGCTGGTTTTGCAAAACCAGTCGGCGTTGGCTACCGCCGAATCCACCCTGGTTTCGGCTCTGTCTTTCTATCAGAAATCGCGCATCGAATTGGATCGAGCTACCGGCCTGCTGCTGGACCATGCTGGGATCGTCATGGCGGATGCCCAGAGTGGCCAAGTGACCCACATGCCGACTGTGCCTTATGTGGTGCCGCGGCAGGATGTGAAGTCGATGATGGAGACTCCGCAGCAGCAGTAGCCGTGCAGAACGTGTTTGGAAGGGTCTTCGACCCGTCCGAGCCGAGCGCCAGCTCGGCTGATTCCGGGGCATTCTACGTTGGGGTAGAAACGTAGCTTAGCTACGTTTCTACAGTTGGCGCCGCTGCCTCGCTTTCCGTCTGCCTGACCTCCGATGTATGCTTCCACGCGTGACCCTCTCCGTGGTTTTGATCACGCAGAACGAAGAACGCAATCTGCCGCACACCCTCGAAAGCGTGATGCCCCTTGTACGCGATGGCAAAGGCGAAATCATTGTGGTGGATTCGGGCTCGACCGATCGCACGGTGGAGATTGCGCAATCTTATGGGGCGAAGGTTTTTGTGGAGGCGTGGAAAGGTTTTGCCGCACAGAAAAATTCGGCGATGACCAAAGCGTCGATGGATTGGGTGCTGCAACTGGATGCGGATGAACCGCTGGAACCGGATCTAGCCCCTGAAATTGAGGTCGCGTTGAAAGCCAGCCCGGCGATGACTGGCTTCTGGATTCCGCGCAAGAATTTTTTCCTGGGCCGCTGGATCCGGCATGGCGGCTTCTATCCCGACCCCAAGCTGCGTCTGGTCCGGCGCGGCGCAGGACGATTCGAGGAATGCGGAGCGCACCCCACAATGAAGGTTGATGGCCCGACTAGCAGGCTCTCCCACGCATTGCTGCATCACGCATATCCGACGTTGCGCGGCTACATTGATCACATGAACAGCTATTCCTCGATGGGCGCCGAGGTTGCCGCCGCCAAAGGCCGCCGCCGCTTCAGCCTTGCCAATATCGTGATTCGCCCGCTGCTGACTTTCATCTACAACTACATCTTCCGGTTGGGCTTTCTGGACGGTCGGGAGGGCCTGCTGCTGCACCTGTATCACTCGGTTTATGTGTCGTGGAAATACGCCAAAGCATGGGAACTCTCGCCAGACGGACCAAGCCAGCGCTAACAGATCGTTCCGATGGACGTCCAACCGCAGGGAGATACTCCGTGAACCATCGGCAGTCTATTCTCATTGTGCTTGCGCTCGTTTTCGGCGCTTGCTATCTCTTTGCCCCAGTCGCAAATGCGCAGAAGAATTCTGATCGCATCCAGCTTCAATTGAATACGGATGAAGCGGAGCAGGTGCTCGCGATTCTCACAAAAAAGGCAGATGGACAGCCCATCCCTGAATCGGACTGGCATGCTCTTTTCGGCACCGAACCCTATGTTCGCCTCAAGAAGCGCGAAGCTAGCTTAAAGCGCGACTTCACTGACGAAGATTTCATGAAGTTTGTGCTGGGTCCGGAACTGGCCGGCAAAGCGAAGGCGCTTAGCCACACTCTGGAGGACTGGAAGAAGGCCGATCTCGAGGCATCGGCGGTACGCGTTCTAGCTTACCTGCCCGGCCAGGCGACAATTCACGCCAAGGTATTTCCTGTGATCAAGCCGAAGACCAACAGCTTCGTGTTCGATACGCAGACCGATCCGGCCATCTTTCTGTATCTGGATCCGCAGGAGTCCGCCGCGAAGTTCGAGAACACCGTGGCGCATGAACTGCACCACATCGGCTTCTCCAGTGTGGATTCTCTGGCCAAGGCAAAGCTGAAAGACCTGCCACCGAATGCCAAATCCGCCGTGGAATGGATGGGCGCTTTCGGCGAGGGGTTCGCCATGCTGGCAGCGGCAGGCAGTCCAGATATTCATCCTCACGCCGTGAGTTCCGCCGAAGAGCACGCTCGCTGGGATCACGACATCGCCAACTTTAACCAGGACTTGGCAGCTCTGCAGAGGTTCTTCCTGGATACTATCAACCAAAAATTCAACACGGACGATGAGGTTCGTGACAAAGCCTCGGAGTTTTACGGGATCCAGGGTCCGTGGTACACGGTGGGATACAAGATGGCGGTCATCGTAGAGAAGCGGTACGGCCGTGCCAACCTGATCGACTGCATGATCGATGCTCGCGAGTTCTTGTCCCGCTATAATTCCGCCGCCGCAGAACTGAACCACTCCCAGAAAAACCAGCTGGCGCTGTGGTCGCCTGAACTAATGGCGAAGATCGGTACTGGCAAGTGAGTTCGTTTAGGAAGTCAGGCGTTGCGCAAGCTCGCTTGCCGCCCGGCCTGAACTCGCCCTATCATCTAAAGAGACGGGGTGTTCATGGCTGACAAGAAACCTTCTAAGCAGCAAGTCGCAGAGAACCCGATCGCTGACGTGTTCGAGGGACGCCATCCTTCCCCGGCAGAGAAACAGTGGGCGGAAAGGATTCTGGCGCCGACTCTGGAAAAGGCTCCCGAACGCCCGATCGGCGCTCCTACCGGCACCAACCTCGACCAAAACGGGCGCGCCCGCTTCTCCACAATTTCAAATGTTCCCATCCGCCGCCTCTACACTCAGGCTGATCTGCCCGAGGACTGGAGCTATGACCAGTATCTCGGCTATCCCGGCCAACCGCCCTTCACTCGCGGCATTCACGCCACTGGATATCGCGGCAAACTTTTTACCATGCGCCAGTTCTCCGGCTTCGCCTCGCCCGAGGAGACTAATCAGCGCTACAAGTATCTCCTCGAACACGGCGGCGGCGGGCTTTCGGTTGCCTTCGATCTGCCCACGCTGATGGGCTACGACTCCGACCATGCGGCCAGCGAAGGCGAGGTCGGCAAGTGCGGCGTGGCCATCGATTCGCTTGAGGATATGGAGATCCTCTTCAGCGGGATCGATCTCGAGAAAACGACAGTCTCGATGACCATCAACTCACCCGCTTCGGTGCTGTGGGCCATGTATCTGGTGGTGGCGGAGCAGCAGGGCGCGGACTGGAAAAAGATTTCCGGAACCATCCAGAACGACATTCTCAAGGAATACATCGCGCAGAAGGAATACATCTATCCGCCAGCGCCTTCGATGCGGCTGGTTATCGATACCTTTGAGTTCGGCTCGAAGTTTACCCCGCGTTTCAACACCATTTCAATCAGCGGATACCACATTCGCGAGGCGGGCTCGACCGCGCTGCAGGAGTTGGCGTTCACGCTCTATGACGGCGTGGAATACGTGGAATGGGCACAGCGGCGCGGGCTTGAGGTTGACGAATTCGGTCCGCGACTCAGCTTCTTCTTCAACGCCCACAACGATTTCTTCGAAGAAATCGCCAAATACCGGGCGGCGCGAAAGATCTGGTATCAGGTGATGAAAGACCGCTTCGGGGCGAGGAACCAGCGCACCTGGCTGCTGCGGTTTCATACTCAGACTGCTGGCGTGTCGTTAACGGCGCAGCAACCGTTGAACAACATTGCGCGCGCCGCGCTTCAGGCCATGGCAGCAGTGCTGGGCGGAACCCAGTCGCTGCACGTCGACGGTTACGACGAGGCGCTCGCCCTGCCCACAGAGGAAGCGGCGCGAATTGCGTTGCGGACACAGCAGATCATCGGCTATGAGTCTGGGGTCGCGCAGACAGTGGATCCTCTGGGCGGGTCTTACTTTCTCGAGAACCTGACCCTGCAACTGGAAAAAGGCGCATTCGATTACTTTGGCAAGCTGGACGCGATGGGTGGAATGGTCAAAGCGATCGAGCGCGGATATCCGCAGAAAGAAGTTGCTGAGGCTTCCTATCAATTTCAGCGGGCGGCCGAGGCGAAAGAAAAGATCATTGTCGGCGCGAATGAGTTCGTCATCGAGGAAGAATCGCCGCACATTCTGTACATCGACGAAAGCGTGGCCGTTCATCAGAGCGCGAAGTTGAAAGCTCTGCGGGCACGGCGGTCGAATGAGGAAGTTCGGCGGTGCCTGGAAGAGCTGAAGAAAGCAGCTGCTCAGGAGCCCCAAGCTGACTCAAGCGGAAATGTTTCCTCGGCGAACACCATGCCCTTCATCGTGGATGCAGTGCGCGCGTATGCGACCGTGGGCGAGATCTGCGATGCCCTGCGCGAGGTGTATGGGACTTACACCGAGGCGAGTTTTACATGAAACCTTCTTACGACCAGCGCCGGCGCGAAAATCCCACTGGGGCAGGGAGGAAAATTGATCCGTGGAAACCAATCTTCGAAGTCCACGCAGCCAATCGCGGCATCGGCGAGACGGACGTCGAGCGTGCGGTCGAAAGCAGTGAAGGACGTTAGAAAGAAACTACGTGCTTAACCGACAAGGCGTGTCGACCCAAGCATCACGCGGGCGAGGGCGCCCGCGCCACACGGGCCTGCTATCCTTTTAGGTATGACTCTCGTTTAATGCTCGCATGCGGAAAGCTATCAATTACCTCAAAAAGTCTGACCCTGTGATGCGGGGCATCATTGAACGCGTGGGGCCCTGCCGCATGGAGTTCGGCGAGCCGGTGTTTCATAGTCTGGCTGAGGCCATTGTCTATCAGCAGTTGAATGGGAAAGCTGCGGAGACGATTTTTAAGCGGTTCACGGCGCTCGCTGGTGATCCTGTTACGCCGAAAGGGATCGCAAAGCTTACAGCCGAGCAGATGCGGTCGGTCGGCCTCTCGAAACAGAAGTCGTCGTATCTGCTTGACATGGCGGATCGCGCAATTCGCGGCGTACTTAACTTCACTCGCCTGCCGAAGATGACCGACGAGGAGGTCATCCAGCACCTGACGCAGGTCAAAGGCGTCGGCGTCTGGACCGCCCACATGTTTCTGATGTTCACGCTGAAGCGGCCAAACGTACTGCCGACGGGTGACTTCGGCGTGCAGACGGCGATCAAGAAGCAATACAACAAACGCAAGCTGCCCAAGCCCGTTCAGATGGAGAAGATCGCCAAGCCGTGGGAGCCTTATCGCAGCATAGCCTGCTGGTATCTGTGGCGAAGTTTGGACATCAAGACTATGTAGCAGCAAACCGTTTACCACAAAGAACACCAAGGTTCACGAAGGAACCCAGGAATTAATCGAAGGCCTTTCCCGTATAATTCAGCTGTGTTCGATCAGCTTGACGATCTTCGCGAAAAACCTAAAGTCACGCCAAAATTAGTGGCTTTAGCGATCTTGTATGTTTTCATACTCGGCGTCATGGTCGGAATATTGATCGGGGAACTGATCGGACGAGGCAAATGGAATTGGGGAGCTTCAGGGCAAGTTTTCCTGATGGGTGTGCTGCTGTGGAAAATGATTGTTCCGGTTTTTCGTGAGATTAGGGTTCGTTTGAAAGACCAACATGCCCACTGAACAGAAAATCCGAGTGCTGGTAGCTAAGCCCGGCTTGGACGGACACGACCGCGGAGCCAAGGTCATTGCCCGCGCCCTGCGCGATGCCGGCATGGAAGTAATCTACACCGGCCTGCGTCAGACGCCGGAGATGATCGTGAGCGCCGCCGTGCAGGAGGACGTACACGTCATCGGCCTCTCAATCCTTTCGGGCGCGCACAACGCCATTGTTCCACGCGTGATGGATCTGCTTAAGCAGAACAAGATGGACGACGTGATCGTAGTCGTCGGCGGGATCATTCCTGATCAGGACGTTGCCCACCTGAAACAAATCGGGGTTGCCGCTATTTTCCAGCCGGGCACGGCCATGGACGCCATCGTTCAATTCATCCGCGCCAACATCAAGCCGCGCACAGTGCCGACGGCCGGTTGATGAGCGAGATCAGCACCTCCCGCCTGCGCGACATTCTCGCCCGCACGATCGGACCTACTCCCTGGTATTGGAGGACTTTCCCTCAAGTGAATTCCGTCGCCGGTCAGCGCTTTGCGTGGACCCACCACGGAAGCGAAGGCCCGTTGGGCTATGTGGTCTCACTCGGCCTGGCGCAGGAAGCGGATCAATCGCGGGTCGCCATGAATACGTATTGCCGTCCATTCTTCGTTCCACCTTCGCACCTCGGCATCTGGTGTCCAGAGGGCCGGAGCATTCGCCTGACCTGCTTCGATCCCGGCCAACTCAAGGCTTTCGATCTGGCGGAGATTGCCGGATGGTTCAAGCAGTCCTCGGAACGCATTTACGCCGCCACGGCTCCGGTTGCGGACTTCGAGGTTCCACTCGGACTCGATCCTGGCATGCACAAGATTGAAGTCCCGGCGGAGTTAATGCTTGTCGATGAGTTGATTGTCCCCACAAGTTACCCGGCAAAGGGAAGCGATGATCCGGCATTTGCGTTGTACGTCTTCTATCTGCAGGCGGGATTGGTGGAAGTGCTGCCGCAGAGGTGGTTCACGGCCAGCCAGTATCAGGTGGGAAAACAGTGGATCACGCGTGCGGCGCGCGACCCCGAGTCGCATCGTATTTTCGGTGAGTGCTTCGGCGCGGGAAGCTTCCTGCTGGAAGACGATGGCTGCCGACTGGATCAGTGGATGGAGAAGAGCACTTAGCAATTGGCAATTAGCGCTTAGGCCGGCAGGGCCTAGTGTGGTGTCCCAGCAATACGGAAGAAGCGCTCTACGCAAATACGAGTCGGCCTTCTAACCGCAGAGTCTATAAAGCCCTTGTTTGCTGGAGCCGTTGCGGTGCGGCTGAAGCCGCACCCTTTCAAAGCAGCCGGGCTAGTCCGCGGACTGGCGAGGCACGACTAGCCGAGAATCAAATTGGGAGTTGGGGTGGCTAAATGCTAAGTGCCAAATGCTGAGTGCTGGGCTAAGCGCATCGGTTTGCGCCGTTACGCTTCCCTGTTATACCGTAAATGGTTCCCGGCAGTTCCCTTCATGGCCGACCGAAACGAATTCAGTACGCCCTCGAGTTCCAGCGTCCTCGAAACGCGCGTGGACGCTACCTCCCCGCGCTTTGAAGCCAACATGCGTTTCCTGGCGGACATGGTTTCCCAGGTGCGCAACGAAGAGGAAAAAATTCGCGAGGGAGGCGGGCCGAAGGCTATTGAGAGCCAGCACAACAAGGGTCGGCTGACGGCACGTGAACGCATCGGCCTGCTGGTGGATGCGGGTAGCTTCTTTGAAATCGGCTCCTTCGCAGCTTATGGCATGTATGAGGAATGGGGTGGAGCGCCGGCCGCGGGCGTGATCACCGGCCTGGCGCGCATTCACACCCGGCTGGTGATGATCATCGCCAACGACGCCACGGTAAAAGCCGGAGCGTTCTTCCCGATGACCTCGAAAAAGGTCATTCGGGCACAGAACATTGCCATCGAGAATCGCATTCCGACTATGTACCTGGTCGACTCCGCGGGCGTTTTCCTGCCTTTGCAAGAGGATGTATTCCCGGACACGGATGATTTCGGGCGCGTCTTCCGAAATAACGCGGTGATGTCCGCGATGGGTATTCCGCAAATCGCGGCGATTATGGGGA
>Ga0075018_10000684_pt1 | contig 10620 bp, 9 predicted proteins | sample ColStrG_CSR_2014_FD_71471 | JGI IMG/M metagenome (GOLD analysis project Ga0075018, IMG submission 71471) | Freshwater sediment microbial communities in response to fracking from Pennsylvania, USA - Cold Stream Run_MetaG_CSR_2014 | ecosystem: Environmental > Aquatic > Freshwater > Creek >... | reverse complement strand
GTACTCGGTCGACTATCTGGGCGCGACTAGGGCGGGAATGCAGGCGATTCTGTTTGATGTATCCGGCGCGTATCGTGAATCTGGCTTGGCGCGCGTGGAATCGCTGGAGGAGTTGGAGAACAAGCTCTGAGAAATTCTCGCGACTCAGGGGCTGATTCTGGCGGGCTCTATCGCTCGAGGCCGCCCACGCCTGCACTACATCGAGATCACCTGGTGATCGAGGCAGTCGCTGTGGATTGCGTCGTACAGGCCGCGCAGAAAGTCTGGCCCCTGACGGGCGACGAAATGGATGCCCGCGATCTCTCGTTCCTGCAAAGTCTTGTTGGGATAGAGCGAATTGCTCAGCAGTTCGGCGTGCCGGCCCAGAACTTCGGTCTGGCGAAGCTCGGCGCGAGCGGCTCGGGAGCGCAATTGGGTGAGCTGGTGCTGCATCTTGGATGCCGCGTTGGTGGCTGAGTCCACCAGGGTTGAATCCAGCCGGGCGAGCCCCTCGCGAATTGCCGCCAGAGATTTTTCCAGCGACGTTTCCGCCTGGTCGAACGCCGATTGCAGCTCTTTCGGCAAGGTGCGGGAGGCCATATGTTCGCGCAAGGCTTCCGGGCCGTGGAAAAGATCGGGCAAACCCAGGCCGTAGCGCTCCAGCAATGCTTTCGGTTTGGCCTCAACAATGGTCGCCGAGAAACGCGGGACAATCGGAGTAACCCTGCCTAGCAGCGCTTCGTAGACCACAGCTACCTGGGCGAAGTAAGCAACTTCGGCCGAGCCGCCGGTATAGGCGAGAGTCGGCAGCAGGTAATCTTGAATCACCGGCCGCAGCAATACATTGGCGCTGAAATCTTGCGGCGACGATGCCACAAGCCGCAGCAGTTCAGCCTGCGAGATTCGGTCCTCTTCGATCAGAAAGTCGGCACTCCCATTTCCGCTGAGCCGGCGATGCACCGGCACGCGGGCGCCATTTCGCAGCGTGAACAAGAGCGTGGAAGAAGGCGTGACTTTGACTTGCTGATGGTAACCCGCCGCTTCCAATTCCCTGCCCCGCGTCAACAGAGCCTCGTCCAGTTGAGCGGCGCGCTCAATCGCAGCCCGGTAGAGGGGTTGGGCAATCTGGTGAAACTGCGGATCAGCCGCGTCCAGAAGGATTACACCCCAGTCGGCGAATAGCCTGGCGAACAGGCGGGCAAAAGCTGTGCCGAAAGTTCCTCCCGGGCGATAAGCTTCGCGAAGAAAGCCGCTAACTTCGGAGTCGCCGAGCAATCCCGTCGCCGCTTCGACGACCGATTGAATTTCCGGGCCAAACCGTACTGTCCCTACCGGAGCATCGGCCAATCCCTGACCCGGGGCCGTCAGCTTGTGCCGAGAACCATCGGATCCCAGAATCGAGACCTGATTCACTTCGGCCAGGTCATGATCCTCCGTAGCCAGCCAGAATATGGGCACACAATCGACGCCCGATCGAGTCGCCTGATCGGCCAGTTTGACCGCAGTCAGCGCTTTGAAAATCGAGAACAACGGCCCCCCGAACAGTCCAACTTGCTGGCCAGTCACCACCGCCGATGCGCCCGCCCGAAGCCGGCCAATATTTTCCAAGGCTCTGCCGGACACGCCCCACGCTTGATTTTGGCGTTCGAGGATGGACGAAACCAGTTGCCGCCGGTCAGAGTCATAGCGCAAGCTGGACGGCTCTTCCTTAAACCATTGGTTGAAATACGCGGATCGGGGATAAAACGACTGAACTTTGGAATGGCCGGAAAGGAAATCGGCGAAAAGCCTGGTGGTATGCGGGATCTGGGCGAAAGGCAGACACTCCGACTTCACGGGCAGTTCTCCTGACAGCGTTGGACGGCGAAGCTCATGTTGGGTCAACGCCTTCTTATCGTCTCCTGAGTATGTACCGGCACATTAGAGATGCCGCAGACTGCAGGAGGATGCAGAGTTACGATGACAGAGCGCCACACGAGGCATCCAATGGGGCAGCAGTGTCAAATGATGTTTGTGTCCATCCCGGCGATGAATTGGATACCAGGGATAGCCCGGCCGACGAGGTCGGCGTCGTCTGTCAGGAAGAGATCGGTTCCAGCCTGCGCGGCGCAAGCCAAATGGATCGCATCCGGTGAAGTGATGCCCGACGTTCCCCTGATCCGCGCGTAGTGGTCGGCAGTTTCCGCGGTAAAGGGCACTACCTCCGACAGAAGGCTCCGCAAAAGGCGATTTACCTCATCCGCCCGTTGCGCCGCTCCCTTGCGATACGCGCCGGCGAGAACCTCTCCCAGAGTAAAGGCGCTGGTGATCAGTTTGTCTTTACGCTCGCGCATTCGGGAATGTACGACAGCCACTCTCTTGGCAAAAAGAGGATTGTCTTCGAGCCAGTAGATAAACAACATCGAATCCCAGTAGATCCGGCTCATTTGCGATCCGAGGTGTCACGAAAGGCGTCGCGCTCGGCGCGCAGGTAGGCTTCGCCTCCACCCAATTCTGTGAACACATCCTTCAGCGCGCCGCGGAGGCGCATCCACGCGTCGTCCCCTGGCGGCGCCGACTGTTCTCTGTCGATGAATTCGTAGGTGTAGGTCATGGTAGTGCTCTGCCCTGACGGCGGGCCACTGCTGCCTACTAGTTGCAGGTTGTTATCCTGACGGAACTTCCTAGTCTTCAGTGCGCTGCAAACTTGGTTGATACCGCTGAGTTTCAACTCCCGGGCAACATCCCCAGCTCTGATCGAAAACCGATCCTCCTTGCGGGCACGAGCGGGAATTACATACCTTTCTCTGGCAAGGATTCGAATTCGATCTGCGTATCTCACGGCGACTTCCTAGACAGAACACAGCTTAAGCCAGCATAGAATAGCATGAATAGCATAGAATGCAATAGAATAGTTGTGGCATTTGCGAAGGCCCATCGGTTGTGCCCATGGAAGGCCAGTATCCGGGGCAAGGACGACTGGGACATCCGACAGCAGTTGACTTCCAATCGCCTGCAACCTAGTCTGGAACTAGCTCTTTGAATGGTCCATCCCAAATGGGGGCGTCACGGCTTCGACGGAGATGCTTGCGGCCAAGAGGCATGCCGGGGTGCACACACCCGTAATCGTGGGCAAAACGATAATTGCCAATCAAACAATGGCATACGCAGCCTAATTAATTAGGCAGCCGCTTTCCACCGCTTCGCCCTTGGGCGGTGAGCGAGCGTCACACAGAGGGCTGGTCTTCCCTGCCACGTCTGAGTAGGGAGGATGAGATCATCAGGCTAGCGGCTGGCGTTTCTTGTCCGTTCTGAGCGAGGGCCGCGAACGTCCCAGGGTAATGCCTGGGGCATGAACCGGAATAAGCATGTAGTCTCTTGACCAGTAACATTTTCGGACGCGGGTTCGACTCCCGCCGCCTCCACCACTATCCACTACTGATAATAAATAACTTATTATGTGTGCAATAAGCGTACAATGGATTCGGCAAAGGTGCTGATTCCATGCTCTCAGTTTACTCCCGCCACTAATCCTCCCTGCCCTTCCAGCGATATCAACTACAAGCGCTGCCGCTGCCCAAGTGAATGAACGGTCTACTCGGATCTGCTGGTCCGTTCATCCGTACGCAGTGCCAAAGGCGGTTGCGCTTTTCGCATTCATTTGCGGCACGGTCCTCTCCTCAGAATGGAAAACGCACCGAGGTGACCCAGTTGTGTTCGTAGGCATGGAACTGCGTGGCAGCAATCTGCACGCCTCCGCCAAAAGCGAGACCTAACCGTTTCCACAAGTGCACCTTTCCCACCACTAACCCGGGCGACAGATATGCCTGTTTCTTCCCATCGTTCTTTCCATTGGCCCACATCGTCGAATTGACCTCGATTTCAGGCCAGAAATACTTCAGCAGGTGGTACTGAGCCGTGGCATTGAGCACCACCGGAGTCCCGAGCACGTTCATATCGCCAGTGGGCACGGTGACCCCAACAGTGCCCTGGAGGCCAAAGTTTCCCCAGCCTTTGCCTATAGCAAAGGTGGGCGTAATCAGGGCATCCTTGGCGCCATTGGTGTACGTGCCGGTCGGCACAGAGGCAGCCAGCATTGCGGTCATGACGTAGTTGCCGTTTTCCGGATTGCCGGCCGCGGCCCGGTACTTGAACAAGAAGGCCATATCGCCGATGCCGTCGTTGACTCCAGGTTTGGTGTGAGTGATGTAGGGCGGAGCGCTCACATATAGCTCCACGCGATCCCAAGGAATCAGTTCGAGGCCCTTGCCGCTGCCATAGTTGGCGTTGGTAAAGCCACTGATCGACTGCCAACCCATGTCATAGCGAAATTGCTGCACCAGCCGTGGAGTCACGGTAAACATCGGCGCTGCCCAGTGAGGTTGCTCGGCCTCGGCGCGTGACGACCGCTGAAACCAGTCGCTTACGAAACCATCACTTGAGGACTGCGACGAATTGCTTTGCGTCCATGCGGGCGCATTTGACAGCCCCAGAAAAAGAAGCAGGACGATAGCCGGGTATTTCACACTCTTCCTCCATAACAGACAACAACTCTTGGGCGCACGCATCTTACGAGTCCTCGCTAGCGGGTCCTTTGTACGTCTTCATGAATTCGCGGTGTTTCTGTGGGAACCGTCGCAAGCATTGGGGGTACGATCGCCTCTTCGCGTGTGTACTTCAGAACCCACATCACGCCCAGCCCGAACATTGCCAGGAAGACGAACACGATGAAGCCGATCGCGTAGCCGCGTTGGCCGAGATCGTGTACGGCAAAACCCAGCACCGGTGGAATAACGAAACCGCCAAGCGCTCCCAATCCGCCGACCCAGCCCACAGCCCCTCCTACCGCTTCGGGCACTTCCTGCGGTACCAGTTTGAAGACGGCCGCGTTGCACACACCCATGCCAATGGCCAACAGGATTTCGCCGGGGAGCGCAAGTTCCAACTGCGTAGCACCGGTCATGATGATGGCTCCGTTCGCCATAATCAGCAGGGCGAGGATCGCCGTGTTTTCCCCTCCTTCGCGCAAGCGGTCCGAAAGCATGCCGCCGCCAATGCGAATCGCTGAGGTCAACACGGAGTAGAGCGCGGTCAGTAATCCTGCTTTCACCGCGCTGACGCCGAAATAAGATCGCCAATAGGTCGGCAACCACGCGGTCAAGGCGATGAAGCCACCGAAGGTCGTGAAGTAGACCCAAACGAGCGCCCAAGTCTTCCACGTGCGTGCCGAAAGTTTCAGGCTCTGGACTAGACTCCCAGCGGGAAACAAGGACTGTCCGCTCGCGCGTGCCAGGTTGCGGGCCTCATCCGGATTTACACCTTGCTGGAGAAGCTGGAAGAAGGACGCATTGCGGCCAAGCAGAGCGTAGAGGATCGTGCCTGCCAGCAAGAACACGAACCACGCCGCGTAGGATTTGGCCAGCCCCAGGCTGGCAAGCGCAACCGGCAACAGGAACGAAAACACTCCTGGAGCCAGGTTGCCCACGCCCCCGTAGATGGCCAGCGCGCGGCCCTGCTTGGCCTGAGGAAACCAGTAGGAAACCTGGCTGATCCCAACCGAAAAGGTGGCGATACCGCAGCCGCAGAGAATGCCGAGCAGAAGAAGGAGAGGGTAAAGATTGCGCGAGAGGTGATCAGGATAGAGAGCAGAGATCACCGCGAGCAAACCGGCCATTCCCAGCAGAGAGAGGGTTAGCAGCACCAGAAAGGGCTTGCGTCCTCCGGTGGTATCAACCCACGCAGAAAAAGGAATGCGGAGGAGCGATCCGGACAATGCTGGTGCCGACACCAGGAATCCGACCATGATGGGCGAGAGATGCATCACCTCCTGAAATCTGCTGGCGGTCGGCCCGAACAGTGCGACGGACGCGAATCCGGCAGCGAATCCCAGGGTCGCTGCGAACAGGCTGCCATTAGGCGTTCCTTTGAGTTGATTCACGATTCGATTCCCTTCTTAGCGATCGTCAGATTCTTCCCCGACCCGAGCAGCCCGGCAAACGTGGCCATCCAGGCAGTAACGGCGATGTACACGAAGCAATGTGGAATCCACAACAGAAACGGCAAGTCCAAAGCCTGTGCCAACTGGTAAGTACTCACCGTATACATGCCCAGCGGAAACACAGCCCCCCAATAGAGCGGGTCATAACTCAGCCGGAATCGTTTGTAGACGTGCCGCCAGATGGCGAGAGTCACCAGCATAGGAATCCACCACGTGGCTGTTGCCCAGAAAAAAACAGTGAAGCCCTTGAGAAACGGGAGCAGCGCCAGCAGGAAGGGTGCGCGATTGGCGTTCAGGATCAGGTTGGTGCCCGCCAGCGTGGAAATCGCCATCGCCCCCATATTGATCCAATAGGGAGGCATGAGATCGGAAGGCAGAAAACGGAAGAATGTGTAGCGGTAAAAAATCAGCGAAATAACCCAGATGTACAGCATCCCGCCACACAGCCACATGCAAAGCGAGAAGAACAGCATCTCGGTTTCGTGTGCCGGAAACCGGCTGGCAAGGAGCGTGCCCAAGCTGGACACGGCCTGCGTGGCCACTACCGCGATCAACCATCCCCCGTGTATGCCTTCCGCCAGCGTGGGCTTGTCTTCCTTGACGGTGAAGCCAGTAAAGATTGCGTAGGTGAACCCAGCCCATAGTGGCAAAGCCATAAACCACATGGCGGTTGCCACCGTGTAATGACCAAAAATAATGATCTGTTGCCGCCCTAATACGCTGGTTCCAGCCACAATGGTAAAGAATCCTGGCCCACGTTTGTGGTCAATCAGGTCATGGAAGAAATCTCGGGGAAACAAAATCACGCGTGCCAGTGTGAGCGTCCACAACACAACAAAGACACCGATGTTCAGGCACGAGAGGCCGACAGCAAGCGCCCGCAACCCGGTCAGTTGAGAGGCAATGGCCACAATTCCGGTCGCCATCACCATGGCGAAGTAGGCGGGATGGAGATCCTTGACCGCATCGACGATGATTTCTCGCAGCCGACTCTTGATTGGCCCGCGAGGCACACCAGCTTCGGGCTGATCTATCGCGGCCTTCCTCGAACGCCCCTGATCAAGCTCCATTGCTTCCATGATTGCGGGTTACCGTTCATTACTTCCTGCCTGCGCTTTAAGCCCAGGTCACGCGTGATAGTGCAGACTCTCCACCAAATATGGGTCTCTTACCGGAACTAGCGGCGCCCGACGCAGTGCCGCAAAAAATGCGAGGCCGAATACGCCCACCAGCCCCGCCACGAGGCCGATCTCCCAGATTCCTATGTGCGGCTTTCCGCCCGAGAATGGCGGCATGATCATCAGGTAGAGATCCAGCCAGCGCCCTGCGAGCAGCACGATGCTAACTCTCACCAGGATTCCAGTCCTCTGCTTGTTCATCCTCGGCAACAACGCGAAAAACGGAATCACCCAATTCAGAACGAGGTTCAAAACAAATAGCGGTTGCCAGAATCCATGAAGACGCCGGATGTAATACACCGTTTCATCGGGCAGATTCGCATACCAGATCAGCATGTACTGGCTGAACCACAAGTATGCCCAGAAAGTGCTGAAAGCGAAAAGCAACTTGCCTACATCGTGAAGATGTTGCTCGCGGATGACACTCTTCAGGGGGCTATGCCCTTGCAGCCATACTAGCAACAGTGCGAGCGTCGCCAGGCCACTCAAGAACGCGCCGGCGAAGTTGTAGAATCCAAAAATCGTGCTGTACCACTCCGGCTCAAGCGACATAATCCAGTCGAAACTTGCCAGCCAGAATGTGACCCCGAAGAAGACCAGAAACAGCGCTGCCAGTGCGGTGCTGCGGCGGGTGTGGCTAATATCACCGTCGGAATCCTGCTGACGGGAGATCCTTACCATAGCCCAGGCGAACCCAAGCCAGCCCAGCAGGTAGACGACAGCACGAATGCGGAAAAAAGGCAGGCTCAACCACATCAGCTTGAACCCCGGAGCGTCACCCTCAACATGCAAGCCGCTGGTCCAGGGATAGAGCGACGGATGGAGAATCAGGACAGCGAGTATCCCCAGCGCTCCGAACGGAAGCACTCCGGCCATGGCTTCGGGAACGCGCCGCAGAGCCGTACTCCAGTGTGCGCCACTGACATATTGGATCGCGATCCATGCCATCCCGGCCAGCGCAAGGCCCAGCAAGTAGTAGCTAACGAGCAAGAGGTTGAGCCAGATTCTTTGTGGCCCGAAAAATTGACCCGCGAGCAAGGTGGCTGCGCCAATCCCAGCCAGCAGTTGCATTCGCCCGACAATCTTCGCGCTGGGCTCGAAGCTGAAATCGTGCGCGTTCATGGCTGACCCCCTGGAACGTTTGCGGCGTCAGCTTGTGCGGCCTTCAATGGTGAAGTGGAAGTCGCAGCCGGCACGGCAGCCGCCTGCATCGCTCGCACGTACAAGATCGCGTTCCAGCGGTCCTCGCGGGAAATCTGGCTGGCATAAGAGGGCATGTTGTTTTGGCCGTAGGTGAGCACGTGGAACAGTTGCCCGTCCTTCATCTTCAGTGCATGCTCAGCCAGGAGTGATGGTGGCGGCGGATAGCCGCGCTGCGCGACCGGTCCGTTCCCCGCTCCACCGGCACCGTGGCAGACTGCACAAAAGTTGGAGAACACAAAAGCGCCGCGTTCCCGGGCCCGCACATTGGTGACATCCAGAGGACTCTTGAGTTCGTCTCCCGCGCGCAGCGCGTCTTGTGGTATGGCCGTGTAGTGCAACGGCATGTAACCGCGTGCGATCGACCCCGGGTCCGGGCGCTGCAACGTGCTTCCATCGCCAAAATTCGGATTGGGAGCAAAGGCGTTGTAACGCGGGGAGTGCGCCATTTGCGGAAGAAACTCGAAATTGGGCCTTGTAGGATCTGCGCTGAAGATCCAGCTGGCTGCCACCAACACGATCACAGCCAGAAGCAGGAACCCGTTCAGTAGCACGCGTCCCTTCATGCGACCTCCCCGGTGATCTGCTCTTCCACATGCACGGCGTGGAGTTTCTCGAATATCTTTCCAACCTCGGCGGGGTCGAAGGTCGAGTCAGTCTCTTCCAGAACAACCGCAAAGCAATTGTCGGTGACTCCAGCCACGGGCAGCACCGCCCGTTTCGCGGGATAGAGCCGGCAAACAAAGAAGAAGGAGAGCACCGCTCCTACCGCCGCGAAGAGCACCATCACCTCGAACGTGACCGGCACGAAAGCAGGCAGAGAGTTGAACGGTTTACCTCCCACATTGACGGGCCAGTCCACTGCCGTCGTCCAGAACTCGAACCACACTTTCAGGCCGCCTCCCAAGACCCCCAATGCGAAGACCACCCAGGGCAGGCGCGACGGCGACAGTCCCATCGCTTCTTCGACTCCGTGGACAGCATAGGGCGTATAGACATCCACGATCTTAAAGCCGCGCTGGCGCGAAGCCCGGATCGCGGCCAAGGTGTCGTCTTCGGTCTCGAAAACCCCGACCAACAGTCGCTTAGTCATGTGCGGACTCCCGCTGAGGCTTGCCGTACTTCAGAACTCCCTTGACCTCGGCCACAGCAATAACCGGTATGAAGCGGCAGAACAACAGGAACAACGTGAAGAACAAACCAAAGCTGCCCAGCAGCGTCGCCACTTCGACCCGCGTTGGCGCGTAGTGGAACCAGTTCGCGGGGATGAAGTCTCGCGATAAAGAAGTAACAATGATGATGAAACGTTCGAACCACATCCCCACGTTCACCAAAACACAAATCGCAAACACCGCCGGGACATACCCTCGCACCCTGCGAAACCACAGCAACTGTGGAACGAAGACGTTGCAACCGACCATCGTCCAGTAGCCCCAGAACAAGGGCCCCAGGGCGCGGTTCAGGAACACGAATTGTTCGTAGGAACTCCCAGAGTACAGTGCGGTGAAGAACTCGGTCCCGTACGCCAGTCCCACGATGCCGCTTGTGGTGATCACCAGTTTGCACATGCGGTCGATGTGGCGGAGGGTGATGTATTCCTCAAGGTGCATCAGCCTGCGGGCAATGATCATCAACGTGAGCACCATCGCCATGCCGGAAAAGATTGCCCCCGCCACGAAGTACGGCGGGAAGATGGTGGCGTGCCAGCCCGGAAGCACAGCGGTGGCGAAATCCCAGCTCACGATGGTGTGTACCGAGATGACCAGCGGAGTACCCAGGCCCGCCAGCATCAAGTACACAACTTCATAACGCTGCCACGCCCGATAGGAGCCGTTCCAACCCAAGCTGAGCACACCGGCGAGTTTGCGCCGCCATTTGGCGGTGGCACGGTCGCGAATGGTGGCCAGATCCGGCAACATGCCGATGAACCAGAACATTGCAGAAACCGTGAAGTAAGTGGAAATGGCGAAAAAGTCCCACACCAGAGGCGAGCGGAAGTTTACCCATAGCGGTCCGCGGGTGTTGGGATAAGGGAACATCCAGTACGCAAACCAGGGCCGGCCGGTGTGGATCACCGGAAAAATCCCGGCGCACATGACAGCGAAGATGGTCATTGCCTCGGCGGCGCGGTTGACTGAAGTGCGCCAGCGCTGCCGGAACAAGAAGAGGATGGCTGAGATCAGCGTGCCCGCGTGGCCGATTCCGATCCAGAAAACGAAGTTGGTAATATCGAAGGCCCATCCTACGGTGCGGTTCAGCCCCCAAGTCCCTACACCAACCGCAATC
>Ga0075018_10000683_pt1 | contig 10623 bp, 6 predicted proteins | sample ColStrG_CSR_2014_FD_71471 | JGI IMG/M metagenome (GOLD analysis project Ga0075018, IMG submission 71471) | Freshwater sediment microbial communities in response to fracking from Pennsylvania, USA - Cold Stream Run_MetaG_CSR_2014 | ecosystem: Environmental > Aquatic > Freshwater > Creek >... | reverse complement strand
CGCCCGCGGCACGCCGGTCAATATCGGCGAGGCGGTGGGCGTCATCGCCGCGCAGTCGATCGGCGAGCCCGGCACCCAGCTCACCATGCGGACGTTCCACATCGGCGGCGCTGCTCAGATTTCCGAGCAGTCGTTCATCGAGTCGAACTTCGACGGCAAGATCAAGATCAAGAACAAGAGCATCATGAAGAATTCCGATGGCGAGATGATCGCCATGGCCCGCAACATGGTGGTGGCCGTGCTCGATCCCGACGGGACCGAGCGGGCGGTGCACCGCATCCAATACGGCGCCCGCATGCGCATCGAGGACGGCGACAAGATCAAGCGCGGCCAGCGCATCGCCGAGTGGGATCCCTACACCCGTCCGATCCTGACCGAGGTCGAGGGCAGCGTCGGCTTCGAGGACCTAGTCGAAGGTCAGTCGATGTCGGAAACGCTCGACGAATCCACCGGCATCGCCAAGCGGGTGGTCATCGACTGGCGAACCGGGTCCGGCCGCGGACAGCAGGACCTGCGTCCGTCCATGGTCATCAAGGACAAGAACAACAAGATCCACAAGCTCAGCCGCGGCGGCGATGCCCGCTATCAGCTGGCGGTCGACGCCATCATCTCGGTCGATCCGGGGGTGATCGTAAAGGCGGGCGACGTGATCGCGCGTATTCCGACCGAGAGCGCCAAGACGCGTGACATCACCGGCGGCTTGCCGCGGGTGGCGGAGTTGTTCGAGGCGCGGCGCCCGAAGGAGTCCGCGATCATCGCGGAAGCCTCCGGCACCATCCGGTTCGGCAAGGACTACAAGAACAAGCGCCGCGTCATCATCGAGTCGAGCATCAAGGGCGAGGAGCCCAAGGAGTATCTGATCCCGAAGGGCAAGCACATCCATCTGCAGGAAGGTGACGTGGTCGAGAAGGGTGACTTCATCGTCGAAGGAAACCCGGCGCCGCACGACATCCTGGCGATCAAGGGCGTCGAGGACCTCGCCGCCTATCTGGTCAACGAGATCCAGGAGGTCTATCGCCTGCAGGGCGTCGCCATCAACGACAAGCACATCGAGGTCATCGTCCGGCAGATGCTGCAGAAGGTTGAGATCAGCGAGCAGGGCGAGACCGAGCTGATCCACGGCGAGCAGATCGACAAGATCGAGCTCGATGAGATCAATGTGCGGGCGCGAGCCGAGGGCAAGAAGGAGGCCGTGGGCCATCCAGTGCTGCTCGGCATCACCAAGGCGTCGCTGCAGACCCGCTCGTTCATCTCGGCGGCATCGTTCCAGGAGACCACGCGGGTGCTGACCGAGGCCGCGGTCAACGGCAAGATCGACACGCTCGAAGGCCTCAAGGAGAACGTCATCGTGGGCCGCCTGATCCCGGCTGGAACCGGGGCCATGATGAACAGCCTGCGCGAGGTCGCCGGCAAGCGCGACGCGCTCATTCTCGAGGAGCGCGAGAGGGAAGCGGCCGCCAAGGCGGCTGCCGCCGCGGCCGAGCAGCCGGCGCAGCTTCCGGCGGCGGAGTGACGCCGGCGCGCTGGAAAGGCCTGCAAGTCCAAGGCCGCCCGTTCGATCCCGGGGTTACCGGAATCGGCGGGCGGCCGCTTTTTTGTGCATGCTTTCCGCCGGGTCGCGCGATCCCGGATCGCTTACCCGGCATTGGACCCACAACCGGCTCTTTACCGAGATGAAATTTATTTAACGTAGGACCTCAATCCATAAAAAGCCGTTTTATCGGGTTGAACTCGCGTCCTCCAACAGGCCCAGTCCGGCCGGTCACGCCGCCCCAATGGATGCCCTCCTTGTCAAGATTTTCGCCACTGCTCTGACTTTGAGCCAGGTGACGACCGCTCCCGACAACATCAAGACCGAGTTCGATCGCGTCCAGGACCAGGGGCAGGTGGTGCAACTCCTGCAGGCCGGCTGTGCGCATATGCGCAAAGCCTTCGATATCGAGGATTTGAATCTCGATGACCTGATCGCGACCGCGATGGAAGACCCCCAGGGCATGACCGGGGGGATCGCGGCCTTCCGCGGCATCAATTTCAGCGACCTGTTCATCGCCTACAAGCAGTTCTGCAAGAACGAGAAGGTCGAGAAGTCGGCCGTGGACCTCGGCCAGGTCGTCGATTTCTACAACAAGGCGGTCGCCGACCTGCCCGATGCTGGCAAGCTCAAGAACCGCAAGCTGCCGGGCGCCACCGTGGTGCTTGATGGCAAGGGCGCGCGCTTTGCGGAGCTGTTCGAGTCAGACCAGCGGCGGGTCTGGGCGCCCTTGAGCGACATCCCCAAGCCGGTGCAGCAGGCCTTCGTCTCCGCCGAGGACAAGCGCTTCTACCAGCACAGCGGCATCGACGAGCGCTCGCTGATCCGCGCCTTCATCGGCAACATCGCCCATTCCGGCCGACCGCAGGGCGGCTCGACCATCACCCAGCAGGTGGTGAAGAATCTCCTGGTCGGCGAAGACCTGACCTATGAGCGCAAGATTCGAGAGATGATCTTGACCGCCCGGGTCGAGCGCCTGCTCAGCAAGGCCGAGATCCTGGAGCTCTATCTCAACTCGACTTATCTGGGCCGCGGCTCCTGGGGGGTCGAGATGGCGGCCCGCAGCTATTTCGGGAAATCGGTGAAGGCGCTGAGCTTGGGCGAGGGTGCCTTGCTGGCAGCGCTGACCAAGGGGCCGACTTATTTCAGCCCCGACCAGCATCCGGACCGCGCGCAGGAGCGGGTCGCCTATGTGCTAGGCCGCATGCAGGAGGATGGCGCCATCAGCGCCGCGGAAGTGAAGCTGGCCTCAAGTCCGGCGACGGGTCTCGTCGCCTATGTGAGACCGCGGCGCGACAGCGGCTTCCACTTCGTCGACAATCTCGCGCGCGAGGCCAAGGCGGTGGCCGGGATCGACGCGCTCACCGCCGATTCCTTCACGGTCCACTCGACCATACTGCCGGACCTGCAGCGCGCCACCGAAGCCGCCCTGCAGGAGGGGCTCGCCCGTTTCGAGATCGACGGTGGCCGTGTCTCGTTTCAGCGCGCCGAGGCCAATCTCGCCAATGCCATCAAGCGCATCCAGCCGGATGCAAATCCCAATCCAAATCCGAAGGTCGCACCGGGCAAGCCGGCGTGGCTGCAGGCGCTCACGCAGGCACGCCTGCCGCTTTACGACGTGCACTGGCCGGTGGCGGTGGTGGTCGACAAGGGCAAGAGCGGAGACGCGATCCGGGTCGGGCTCGCGGACGGCCGCATCGTGGCCCTGAGCGGCGCGAGCGGCTCGATTCAACGCAGCCTCAAACTCTACGACGTTGTCTTCGTCCGCCTGTCGGATGCCAAGGGCAAGTCCGCCACCCGGGCGGAGATCCGAGTCCGGCCGGTGGTGCAGGGGGCGGCGCTGGTCCTCGACAACAAGACCGGCCGCATCCTGGCGATGTCCGGCGGCTTTTCCTATCCGCTGAGCCAGCTCAACCGCACCACGCAGTCGCAACGCCAGCCGGGCTCCGCGCTCAAGCCGGTGACCTATCTGACGGCACTGCAGAAAGGGCTGCAGCCCAACACCATGGTGCGCGACGAGGAGATCACGCTGCCGCCGATAGGCGGCGGTCCCAATCCGCGCGAGCAGGACTACTGGACGCCGAAGAACTACGATCGCAGCGAGTGGGGCGTCGTCACGCTGCGGCGGGCGCTGGAGAATTCGCGCAACCTGGCGACCGTCAACCTGTTGGAGGGCGGGATCGAAAACGATCCCCATGGCAGCCTCGACCGCATCTGCGCGCTGGCGCTCGAGGCGCAAATCTATCGTGAATGCGTGCCCTATTATCCGTTCGTGCTGGGCGCGCAGCCGGTCCGGCCGATCGACCTCGCGCCGTTCTATGCGGCGATCGCCAATGAGGGCGTGCGGCCGCAGCCCTATGGGATCGAGACCATCGAGCACAACGGATTGGTGGTCTACCGCCATGAAGCGAAGACGTCCCGGATCGCCGCGGCCGACCGCGTATCCTTCTTTCAGCTGAAGACCATGCTGCAGGGCGTGCTGGCGCGCGGAACCGCGCACGCGATCTCGGCGCTCTCGCCCTATGTGGCGGGCAAGACCGGCACCACCGAGGGGGAGAACGACGCCTGGTTCATGGGCTTCACCAACGACGTCACGGTGGCCGTCTGGGTGGGCTACGACAATGCCGACGGCAAGCGGCGCACGCTCGGCGGCGGCTCGACCGGCGCCAGCGTCGCGATCCCGATATTCGAGCCGATCATCCAGGCGGTGTGGGCGCAATATGCGCCCAAGACTCCGCTCAACCCGCCGTCGGCCGAAGCCAAGCGAGACATGGTGGCGCGCCCGATCAACCTCGCCTCGGGCGACGTGATCGGGAACGGCGCCCCCAACCCCAACCCCAACACCAAATCTTTCATCGAATATTTCCGGCGCGATCGGGGCGGCAATCCCTACGACACCCAATTCCAGCTGGTGTCGCGCGACGAGGCCTATACGACGCAACCGCGCGAAGCCGACGGGACACAGGAATTCCCGCAGTTCGACGGCGGCGGACGCTATCCGCCACCGTTCGGCGACCCGCGCGCGCCCGGCTACCCGCCGCAGCAAATTCTGCCGCAACGGCGTGATGCCTATGGCCAGCCCTTCGGCCAGCCTTACGGCCAAAACGGCCAAACCTACGCCCAGCCGCCGCGCGGTAGTGATCCGCGCTCGGGTCCGCAACCGCGCGGCAATTCCGGCTTCTTCTGGGATTGGCACTAAAGGATCAACCCCATGAAGCTGCCCAGCGCGGCCGCCGCTGTGATCGGCCTCATGTTCATGGTGCCGGTCGCCGAGGCCCAGCTTCCGAAGGCTCTGCCGCCGCCCGCCGCGGAGCCCAAAGCTGCCGACTCCAAAGCGCAAGAGTTCCGCGTCGAAGAGGTTGCCGCCCTTGCCAGCCTGCCGGTCGGGCAACTGAAGCCCAAGACCATCGCGTTTGCCGACCGCCCGCCCGAGAACCTCATCGATCCGGGCACCGGGTTCATGCGCTACGAGGATTGGGCCAAGGCGCGCCCGCTCGAGCAGCAATTTCTCGGCCTCTATCCGGGCTACCGCGAGCCCAGCGCCGACCTGGTTGTGGAGGGGACCAAGAAGCGCGTGACGCTCAAGCTCCATATGTATGTGGCGGCGGGGCGGTTCGTGCTGTCGCGGCAGCCTTCATCGCTCGATCTGGCGCGCCTGATCGCGCTGCCCTTCGTCGAGCAGATCGATCCCGCCATCAAGCACACCCCGATCGGCGCGGGCGAGGTGACCTCGACCCAAGACCCCAAGGTCATCTTCAACCAGAATCCGACAAGGCGCTGGTGCGAAGGCCGGCCGACGCTCTTGTGCGTGCGCTCCCACTATCAGCTGGAGGGAAAATTTCCCCTCGGCATCCAGCTCGCCAACAAGATCAGGGACTCGGCCAAGCCGATCTCTCCGTTCCTCGATTTCGAGAGCGAATTCACCGTGCAATCGCCGGCCGAGGTCGAGCAGTCCGGCCTGACCAAGCTGACCGGGCTCGGCACGCCCTCAATCGGCGCGATCGAGCAGAGCATCTTCTACGTCAACCAAGTGATGCAGTTCGGCAAGCTTCTGGCCGTGTTCCAGCAAGCCCCGGACGACCCGGGCAAGACCGTGGCGACGGTCTTCATGGCGCTTGCGATCGAGACCAGCGTGCTCGACAAGCGAAAGGAATTCGCGATGGTGCCGGTGCTGCGAAATCTCGTGCCGGCTGCGGTTCTTGCCGGCAAGAGCTCGTTCAACACCGGAACTTCGCTCAGCGCTGGCCTGCCGGTCTATGCCCGCAGCAGCGTCAAGGCGATCGCTGCGCTGCTGGAGCGGCAGTGACCTCGCCGAAGCGTCAAGGCGCGGAGCGCCCCGTGGGCGCGGAATCCGAGCCACAAATCGCCACAACTGCCGACATTCCGGCCGCATCCGCCTTGACTTCGCCCCACGCCGCCGATACATAGCGCGGACTTTGCGGCAGGCGGTGAGCTTCGCTTGCTCGGAACGGCGTGCCCGAATCCTGCTAAACCATTGAGATCATGACGTTTTCGATTGATCTCGTTCGGCTGCGGGTGGGCGTCACCAGCCTCGAGGAATGAAGCTCAGACGCTGCTTCTGACACCGACGGTCAGGCTTCAAGTGATGATGGCGCGGCGCTTCCCGCGACGCGATCATCTGGAACGGGTGAGCGCCCACCGCACCGGGAGCGGACGGCGTTCTTCCGTTTTGCGCGTTTGGTCGGCCGAGGACGGTCGGCCAGGGAACGGGCGTGGGATACAGGCCCGCGTCGGAATGGTGCTGGAACACGTGATGCGGAACACGACCTCCGCACGAAGGGTGAATAAAGGCGATGCCGACGATCAACCAGTTGATCCGCAAGCCGCGCACGCGGGTGAAGGCGCGCAATACGGTGCCGGCGCTGCAGTCCTCGCCGCAGAAGCGCGGCGTGTGCACGCGCGTCTATACGACGACGCCGAAGAAGCCGAACTCGGCGCTGCGCAAGGTCGCCAAGGTGCGCCTGACCAACGGCTTCGAGGTGATCGGCTACATCCCGGGCGAGGGCCACAATCTGCAGGAGCACTCGGTGGTGATGATCCGCGGCGGCCGCGTGAAGGACCTGCCGGGCGTGCGCTACCACATCCTGCGCGGTGTGCTCGATACCCAAGGCGTCAAGAACCGCAAGCAGCGGCGCTCGAAATACGGCGCCAAACGGCCGAAATAGCCGCCAGCATTCAGAGAAAGCAGCAAGGACCGATCCGATGTCCCGCCGCCACAGTGCCGAGAAGCGCGAAATCCAGCCCGACCCGAAATTCGGGAACTTCGTGGTGTCGAAGTTCATGAACTCGATCATGCGCCAGGGCAAAAAGTCGGTCGCCGAGAATATCGTATACGGCGCGCTCGACATCATCGAAGGCAAGACCAAGCAGAGCCCGGTCTCGGTGTTCGAGCAGGCGCTCGACAATGTCATGCCCTCGATCGAGGTGCGCTCGCGCCGCGTCGGCGGCGCCACCTATCAGGTTCCGGTCGAGGTGCGCACGGTGCGCCGGCAGGCGCTCGGCATCCGCTGGATCATCGCGGCCGCGCGCGACCGCAACGAAAAGACCATGACGGAGCGGCTCTCAGCCGAGTTGCTCGACGCATCAAACAACAGGGGGAACGCCGTCAAGAAGCGCGAGGACACCCACCGCATGGCGGAAGCCAATCGCGCGTTCTCGCATTATCGCTGGTGACCGACGGTCAATAGGACGTTCTATGCCCCGCATCCATCCCATCGAGGACTACCGCAATTTCGGCATCATGGCCCACATCGATGCCGGGAAAACCACGACCACCGAGCGGATCCTCTACTACACCGGCAAGAGCCACAAGATGGGCGAGGTGCACGACGGCGCCGCGACCATGGACTTCATGGTGCAGGAGCAGGAGCGCGGCATCACCATCACGTCGGCCGCGACCACCGCGATCTGGCGCAACAAGCGCCTCAACATCATCGATACGCCCGGGCATGTGGACTTCACCATCGAGGTCGAGCGCTCGCTGCGCGTGCTCGACGGCGCGGTGTGCGTGCTCGATTCCAACCAGGGCGTGGAGCCGCAGACCGAGACGGTCTGGCGCCAGGGCGACAAGTACAAGGTCCCGCGCATCGTGCTCGCCAACAAGATGGACAAGGTGGGCGCCGACTTCTTCAAGTGTCTGGACGAGATCAAGTCCCGCCTGGGGGCGCGCGCGGTCGCCATCCAATTGCCGATTGGCTCGGAGAACCTGTTCCGCGGCATCATCGACCTGGTGCGTATGAAGGGGGTGATCTGGGAAGAGGAAGGGCTCGGCGCCAAATATCACGACATCGACATTCCCGAGGACATGGTCGCGCAGGCGAAGGAATATCGCGAGAAGATGATCGAGGCGGCGGTCGAGCTCGATGACGACGTCATGGCCGCGTATCTGGACGGCCACGAGCCCGACGAGGAGACGCTCAAGCGGCTCATTCGCAAGGCCACGATTGCCAGCATATTTTTCCCGGTCCTGTGCGGCTCCGCGTTCAAGAACAAGGGCGTGCAGCCGCTGCTCGACGCGGTGGTCGACTACCTGCCGTCGCCGCTCGACGTGCCGCCGATCAAGGGCATCGACAGCAAGGGCCAGGAGATCGTGCGCAAGGCCGACGACCGCGAGCCGATGGCCGCGCTCGCCTTCAAGATCATGGACGATCCGTTCGTCGGCACCATCACGTTCTGCCGCATCTATTCCGGCACCATGTCGAGCGGCTCCGGCGCCATCAACTCCACCAAGGAGCGCAAGGAGCGGATCGGCCGCATGCTGCTCATGCATGCCAACAGCCGCGAGGATATCAAGGAAGCCTTTGCGGGCGACATCGTCGCCTTGGCGGGCCTGAAGGAAGTGCGCACCGGCGACACGCTGTGTGACCCGCAGAAGCAGGTCATTCTCGAGAAGATGGAGTTCCCCGACCCGGTGATCGAGATCGCGATCGAGCCGAAGTCGAAGGCCGACCAGGAGAAGCTCGGCGTCGCGCTCGCCAAGCTCGCCGCCGAGGACCCCTCGTTCCGCGTCTCGACCGATCAGGAATCCGGGCAGACCATCCTCAAGGGCATGGGCGAGCTCCACCTCGACATCAAGGTCGACATCCTCAAGCGCACCTACAAGGTGGAAGCCAATATCGGCGCCCCGCAAGTCGCCTATCGGGAGAAGATCTCCCGGCAGGTGACCAAGGACTACACCCACAAGAAACAGACCGGCGGCTCCGGCCAGTTCGCGCGCCTCAAGATCGTGTGCGAGCCGTTACCGCCGGGCTCAGGCTTCATGTTCGAGAACAAGGTGGTCGGCGGCAATGTACCGAGGGAGTACGTGCCGGGCGTCGAGAAGGGTCTGGAATCGGTGCTCGGCTCGGGCGTTCTGGCCGGCTTCCCGGTCGTCGACCTCAAGGTGACGCTGATCGACGGCGCCTATCACGACGTCGACTCCTCGGCGCTGGCCTTCGAGATCGCGGCGCGCGCCGCCTTGAAGGAGGCGCTGCGCGAGGCTGCCCCGATCCTGCTCGAGCCGATCATGAAGGTCGAGGTCGTCACGCCGGAGGATTACACCGGCCCGGTGATCGGCGACTTGAACTCGCGGCGCGGCCAGATCCAGGGCCAGGACATGCGCGGCAACGCCAACGTGGTCAACGCCATGGTGCCGCTCGCCAACATGTTCGGCTACGTCAACAATCTGCGCTCCATGAGTCAGGGGCGCGCCACCTTCACCATGCAGTTCGATCACTATGCCGATGTGCCTAGAGCGATCGCTGATGAAATTCAGGCGAAGTTCGCCTGACGCTAGAGCTTAAGAACGGAGAGTCCCATGGCCAAAGAAAAGTTTGCACGGACGAAGCCGCACTGCAATGTGGGCACAATCGGGCATGTCGACCACGGCAAGACGTCGCTGACGGCGGCCATCACCAAGGTTTTGGCGGAAACCGGCGGCGCGACCTATACCGCCTACGACCAGATCGACAAGGCGCCGGAAGAGAAGGCGCGCGGCATCACGATCGCGACCGCGCACGTCGAGTATCAGACGCAGGCGCGCCACTACGCCCATGTCGACTGCCCCGGGCATGCCGACTACGTGAAGAACATGATCACCGGCGCCGCGCAAATGGACGGCGCCATCCTGGTGGTGAGCGCGGCGGATGGGCCGATGCCGCAGACGCGCGAGCACATTCTGCTGGCGCGCCAGGTCGGCGTCCCGGCGCTGGTCGTGTTCCTCAACAAGGTCGACATGGTCGACGACCCCGAGCTGCTGGAGCTGGTGGAGCTGGAGGTGCGGGAGCTGCTGTCCAAGTATAATTACCCCGGTGACAAGATCCCGGTGATCAAGGGCTCGGCGCTGATGGCGCTGGAGGGCAAGGATCCCAAGCTCGGCCACGATGCGATCCTCGAGCTGATGAAGGCGGTCGACAGCTTCATCCCGCAGCCCGAGCGTCCGAAGGACCAGCCGTTCCTGATGCCGGTCGAGGACGTGTTCTCGATCTCCGGCCGCGGCACCGTGGTGACCGGTCGCATCGAGCGCGGCGTCATCAAGGTGGGCGAGGAAGTCGAGATCGTCGGAATCAAGCCGACGCTCAAGACCGTGGTGACGGGCGTCGAGATGTTCCGCAAGCTCCTGGACCAGGGCGAGGCGGGCGACAATGTGGGCTGCCTTCTGCGCGGCACCAAGCGCGAGGAAGTGGAGCGCGGGCAGGTCCTGTGCAAGCCCGGCAGCGTGAAGCCGCACACCAAGTTCAAGGCCGAGGCCTACATCCTGACCAAGGAGGAGGGCGGCCGGCATACGCCGTTCTTCACCAATTACCGGCCGCAATTCTACTTCCGCACCACCGACGTGACCGGCGTGGTGACGCTGCCGGAAGGCACCGAGATGGTCATGCCGGGCGACAACATCGCCATGGAAGTGACGCTGATCGTGCCGATCGCCATGGAGGAGAAGCTCCGTTTCGCCATTCGCGAAGGCGGCCGCACGGTCGGCGCCGGCGTGGTGGCGAGCATCATCGAGTAGGGGATCGTAACGTCGTCATGCCCGGCCTGGTGCCGGGCATCTCGATCTGAAGAACGCAGCGGTGCAAGGGAATCGGGATTGCCGG
>Ga0075018_10000678_pt1 | contig 10644 bp, 10 predicted proteins | sample ColStrG_CSR_2014_FD_71471 | JGI IMG/M metagenome (GOLD analysis project Ga0075018, IMG submission 71471) | Freshwater sediment microbial communities in response to fracking from Pennsylvania, USA - Cold Stream Run_MetaG_CSR_2014 | ecosystem: Environmental > Aquatic > Freshwater > Creek >... | reverse complement strand
GAGCTCGACTTCATCCCGGGCGACAAATTGCAGCCGGTCGAAGTCATATCCGAACTCGTTGAGTTGCCGCAGCGTTGCCTCAAGCGTGCGCTCGTCCGGTACCAGGAGGGCGGATGCCACCCCATAGAGCTGGCTCGTCGTATCGTGCTGCAGCTGCCGGTAGGCGGCGATCTTGCGCTGCAGCCGCACGAGATCCTCGGCGCGCCGGTTGACGCCACTGAGCACCTGAAGTCCGACAGCACCCACCGCGATCAGGAGCAGGACGATCATCAGGAACGCCCCGACGAGCTTGGCGTGCACCGTCGCCGGGACCCGAGCGACCAGGCGGGGCAGCCAGTCCATCATCGCCGCTGGCCTTCGCGTACGAGGGCCTGGAGGTCCCGAAGTAGCTCGTTCGAATCGAAGCGCACCCCCAAATACTGGACTCTGAGGACCCCGTCCCGATCCACGAGCGAGGTAAGGAACGTGTGGTCAACGTCGCCTTGGGACGTCTTCCGGTAGTACACGCCATAGTGTTCCGCCACCCCCTGAATCTCCGAGGGCGTCCCGGTGAGAAACGCCCAGCCCCTGCTCTGCGCACCGTGCCCGTTGGCATAGCGCTTGAGCACCGCCGGGGTGTCCCGCACTGGATCCACGGTGATGGAAAGAAACTGCACCTGCGGTCCGAAGTCGCGACCGAGGCGGCCCTGGAGACTGGCCATCTTGGCCGTCAGGAGCGGGCAGGTGTCGACGCAGGTCGTGTAGATGAACGTAATGGCTACGACCTTGCCTCGGAGCGCGCTGAGCGAGGCGCGCTGGCCATCCTGGTTGGTGAGCGTGAACTCCGGCGCCGGACCGATCCTCGGCAGGGTCTCGCCATCTCTGGCGGCATCGACCCCGGTCAGCTGGGCCGTTGCCAGCAGAACAATGAGAATGGCCACGCTCCCCGCGCGCCGGGAACCTCGCACCTACGCCTTCAGCTCCTTCTTCAACTCATTGAGAAAACGCCAATCCGTGCCCTGAGCGATCAGCCTTTGGGGGCTGCTCTTAACCAACCCGACCTCACGCAGCCGGAGTGAGTAGAAGCGTACGGTGTCCTCAGGGTCGTACTCTCGCCACCGGTTGTAGCGAATCTCCTTCATCGTCTTGAGCGCGTAGTCGTATTCTCGCGTGAATCCGCGATCCACGATGGCCCGCGCGGCCCGCTCAGGGTCCACGGCGCAGAGATCCGTCGCCTTTAGGATGGCCCGCACCGCTCGCTTGGTCGCTATTGGGTAACGATCGACAAACACCTTGTTCGCGGCCAAGACGCAGCAGAAATAATTCGCCCAAGGGCGATCGACCGTACTGTTGACGATGACACGCCCGATCCCCTTCGCCCGGAGCTCCTGCGGAACAGGAGGAAACCCGATGAGGGCATCGACCTTGCCGTCAGCCAGGACACGTGCCGATTCGGCCGGATCGTGGGTGAACCACTTGATGTCCTTTCGAGGGTCGAGCCCCACGTAGGCCGCCATGCTGGAAAGGAAAATATGGTGAGCGGAGTTGAGGCTCGGGACGGCCACGGTTTTCCCCTTGAGATCGCGGATGGCTCGAATGCCGCGGGTCCCGAACAATTCGAAGCAACCGACGTGGATACCAGCTAAGAGCACGATCGGGAGACCGGCATCGAGCTGGACAAGGAAAGGCGCGACGAAAGCCATGCTGATGTCGACCTCGCCGGAAACGAAAGCCGGATACGGATTCGTTTCCGGGATGTTCACGTACTGCACGTTGGTGAAACCCTCGATCCGCAGCAGCTCCTGCGCAACGTACTGGGGCGCCACGCAGATGCCCGCGATCTGGGAGAGTCGGAGCCGTGTTGTCTCCGGTGCCGGTTCCGCGGCTGCCGGGCGCACCCCGAGGACACCAGCCGTCCCCACAGCGGACAAGCCGGCTACGAATTCGCGCCGACTCCACGACTGGGTCTGCCTATCGGCCATGTCTCTCCCTTAGCACGCCTCAGAGAGGGGCACGACGTGTCTGTTGCGCCCAAAGCAGAGGCTCAAGTCTAAGCTGGTGTCATGCTGGCACCGCAGACACTGCATGAAAGGCCTCCACGTGAGCGGGGCCCAGACCGGTCGGACAGGTGGCGAGAGCTTAGTCGCCTACCTGGCTCAGGTCAAGAAATGACGTGTCCCCATTTCCCGTTCCCGATCCGCCAGGACGGGATTCCCGGAACGGCACCGCTCGCTGAATGCGCGGCGAAGGCGGCGCTGAGGGATGTTGGAAATCATGTTCGGGTGCCGGCGACCGAGGGTATGCTTTCGGCCAGTGAGAATCATTTCTCGTTGAGGCGGCACCTGCTGCCTCTGGAACACGTCGAAAAGCGCACCCTTCACGGGCCGGTACCTGTCAAGAAGAATGAGACAACGAGGTGCGTGAGGGGCGCGTCCCACTATCCCTTCAACTCCTTCTTCAGCTCGTTGAAGAATCGCCAGTCCGTGCCTTCCGCGATGATCTTCGCCGGATTCGACTTGATCATCCCGGCTTCGTGCAGGCGTAAGGCGTAGAAACGTACTGTGTCCTCCGGGTCGTACTCGCGCCACCGGCCGTAGGGGATGTCGCTCAGCGCCTTGAGCGCGTAATCAAAGCGGGGCGTGAAGCCGTTGTCGACGAGGTGCCGGGCGGCACGGTTCGGCTCGAGAGCGCAAATGCTGGTCGCCTTCAAGATCGCCCGCATGGCCCGCTTTGTGGCTATGGGGTGCTTGCGGACGAAGTCGCGGTTCCCGAGCATCATACAGCAGAAATACTGGGACCACGGACGGTCCAGCGCGCTGTTCACGACCACATGACCGATGCCTCTGGCCCGGAGCTCTTGTGGCTCCGGGGGGAATCCAAGGAACGCATCGATCTGTCCGGTGGCGAGAAGGCGCATCGACTCGGCCGGCGGATTGGTCACCCAACGGATATCGCGGTGAGGATCAAGCCCCACGTGCGCCGCCATGGTCGACACAAAGAGATGCTGGCTGGATCCAAGCTCCAGGACGCCGACGGTCTTGCCCTTGAGGTCGCGAATCCCCTGGATGCGGTCGGTCCCGAACAGCTCGAAGCAGCCGATGTGCAGCCCGCCAAGAAAGACGATAGGATCTCCCGCTTCCACGCGAATGATAGAGGGCGCCACGAAGTGATTGTTGATGTTCGCTTCACCCGCCGCCAGCGCCTCGGTGATTCCTAGCGCGCCCGCCTTCTGGACATACTCCACGTCAGTGAATCCCTCCGCCTTCAGGAGTGCCTCGGCCACGTATTGAGGTGCCTGGCAGATGCTCGGAATCTTGACGAGCTTCAGCCGGGTCGTTTCCGGAGGCGCTTCCGCGTCCGCCTGTCGTACCCCGAGGACACCAGCCGTCCCCGCAGCGGTCAAGGCGGCGACGAACTCGCGCCGACTCCACGACTGGGCACGCCTAGCGGCCATGGTGTCTCCTTCCGTACGCATCAGAGCGCGGTCCGACGTGGTGGGACAGGTGCAGTGAGCTTAATCTCCAAGCTCAAAGAGGTCAATCCAGTCGCATTATTGAACGTCAGCCGGAGCCGCGTTATAAGCAGTGCGGCGAGGACTAACATTCCCATGCTCGTTCCGCGACCCGTCCCCCGGCTCCTCTTCCTAGGTACCGCGCAAGTTCTCGTGAACACCCACCGACCTCAAGCCGTCTGCCAGCCTTAGGGGACGTGCTGAGCCCCAACCGACGGATAGACGTGATACAGGGCTATGTTCGACATCTAGCCCGCTCCCGGATTTCGCCGGTGGAGTGCTCCTCCATGGCGAAGTTCGACGGGTCCCGTCTCCTCGACAGTCCATTGGCGCCTCAGGAGTGGCGGTAAGGAGGACTTCCAATCCCGGTTACGGTCTGGGCTCCTTCAGTAGAAGTGCCATCGCTCGCATAACACCTTAGCGGTGATCCTGGTTAGTGCGATTTCAATCGTTGCAGGGGCCCGCGGGCACCGAAAGCGTCCCGCACGTCCCGGGCGTCGGTGATGTTGTATCGATCGAAAACGCTGCCGGTCCGGTGGCCCGTGACGGCCATTGCGACGCCCTCGCGCACGCCCGCGCGGACCAGGTTGCGGACAGCCGTGCGGCGGAGATCGTGGAACAGCCGATCGTGGACGACGGTCACCTAGTCGCCTCGGCTCTTGAGGGGCGAGTGCCGGAGCGACATAGCGAAAGCGTGCTCGTGACTGAAACACGGGTCGAGAGGGTAGGCAGGTTTGGAGTTCTCCTGGTCCGGCACCTGCTCCGGGAAACCTGGTCCGGTATCCCACGTTTCCGCGAGATTCCCAGGAACATTCCCATCCGATTCCCAGTGTGGGGAGACGGAGGCCTCCGAGATCAGATGGGGCGGGAACGGGAATTACACGACGTTCCCCTCGAAGGTGAGGCGAGTCGATTTCGGTGATTGCGGGCCTTTGCAACGCGTATAGATCAAATCGACCTCGGAGCTGGGCACCTTTGCTGAGTTCGATCGCAAAACGGGCGAGAAGCGACCCAGCAGGGTGATCCCCTTTTCTAAATGACGGCTGACGCGAAGCCAGCGGGAGATGGTCTCGTGCGGCCTACACCAGTTTGTTGCCCGATCACGCTCGTCAGCCCGGCCCCCCGAGACCGGTCCCGTGTCGGTTGACAGTGGCCGGGCCCGGGCGGAACAATCGGCCGATGGCCGTCGCCGTCGGCACGCGCGCACCGTCGTTCCGCCTTCCCTCCGGCCAGGGGCCGGAAGTCGGGCTTGAGGACTACCGAGCACGGAGCCACGCCCTGGTGTGGTTCACGAAGGGGATCGCGTGTCCTTTCTGCCGCCGGCAGATGGTCCGGATCGGCAAGCTCTATCCGCGGCTATGCGAGCTTGGGGCGGAGATCCTGCTCGTGGCCCCAACGCGCCCCGAACACGCCCGTCTCTACCTGGGCCGGTTCTCTGTGCCGTATCCCTACCTGTGCGACCCCGGCTACCAGGTGCGGCGCGCGTGGGGGCTCGACGTGCGGCAATCGGCTGGCGCCTACATGCGGATGGTCCGGGCGGGGTGGACGCTGCAGCGCGCCGACGTGCCCGAGCCGGATGACGTCGGGATCCGGCCCGGGCTTCGAGAAATGCCGGTGCTGCTGACCGATGAGGACGCCGGGCTGTTCCTGGTGGACCGCGAGGGGGTGGTCCGATGGAGCGAAACCGGCGCCTACGTGGCCACGTCCAGCGGCGGCCCGGTCATCCGGCCGCTCCCTCCCGACGGGGAGATCCTCCAGGCCGTGGCCGCCCTCTGAGGCTAACCCGAACCCGATCCTTCCCGCCTTTGGAGCTGGCCGGAGGCTTCTGGGCCAGGATCGGGCAGGTGCGCCGCGGATCAGACGACCTCCACCACGGAGGTGAGCCGAGTCGATTTCGGTGACTGTGGGCGCGAGGAATGCGTCTCGAGCAGGTCGATCTCGAACTTGGGAATGTGGGAATCGCACTGGGCTTCCCTGAGGGACGGTACGGAATCCGGTTCGCTCGGAATCTGGGACAGGCTCGCCTGAGCGTCTTGTTCACGGTCCAGCGGATCGCCGCGCCGCGCCGCCTGCTGCCGGCACGCCCGCCGGGATTGCGCTCTTGACGCGAACGCGCTTGCGCTGGTAGAGGTTGTTCGACACCAACGCCGCGACGGTGATGATCGCGCCGGTCACTTCCAGCTTGCTCATGTTGTAGCCGGATCGGATCGAGATCACGAACGTGGTCACCGGCACGAGATTGATGAACAGGATGCCGTTGATCGGGGTGAGCGCGCGGTTGCCGGCGTTCCAGCTGAAGATCGCGAGCACGCCGGAGATCACGATCATGTAGCCCATTTCCCAGCGGAGGGTGGCAACCGTTTCGACGTCGGGGATTTTTAGGTAACCGGCGATCGTGGCCAGCACCACGATGACCAGCGCGCTCGCGGTACCGAGTATGCAGCTGAGCGTCGTATAGCGAAGCGGCGACCAGTTGAAGTTGCTGCCACCGACGGTGTAGATCACCCAGCCGAACACGCCGGTCAGAATCAGCAGCGCCGGAATCAGATTGCCACTAGTCGACGACAGGACGCTGATGTCGCCCTTGGTGATCACGAGCGACACTCCCAGGAACGCGACGAGGATGCATCCCATGGTGACTTTGCTGGGCGTGGTCTTCTTGTAGATCCACATGACCAGCACCGAGGTGATCGGCATCAGCGCCATCATGATCGAGGCTAGTACGGCGCCCGAAGGCCCCGCGGTCTTCTGGCCGAGGAACACGAGGAAGTTATAGACGGTGAAGGCCATGGTGCCGAAGAAGCAGACCCACTTGGCCTTGCCGTCAAAACTGAGCGCCTCCGTGCCCTCGGCGATGATCAGCAGCGCCACCAGGATCAACGACACGGCCAGGTACCGCAGCAGCGTAAAGTAGAACGGATCGATCAGCTTCAAGACGCTACCGGCAATGGGAAACTGAGCGCCCCAGGCGACCCCGGCCACGAGACAGTACAGCACGCCCATGATCATCTTGTCGTTCATGACCGTCTGTTCTCCAATTCTGAACGCTTCAGCGCTCGCAGCCCGCGTATTCGGCCGGCCGTGTGCCGGCCCCACGCGGTCGCCTCGTCCTCCCGTCCCTAGTCCGGTTCGACTGTCAGTTCCTTGCGGCTGGTGGCTGGCGCGAGCTGCGCCACCAGCTTGTGCAGCTTCTCGGCTTTTGGTGCCTTCTGCGAAGGCTGGTCATCGGCATCTTCTCTGCGGGGTATACGTTCGACCAGGATCGTTCGGGTGGAAGGCACAGGTGGGATGCCGATGTAGGGGACGGGACTCCGCAGTCCGGGGCCGGTCGCCGCCGGCTGATCAACGGATCGGTCAGGGAGGACTAAAACGCGACTTTCAGTCGCCTCCACCGAGAGCTGGAGTAAGCTGGCACCGCTGGTTTGGAATCACGGCTGGAGCTGCGGCCGCCTCGGGGCCGACCGGCCCAGAACTGCACCTGTGGATTGGAAGTCCTGAGCCCACTCTTCTGCCTTGAGAGGTCATGACCGTGCGGCTGGAATCGGTGACGTTCACGAGCGGAGACGGGGAGACGCGCGTCCCGTCGTACCTGGCCACCCCGGACCGCGACGGGCCCCATCCGGTCGTGTTGATTCTCCGGGGCGTGGCTGGACCGGACGACGGGTACACGGAGATTGCCCGGCGCCTCGCCGAGTGGGGTTATGTCGCCCTGGTACACGGCTGGAAGGTTCGCGGGGCCGACCCGACGGATGAGCCCGTGTACGCCGATCTGCAGGGAGCGATGGCCTTCCTGGGATCGGTCAGACAGGCTGATCTCAAGAGACTGGCCGTCTTCGGCTTTTGTCGCGGTGGGGTGCACGCGCTCATGGCGGCCCGAGCGCACGCGGAGATCCGCGTGATCATCGTCTTCCATGGGTTCGCCTTCCGGCCGGCCGGGGCTCAGCCAGGCGCCGAGCCTTACGACCTCGCCGGGGGTGTGAACGTCCCCATGCTGGTCCTGCACGGTACGGAGGACGAGCGGGCGCCCATGGCGGACATGGGTCGGATGGAGGCGCGGATGCGGGCCCTCGGCAAGGTCTGCACCTTCGTGTTCTACGACGGCGCCCGCCACGGCTTTGCCGTACGCACCCACCCCGGCTATGCCGAGGATGCGGCGAAGCAGAGCTTCGACGAGGCCAAGCGCTTCCTGGCGAGATATCTGCCCGTTACTGGATAGGATAGACAGCGGTGCGGACTGATGCGCGCGTGAGAGGAGACGGGCACGAATGACGACCGACCGACGACAGCAGATCCGGCTGACCCCCGACGAGCAGGCCGCGTTCTTCCGGGAACGCAAGAAGGCCGCCCTGGCCACCATCGACAAGGACGGCTTCCCCCATGTCGTGGCCATGAACTACTTCGCGCGGGACGGCGTCTTCTACATGACTTCGTACGGGAAGGCGCAGAAGGTCGTCAACATCCGCCGGAATCCCAAGGTGGCGTTGATGATCGAGGCCGGCAATGAGTACGCCGAACTGCGGGGGGTTCTGATCCGGGGGCGCTGCGAGATCCTCGAGGACGAAACCAGCGTCAGGGCGGCGTTCGAGGCGCGGGCGGGGGCACAGGCGAGCGCGTCGCCGGTCCAGCCGGGAGCGCTGGCCAGCGCACCGAAGCGCGTGGTGCTCAAGATCATTCCGGAGAAGGTCGTCAGCTGGGACCACCGCAAGCTTGGCGGACGATACTGACCGGCTCATCTCCTGGTGTGGCGCCGCTGAGCCAGCAAACGGCGACAGGTTCAGCGCGGCCGATCAAGCCGCTCTACAACGCCCTACCGCGCCGGCATCCACGATCCGAGCGCTCGCCGCCCGGCCGTGGCCGAGCTGCGTCTGGCACCGCCTGCTATCGCGTCTACAACGACTGCCAGCATCGACTGGCTCATCGCTCGGTCACTCACTCTCTCGCGACGCCGCCGAGCCACCACCTCGGGCGGTAATCCGCAGGTTCGGATATCGGACCAGCGCAACGGAGGCCGGGGGCGTCACGTCTTCAGGCGTGAGCCTCCGGCCTCCTCGGCGATAAAGTCCGCGCGGCTTCAACCGCGGCGTTCGCCTACTCCTCGTGCTCTACCGGCCCGCGGCGTCAAGGCCGCGAGCGCGATCGCCACTACCAGAAGCGCCGGCACGTCCCCGACCAGATGCCCGCGCTCCGCGCCGTCGGTGAAGGCCTGGACGGCCATAATGACGGCGTGCACGACACTCGACCAGACCGTGAACCAGATCAGGCTCGTGTGGGCCGCCGGATTCTTGGACGCGATCAGGAGAAAGACGCCGAGGGTTGCGTAGACTCCGAGGATCATCATCAGGTAGTGCGAGTGCCCGTGTCCCCATGCCCAGCCGGAGGGCCACACCACTCCCAGCGGGTAGATGCCGAAAGCGAAGATGAGGCCTACAACGGCGAGCATGACACGAAGGTACCGAACGCGATTCGCGTCCGCCCCGTCGCCCGTCTCCAGCAGCTTGTCTCCCCCTATGCCCTTCACGGTCGTCGTCGCGTTCATGGTGCGCTCCTTTTCTGTCCCGTCTCACTGGCCCTTGCCTCGCGACCTCCATGGTCGCGACACGGGTAGAAGTGCGATTGCCGTGCCAAAGGACAGGAGCCGGAAAGTGCCACGGGGCCACTGCAACTTCGCGGTTCCCCCTCACGTGGACGCAAGGCGATCTTGCGGGCGCAAGCGACTGCGCGCGCCGTCCATTCGTGATTTCGGCGCCTTACCGATGCAAGATCTCGAAGCACCCCCCGGTCAGGGACGCGCAAGCCTGCCTGGCACACCGGCGCTTCCGGGCTGGTTCGGCCGCGCTTGACCCCAACAGGCCACCCCTAAGGTATTGTCCGACTCCTAGTACGGTAAGCGGAAGCTGCTATGGGTTCGGGTGCAAACCTGCGCAGAACTGCACGCGGGATTGGAAGTCCTCTGCGTTCAGGCCACTGCCTACCAGCTGATGAAACCCCAATGCTAAACCTTCGCTCTTGCCGCACGTCTCGCGACATCTGAAGGCTCGCTCGGACTGGAGGAACGAAGGAGGAACTGGGCGATCGCTGTGCTGCCGCGCAACGGGCACAAGCCATAGGCTTGACAACCTTCCGAGCCGGGCCTAGATTTCCGCCACCTTCGTTGCTCCCAAGGCGAGGTGCAGCCGGGTGTAGGGCGTGTCGACTCCAGGTCGGTTGATGCCAAGGCACATCTCGGAAAGCAATGAACAGGAGGGGATATGGCTCGGCCAAAGCGGTCTTCGCCGGCTCCGTCCGCTGTTGAGCCGGCCGCCACGAACGGACTGCTCGATCGACGGATCTTCCTGCGCGGCGGCCTCGCGGCGCTCGGCGCCGTCGGCGGCCTCGCTGCAGGGGCTCCAGGCACGGCTCAGGCGGCCGGTCCCCCGGAGACGCCGCAGTGGATGCAGTACCCGGGCGCCCCGTTCACAACGTATGGCGGACCGGCGAAGTACGAGAGCAAGGTCATGCGCACGCTGATTCGCTCCCAGCCCGGCACGACCGGCAGTGGGGCCTCCCGGACACCGTTGGAGATGCTGGAGGGTACGATCACCCCAAGTGGGCTGCATTTCGAGCGGCACCACAGCGGTGTTCCCGACATCGATCCGGAGCAGCACCGCCTCCTGGTCCACGGCCTGGTCAAGCGTCCCCTGATCTTCACCATGGATGCGCTCATGCGGTACCCGATGCGGTCACGGATCCACTTCATGGAGTGCTCGGGAAATAGCCAGCTCATGTATGGTGCGACTCCACCGGCGTTGCGCGCGGGCGAACTCCATGGGTTGGTTTCCTGCAGCGAGTGGACGGGCGTGCCGCTGCGCCTTCTGCTCGAGGAGGCGGGCGCCGATCCGGCGGCATCATGGCTTCTGGCCGAGGGCGCGGACGCGGCGGCAATGAGCCGAAGCGTGCCCATGGCCAAGGCGATGGATGATGCCCTCATCGCGCTCTTTCAGAACGGTGAGCGCCTCCGTCCGGAGAATGGCTATCCCGTCCGGCTCTTCCTGCCCGGCTACGAAGGCAATATGAGCGTGAAGTGGCTCCGGCGGATCAAAGTGACCGCGACCCCAACCATGACCAAGGATGAGACGTCGCGCTACACGGATCTCCAGGCCGACGGTAAATCGCTC
>Ga0075018_10000677_pt1 | contig 10644 bp, 8 predicted proteins | sample ColStrG_CSR_2014_FD_71471 | JGI IMG/M metagenome (GOLD analysis project Ga0075018, IMG submission 71471) | Freshwater sediment microbial communities in response to fracking from Pennsylvania, USA - Cold Stream Run_MetaG_CSR_2014 | ecosystem: Environmental > Aquatic > Freshwater > Creek >... | reverse complement strand
GACGTTGCTGGCCTGGCGCCTGCTCACGGGCCTCGGCATCGGTGGCATGCTGGCGGCGATCAATGCGGCGGCGGCCGAATTCTCCAACCAGCGCTGGCGCAACCTCGCGATGTCTTTCATGGTGATTGGCTATCCCGTGGGCGGCGTGATCGGCGGCCTGGTCGTGCAGCATCTGCTGGTCGCTGGTGGCTGGCGCGATGTGTTCACCTTTGGCGCCTGGGCGACCGCCGTGTTCCTTCCGATCGTGTGGTTCCTGGTGCCCGAGTCCGTGGCATTCCTCGATCGCCAGCGCAAGGGCGGCGCGCTGCAGGCCATCAATCGCACCCTCAGCCGTTTTGGCCATGCAACGCTCGAGGCCCTCAGCACTGAGAATGCGACGAGCGTGCGCCGATCGGTGATGGATGTCTTCGGGCCCGGCCTGATCGTGACTACCCTATTGGCCGCGATCGGCTACTTCACGCACGTGATCAGCTTCTACTACATCATCAAGTGGGTGCCGAAGCTGGTGGTCGACATGGGCTTCCCGGCGCGCGATGGCGCGGGCGTGCTCACCTGGGCGAATGTCGGCGGTGCCACGGGCGTGGTGCTGTTCGGGCTGATCGCGACACGCCTGAGCCTCAAGACGCTGACCCTGATCACGCTGCTCGGCGCCGGCCTGATGGTGATCTGGTTCGGCCGCGGTTCGGCGGATCTTTCCGCGCTGGCGCTGGTGGTGGCGGTCACGGGGATATTCACCAACGGTGGCATCGCGGGCTACTACATGCTGTTCGCCAAGATCTTTCCGACCCATGTGCGCGCCACCGGCACCGGCTTCGCCATTGGCGCGGGTCGCGGTGGCGCGGCGCTGGCGCCCATCCTGGCGGGCTACCTGTTCCAGGCTGGCTTCGGCCTGCAGGCCGTCTCGGTGATGATGGCCGCGGGCTCGCTGTGCTCGGCGGCCGCGCTGCTGATGCTGAAGGTTCGTGAAGGCGAGTAGCAGGTTGCAGCCACGCATGGATGTCACCGCTCCCATTGCCTACGCCGGCCGCAGCATCGAGCGCCCGCGCTACCACGCCAATGACACGCGTCGCGATGTGCTCGAAATCGCCGCCCATCCAATGCGCATCGCCGATGCGCGCGGGCTCGATGCGACGCTCGATTGCGCCGGCTTCACGTTGCTGCAGCATCGCAGCAGCGTCGCGGATTTCACCGATCAGGCGGCGGTTGACAGCGTGCATCGTGCCGAGATCGTGGCGCTGGTCCAGGGCCTGTCGAACGCCGACCAGGTGCTGGTGAACAGCCCGGGCATCCTGCGCTTCAGCGAGAAGTCGCCGCAATCAGGCCGGTTGAACAACTCGCGGCCGGCGCGCTTTGCGCATGTGGATATCAGCGATGCGACCGCGCTGGGTTTTGCGCAGCGCGCGGCAACAGCGGGTAGGGCGCTCGCGCGCTTCGTGCACTACAACGTCTGGCGTGTGATCTCGCCCCCGCCGCAGGATGTGCCGCTCGCCGTGTGCGATGCGCGCAGCGTGCAGGCCGTCGACCTGATCCTGGCCGATGCGATCTTCGATTCACCGGGGCAACCCGAGTGGTCCTTCGAGGGGCTGGTGGTCGCGCACAACAGCGCGCACCGCTGGTGCTGGTTCCCGGAAATGTCGCGCGATGAAGCGTTGGTGTTCAAGACCCACGATAGCGATCCGGCACGCGCGCATTGCGTGCCGCACGTGGCCTTCGACAATCCGCAGTGCCCGGCGGATGCCGCGCCGCGCATCAGCCTTGAGATGCGCGCTCTCGCGCTCTGGTACGGCTGAGCCGGGTCCAGAGCTGATTCGCGGCCGCGCTGATCGGCGACCCGGCCGCGCTCAGGTCGACTTGTTGCGCCAGCTGTCGGCGTACACCGTACGGGCCACGTTCGAATAGGGCACCGGCGACACCACGGCCTTGATCTCCACCTGCTTGTGCTTCTCCACCGCGGGCTTGCGCGTGCCGCCGTTGGGTTCACCCCACAGGAAAGTGACTTCGGTGCCCGGCGCGGCGTGCTGCTCGTCGATCATTGCCAGCGTCAGCATCTTGCCTTCATTGGAGCTGTAGCCCACCCAGGTCGAGAGGCCGATCAGCTTGCCATTCACCAGCACGCTGTCGAAGGGGTGCATCGAGTACACCGCGCTCGGGAATTCCATGAACTTGGCGCGCATGCCCTGATCGAACATCGTGTACAGCGCATCGGTCACCGAGACGTTGTCGAGCGCCAGCGTGACTTTGCGCCGATGCGGTCCGGCCGACATTTTCTCGAGTGCAGCGCGGCCGATGAAATCATGATCGAACTTCACGAACAGGCCGTAGCCCAGTTCCCAGGGCGAAAGGTAATAGTCTTCGATCCTGCTGGAGACGAAGCTGCCGCCGATCGAAGCCTTGGCTTCGTAGTGGTTCGTGGTGAGCCATTCGCGATAGGGCTTCATCTGCGCGCCGGTGTAGATCGCGGGCAGGGGCGAGGGCACCCAGCCTGATTCCAGCGTGTTCGAGGAGTAGCAGCGGCCGCCAACCAGGCGCAGCCCGTGGGCTTTGCCCGCCTCGACCAGTGCCGCATGGATCACCGGGCCGTCGGACCAGGGGCCCATCAGCTCGAATCCGGGTTGTCCGGCCATGCCGTGGCGCAGTGCGCGCACTTTGCGCCCCGCGATCTCGACCCAGCACATGTGGAAGAATTTCAGGTCGGGCGCCGGGCGACCGGTGGCTGACTCGAGCACCTTCGAGGCGTTCGGCCCCTGCAGCTGGTAGCGATAATGGCGGCGGTTCTCGGGGTCGGGGCGCGCCACAGTGCGCTCGTCATAGGTGCAGGTGACGCGCAGTTTGCTGATGCTGGCGTTGTACTGCACCCAGTTGAGCGTGGGTGCGCGCCCGACGAGATTGAACTGGTTTTCCGCGAGGTAGAACAGGATCACATCGCCGATCACGAAGCCGTCGTGACTTACCGGCACGAACTGCTTGGCGCGGTCGGGGATGAAACCCTTGAAGCTGTTGATGCCGAGGCCGTTGAGGAAAGTCATGGCGTCAGCGCCTTCGACCATCAGCTCGGCCATGTGATACGACTGGTTGAACAGTACGCAGCTCTGCGACCAGGCGCGCTGCTCGTCACGCCAGTTGGTGTACTCGGCGGGCACGCCCGGATACACATTGGGCCCGGCCTGCTGGTTGCGCAGCAATTCGACGATGTTGCCCGAGCTGCTCAGGAGTGACTCGAGCGAGGCTGCCTTGCTGGATGGTGTCGCTGACATGGTATTTTCCTCCCGGCCGGCCGGTTCTTATGGTGGTCGGCTCATGCTATCCGTGCAATTTGTATGTATTGCATACGAAAATCAAGGGGAATCTCGTGGTGCCTATCCTGACGACCCATGTGGGCAGTTTGCCGCGCGGCAACGAGCTGGTGCCGCTGCTGCTGGCGCGCGATGCGGGCAAAGCTTACGACCGGGCGGCCTTTGACCGGGTAGTCCAGGCGGCGGTGGTCGATGCCGTGGATCGGCAGCAGCAGGCCGGGGTCGACATCGTCAGCGACGGCGAACTGGGCAAGGTCGGCTACTCGACCTATATCACCGAGCGACTCTCGGGCTTCGGCGGTAACGTGCAACGCAAGCCGGCGCTCGACCTGGCCCCGCTCCCGGAATTCCGCAAGAAGCTGGCAGCGATCATGGGCGAGCAGGAGTTCGTGCGCGCCAGCTGCATCGGGCCGGTGAAGCTGGTGAACCTGGAGCCCTGCCGCGAAGACATCCGGCGCTTCAGTGCCGCGATGCAGGGGCGGAAGCTCCGTGGCTTCATGAATGCGGCTTCGCCTGGATTGATCACCGCCTTTCAACCCAATGTCTATTACCCGAACCACGAGGCCTATCTTGCAGACCTCGTGGTGGCGATGCGCCCCGAATACGAGGCGATCGCGGCCAGTGGTTTCCAGCTGCAGCTCGATTGTCCGGATCTGGCAATGTCGCGGCACACGGGTTATCAGGATCTGAACGAGGAGCAGTTCCTGAAGATTGCGGCCGCCAATGTCGAGGCGCTGAATGCCGCCACGGCGAACATCGCGCCCGAGGCCATGCGCATGCATGTGTGCTGGGGCAACTACGAGGGGCCGCACGATCACGATATTCCGCTCGAGCGGGTGATCGATATCATCCTGAAGGCGCGGCCGGCGACGATCCTGTTCGAGGCCGCCAATCCGCGCCACGAGCATGAATGGAAAATCTGGGCGGCGGCGAAACTGCCTGCCGACAAGATACTCGCGCCGGGCCTGATCGATACCTGCTCCAACTACGTGGAGCATCCGGAGCTGATCGCGCAGCGCATCGAGCGCTACGCCGCCATCGTCGGCATCGAGCGCGTGATTGCCAGCACCGACTGCGGCTTTGGCACCTTTGCCGGCTACGGCAAGATTGACCCGGCGGTCACCTGGAAGAAGCTCGCGGCGTTGCGCGCCGGCGCCGACATCGCCGCAGCTAGATGGCGCGCGAGCCCATCTGCTTCGCGATGTACTCCGCCTGCCGCAGCGCCAGCGCCACAATCGTAAGGGTCGGATTCGCCGAGCTCGGCGTGCTCATCGCACTGCCGTCCGAGACAAACAGGTTGCGGATGTCGTGCGCCTGCCCGTGGGCATTGACAACGCCGTCGCGCGCATCCTTGCTCATGCGGTTGGCGCACATGTTGTGCGTGGCCGGCGTCTGGCGCGAGAGCACGACCCGGGTGGCGCCGGCCGCCTCGAGCAGCGCCTTGGCCTGGCGCTGCCCATGGGCGCGCATCGCGGCATTGTTCGGGTGGTCATCGACATGGATGTTGGCCACCGGCAATCCGAACTGATCCTTCACCGCCAGGTTGAGGGTGATGCGGTTGGTGGCGCGCGGCAGATCCTCGCCGTTGACGAAGATGCCGGCCATGTTGCTGTAGCGATCCATCATGTAGGCCAGGTCGCGCCCCCAGAGATTCTGCGGAAAGCCGGCCAGCGCGATGCTGGGCAGGTCGAGCGCCAGCATCTCGAGGTGATAGCCGCCGGCGAAGCCGCGTTTCGGATCATGCCTGGTTTCGTCCTCGACCAGGCCTGCAAGCGTGGTGCCGCGCCAGAAACGGATCGGCTGGTCAAACACGCCAAAGGCGAAGCCGCCGGTGTGATGCGAGAAATGGCGCCCGACCTGATCGCTCGAGTTGGCCAGTCCCTGCGGATACTTCGATGATTCCGACAGCAGCAGCAGGCGCGAAGTCTCGACGGAATTGGCGGCCACGCAGACGATGCGCGCCAGCTGGCGCTGCTCGCTGCCCTTGGCATCGCGGTAGACCACGCCGTTCACCAGGCCGTCCTTGCCATGCTCGATACGTACCGCGCGGCTCTCCACCCGCAGATCCAGGTTGCCCGTGGCCTCGGCGCGCGGAATCTCCGTGTAGAGCGTGCTCCACTTCGCGGCCACCTTGCAGCCCTGCACGCAGAAGCCCTGCTGGATGCACATGCCGCGATCGTCCGCGGGCCGGGAATTGATCGCCATGTACCCGGTGTGGACGCGCTGGTAGCCCAGCTTCTTGGCACCGTAGTGAAACACCTTGAAGTGATTCGATGCCGGCAGACCCGGATTGCCGTTCCGGCGCGTAACCACCATGCGCTTCTCGGCGAGCTCGTAGTAATGCAGCAGCTCGCTGTACTCGAGCGGCCAGTCGATCAGCGAGGCGCCATCGACCTGGCCGTAGGTCGTGCGGCTTCGCACTTCCCAGGGCTGCGCACGCGGTGTGGCGCCGGTCCAGTGCACCGTGGTGCCGCCCACGGTCTTGCAGGTCCAGGAGGGCAGGGTCGGGTAGTCCTCCTTGACCGTCCAGCTGCCCGAAGCGGTGCGCGGCTCGAGCCAGGTCAGTTGCCCGAAGGCCTCGCCGGGCACCTGTGAAAACGTGGCGAGCGACTGGCGCGCGCCGGCTTCCAGCAGCACCACTTTGATGCCGCGCCGCGTGAGCTCATGGGCGAGCGTGCCGCCGCCCGCGCCGGAGCCGATGATGACCACTGCGCTCGAGTCGTCGTGGGAAATGCTCGCCATGGTGTGAATCCTTGTGTGGCGCGATCAGCGCTACGCGCCGGTGTACACGGGGCCGCTGTCGGCGAGCGGCACTTCGGGCAGCCAGCGCAGGTCGTTGAAGCCGTGCAGCAGGTAGCCGCCCTTCGAGAAGACTTCACCTTCGTAGCCGAAATGCGCGTAAGCCAGCGGCGAGGCGTAGAGGTTGAGCAGCGTCTGGGCCCTGAGGAACTTGAAGAACGCGGTATTCTCGAGCGGCGTCAGTGCTGCGACGCGCTCGGCCTCGTTGGCGGTGGCGAAGCCTGGCCCCAGTCGCGCCAGGCCCTCGCGCAGCATAGCCAGTGTCGCCGCATCGCCCGCTGCACCGTCGATCGCCTTGACGACCAGCGCGTAGGCGGCGTCTTCCAGCGTGTCGTGGGGTGCGAGGGTACGCGCTACGGCCATCAGTGCGCTGCCCTCCGCGGTGCTGAGCGCGCTGAGGTCCACCGCCCAGGCGCGGGCCGGTGCGAGCAGTGCCAGCGCGCTGCCGGCGAGCAGGGCACCGGTGAGTACGCCAGTGGCGCTGATGAATTGCCGGCGGTCCATGCTTGAGGTGTGCATTGCTGGTTGATCTCCCTCGTTGATCCCCATGGGCGGCGCCGCATGTTTAGCACGTCCGGAATTCAGAGGCAAAGTCGCGCGGCGCCTGCCGCTGCGACTGACGCGGCCGTGTGTACGAACGCCATCCCTGCGCGCCGGCGTTATACTCCATAACCATCAACCCAGGCGCAGGTGAGCTTCAATGACTTCCACGGCCATGGATCAACACCGCCTCGCGGAACTGCAGCAGCTCATCCGCGCCGACATCAAGACAGGGCTGTATCACGGCGCCGTCATCAAGGTGGCGCGCGGCGGCGTGGTGGCGTTGGAAGCCGCGATCGGCGCGGCCGACGCCGCGCAGACGCAACCACTGGCGTTGAATTCGGTGTTCAATATCTTCTCAGTGACCAAGGCCTTCACCAACCTGCTGGTGCTGCGTGCGATCGAGCAGGGACGCTTTGCGCTGACCACGCCGATCAGCGATCTGATCAGCGAATTCAGTGGCCACGGCCGCGAGAAGATCCTGGTCTGGCATCTGCTCTCGCACCAGGCGGGCTTTCCGATCATTTTCGAGGTGAAGCCCGGCTGGTATATCGATCAGTTCGAGGAGATCTCCGCGACCGTGATCGCCGAGGTAAAGCCTGCGGACGAACCTTGCGCCAAGGTGTCGTACTCGCCGCTGGTGAATCACGTGCTGCTGGCCGAGGCCCTGCTGCGCACCGATCCGCGCAAGCGCGACTACCGACAGCTGGTGCAGGAGGAGATACTCGATCCGCTGCAGATGCGTGATACGGCCGTTGGCCTGCGCACCGACCTGAAGGCGCGCAAGGTGGTGCCGGATTTCCGCGGCAACTATCCCATCGGCCACAAGAGCCGCAATGTGGCCGGCCCGAACGGCGCCTTCGAAGATCCGCAGGCGCAGATGCCCTGGGTGGGCATCGTGTCGACGACCCCGGATCTGTACAGGTTCGCCGAGATGTTCCGTTGCGGGGGCGCGCTCGATGGCGCGCGGCTGATCTCGCCGGCGACGATCGAGATGGCGGCCCGCAACTGGACTGGCGACAAGGTCAACGAACTGTATGCGCAGCGCGGCCGGGCCGAAGGCCTGACGCCGGCGCCGGCTTACATCGGTTTGGGCTTCACGCTGCGTGGCACGGCACTGTGCCATCACCTGTTTGGTACGCTGGCTTCGCCCGGCACCTACGGCAACTATGGGGCTGGCACGACGCTGTTCTGGATCGATCCGCAGCGCGACATCACTTTCGCGTGCCTGAGCGCCGGCGTGATGGAGCACAACGCCAACACGCGCCGCTTCCAGAAGTACGCTGACATGGTGCACTCGGCGGCGCTTTAGCCACTCGTGAAATAGGCGATCGCGCGAAACTCCATCGAACGGCGCTCGCGCGCATCCGGGCGCGTGTGATCGCGAAACGCCGTATGCGGGCAGCGCCAGGCGCCGCTGTGATCCGAATCGTAGAACTTGATGAAGATCACTTCCTGCGGCGTCATGTCGGGGAAGTACCACCAGCGGTGCGCGGGCGAATGATGGAAGATCGTGGCGGCGGCCATCAGCTCTTCACCTTCGATGGGCGCGAACAGCGCCTCGCCGGTCGGGATCTCATCGACATCGACCTTGGTGTTGTGCGTGCCTTCCTCATCGCGCACCGAGCCCCCTTCGCACAGCGCCAGCGGCATGTCCTGCGGTGGCGGCGAGAGCGCCCGCCAGAAACTGAAGGCGATGAAGCGCTGGTAGGGGCGACCTTCGGGATGCGCATTGCGGTACAGGCGCGCGGCGATGCGCTCGGCGCAGCCGCGCGTGAAATCCACGTGTGCCTCGGCGGCCGGCGGTTGCACCGTGGCGCTCGTCAGTCCGGAGCTGCGCACCATGCCGCCCATGGGCACGACCACATCGGCACCGCACAGTCGCATCGCCGCGGCGCCGACCTCGCTCGCGTAGGGCGAATCGGCACCGTAGTTGGCACCCCAGTCGCTGATGCCTGTGTGATGCTGTCCGAGGCAGAAGCCGTGTTCGTGCAATGTGAAAGGCCCGGCCAGGCGCGCATTGCGCACGATGACCGGGTAGGGCGCGTACAGCCCGGTGTTGTATTCCTTGCCCGGCGCCCAGAAGCGCCGGTTGATGCGCGAGCTGGGCAGCAGATAGTCGATCTGCGCCTGCACTTCGGCGGAGGCCGGGCTCATGGCACTGCGCTCGTGTGCGCCACTCAGAGCTTGATGATGACCGTCTTCACCTCGGTGTAGGCTTCCAGGCCCTGGCGCGCCTGCTCGCGCCCGAATCCCGAGCTCTTGAAACCGCCGAAGGGTAGCGCCGGATCGATGATGCCGTGGCAGTTGCCCCAGACGGTACCCGCTTTGATCTTCGAGGCCAGGCGGTGCATGGTCGAGAGGTCTTTGGTCCAGATGCCGGCGCCCAGGCCGTAGCAGGTGTCGTTGGCGGCCTTCGCGACTTCATCCAGATCATCGAAGCGCTGTGCGACCACCACGGGTCCGAAGATTTCCTCGCGCACTACGGTCATCTCGGGCTTCACGTTCACGAGGATGGTCGGGTTCACGTAGTAACCACTGCTCGCAGGTGCATCGCCACCCACGGCCACGGAAGCGCCGGCCTTCTTGCCGGCCGCGATGTAACCCATCACGCGTTCGTGCTGTTCCTTCGAGACGAGCGGGCCCATGTGACCTTCGGGATCAAGCGAGGGACGCGGTTTCCAGAAAGCCGTCGTCGCAGCCACGCCCTCGATCACCTTGTCGAAGATCGAGCGGTGCACGAACAGGCGCGAGCCGGCAATGCACACCTGGCCGGAGTTGAAGAAGATCGCGCCGGCGGCGCCGGGCGCGGCTTCGGCAATGTCCACATCGGGCATCACCACCACCGGCGACTTGCCGCCGAGTTCGAGCGTCACGCGCTTGAGTGAATCGGTGGCGCTGCGATTGATGATCTTGCCGACTTCGGTCGAGCCGGTGAAGGCGATCTTGTCCACGCCCGGATGCTTGACCAGCGCATCGCCGGCGGTGTGGCCATTGCCGGTGATCACGTTGATCACGCCAGGCGGGAAGCCCGCCTCGACCACGAGATCGGCGAGACGCAGCGCCGTCAGTGAAGTCTGTTCAGCAGGCTTGAGCACCAGCGTGCAGCCCGTGGCCAGCGCGGGTGAGATCTTCAGCGTCGCCATGATCAGCGGGAAGTTCCAGGGCACGATCTGTGCGGCCACGCCCACGGGCTCGCGCGCCACATAGCTGAACACGGTGCCGCGCGGCAGCCCCTGCGGCTCGATCAGATCGCCGCTGACCTTCGAGGCCCAGCCGGCCATGTAGCGCAGGTGATCGACGGAAGCGGGAATGTCGACCATCGTCGCCATGCCGATTGGCTTGCCGTTGTCGATCGCTTCAAGCTCCGCGAACTCGGCGGTGTGCGCCTCGAGCAGGTCGGCGAGCTTGTTCATGGTGCGCTCGCGCTGTTTCGGCGGCAGGTTGGACCAGCGGCCGTCATCAAAGGCTGCGCGCGCCGCGCTCACTGCGCGATCGACATCGGCATTCGAGGCATCGACCAGGCGCGCGATCTCGCGACCGGTGGAAGGGTCTTCAACCGGAATGGTGGCGCCATGCGTGGAGGCCACCCATTCGTTGTTGATGAACAGCGCCGGCTTGCGCGCGATCGCGCGCTTGGCGGCAGCGGAATATTCGAGCTGGGAGAGGGAGTCCTTGCGGGCAAGTACGTCGGCAGCCGTAGCCATGGTGGCGGTCTCCTGATTGTTTGCCTAGCTTACTAATCAGCCGGGGGGTGGTCAACGCGCGGCAGGGCGGCCAGGTCTTAATGACACCTAATCGGCACGCTGATCGGACCGTGGCCAATGGTGGTCATCCAGGGCTCGGGATTGCCTGCCGACTCAAAGCGTTGCACGCTCTCGACCAGTGCGCCGAGCAGCGCATCGGCCTCCAGCAGCGCCAGCACCCGGCCCACGCAGGCATGCACGCCGTAGCCGAATCCGAGGTTGTCCTTGTTGTTGCGGCGCACGTCGAAACGATCGGGTGACTCCCA
>Ga0075018_10000675_pt1 | contig 10653 bp, 10 predicted proteins | sample ColStrG_CSR_2014_FD_71471 | JGI IMG/M metagenome (GOLD analysis project Ga0075018, IMG submission 71471) | Freshwater sediment microbial communities in response to fracking from Pennsylvania, USA - Cold Stream Run_MetaG_CSR_2014 | ecosystem: Environmental > Aquatic > Freshwater > Creek >... | reverse complement strand
GCGGCGGTACCGGTGCCCGGATCAAGGGCTGGTTCCGCCGCAAACGGTGAGAGCCGATCGACGACCAGCCCGACGAAACACCTGACGAAGAGCGACCATGACGACCTTTACCGCTGACCACGCCGCTGCGCTGACCGGTCCTGACTGGCTGCGCGATCGACGCGCCCGGGCGGCGGCTTCGGCGGTGGATACGGCGATGCCCACCACTGACGAGGAGGTTTGGCGCTACTCCCGTATCGACGAGCTCGATCTGGCCAGCTTCGACCCCGTCGCCGACTCGGCCCCGGGTGCGGACGCGATTCCGCCCGGAGCCCAGAAGATTCTCGACACCGTGGGCCAGCGGGCGGGCGCCATCGTGGTGCGCAACGGTCACGTGGTTCACGCCGAACTCGATCCGGCCTGGGTGGCCAAAGGCGTGCGACTCGCTCCCGTCGGCGGTCATCCCGACGACGAGGCCACGCTCGGAATCGTGGCGCAGCATCCCGTCGAACTATTCGGCCTGCTCAATGATGCCCACTCCGCCTGTCCGTTGATCCTCAGCGTTCCCCGCGGTGTCACCGTGGATAGTCCCTTGGTGGTGATCGATTGGATCGACGCTGATGGCGTGGCGACGTTTCCCCGACTGGTGGTGCAGCTCGGTGAGAACGCCGAGGCCTCGGTGCTCGAACACCACGGTGGCGAGGACGTCCGCTCGCTGGTCGTTCCCACCACCGAACTCGACGTGGGGCCGGCGGCCCGGCTGCGCTACGTGAACGTGCAGGAACGTGGGCCGCGGACCTGGCAGATCGCCACCCAGGTCTCGCGCGTCGAGCGCGACGCCACCCTGGTCGCCGCGCAGGCGGCGCTCGGTGGTGAGTACGCCCGCACCCGAGCCGACTGCCGTCTCGTGGGGAGGGGAGCGACGGGAGACCTGCTGGCCATCTACTTCGGCGAGCGGGACCAGACCCTCGACTTCCGCACCTTCCAGGACCACGTCGCCCCCGACACCACCTCGAACCTGCTGTTCAAAGGGGCGGTGGGTGGCCATTCCCGTTCGGTCTACACCGGGCTCATTCGGGTCCGGCCCGACGCGCGTGGCACCAACGCCTTCCAGACCAATCGCAACATCAAGCTGAGCGAGCACGCCTGGGCCGAATCGGTCCCCAACCTCGAGATCGAGAACAACGACGTGCATTGCAGCCACGCCTCCACCGTCGGACCCATCGACGAGGACCAGCGCTTCTACCTGGAGAGTCGGGGAGTGCCTCCGGAGGTCGCCGAGCAGTTGGTGGTGGCCGGATTCTTCGACGAGGTGCTGACCAAGTTGCCGGTGACGTCGATGGTGGCGCCGCTGCGGGAACGCATCGTCGAGCGTCTCGAACGCCGAGACCGGACGGAGGCTCGCGCATGATGGAGGAACGCCTCTGCTCGGTGAACGACGTGCCCTCCGGTGAGGCGCGCCAGTTCGTCCTGGGCAACCTCACATTGGCGGTCGTGCGCATCGAGGACCGGTGGTACGCCATCGGTGACACCTGCACGCACCAGAAGATCTCGCTGTCGGAAGGTGAGGTGCACGCCGACACGCTCGAGATCGAGTGCTGGAAGCACGGGAGCTGCTTCTCCCTCGAGACCGGCGAGCCGAATTCGCTGCCTGCCACTCGGCCGGTGCCCACCTACGACATCCGGATCGACGACCAGGACGTGATGGTGGTCCTGCCGTGAGTGAGCTCAGGATCGAAGGGCTGCGGGCTTCCGTCGCCGGTCGCGAGATCCTCCAGGGGATCGATCTCGTGGTGCGCAGCGGTGAGGTGCACGCCGTCATGGGCCCGAACGGGTCGGGTAAATCCACGCTCTCGCATGTGGTCATGGGCCGCCCCGGCTACATCGTCACCGGGGGTTCGGTCACGCTGGATGGGGTCGATGTACTGGCCCTCGAGCCCTGGGAACGGGCCAAGGCCGGGCTGTACCTGGCCATGCAATACCCCACCGAGGTGCCGGGCGTGAACCTGGAGGACATGCTCACCCAGGCGGCCATCGCTGCCGGCCGCGATGTCGACCAGATCCACGAACGGATGCGGGTCGAAGCGGGCCGCATCGGGTTCGACGAACGCTTCTTGGAGCGACCGCTCAACGTCGACCTCTCCGGCGGCGAGAAGAAACGGAACGAGACGTTGCAGCTGGGCGTCCTCCAGCCCAAGTTCGCCATCCTCGACGAGCTGGACTCGGGTCTCGACGTCGACGCCCTCCGCGCCTGCAGCCGGCGCATCGAAGAGGCCACCCATGAAGACGGCCTCGGCGTTCTGGCCATCACCCACTACAGCCGGCTGCTGCACGAACTGAAACCGGACGTCGTCCACGTCCTGGCCCGGGGTCGGATCCAGACCACCGGTGGCCCTGAACTGGCCGCGGCCCTCGAGGAGACGGGCTACGGCGAGTGGGCCGACGACGAGCCCGCCGCGCAAGCCGTGCGCACCCTCGACCCCTTCGCTGATCCCTTCGCCTGACGGACCCCGGGCGGCGTCCGCCAGAATGGTGCAAGTGGACATCATCAGCAGTGAGCCTCTGCGTCACAACCAGTACAACGCGGTGACGACGTCGATCGACAAAGTCGAAACGGCCGATGGTCGGACGCTGGTGCGCAAGCGTCTGGGGCGGGCCAAGCCGGGAAGTCCGGAGCACTGGCAGGCGTCGGAGGATCCCCACCACTGGAACTCGTGGCGCCGGGAAGCCGACGCCTACGCCAGCGACGTGCTGCGGGCCTCGTTGGAGGGCACCGGCTTGGAGATGCCCGCGGCGGTCGTTGAGGAGGACGACGAGGGCATCACGTTGTGGATCGAGTTCGTGCCCGGGGTACCGGGGACGAACTTCGACCTGGGTGACTACCAGGCGCTGGCGAGAGGCCTCGGTCGGTGGCAGGCGAAGGGCGCCTTGGAGGAGCCCTGGTGCTCCCGGAGTTTCGTGCGGGCCTATTCGGGCTCGAAGCCAGCGCCGTACGAGTTGCTCGATGACGACGCGGCATGGCGCCTCCCCATCGTCCAGGACTGCTTCCCGGGCATGTTGCGCGACGGCTGGCGCCGCCTCGTGGCCAACCGCGAGCGCCTCCTATCGATCCTGGAGGAGCTGCCGCGGACGGGGTGCCACCTCGACGTGTGGGCCGCCAACGCCACCCGTCGCCTTGACGGCACAGTGGCCCTCTTCGACTGGTCGTTCACCGGAGACGGCACGTTCGGCGAGGACGTCGGCAATCTGGTGCCCGACGGCGTGTTCGACCTGTTCTGGCCGGCGGAGCAGATCGGCGAGCTCGACGAGCGGGTGTTCGCGGCCTACCTCGATGGTTTGCGCCATTCGGGCTGGGATGGCGACCATCGGGAGGTGCGTCTGGGAACGACCGCGGCGTGCATCAAGTACGCCTGGCTGTTGCCCCAGATGCTGGCCGAGGCCACCGACCCCGTGGCCACGGCGTACTGGCGCGATGTCGAGCCGACGCTCAAGTACTCGGCCCGGGGGAAGGGCATGATCCGCATGGTCAACTGGTGTGACGAGGCGCTCCGTTTGGCCGACCAGCTCGGTCGCTGACGACCTAGCATCGGAACATGCTGGTGGACGATCCGCAGGTGCCGGGTTGGCAGGTGGTTGATGGTCACCTTCATTGCGAGTTCGCCTTCTCCGACTTCAGCGAGGCCTTCGCCTTCATGACGCGGGTGGCCCTGATCGCCGAGGCTCTGAACCATCACCCCGATTGGTCCAACAGTTGGAACCGGGTCGTGATCGACATAGCCAGTCACGACGAAGGCGGCATCACTGATCTGTGCATGGCATTCGCCACCCGGGTCAACCGGCTGGTGGGGGAGTAGCGCGCGGGGTCCGCTGAGCACCGTGCGATGGGTCGTGTCGGTCCACTGGATCGGCCGCTGTGACACGCAAGGTCGCGATGTCTATTCTCGCCTTCTCCCCGGCTCGACCTCGCCGCGGATGCGGCGTCAAATGCCGGGCTGACGCGAGTCATGGTCCCGAACGGGGACCTGAACGCAAAGATGAGCCATGGGGCGGAGCCATTGCCGTCGGCTGGGCAGGCCGCTAGCGTCAGGACTCCAGGCATGGGAACTGGCATCCGGGTGAGGCGGCACGATGCGCAGAGCGACGAAGGATCCATTCAGCCGGTCGGTGAGCGCCATCCTCGTGATCGGGCTCGGCTTCTTCTGCACCCTCGCGCCCACGGCTCCCCGGGGATCGAGCGGCGTCGCCGCCGCGCCTCAGAGCCCCGCCGCCCTCGCCCTCAACCTCGACGCCCGCATCTCCGATGAGCACGTGGGCCTCGACGCCGCACTGGTGCAGGCCGGCTTCGGTGCCACGTCCTCAACAGCCGTCCTGGGATCGATCGCCGATGGGTGGTCGGCGATCACCCGGTTCCGGACGACGGACGGCTGGTACGCATCACCGGTTCACGCCACGCTGATGGCTGATGGCCGGATGCTGTTCGTCGGGGTCGCCCGCCCGACCGATCCAGGGGTCCTAGGCCCGCAGCGCCGCGTTGCTTGGATCATGCCCATCCCTGGCCTCGGTGCCATGCCCACCGACGTGACGATCAGCGAGCTGACCGAGCCGGGGGTGCAGGACACCAAGCTGGCGGACGGTTCCAGCACCAACGAGGACCTTCTCTGCGCGGGCCAGACCCTCACGGCCGACGGTGCCGTGGTGACCGCCGGGGGTCTCCATGCCGGGGTGAACGCTGGGGATCCCAACCCATATATGCAGGGTCTATCGCTGGAAACCCGCTTCGACGGCACCAACTGGACACGCTACCCGGGAACGATGCAGGCGCTCGGCCCCACCGGGACCGCCGGTCGTTGGTACCCGACGGTGACCCGTTTGCCGGACAAGCGCCTGCTGGTCTCGGGCGGCTGGGAGACCGTGCTGCCCACTCCCCAGCCCGCGAACTCGGTCGAGACGCTCGACCCCACTACCGGCGACCGCACCATCTTCGGTGACCGAAGCGCGACGCCGACCCAGATCCTCAACCGCGACTACACCCACGTCTTCGTCCTGCCCTCAGCCAACGCGGCCAACGACTTGCTCATGATCGGCGAGCAGGGTGTTCCCGTGCTGGCCAACATCTCCAAGCCCGGCAAATTCACCACGATGTCCAGCGGACGCCCAGGCGCGGCGGTGTCGGCGCCCAACTGGGGTGCCACCGACGTGATGTTGCCCATCCGGACCCAGAACGGCCAATGGGGATACAACAACGGCTCGGTGTTCGAGGCCAGCGGCTACATGGCTACCAACTACGAACACCAGGCCGACGTGTTCGACCCGATCACCCTCACCTGGAAGCCCTCAATCGACCTGGGTGTCATGCGCCACCACCCCTCGTCGATCGTGTTGCCCGACGGGCGCATCCTGGTGCTGAACGGCCATGATCAGACACTCGACCCGCGTGTGCAACAAGCCGAGTACATCGATCCGGCCAACGGTTTCTCCGTCTCGCTGGGCACCGGGCACGAAGGCGTGGTGCGCGGCTACCACTCGGTGGCACTCCTGTTGCCCGACGGGCGCGTGCTGGTCGGTGGCGGCCGGGATCAGAACACCGCGCAGTCGTTGGAGAAGTCCAGTTGGCAGCTCTACTACCCCGACTACCTGGGCAAGCCCCGTCCGGCCATCGCCAGCGCCCCGACCCAGATCAACTACGGCGGCTTGTTCGCCGTCGCCTCCACGGGACCCAAGCCGGCCGAGGCGGTGCTCATCGGTCTCGGCTCGATGACCCATTCGTTCGATTTCGATCAGCGCTCGATCCAGCTCAGCGTCGGTCAGGTCAGCACCAACGCCGCGGGCGCCTCGCTCACCATCGCCGGTGGGCCGGCGGACAGCCATGTGGCCCCTCCCGGCTACTACATGCTGTTCCTGCTGGATGTCAACCGGGTGCCGTCGGTGGCGAAGATCGTCCATATCGGCTGATCGATGGATGCCGGTGGCTCGGTCGCCGAGGGTGCAAGTGGTCGTCTGTTCACCAAACGTCACTGGCTCGGTGCGCTGCTCTTCCTGATCTTCGTGGGCGAGCCGACCGTCGGCCTGAGGACCGGCCTGTTCCTCCCGCCCGGCCTCTTCGTGCTGGGCGGGCTCTACCTGACGTTGTTCTGGCTCTTCGAGGCGCTCGTCGACCGCTTCGATCTCACCTACGCGCGGCTGGTGCCGCTGACCTTCGCGCTCTACTCGGTGCTCGTCACCGGACTGCTGCACGCCGAGTTGGCCGACTACGCCAAGGGCCGGGTGGTCATCACCACCCTCATCCGCATCCAGTGCAGCCTGTTCCCGATCTTCGCCTACTACCTCCTGAACCGCTTCCGGCCCCGCCAACCGGGCTCCGCTCCCTCGGTGTGGAAGGCGGGGCTGATCATCGCCCTGTTTTTCCTCCTGCTGACCCCCAGTCACAAGTTCGGCTACCTGAACCTGATCGACACCATCCGCGATGCGCCAGTGCTCTCGCTGGGCTTCATCGCCGCCGGGCTCGTCGCGCTGGGCCTCGCCCTGCGACCCGTGAGGCGAACCGACCGCTTCGAGTCACGCTCGTTCACGATCGTGACCTGGTCGCTGCTCGTCATCGCCTGCACGCCGCTCCTGGCGACCCTGCTGATCCTCCTGCTGGCCATGCCAATCGTTGTGGCGGTCTACTGGCGGCACCCGGCGTTCCGTCGCGCCGAGGCCTGACCGGGCGGTTCGACCGCCGAAGCCCGGTCGTTGCCGACGCCACCGAAGCTGCTCGCGACCAGAGCGACGCGCTCGGGTGATTCGGTCGGCGCGAGACTGCAACTGTGAGCGCGCATCGATCGAGCCTGGGCGTTTGATGGGTTCTCTTCATGACGTGGCACCCCAACTTGACGAGCTCCAGATCACGATCGTGGTCGACAACGCGACCGACACCTTGTCCAGTATCGGTCCCGGGCTCCCGCAGCTTCCCGAGCTGGCCGCGTTTTCGGGACCGTCGCACCCCGCGGGAGCCACGACCGCCACGACTGCGTCGACACCTTCGATCACCTCTGCGTCGCCTGCCACGGCTTCTCCGCCGTCGCCACGGCGCGGCGTGGATCGCAGACGTCGACCGGCCAGCCGTCGAGGACCGGATCGGCCCAACGGTCCGAGATCTCTCTGAGCTCATCGAAGTGCGTGTGGTCGCCCCCGGACACTGCACCGGCTGGTGAGCTGCAGGGGCGTTGGCGGCGGCGTTCGCTCCGACCCGGCACGCCCCCAGCGTCGTCGGATCGCGCTACGTGCTCCACGCCGCGACCTCCACTCAGGATGTTGGAGGTAGCTGAGGCGGGACGAACCCGGCGTAGAACCACCTCACGTCGTCGTCGAAGTCAGCTTTGCCTCCCAGAAGCACTACCTATCTCTCTAGGTGCTCCGAACGGATGTCTTCGAGGCCCATCGATCCAGGCTGGACGGTCTCAGCCTCGGCAAGCGTTGCATCCGCCGACAGGACGGCCGTCACACCATGGCCCACCGAAGCTTCTGACGGCCCGAGTGTCGTAGGTGACCCGTCAACTGGTTGGTGGGGGAGCCGTGAAGTCCGCGTAGCCGACGATCTCGAGGGTCATGCACACGCTGTAGGGATTGACGGTGTAGTTCCCGAACGGCGGACATGGTGTGAAGCCCACCTTCGAATACAGCGAGCGTGCCGGTGCGAAGGCGTCCATCGTCCCGGTCTCGAGGCTCACCCGCTCATAGCCACGGGCGACGGCAACCTCCAGGACATGGTGGAGAAGCGCCCGTCCTACGCCCTGGCCTCTCGACGCTTCGGCGGTGTGCATCGACTTCAGCTCACCATGAGCCCCATCAAGTCGCTTCAGCGCGCCCACCCCGAGCAGCAGACCATCCCGACGGGCGCTGAAGAACGTCACCTGCGGATCCCCCAGGCCCTCGACGCCCAAGGCATGCACGTGCTCGGGAGGAGAAAGGGCATCGGCGAACGCCAAGTGCCTTTCTAACAGGAGCTGCACATCCGCCGCTCGGGGATCGTCGACGACAATCACGAGGTTCGGGGGCCGGCTGCCCTCACCAGGAGATCGCATCCTTACCCGCTCGGCTACGAAGCAGCGCTTGCCGCTTCGTCGAGACCCTGGGCGAGGGTGTTCCACGACAGGGTCGCGCACTTGATACGCACCGGGAATCTCACCACGCCCCGCAAGGCCTCGAGATCGCCGAGGTTGATATCTGGGAACTCCTCGGGCTCGGCGTCGTCGCCTTCGAGGCTGCTCTCGTGGATCGACATCATGGCCTTGAAGGCCTTGGTGAGCTCGTGGACCTCGTCGATGGTCTTGCCCTTCACCGCGGCCGACATCATCGAGGCCGACGACTGGCTGATCGAACAACCCTGGCCGCCGATGCGGATGTCTTCGACCACGCCCTCGGCGTCGACATCGAGGTAGACGACGATCTCGTCGCCGCAGAGCGGGTTGAAACCTTCGACCCGGTGGGCCGGCGGAACCTCCAACTCACCGCGATTGCGGGGGTTGCGGTAGTGGTCGAGGATGATCTCTCGGTACAGGTCTTCGAGGCCGGGCATCTCAGGCGGTCTTTCGGGTCGGGATGTACTGATTGGTAGGCATCGGCGGTCAGAGGGCGAAGAATTCGCCGGCCGCTTCGAGGGCGTCGGCGAACGCGTCGATATCGGCCTCGTCGTTATACACGTACAGCGAGGCCCGGGCGGTGGCTCCGACTCCCAGGACCCGCATGAGGGGCTTGGCGCAGTGGTGGCCGGCGCGCACGCAAACACCCCGCTCGTCGAGGACCTGCGAGATGTCGTGGGGGTGCACGTCCCGATAGGAAAACGACAGCACCCCGCCCCGACCGGCTGGGTCGGTCGGGCCCTGGATGATGAGTTCGTCACCGAAGCGTGCGGTCAGCGTGTCGAGCGCATAGGTGGTGAGGGCGATCTCGTGGCGGCGGACGGCGTCCATGCCCAGCGCCTCGAGGTAGTCGACGGCCGCGCCCAGCCCGATGGCCTCGACGATGGGTGGCGTCCCGGCCTCGAACTTCCAAGGGATGTCGTTGGGGGTCCATCCGTCGAGGCGGACATCACGGATCATCTCGCCGCCACCCAGGAACGCCGGCATCTCGTTGAGGAGTTCCTCGCGACCCCACAGCACGCCGATGCCCGTGGGACCGAGCATCTTGTGGCCGGTGAACCCGAACAGGTCGCAACCCAGTTCGATCACGTTGGTGGCCAGGTGGGGCACGTACTGAGCGCCGTCCACCATGCACAGGGCGCCGGCGGCATGGGCCGCATCGGCCAGTTGACGCACCGGCGTGAGCGTGCCGAGCACGTTCGACATGGCGGTGACGCTCAACAACTTGGCACCGTCGAGCAGCTGATCGAGACCGGACAGGTCGAGCGTGAAGTCCGGGGCCATCGGGATGAAGCGCAGTTCGATGTCACGTTCATGCTTGAGCATGAGCCAGGGCACGAGGTTGGCGTGGTGCTCGATCTCGGTGAGCACGACGACGTCGCCGGCCGACAGGTTGGCCCGGCCCCAGGTGTAGGCCACGAGGTTGAAGGCTTCGGTCACGTTCTTGGTGAAGACCACGCCGGCGGTCGACGGAGCGCCGATGAAGCGCGCGATCTTGGCCCGGGCCGCTTCGTAGCGTTCGGTGGCATCGGCGGCGATGCCGTAGACGCCTCGGTGCACGTTGGCGTAGGAGTGGTGGTAGACGTCGTCCATGGCGGACAGGACCGACTGGGGCTTCTGCGACGACGATGCCGAGTCCAGATACACGATCGGGTAGCCGTTCACCACGGTGTCGGTGAGCAGAGGGAAGTCGGCCTTGATGCGGGCCACGTCGAGCAATCCGGTGGTGGGTCGCTTCGGTTCGGTCAGCGCCATGCGTCGTATCCCTCGGCCTCGAGTCGGGTGGCGATCTCCATGCCGCCACTCTCGACGATGCGCCCGTCGATCATGATGTGTACCCGGTCGGGATGAAGCTCGTCGAGGAGCCGCTGGTAATGGGTGATGGCCAACACACCAAGCTCGGGCCGGGCACTGCGGACTTCCTGCACACCCTTGGCCACGACGCGGAGGGCATCGATGTCGAGGCCCGAGTCGGTCTCGTCGAGGATGGCGATCTCGGGCTCGAGGATGGCCATCTGCAGCACCTCGTTTCGCTTCTTCTCGCCGCCGGAGAACCCCTCGTTCAAATAACGATCGGCGAAGGACGGGTCCATATCCAATCGGGCCATCCATTCCATGATCGAGAGCCGCAACTCCAGCATCGAGAGGTCGATGCCTTTGCGGGCGGAGAGGGCCTGGCGCAAGAAGTTGAGGACCGAAACGCCCTGGATCTCCTGGGGGTACTGGAAGGCCAGGAACATCCCGGCTTTGCCCCGCACGTCGGCGCCCCAGTCGGTCACATCGTCGCCCTTGAACAAGATGCGGCCCTCGGTGACCTCGTACTCGGGGCTCCCCAGCAACGAGCTGGCCAGAGTGGATTTTCCCGAGCCGTTCGGCCCCATCAGGGCATGGACCTCGCCGGGCATGATGGTCAGCTCGACGCCCCGCAGGATCTCGCCCGGGGACTGGTTGCGGCCGTCCTCGATGGGCCGGACATGCAGGTGCTGGATCTCGAAGAGGGGGACTGCCATGGGGTCAAGTGTATTAGCACTACGGCCATAGTGGAAATGTCCCA
>Ga0075018_10000674_pt1 | contig 10656 bp, 7 predicted proteins | sample ColStrG_CSR_2014_FD_71471 | JGI IMG/M metagenome (GOLD analysis project Ga0075018, IMG submission 71471) | Freshwater sediment microbial communities in response to fracking from Pennsylvania, USA - Cold Stream Run_MetaG_CSR_2014 | ecosystem: Environmental > Aquatic > Freshwater > Creek >... | reverse complement strand
CACGTCCTGGTGGGCACGCACTTCCTGTTCGCTCAAAGTGTAGGGCAGGCTCAATGCCGGCCCCACGTTGCCGGCATCCGCCGCTGCACCGGGGGATTGCGCTGCATCCTGCTGCGCGCGCCGCTGCAGCCGCTCGCTGCTGTCGAAGATCGCGCGCAGGTCGCGCTTCGCTTCGGGGTTGATGTTGCTGCTGTTCTCGACATTGGCGCGCAGCCTGGGCCAGGTGTCATCCGCCAGCGAGAATACCGCCGCGCTCACGTTCTGCATCACGCTCTGCGCGAGCATGCCGCGCACTACCTGCAGCGCGACCGTCTGCGACGGGTCGTAGTGGATCACGATCTGCGGTTTGTCGCGGCCGCTGAACAGCGCGGTGCCGGCGGCGGCGCCAAAGCCCCTGGGGATCACCACGTCGGCCTGCAGCTTGCCGGCGCGCACGCGCTCGAGCGCGGCCGCTTCGTCGAGTGCCTGCACCGCCAGGTTCTTGTCGGCGGCCAGCGCTGCGACGATCTTCTTCGACACTGCGCTGCCATCCTGATCGGTGACGGCCACGGGAATCGCGGCGGTGGGTTCGTCCTTGTTCGCGCCGAACAATGAGCCGAAGAACGCGGCGATCACAATCGGCGCCAGCAGATTCATCAGCAGCGCGCGCCGGTTGGAGAAATAGAGCTGCAGGTCATTGCGGACCAGTTGCCAGAAAGCGCTCACGATCGATCCCGCAGCTGATGGCCGGTGAGTGTCAGGAACACGTCTTCGAGTGTGGCGCGCTGCGAACCCATGCGCAGCACCCTGACGCCCGCCGCGCTCAGCGCCTGCAGCACCCCTGGCGCCACGGCAGCCATGTCATCGGTGACGACACGCAGCCTTGAACCCATGAGCTCGGCCTGTCGCACACCCGCCAGTGCCGCGATCGCCGCGAGCGGCGCTGTACCCTCGAGATCGAATTCCAGGTTCTGCCCGCCTGGCAGCCGCTGCAGCAGTTGTGCGAGCGTGCCGGCAGCCACCACCTGGCCGTGATCGATGATGACGATGTGATCGGCGAGCCGCTCCACCTCTTCCATGTAGTGCGTGGTGTAGACGATGGCCTTGCCCTGGCGCCGCAGTGCTTCGAGGTTCTCGAAGATCGCGTTGCGGCTCTGCGGATCGACGCCGGCCGTGGGCTCATCGAGCAGCAGCACATCCGGATCGTGCACCAGAGCGGCAGCAATGTTGAGGCGACGCTTCATGCCGCCGCTGAAGGTTTCGGGCTTGTCGCGCGCACGATCGGCGAGGCCTACCAGCGCCAGGGCGGCCCGGCTGCGTTCGCGCAGGCGCGCGCCGCCCACGCCGTACAAGGCGCCGAACAGCTCGAGGTTCGCCAGCGCACCGAGCTGTTCGTAGAGCGCGAGATCCTGCGGCACCAGGCCGATGCGACGCTTGAAGGCCAGCGGGCTCTGGGCCAGCGTTGCACCGCCGACGCTGACCGAGCCGGCATCGGCCGTCACCAGCCCGGTGATCATGCCGATGGTGGTGGACTTGCCGGCGCCATTCGGGCCCAGCAGGCCCAGGATCTCGCCTGCGTTCACGCGCAGTGAAATGCCATCGACGGCGACGCGCTCGCCGTAGCGTTTCACCAGGGCGTCAGCGAGCAGCATGCGTGCTCATGGCTTTGTTGTAGCCTTGCTGCTGCGCGTGCCCGGCAGTGCGCACCTTTGGGGCAAGGCTGTATATGCGGTCCGCATGAAAACAGGACAGTTCGAATTCCATTGCGCTACATTAGAAAAAACGGCGGGGGAATGCTATGCGCAAGTTGAGTGGTTGCACAGTGGCGGCGGTGCTGCTGACGCTGGTCGCGAGCGCAGCACTTGCCGATGGCGCGAAACCCTTTGATGCCGCAGCGGCTTTTGGCGCGCGTCCGACCATCAGCGATATCAGCATGTCTCCCGATGGGCAGTCTATAGCCTACGTCGTCTCCACACAGGGCCAGGGTTCCACGCTGTACACGCGGCGCCTGGGCGAGGGCGCCAAGTCGGTGCCCGCGCTTGGCGTCAGTGGTAACCCCGACCGGCTCGCGGGCTGCGCTTGGGTGTCCAATGACCGCGTGATCTGCCAAACCTATGGCGTAGTGCGCGACTTCAGCGCCTTTCTGCTCGGATATTCCCGCCAGTGGGCGGTCAATGCTGACGGCAGCAAACCGCAGCAGTTGACCAGCAGGCGCAACAGCTACACGCGCGGCCTGCAAACCGATGGCGGACAGCTCGTTGACTGGGTGCCCGGGCAGGATGGGGCTGTGCTGATGACCCACAATTACCTGCCCGACGATCACCTGGGTTCCAAGATGGGCTCGACCCTGATCGGCCTGGGCGTCGACCAGCTCGACACGCGCACCCTCGAGTCCAGGACCGTGGAGCGCCCCATATTCGAAGCTCGCGAATACATCGGCGATGGGCGTGGCACGGTCCGCATCATGGGCCTGCATACGGTGAAGGGCGCCACCCGCTATGACGCAGGAGTCATCAGTTACCACTATCGCAAGCAGGGCTCGCGCGATTGGCAGGAATTGTGTTCCTACAACTACGTGACGCGGGAAGGATTCAACCCCTACGCGGTCGATAGCACTCACAATGTTGCCTACGGCTTCAGGAAAACCGGCGGACGCCAGGCACTGTATTCACTGGCGCTTGACGGTTCGATGCACGAAGAGCTGCTGCTCGCGCGCCCCGACGTCGATGTGGATGAGCTCATCACCATCGGTCGGAATCAACGGGTCATCGGTGCCTCATACGCAACCGAATATCGCCATGCCGCCTACTTCGACGCCGACATCAACAAGGTCATTGCCTCGCTGCAACGTGCCTTGCCGCAGTACCAGAATCTCCAGATCGTGGATGCCAGCCTGGACGAAACCAGGCTGATCGTGCTGGCCTCCGGCGACAAGGATCCCGGAACTTACTATGTGTTCGATCGACAGGCGCATCGGCTGGAGCCCTTTGCGAGCGTGCGCGCGCCCCTCGACGGTGTCGTGCTCGCGAGCAAAAGTCCGGTGAGCTACAAGGCAGCCGACGGAACCGAGGTACCCGCCTATCTCACGCTGCCACCAGGCAACTCCGACGCCAAGGGACTACCAGCCATCGTGATGCCGCACGGCGGGCCCGGTGCGCGCGACGAGTGGGGTTTCGACTGGCTGGCGCAGTTCTACGCAGCACGTGGCTTCGCAGTGCTGCAGCCCAACTATCGCGGCTCGCTCGGCTATGGAGACGATTGGTACGGCAACAACGCCTTTCGCTCCTGGCCGACTGCGATCAGTGATGTGCTCGACGGCGGGCGGTGGCTGGTGTCACAGGGTATTGCCGACCCCGCGAAGCTGGCCATTGTCGGCTGGTCCTACGGCGGCTACGCCGCGCTACAGTCGGCAGTCACTGATCCCGGCTTATTCAAGGCCGTGGTGGCCGTCGCGCCGCTCACCGACTTGCAGCAACTCAAGAACGAGCGCCGTGATTGGTCGGATTTCCTGCTGACCGACGAGATGATCGGCGACGGGCCCCAGGTGCGCGAGGGTTCACCGGCGCGAAACGCCGACAAGATAAAGGTCCCGGTGCTGCTGTTTCATGGCACAGCAGACCGAAACGTATTCGTTGAACAATCCAGGACCATGGACAAGAGCCTGGAGACGGCCCACGTGCCTCACCAGCTGGTGATCTTCGAAGGCCTCGATCATGCCCTCGAAGATTCAAGTGCCCGCACGCAGATGCTGCACGACAGCGAGGAATTCCTGCGCCACGCATTTGCGGCTCCTGCGAATACGCCTGGCAAATAGGCCGGCAAGGCCTACAATCGGCTGGGTCAACACCTGTCCGGAGCCTGCGATGAGAGTCCATTCGCGTTCCTTGGTCGTGATCGCCGGGTTGGCTGCAGCGGCATGCGTGTCTGCGGTGGCGGGGTGCGCCTCGGCGCCGACTGCATCGCAACCGCCCGCGGCCAGTGTGGCCGGTCCGCGCGCCCCCGCAACGAGCCCGCCTGCGGCGACACAGAGCGCGCCGGCCAGTGCAGCAGCGACCGCAGCAGCGAGCGCTGAGGCAGAAGCCACCGCCAAGGCCGCGGCCTCACTCGGCTATGTGCCACGCAAGCGCAACGGCGTGATCGTCTACTGCCGTACCGAGACCCAGATCGGCTCGCATTTTGAGACCACCACCTGCATCACGGCAGAGCAGGTGACCTCGGCCGCGAAGCGCTCGGAAGGCAATCGCGACAGTGTTGAATCGATGCAGCGCAAGTCGCTGCTGCAGGGCGCGGGCAACTGAGGTGACTGGTGCCGATTCGCGCCCGGCCGAACCGGCTTTCCATCCGCAGGTCGAGCCCATCTTCGCCACTCCCTTCGGCCAGGCGACGGTTCCGGATGCCGCGAGCCTGAATCCTGCGGTTGCGGTGCTGCTGAGCCAACGCGCGGTGCCGGAAAGGGCTGATCCCGCAAGCCGTCCGCCCGTGATGTATCGCAGCCGTGATGACCTGGTCGCATGGCCGGAGGAGCCGGTGCGCAAGCTGTTAGGTGGCATCGCGGGTGCCGCGCTTGCCGTGGTGCGCACAGTCAATCAGTTCAGCGATGAGCAATTCAGCGCGCTGCAGGTGCAGCCGCGGGCGTGGTACTCGATCGTGCGCCCGGATGGCAGCATTGCGTCGCGAAATTTCTCCAACGCTGCCTGGTGCGCGATCTACTGCGCCGCCGCGCCGCAGCCCTCGGCGACGCGCCACGACAGCGGGCTGCTGCGCCTGCACGAATCCTTCCAGGCGACGATGTTCAGTGATGCCACCAACACGCTGTTGAGTCCGCCATTCCAGTCAGGCCATCGCACCTGGCGGCCGGTGCCGGGCCAGCTGGCGGTATTCCCGGCCTCGCTGCGCCATGAAGTCGCCACGATGCGCGGCGAGGGCGAGCTGATGCTCGTTACCATGCTGCTGCGATTCCTCTCGGCCGGACAACAGGGGCTCCCGTGGTGGTAGCCGAAGCCCCAAAGCTGAGCGCGATGTTCGCCGTGCCGCTGGCCGAAACCCGGCTTGCGAACTGCGAGCGGCTGAACCGCGAGCTGGAAACGCTGTTCCTGGCCCACGAGGATGAACAACACCGCAACCCCACGCCCAGCCACGTCCCGCAGCAGGAGTTGTACGAGAGCCGTTTCAACCTGTTCACCTGGCCCGAGGCCTGCGTGCAGGAGCTCAGGCGCTTCATGCTCGATGGCGTGGCCAGTACGGTGCTGGCCGCGAGCACGCTTGAGCCGCGGCAGCTCACGCAGCTGAAACTGCACAACCACACCTGGTTCCACATCACGCGGCATGCGGGCTCGTTCATCACGCACAACCATCCGATGGCTTCCTGGTCGGCGGTGTATTGCGTGCGTGCGGGGCAGGCAGCCCCGGCGCATCCGGATAGCGGGGTGCTGCGGCTATTCGATCCGCGCCATGGGGCCAACGGGTTCAGCGATCCTGCCAATGCGAACCTGAAGCCGGTATTCGGCTTCCGGCCGATCGAGCTGCGGCTCGTCGAAGGGCAGTTGATCGTCTTCCCCTCATATCTTTACCATGAGGTGACGCCCTTCTTTGGTGACGATTTACGCATAACGGTAGCAACCAACTGCTGGTTCTTCTAGGGTAAAACCCTCCAGTCCCGTTGTTGTTTTAGTGGTACAGATGCCATCTTGCACCCGCAGCACGGTTCCTGGCAGCTGATTTAGGCCCGAAAACACAGGCCTCTGGCTAGTCACCTTTGTATTCTGATTTTTCCCGTAGTAGTATTTCTGCAATAGCTGGCATGCGCGAACCCACGGACCTGTATTTTGCAAATAGGTTCCGGTGGCGCTTGAAGCTTTAACGGTCTTGTAATCAAGAACTATTTCGGGGAGTTAGTTGATGAATATCAATCTGAACGTGCGTCACGCGGTTCGATTTGCCCTGGCTGCTGCAGCCGCGGCAGCCAGCAGTGCTGCGCTGGCGCAAAATGCAGCGGCCCCTGCCAAAGAGCTCGAGGAAGTCATCGTCACGGGCTCGCGCATCGCGGCCTCGCCGAATGACGTCTCGGTCGCTCCGGTCACCACCATCACGGCGGGTGACATCCAGAAGACGGGCCTGGTGCGCGTCGAAGACCTGCTGAACAACCTGCCGCAGGTGATCGCCGAGAGCAACTCCGGCCAGTCGATCAGCTCTGACGGCACGGCTACGGTCAGCCTCCGCGGCTTGGGTTCCCAGCGCACGCTGGTGCTGATCAACGGCCGCCGCATGCAGCCGAGCGGCAGCCCTTATGGTGTCAGCAGCGCCGACATCAATCAGATCCCCGCTGCGCTGCTCGAGCGCGTGGACGTACTGACGGGCGGCGCCTCGGCCACCTACGGCGCGGACGCGGTCGCGGGCGTCGTCAACTTCATCATGGATTCGCATTTCACCGGCGTGAAGGTTGACTTCGACTACGGCGTCAACCACCACTCGAATGACAACGCGGTGGCCCTCGGCGCCCTGCGGGCCGCCAACATTCCGGTTCCTGGCACCTTCGACGGCGGCCAGAACCGCGACTGGTCGATCGTGGTCGGCGCGAACTTTGCCGATGGCAAGGGCAACGCCACCGCTTACGGCACTTATCTGAACACCTCGCCCGTCCAAGGTTCGCAGCTTGACTACGCGGCCTGCACGCTCAATTCCGCAGGCAGCCCGCCCACCGGCGGTGCGGCCTGGGATCCGGTCGCCTGCGGCGGCTCGAGCACCAGTGCCACCGGCCGCTTCCGCATGTTTGGCTTTACTCCGGCAAGCGTTACGACTTCGGGTGCTCCTAAGCCGAAGCGATTGATCAACGGTACGGTCGACAAGACTACTGGTCTCTTCCGTCCGTACTCGGCTGCGACCGACAGCTATAACTACGGAGCGCTCAGCTACGCGCAGCGCGCTTCCGAGCGGTACACCGCCGGCGCCTTCCTGAACTACGACCTCACCGATCACCTGAACGTGTACTCGGAGACGATGTTTGCGCTGAACACCTCGCATGCGCAATACGGCCCCAGCGGCGCATTCGCGTATGTCGACGTCGTCACGAACTGCTCGAACCCCCTGTTTACGGCGTCCGAACTGGCGGCTTTCTGCAGTCCGGCAAATGTGGCTGCCAACCAGCTGGAGTACCCCACCCTCACTGGCAATCAGATCCGGCTCTCGCTTGCGCGCCGCAACGTTGAAGGCGGTGGCCGCGTCGACAACTACCAGTCGAACTCGATCCGCGAGGTCATGGGACTCAAGGGTGACTTCGGCAAAGCCTGGAACTACGACGTCTATGGCCAGTACGGCTTCACCAACTTCGGCGACAACGAAAACGGCTTCCTGAATGCCGATCGCGTGACTCGCGCCCTCAATGCGGTGCCCGATCCCGTCACGGGCGCTGCGGTTTGCGCTTCCGCGCTCGACGGCACCGATCCGGGTTGCGTGCCATGGAATATCTGGCAGAAGGGTGGCGTCACCGCTGACCAGCTGAAATACATCACCACCCAGTCGACCTTCTCTGCCGAATCGAAGGAATTCATCATCAGTGGTTCGATGACCGGTGACCTCGGCAAGTACGGTATCAAGATACCGAGCGCCGCCGACGGCATTGTCGTCAACATCGGCAGCGAGTACCGCCAGGAATACTTTGCATTCCGTCCCGACTACATCTTCGCCAACGGACTGGCCTCTGGTGGCAACGGCGCGTTCACGCCGATCTCAGGCGAGTTCCATGTGAACGAATACTTCATGGAAACGAAGGTGCCGATCGTCGACAACGTGCCGGGCATCCACCACCTGGGCTTCGAGGGCGGCTACCGCTACTCCGATTACAGCCAGGGCTACAAGACCGACACCTACAAGATGGGCCTCGAGTGGGCCCCGATCCAGGACCTGAAGGTCCGCCTGAGCTACAACCGCGCGGTGCGCGCGCCGAACATCAAGGATCTGTTCGGACCGGCCTTCGTCGGTGCGGGCGGCAACGCCGATCCGTGCTGGGGCGGCACCCCAACGTTCACCCCGGCAGAATGCCTGCGGACCCACCTTCCCCTGGGTCTCTACGGGAGTGTGGGCGCTAACCCGGCGGCGCAAATCAACAACACTACGGGCGGCAACCCGAACCTGGTGCCCGAGAAGGCTGACACCTACACGATCGGTTTCGTGCTGCAGCCCTCGGCGCTCCCGGGCTTCGTGATGTCACTCGACTACTACAAAATCAAGATCGACGACACGATCACGAACCTGTCGACCGACACGATCCTGAACAATTGCGCCAAGACGGGTGATGCAGTGTGGTGCGATCGCATCCATCGCGATCCGGTCTCGGGCACGCTTTGGGAGAACCAGACCTCGTTCGTCGATACGAACACGCAGAACATCGGCAGCCTGGTGACCAAGGGTTTCGACCTGACGGGTCGCTACAACCTGTCGATCGGCACCATGGGCAAGCTGAACTTCACCCTGACGGGCAGCAGGACCGAAGACTGGAGCACGCAGCCGACGCCGCTGAGCGCCTCCTATGACTGCACCGGCCTTTACGGTACGGTCTGCCTGGCGCCCACTCCGCGCTGGAAGCACACCTTGGGCACCGACTGGGCCACGCCATGGGGCGGCCTGACGGTTGGTGCTCGCTGGCGCTACACCGGGTCGGTCGATGTGGACAAGAGCAGCTCGAACCCGCAGCTCAATGGCGCTTACCAGCCGGGCTTTGGCCACATCGGTGGCTATAGCTACCTCGACCTGTCGGCCGCGATCGCCTGGGGTGCACACCTGAACTTCCGCTTCGGTGTGAACAATGTGGGCGACAAGGGCCCGCCGATCGTGCTGAACGGCAACCTGTCGAACTGCCCGAACACCACCTGCAACGACAACACCTGGGTGGGTACGTACGACACGCTGGGCCGCTACATGTACGCGCACGTCACTGCGAAGTTCTAAGCGCAGTTCGACGTTTTGTTGAGACCATTGGCGGCGGGCTTCGGCCCGCCGCTTTTTTTTAGGCGCTAGTATTGGCCATGCCGCGCGATCTCAAGACCGACCAGGAAATGCTCCGCAACGTGCTCGCACTGGCCGAGAAGCGCGAGTTCGCCCGAGCGGCCGAGATTGCCTCGGAAGCGCTGGGCAGCGGCTTCGAGCATCCGCTGCTGCTCAATGTGATGGCGACCTGGCTCGAGCACCAGGGCAGGCTGACGGATTCGCTGCGGCTGCTGCAGCGGGCGGTGCAAATCGCGCCTGATGACATCGCTGTGCAGAACGCGCTGTCCTTGTGCCTGCAACGCCTCGACCGGCCCGCAGAGGCACTGCAGATTGTGGATCGCCTGCTCACGGCGCATCCGGAGCTGGGCTTTGCGCATGCCAATCGTGGCAACGCGCTCATCGCGCTGGGTAGGCTCGGCGAGGCGCGGCAAAGCCACCTACGTGCGCTGGAGCTCGAGCCCGGGAACCTGGCCGCGCAGGGTGCGCTCGCCTCGATCGCGACGCATCGCGGTGAACACGAAGAGGCGCGTGGCTGGGCCCGCAAGGTGCTGGCCCGGCTCCCAGGCTACCCCGATGCGGTACTGAGCCTGGCCGCTGCCGAGCTCGCCAGCGGTGCCACGGATTCGGCCCAGCTGCTGCTGGTGCAACTGCTGGGCGATCAGCGCGCGGGTCCCGCGGAGAAGGCGCGCGCCAACGGGCTGCTGGGTGACGTGCTGGATGCCACCGGGCAGTACAGCGAGGCGTTCCGCGCCTATGCGGCCTGCAACGAAGCCTTGCAGCAGGTGTACCGCCGCTACGCCGAGGGCTCCGGCATCCTGCCCTATACCGAATCGATCATCGCCGCCATGCAGCGCGTGGAGCCCGCGCATTGGCGTGCAGGCACCGGCGCAGCGCCGGCGGCCGCAGCCGACCGCCCCAACGGCCATGTCTTTCTGATCGGTTTCCCGCGTTCCGGCACGACCTTGCTCGAGGTCGCGCTCGACGGTCACCCGCGCGTCGCCAGTCTCGAGGAGCACGAGTTGCTCGAGCCGGGGGTGATGGCCTACATGCGCGAGCCCGTGGATTTCGACCTCATGCTCAAGGCCAGCGATGGAGAGCTGCAGGCACTGCGCGCCGAATACTGGCGCCAGGCGCGCGCGGCTGGCGCCGGGCTCGAAGGCAAGGTGTTCATCGACAAGCACCCGCTCAACACGCTCAAGCTGCCGCTGATCGCGCGGCTGTTTCCCGAGGCGAAGATCCTGTTTGCGCAGCGCGATCCGCGCGATGTGGTGCAGAGCTGCTTCCGCCGCCGCTTCAGCATGAACCCTGCGATGTACCAGCTGCTCACGCTCCAGGGCGCAGCCAGCTTCTACGACGCCACGCTGCGCCTCGCTGAGCTGGGTCGCCAGCAGCTGGGCCTGCGCTGGCAGAGCGTGCGCTATGAAAGCGTGGTGGACGAGATGGAACAGCAGTTGCGCGCGATCTGCAGCTTCCTGGACCTCGAGTGGCACCCCGCGCTCACGGAATTCGCGGCCCGCTCGCAGGCGCGCGAACGCGCCACGCCCAGCACCGCGCAGCTCGCGCGCGGGCTCAACCGCGCCGGCATCGGCCATTGGCGAAACTACGAGTCTGCGCTGGCAGCCGTGTTGCCGACGCTGGCGCCCTGGGTGCAACAGCTCGGCTACGCAGTGGCTGAGCGCGCCTAGTTCAGGCGCC
>Ga0075018_10000671_pt1 | contig 10669 bp, 5 predicted proteins | sample ColStrG_CSR_2014_FD_71471 | JGI IMG/M metagenome (GOLD analysis project Ga0075018, IMG submission 71471) | Freshwater sediment microbial communities in response to fracking from Pennsylvania, USA - Cold Stream Run_MetaG_CSR_2014 | ecosystem: Environmental > Aquatic > Freshwater > Creek >... | reverse complement strand
ATGGCCAGTCCGATGAGCTGCTCGGGGGTGGGCAGGCCGAAGTGGCTGAGTGAGGGTGGGGTGAAGGTGTCGTGCTCGGCGCCGGCGCCGGCTTCGTCGGCGGCGATCTCGACCTTGACCTTCCGCCAGGTCTTGCCCTTCAGGGACAGCACCAGGAAGAACCGGCGCGGCTTGATGACCTTGGTGGGAGCGTTGATCGTCTCCGCTTGGGTCCGGGACAAAGACAAGGTGCCCCAGTCCTGCTGGAGAGAGTCGTCGACAGCGCTGAGGAACTCGTCCATGTCGCCACGCACGAGCCCGTCGACGTCCTTGGTGGCACGGCTGGTGGCCTGCAGCCGGTACTGCAGATACGTCCCGCCCTTGAGCAGGAAGCGGGAACTGCCGGTCTCGTCCACGGCTCGCTGCAGCGCGGCGACGACGACGGTGGCCGCGATGAGGTGAGCCAGTCGGCCGGGCTCGATCTGGGTGTCGGTCTGCGCCTTGGCGACCCACTTCTCCAGCACGGATGCCGAGATCGGCTCCTTGCCACGAGCGGTGAGCTCGTTGATGACGTCCTGCATTGGCCGCTGCGTAGGGTCAGGATTTGCCATGTCGGGTCTCCAGCTTGTGGTTCAAGGCCCCCCCCTGCGCCGTGGTGAGTGCACCGGTACGGCGGCCCTCCTCGAGGGCCTGGCGAAGAAGGTGCGTCGGCGTGCCCAGCTCGATGCACTGGGCGATCGCCTTTGCCGCGGAAACGGTTCTGATGCCCTCCCACCAGCCCAGGTCAGCGGCCGCGACATCCTCGCAGTGCACGGCGTACGGGCCCGGTCGAGCGCGGCGGATCCGCCGGAGCTTGCCTACGGTGACGTGGATGCGATCGGGATTGACATCGCCCAGCTCGCGCACCGCCAGCGCCGTCTCGTGACTGAGGGCCGCTTCTGGCGCCCCGGTCCACAGCACCGCGAGCTGGTACGGATCGGCTGGGGTGGCCGGCAGGCTCGGGAATCTCCACACGCCGCGGGCGGCATGCTCCAGGTGCTGGCGACGGGCCATCATCCGAACCGTCATATCGTCCAAGCCGAGCGTCTTGGCGTCGACGAGAGTGAAATAGCCGTGCTGCTCCACGGCCACGTCCCACAGTTCGGTTCTGGCGGTCACGTGTACCACCTCCTGTCAGAATCATAACGAAACCGTTAGAGTTTTGACAGTCCCGGTCGGCATGGAAGCCACCACGTGGCTCGACCCAGCCCGTCAAAACCATAACGACCACGCGCCGTGCTTGCGCGACCCGAGGCGCGTCCCTTTGCCTCCGCGACGCCATCGAGGAGGCGCTCGCGCAGAGGTTCCTTCCGGGTCACCGGAACCGGGGCGGAGGGCGGGGCGTGTTTGGCTGGCATTGCCACGCATGAGGGACTGCACAGCACTCGAACGCTCGGCGAAGATGTTCACCCGCCGCCGCCGCCGCCGCCGCCGCGGCACAGATGCCCCACTTCCGGATGCGCGTTTCGCGCATCGACACCGCGCCAGCTCCGTGGGTTCCCTGGCCAGGTACGCGGCCTCGGGTCTCCACCCGATCAGGCGTCCAGCTTCTGCGCGATCTGGAAAGTCCAGCTCCCACGCGGCGGCGGCTTCAGCCGAGTCGATTCGGGCCCGCCCAGTGCATGGCCCCTGGTCGAGGCTGTCGAGCGGTGCCCTCGGGACTGTCACATGCCTGGGGTCACGGACAATCGACGAGAACGGGCGGGGCGGGTTGGACCCCGCTCCCGCCCGTCCACTGTCACCTTGGCTCACCCGATGTCAGTGCACGAAGTCAGGACGCTGCTGGACTCTGTAGGACTGACATTCCCTGACTGAGGGTTTCAGCTGCAACCGCTCGTGCTGCCACAGCCCTCGCAGACGTAGCACGAGCCGGCTGGGCGCATCTTCGTACCGCACGTGAAGCACATCGGTGCGTCTGCGGCGGTGCCGAGGAACTTCTCCATCAGCTCAGCGGAGGAGTGCACGTCAGCAGGTGCCGCCTGCGCAACCGCTGGCGGTCTGGCCGCTCCCGTGGGGTTGGCCGCGGGCCCTGCCACCGGGGCCGTCTGTGCCCGCGTCTCGAGCTCATCCTCGAGCTCCTCGGCGTCGACGACCTCCTCGTACGAGCCGGTGTCCAGGGCGCGTACCCGTTCCTCGGCCGTGTGGATGCCCAGGGCCGAGCGGTCCTCGAAGGGCATGTAGTCCAGCGCGAGCCGGCGGAAGATGTAGTCCATGATCGACTGGGACATCCGAACGTCCGGGTCGTCAGTCAGACCTGCCGGGTCGAAGCGCAGGTTGGTGAACTTCGACACGAACGTCTCCAGCGGGACTCCGTACTGAAGCCCGATGGACACCGCGATCGAGAAAGCGTCCATCACCCCGGCCAGGGTCGAGCCCTGCTTGCCCAGCTTGAGGAACACCTCGCCCAGGCCGCCGTCGTCGTACGCGCCGGCGGTCATGTAACCCTCGGCACCGCCGACGGTGAACGACGTGGTGCGTGACTGCCGGGACTTGGGGAGGCGACGCCTGGTCGGGCGGTACTCCACCACCGTCTTGGTCCCACCGCCCGCCTCGACGGCCGAGTCCGAGCCCTTTGCCTTCGCATCGGACAGCGGCTGACCGACCTTGCAGTTGTCCCGGTAGACCGCCAGGGCCTTGAGGCCGAGCTTCCAGCCCTGCAGGTACACGTCCTCGATCTCCTCCACGGTCGCGTTCTCCGGGAGGTTGACCGTCTTGGAGATCGCTCCCGACAAGAACGGCTGGGCGGCGGCCATCATCCGCACGTGTCCCATCGGGGCGATCGACCGCTCCCCCATCGCGCAGTCGAACACGTCGTAGTGTTCGGGCCGCAGTCCTGGGGCCCCGATGACGTGCCCGTGCTCGGCGATGTGCTCGACGATCGCCTCGATGGTCTCTTCGCTGTACCCGAGCTTGCGCAGCGCCCGCGGGATGGTCTGGTTGACGATCTGCATGGAACCGCCACCGACGAGCTTCTTGAACTTGACCAGTGAGAAGTCAGGCTCGATCCCGGTGGTGTCGCAGTCCATCATGAACCCGATGGTGTTATGGCTCACGAAACCGTTGGCCACGTAGGTGACGTTGTCGGGCACCGACAGGTCGTAGGTGGGCTGAACGCCCCCGTCGATGTTGTCGGCCACCTCTTCGAACAGGTACTGCAGCGCATGCCCGAGCCGGGCATCCGGAACAGCCCCGTACAGGCGAAGGGCCAGGTCGCGGCTGATCCCCTTGCCATGAGCGGTCGCCTGCTGGATGAGCTGGCGAAGCTCGTGACCGATCGGCGCAAGCTCACCCCAGACCTCGTCGGGCAGGTAGATCCGGTCGAGCTGTCCGGACTGGGTACCTGCGTTGGCCGCAAGGCGAGAGCCCTTGCGCGCCGACAGGAAGCCGACCAGGTCGGCGAACCGCTCCACATGCGAGAGGTTCCCCAGCCGCAGCTGGAACTGGTCGCCGCCGGACCCACTGACGGTCTGGCAGGTCGTCGTGGGCAGTCCGAGCGTGAGCAGCAAGGCGCGCAGGTCGGCGGCGAACAGCTGCGAGGCAGTGGACACCATCGGCACACCGTCCGTCACCGAACCGTCCGCCTCGAAGACTCCCCGCAGGAACGCCGCGTAGACGGCCGGATCGTTGGTCTCCCGGATCGCCGCGGGGACCCGCGGGGTCCAGCCCTTTCCGGAGTGGTCGACGCCGGGCAGGTCCTTGGCGAACCCGGCCGCCTTCCACCAGCGGGCCAGCCGAACGGACTGAAGCACGACCTCCTGGTAACCCTGCTGCTGGCTGACCTTGGGCGCGAGGTTGAACAGCCCCTTGGCGAGCACCCGGATGCGGTCGACCACGTCAAGGTCGGTGTCTGCGACGCGCAGCCGAATCCCCTTGGCATGGAGGCTGCCGTCGCCCATGAAGTACCCGACGAGCTCGGCCAGCTCGGCGTCGACGTGCGATGGCACGTCCAGCGCGCGGTCTCCGGCGTAGTAGGCCTGGTCCAGAACGGGCAGCGGCACGTTCCGTGGCTCACCGACCAGCGTGCCCATCTGGATCGGCACGACGTCACCCGGCTCGATGTCGGACAGCCGCTTCCACGCCCAGGCACCGCTCTGCCGGTCAACGACCTTGATCCGGTGTCCCAGCGTGCCCTGGACCTCATACCCCCCGCCCGTGCGGATCTTGCGGGTCGCCTCCTCGCCGTTGACGAAGAACTGGCTGGCCTGGCGCGGTCCCTCGTCGGTGGCGACCTCAGTGTCGAGCGGCTGCCACCGTGCGCCCCACACGTCGCCTAGCTCGGAGAGGCGAACCAGCCCCCTGTCGCTGACGACCAGGGTGTCACCGGTCAGGCAGCCGGTCGGAGCCAGAACGCTCGCTTGCGCGTTGCGCCAGCCGTTCGTCGCGCCGATCTCGAGCCCCGCCTGCCAGGCCTTGGTGGCCTCGCGGTGTACGGACTCGTCGAACTGCCCGAACGTGCGGACGCCGTCATTGGCTGCGGCATGCTTGCGCATCACTCGGGTGTGCGCCTCGGCGTTTCGAGCGAACCCTTCGTACGGCCCCACGATGCCGGCCAGCTCTGCGGAACGCTTGTATGCGGTGCCAGTCATCAATGAGGTGACGGCGGAGGCGAACGCCCGCCCGGCCTCGCTGTCATAAGCCAGGCCCGAAGCCATCAGCAGCGCCCCGAGGTTCGCGTACCCGATGCCGAGCTGGCGGTACTTGCGGGTGGTCTCGCCGATGGGCTCGGTCGGGAAGTCCGCGAAGCAGATCGAGATGTCCATGGCGGTGATGATCACCTCGACCGCCTTGGCGAAGGTGACGGCGTCGAAGGTGTCGTCGTCCTTGAGGAACTTCAGCAGGTTCAGGCTCGCCAGGTTGCACGAGGAGTTGTCCAGGCTCATGTACTCCGAGCAGTTCGCCACGACGATGCCGGAGACGACGTAGGAATGGTTGCGCGGCTCGGTCAGGTTGTACGTGGTCTCGTAGCCGGCTGACCGGCGCGAGCTGAGCGACACGGTCTCGTCTTCGTCACCGAAGGTGTGATCAGCGAGCAGCTGAGCCAGCTTGTACTGCTTGTCCGGCAGGCTGAACCCGATCAGCGCGGCGAAGCCAGCAAGGGACGTCCCGGTGATCCGCAGGTCGTAGCTCGGCCCGCCGAAGCCGTTGGCATCCGACTCGCCGATGTCCCCGATGTCCGTCGAGGACTCGGTGCTGGCCATGACTGTGGCGTGGATCCGGCTCCTGATACCGAACCCCGCGAGCATCTCCTGCGTATCGCGCACCAGATCCTGGGACCGAGTGCCGAGTCCGACATGCCGGGTGCCGTTGTCCACCTCGTTGACGACGCATCCGCGTGCATCGAAAAGGCCACGCAGGAAAGCTGCGACCGCAGCGTCGGGGGCTTCGAACAGTGCGTGCGGAACGACGTTGGTCGATGAGCGGCCTGCGTTGACGCCAAGACCCTCCAGGAATGTGCGCAGCCGTGACCGATCCACCCGCAGCTGCAGCCGGCCGTTCGCCTGGACGATCGGCTGGCCCGCGGCGCCGGCGACGTTCGCCAGGAAGGCCTGGTGCCGGGCAAGCACGTGGTCGCGGTCGTCGCCGGACCCGTAGTAGGTGACAGCGCCGGAACTGGTCAGGCGCCCGTCGCCCACGAGCCAGCCGAGGTAGTGAGCCAGGTCGTCCGACCACTTGTGGGGCAGCTCGACAGCCTGGGACTGGCCCACGACTCGCCGGGCAGCCTGCAGCGCCGCCTCGGGCAGAGCTTCGCTGGCCATCGACCGGGCAGCGTGCTCGAGCGAGCGGACGACCCGGTCGTCAGCGGTGAGGTCTTCGGCGCGGACCCAGCCCTGGTTCTGGGTCCAGACCCGGTGGTTCGGCGTGCACCGCAGCAGCGAACCGTCCGAGAACTCCAGCTCGACGATCTCGTTCGTGCCGGTGACCATGTACCGGGTGGGGGTCGTCGCGCTGACCCGGGCCTGAGGATCTGCCTCGGATGTCACGTCGTTGGTGTAGACCCCGAACGTCTCACCCTGGGCGGCGCGCGCGACCAGCTCACCGATCCTGATCAGGCCGCGGTCCGTCATGACGCGCTGGTCGGCCGGGAAGCACGGGTTGGACGCCGTGATCCGTCCGGTCTCGGGGTTGGTGTGCCAGTCGTTGATCGTGTCGTCGTACTGGATGCCCGGGTCCGCGCAGGCCCAGGCCGCCTGGGCGATCTTTCGGAACAGGCCCTCGGCATTCACCGACTCGATGACCTCACCGGTGCCACGGGCACGCAGCCCGAACTCTTCACCGGACTCGACTGCTCGCATGAACGTGTCGCTGACCCGCACCGAGTTGTTGGCGTTCTGGTACTGCACGCTGGTGATGTCGCGGCCACCGAGGTCCATCTCGAAGCCGGCGTCGCGCAGCGCACGGATCTTGTCCTCCTCGCGCGCCTTGGTCTCGACGAACTCTTCGATGTCGGGGTGGTCGACGTCCAGGACGACCATCTTGGCCGCGCGCCGGGTTGCTCCGCCGGACTTGATGGTGCCCGCGGACGCGTCAGCGCCGCGCATGAACGACACCGGGCCGCTCGCGGTTCCTCCTGAGGACAGCAGCTCCTTCGACGAGCGGATCCGGGACAAGTTGAGCCCGGCTCCCGAGCCGCCCTTGAAGATCATCCCCTCTTCGCGGTACCAGTTGAGGATGGAGCCCATGGTGTCGTCGACGGCGAGGATGAAGCAGTTGTGCACCCGCAGACTTCCGGACAGGTACTCCCCCGACTCGGTCTGGATGTCGTAGACGGGCATGTCGCCGCGGTGCTCGATCCGCACGATCTGGACCTGCTCAACGTCCCTGGCGAGGGTTCCGGCCGGGGCCGCGGCGTCTAGAGCGCTCTCGAGGCGCTGTGCGGTACCCGCGTCGTCCAGCCCGATGTCATTGACGAAACCACGAAGGTCCCCCGGGCTTTGGACTCTCAGCAACCATCCTCCGGCCACCGTCAGGCCGGCCTCACCGTGGGCCGCGATGGATGCGCAGATGCCGAACCGGCCCAGCAACAGCTGGACCCCACGGGCGAACTCTTCGGACGGCGCGCTCAGGGCGATGTCCGCCGAGTCGCCCGCCACGCTGACGGCGCCTTCTACGTGCAGCAGGCTCCGCAGATATGCGGCCACCACGGGAAGCGGTGCGGTGAACAGGCTGTCAGGAACCGATTGTGAGTGCAGCCGGCCCGCACGAGCGGCCTCAGCCACCTCCAACGGCACGATCTCGGACTCCCCGAAGGCCGGACGCCGGTGCCATTCGAGCTGGTCGCCGGGGTTCAACGTACCCGCTTCGACGAATCGACCGGTCCCGTCCCCGCTGCTGCGCCACACCAAGTGGTCGGCCGTGACGTCGAGGGCCTGCCCAGACTTCAGGTGGACCCGCAGCACATCCTTGACGCCGTTGCTCTTGACGGCCACGACACCGGTCACGCCGTGCGCGTCATACACCTTGGTGCCCACGGCGTTGCGCTCCACCAGCTCACCGATCGGGACCAGCCCGGCGGGGGTGCTGACGAGCGCGTCGTACGGCTGGCACGCGCTGACCTGCTGCGGGGCACTGGTCCCTACGTTGAACCAGACCGGGGAGTTGAACGAGAACACCTGGTGCAGCAGCATCCAGGTCAGCTCGTGCTCGAAGGTCTCGGCCTCTGCGTCGGTCGCGAAGTACCCGTGCTCCTTGCCGGCCGCGGTGTAGGTCAGGACGACGCGGTCGATGAGCTGTTTCAGGCTCCACTCGCGCTGCTCGGTGCCCACCGCGCCACGGAAGTACTTCGTGGTCACGATCGTCGAGGCGTTCACCGACCAGAAGTCGGGGAACTCCACGCCACGCTGCTCGAAGACGGTCTCGCCGGTCTTCCAGTTGGTCTGGACGACGTCGCGCCGCTCCCAGGTGACCTCGTCGTAGGGGTGCACCCCTGGGGTGGTGTAGATGCGCTCCATGTTCAGCCCGCCCTTGGCACGCGACACGCTTGGCTTGCTGTCGGCCGCCTGACCGTTCACCGTTTCCGTCATATCGAACCGTCTCCTTGGGACTGGTACTGGTGAGAACAACGAGGGGAATGCCGGGCTTCCGGCCTTCAGGGTGCTGCTAGACAGGTGCTGGGCCTCGGCGACGTGGTCGTCCGCCACTGGCCTGTGGGAGTCGTGAGGGCAGTCATGGGTGGTCAGGTCGCCGCTCGGTCGGAGCCGTCGCCCGAGCCGGCCAGCTCGCGCTCGGCACGCAGCAGGCCGATCTCAGCCTCGAAGTCGGACAAGGACTCGAAGCCGCGGTACACCGACGCGAAGCGCAGGTAGGCCACTTCGTCGAGCTCGCGCAGCGGACCCAGGATCGCCAGACCGACCTCATGTGCCTCCAGCTCGGCAGCACCCGAGGCGCGCACTGACTCCTCGACGCGGTGCGCAAGCAGGGCCAGGTCATCCTCGCTCACCGGGCGGCCCTGGCAGGCTTTGCGCACTCCGGCCAGGACCTTCGCCCGGCTGAACGGCTCCGCCGCGCCTGACCGCTTGATGACGGTCAGGCTGGCGGTCTCGACTGTGGTGAACCGTCGCCCGCACTCCGGACACTGGCGCCGGCGGCGGATCGAGGTGCCGTCGTCAGCCGCGCGGGAGTCGACGACTCGGGAGTCGTCGTGTCGACAGAACGGGCAGTGCACGGCCGCTCCAGGAGGCGAGAAGGGCTGGCTGAACTGAATCTGGTCGTGCGATGGTCCGCGTGAGCAGCTCGCGGTCCTGGGGATAGAGCTGGGGACAACCTGAGGACGAACCTGTGGGACACGCCGAGTGCCCTGTGGACCACTGAACACTACCTGTGGATGAATTACATCACTGTCACTACTAGATGTAGTGACCCTAGACGCGTCGTGGGCGCCTGTCCAGTAGCTGGCCGCGCCACGTCAGCCATCCGCGTGTCGAGCCTTTGACGGTGGTCGCTCCACGGCACCCGCCGGCGTCGCAGCACGGCATCGAGGGCTGAGCGCGCTGAGCTCGCTGAGCGGGCGGAGCGGGCGGAGCGGCAGATCGGACAGGCCCGGAGGCGGGCCGTGCGCGCTGTGGTCAGGACGGGACGATCAGCCGCTGGCCAGCTTGCGGGACCGCGTTCTCCAGGGAGTTCAGACTTCGGATCCGGTCGATGGTGTCGCGAGGGTCATCTCGCGGGGCCACCCGCTCGGCTATCTGCCACAGCGTCTCCCCTACCTTGACGGTGACCGTCCGGGTCGCAGACCCGGTGGGGTTCGTGCCTGCCTGGGTGGCGGTTCGCAGGCTGGAGAACGCCAGGAACGCGACCAGCACGAGCACCACAACGATCACTGCGCGCCCCCGCGCAGTGATCCGCACCGCCGTCTGGGTGGACGTCATCGAAACCGACCTGCCTCTCGCCGTCTGTGGCGCCTGACCTTGTCCGCGACCTGCCGCTGCTGGTCGCCGCCCATATCGAACATGTGTTCGATCGAACGTCTGTACGATTTCTACACCTCAGATGAGGCGAAGTCCACGACACGGCGGGCGTTTCTTCGAACAGGTGTTTGAAACATCTGTTCGACTGGGGCTAGCCTCGCGCAAGGGTCCGACAGTCCACGAGGGCTCCAGACACCCGATGGCACCCGAGGACACCCCGGTCGGCACCACCACAGGAGGCAGCCGTGAACGACGAGCATGTGCACGAGATTCCCGACGGGCCGCCCGATGAGACCGGTCTGACGCCTCGCCAGCGCAAAGTCCTCGAGGTGATCCGCGATGCCGTCGAGCGGCGCGGATACCCCCCGTCCATGCGAGAGATCGGTGAGGCGGTGGGATTGACGTCGCCGTCGTCGGTCGCGCACCAGCTCGCCACGCTCGAGCGCAAAGGCTTCATCCGGCGTGACCCGAACCGGCCCCGGGCCATCGAGGTACGGTCCCCCGAATGGCGCGCCGAGGCTCACGCCGACAGCCGTCGCCCGCGGACCGGCTCCGTACCCGACCGTCGCCGCCCGCCCCAGCTCGTGTCGGACGGTGGCCACGGTTCCGACGGTTCCGACGGTGCAAACGGGGGCGACGGTCCTAACGGTGTCGACGGGGGCGACAGCACGGGCGAAGGCGATGCCCGACCGGCCCCGTCCTACGTCCCGCTGCTGGGGCGGATCGCCGCCGGCGGTCCGATCCTGGCCGAGCAGGCCGTCGAGGACGTTTTTCCGCTGCCCCGCCAGCTGGTGGGCGAAGGAACCCTGTTCCTGCTGCAGGTGGTCGGGGACTCGATGATCGACGCAGCGATCTGCGACGGCGACTGGGTGGTCGTCCGCCAGCAGCCCGTCGCCGAGAACGGCGACATCGTGGCGGCCATGCTGGACGGAGAGGCGACGGTCAAGACGTTCCGTCGCCGCGACGGTCACGTGTGGCTCATGCCGCACAACCCCGCGTACTCCCCGATCGACGGGGACTACGCCACGATCTTGGGCCGGGTGACCGCGGTCCTGCGGCGCCTGTAAGAGACGTAGGACCGGTAGGACCGGTAGGACGGGTAGGACACAGCGTGGCGGCCGGTACCTGCACACCCACCGCGGCGCGGCTCGGCCGCTCGCGGGGACGGCCGGGCTCGGGGTCGAGCTCAGGGGCCGGTCAGGCGGTCATCTCGCCAGCGACGGTGGACCCGGACTGCTCGACCGTCG
>Ga0075018_10000670_pt1 | contig 10673 bp, 11 predicted proteins | sample ColStrG_CSR_2014_FD_71471 | JGI IMG/M metagenome (GOLD analysis project Ga0075018, IMG submission 71471) | Freshwater sediment microbial communities in response to fracking from Pennsylvania, USA - Cold Stream Run_MetaG_CSR_2014 | ecosystem: Environmental > Aquatic > Freshwater > Creek >... | reverse complement strand
CGGGCGCGCTCCGCGCTCGATCGTGCCGACGAGTCCGAGCCCGAGGGTGCCGCGGCCGCGGCACCCTCGGGCTCGGACTCGTCGGCACGATCGAGCGCGGAGCGCGCCCGGCTCACGTCGACCTCCTCACCGATCTCCGCCGACTCGGCGAGGATCGTCACGCCCTCGGGCGTGATGTGGAGGAAGCCGCCGTGGACGGCCATCGTCGTGGACTGGCCGTCCGTCCCGTCGATGCGGACGATGCCGGCCTCCTCCAGCTGCGCGAGCGTCTGCTCGTGCCCGGGCAGGACGCCGATCTCCCCCGCGGTCGTGCGGGCGAAGACGAAGGTGGCCTGACCGGACCAGACCCGCCGCTCGACGGCGACGAGCTCGACGGTCATCTCAGCCATCCGCGAGCTTCTTCCGGTTGCGCTCGAGGTCCTCGAGACCACCGCAGAGGAAGAACGCCTGCTCAGGGACCTCGTCGAACTCGCCCTTGGCGATCTTGTCGAAGGACTCGATCGTCTCCTTGAGCGGGACCGTCGAGCCCGGCTGTCCGGTGAACTGCTCGGCGACCAGCAGGTTCTGCGACAGGAAGCGCTCGATGCGCCGCGCCCGGCCGACCAGCTGGCGGTCCTCCTCGCCGAGCTCGTCGATGCCGAGGATGGCGATGATGTCCTGCAGGTCGGAGTAGCGCTGCAGGATGCGCTTGACCTCGTTGGCGACGCGGAAGTGCTCGTCGCCGATGTACTGCGGGTCCAGGATCCGCGACGTCGACGTCAGCGGGTCCACCGCCGGGTAGATGCCCTTCTGCGAGATCGGGCGGGAGAGCTCCGTCGTCGCGTCCAGGTGGGCGAACGTGGTGGCCGGTGCGGGGTCGGTGTAGTCGTCCGCGGGCACGTAGATCGCCTGCATCGAGGTGATCGAGCGGCCGCGGGTCGAGGTGATCCGCTCCTGCAGCTCGCCCATCTCGTCGGCCAGCGTCGGCTGGTAGCCCACCGCGGAGGGCATGCGGCCCAGCAGCGTCGAGACCTCCGAACCGGCCTGCGTGAACCGGAAGATGTTGTCGATGAACAGCAGCACGTCCTGGTTCTGGACGTCGCGGAAGTACTCGGCCATCGTCAGCGCGGACAGCGCGACGCGCATACGCGTGCCGGGCGGCTCGTCCATCTGCCCGAAGACGAGCGCGGTGTCGTGGATGACGCCGGACTCGGTCATCTCCGTGATGAGGTCGTTGCCCTCACGGGTGCGCTCGCCGACGCCGGCGAACACCGAGGTGCCACCGAAGTTCTTGGCGACACGGGTGATCATCTCCTGGATGAGCACCGTCTTGCCGACACCGGCACCGCCGAACAGGCCGATCTTGCCGCCGGTGACGTACGGGGTGAGCAGGTCGATGACCTTGATGCCGGTCTCCAGCATCTCGGTGCGGCCCTCGAGCTGATCGAACGCGGGCGCCTTGCGATGGATGCCCCACAGGTCGCCGGTGATCTCCAGGTCGGGCTGGTCCAGGCACTGGCCCAGCGCGTTGAACACGTGGCCCTTGACCTGGTCGCCGACCGGCACCGACAGCGGCCGGCCGAGGTCGGTGACCTCCTGCCCGCGGACGAGGCCGTCCGTCGGCTGCATGGAGATCGCGCGGACGAGGTTGTCGCCGAGGTGCTGGGCGATCTCCAGCGTCAGCGTGCGCTTCACGTCGCCGATGGCGACGGGCACCTCGAGCGCGGTGTAGAGCTCGGGCACCTGCCCGCGCGGGAACTCGACGTCGACGACGGGCCCGGTGACGCGCACGACGCGGCCGGTCACCGTCCCGGTGGTCTGGTGGTCAGCTGTCGCGGTCATCAGCCCTCACTTCCCGTGGTCACGAGAGCGTCGGCGCCACCGACGATCTCACTGATCTCCTGCGTGATCTGCGCCTGACGGGCCTGGTTGCTCTCCAGCGTCAGGGTACGGATCAACTCGTTGGCGTTGTCGGTCGCGGCCTTCATGGCGCGCTGGCGGTTGGCCGACTCCGAGGCCGCCGACTCCAGCATCGCCGCGAACAGGCGCGCCCCGACGTACTTGGGCAGCAGCGCGTCGAACAGCGCGTCGGCGTCGGGCTCGAACTCGTACAGCGGCTGGACGCCTTGGGGAGGCGCCTCCTCGTCGCTGTACTCGACCTCCATCGGCGCCATCCGCCGCGCCTGCGGCGTCTGCGTGACCATGTTCTTGAACTGCGTGTAGACGAGGTGCAGCTCGTCGACGCCGTCGAGCTCGGTCTCGCCGGAACCGCTCTGGTCCTCGACGGAGACGGTGTCGTCGGCCCCGGTCATGAACGCCGCGACCAGCGTGCGGGCGACCTCGGCGGCATCGTCGTAGGTCGGCTGCTCCGAGAAGCCCGTCCACGACGCGGCCACCGGACGCCTGCGGAACCGGTAGTAGCTCACGCCCTTCTTGCCGACGACGTAGAGCACCGGCTCCTTGCCCTGCTCGCGCAGGAGCGACTGGAGCCGCTCGGCCTCCTTGAGGACGTTCACGTTGTAGCCGCCGCACTGGCCGCGGTCACTCGTGACGACGAGGACCGCCGCCCGCTGCGGGTTCTCCCGCTCGACGAGCAGCGGGTGGTCGAGCGCCGAGTTCGAGGCCAGCTCGGTGAGCACGGCCGTGATCTGCTCGGCGTAGGGCCGGGACTCCTCGACGCGCGAGCGGGCCTTCACGATGCGCGACGTCGCGATGAGCTCCATCGCGCGCGTGATCTTCTTGATGGACTGCGTCGACCTGATGCGACGGCGCAGCACCCGGATCTGTGCCGCCATGTCAGCTCTTCGCCGGGGCCGGCTTGTTGACCTTGACGGTCTCCTGGTCGACCTCGTCTTCGTCGAGCGCCTCCTCCGGCTTTTCGGCGATCGTCGAGCCGTCAGCCGCGGTGTAGCCCTTCTTGAAGTCCGTGACGACGCGCTCGAGCCGCTCGACGTTCTCGTCGGTGAGCTTGCCGCTGTCGCGGATCTCCGCCAGGGCGCCCTCCTCGCTGCGGCGCACGTGGGCGAGGAACTCCGTCTCGAACTTGCCGACCTCGGAGACCGGCACCGAGTCGAGCTTGCCGGTGGTGCCCAGCCAGATCGAGATCACCTGCTCCTCGACCGGGAACGGCGCGTACTGGCCCTGCTTCAGCAGCTCGACCAGGCGCCCGCCACGGCCCAGCGCGCGCGCCGAGGCGTCGTCGAGGTCGGAGCCGAACGCGGCGAACGCCTCCAGCTCGCGGTACTGCGACAGGTCCAGGCGCAGCGAACCGGAGACGGTCTTCATCGCCTTGATCTGCGCGGCGCCACCCACCCGCGAGACCGAGATGCCGACGTTGATCGCCGGGCGGACACCCTGGTTGAACAGGTCGGACTCCAGGAAGACCTGGCCGTCGGTGATCGAGATGACGTTGGTCGGGATGTAGGCCGACACGTCGTTGGCCTTCGTCTCGATGATCGGCAGGCCGGTCATCGAGCCCGCGCCGAGCTCGTCGGACAGCTTGGCGCAGCGCTCCAGCAGACGGGAGTGCAGGTAGAAGACGTCGCCGGGGTAGGCCTCGCGGCCCGGCGGGCGACGCAGCAGCAGCGAGATGGCGCGGTAGGCCTCGGCCTGCTTGGACAGGTCGTCAAAGATGATCAGGACGTGGTTGCCCTGGTACATCCAGTGCTGGCCGATGGCCGAGCCGGTGTAGGGGGCGAGCCACTTGAAGCCGGCCGGGTCGGACGCCGGGGCGGCGACGATCGTCGTGTACTCCAGCGCGCCCGCGTCCTCCAGCGACTGGCGGACACCCGCGATCGTGGAGCCCTTCTGGCCGATGGCGACGTAGATGCAGCGGACCTGCTTCTTCGGGTCGCCCGACGCCCAGTTCTGCTTCTGGTTGATGATCGTGTCGACGCAAACGGCCGTCTTGCCCGTCTTGCGGTCACCGATGATCAGCTGGCGCTGGCCGCGGCCGATCGGCGTCATGGCGTCGATCGCCTTGATGCCGGTCTGCAGCGGCTCGGACACCGACTGGCGCTCCATGACCGAGGCGGCCTGCAGCTCCAGCACGCGGCGCGCCTCGGCCTGGATGTCGCCGAGCCCGTCGATCGGGGCGCCCAGCGGGTCGATGACCCGGCCCAGGAACGCGTCGCCGACCGGCACGGAGAGGACCTCGCCGGTGCGGCGCACCTGCTGGCCCTCCTCGATCTTGTCGTACGGGCCCAGGACGACGGCGCCGATCTCGCGCTGGTCGAGGTTCAGCGCCACACCCAGCACGCCGCCTTCGAACTCCAGCAGCTCGTTGGTCATGGCCGAGGCGAGACCCTCGATGTGGGCGATGCCGTCACCGGTGTCGGTGACGGAACCCACCTCCTCGCGGGACGTCTCGGTCTCCAGCGAGGAGACGTAGCCGGCAATCGCACTCCGGATCTCCTCGGAGGAGATCGTCAGCTCTGTCATGGGTTCCTTCTTCCGAAGTTCGTTCGTCAGCTGGGCAGGGTGCGGCGCGCGGCGGCCAGGCGGCCGGACACGCTGCCGTCGATGAGCTCTCCGCCGATGCGGACGACGAGTCCGCCCAGCAGATCGGGGTCGAGCTCCACCTGCAGGGAGATCGGACGGCCGTACAGGCGGGTCAGCGAGTCGGACAGCCGCTGCTCCTGCTCGGCCGTGAGGCGGACGGGCGTGCGGACGTGGGCGACGTAGCGGTCGCGGCGGGCCGCGGCCAGCTCCGACAGCTCCTCGGCCGCCCGGTCGAGGCTGCGGCTGCGCGGGACGCGGACCGTCTGCTCCAGCAGCGTGGCGGTGACCGGCGCGACGCGCTCGGCGAGCACCTCGTGCAGCAGGCCCACACGCTTGTCGGCGGGCTGGGCCGCGTCGGCCAGGAGCCGTCCGAGCTGCGGCTCACGGTCGAGGATGCGCCCGAAGCGGAACAGCTCGTCCTCGACGCGCTCCAGGGAGCCGTCCTTCTCCGCGACGCCGAACGCGGCCTGGCGGCCGAGCGACTGCAGCGCCTCGAGCAGGTCGGACGTGCCCGACCAGCGTGAGGACACCAGATCGGACACCGCGTCGAGGGCGGGACGGCCGATCTTGCCGTTGAGCAGGCGGTCGGCCAGCTCCGACTTCGACCCGGCCGGGGTCGCCGGGTCGGCGAGCGCCCGGCGCAGGCCGGACTCGCGGTCGAGCAGGCCGAGGACGGCGAACAGGTCCCCGGCCAGCCGCGACAGGTCCGCCGCCCCGCTGCCGTCGATCACGGCGTCGAGGCTCGTGGCCGCGGTCGCGAGGGACTCCCGGCTGGCGGACTGCAGTACGGAGCTCACTGGGACCCTCCCACCGCCGCGCCCGATCGCGGGAGCGGCAGGTTCTCGATCTCGGACAGGAAGCCGTCGACGGTCGCGCTGCGCGCGGTGTCGTCGGCCAGGTGCTCGTGCACCACCCGCTCGGCGAGCTGCATCGACGTGCCGCTCACCTCGGCGCGCAGCCCGCGGACGACCTGGTCACGCTGGGCGGTGAGCTGCTCCTCGCCGCGCTGCTTGATCCGGGCGACCTCGGCCTCGGCCTGCGCGACGAGCTCCTCACGGATCGTCGCGGCCTCGGAGCGGGCGTCGTCCCGGATGCGGCCGGCCTCCTGGCGGGCCTGCTCGACCGAGGCGTCGAGCTTGGCCTGGGCCTCCTCCAGGTTGCGGGTGGCCGTGCGGGCCTCGTCGACCTGGTGCTGCACGGAGTCCTGCCGGTCCTTGACCATCTTGCCGATCAGCGGGAGCACGTACTTCCACAGGACGAACAGGATGATGACGAACGCGACGGTCTGGGCGATCAGATCGGCCATCAGCCCTTCCCTCCGACCTCGGACAGCAGGCGGTCGATCGTGGCCTGGTCGGCCGTGACGGGCCGGCCCAGGATCTTCGACGCGAGCTCGGTGGAGAGCCCACCCACCTGCCCGTGCAGATCTGCGAGCGCGGCCTGGCGCTGGGTGTCGAGCTCCGCCGCGCCGCGCGCGTGGATCTCGGCGACCTCGCGGTCGGTCTGCGCCTTCATGTCGTCCCGGATCTTCTGGGCCTCGGCCCGCGCCTCGTCCTTGACCGACGTGGCGGTGGCACGCGCCTCGGCCAGGTTCTTCTCGTAGCGCTCCTTGGCCTCCGCCAGCGTGGACACGGCCTTGTCGCGCTCCTCGGCCTGCTTGCGGTTCATCTCGTCCCGCTCCGCCAGTGCACGGGTCAGCGGCGGCACGACGAACCGGTAGAAGAACCCGAGGATCGCCAGGAAGATCAGGAAGACGACAATGATCGTGGCGTTCGGGACGAGGAAGTTCTGGGTGGCCCCAGCGGCCAACGCGTGGCTGTGCACGGCGTCCTCAGCTCAGGACGAACACGAACAGCGCCATGAACGCCAGGTTGATGAAGTACATGCCCTCCACCAGACCGATGATCAGGAACATCGTCGTGTTCAGGCGGCCCGCAGCCTCCGGCTGGCGGGCGACGCCCTGGATGACGGCGGAGCCGGCCAGGCCGTCGCCGACGGCCGCGCCGATCGCGCCGCCGCCGAGGGCGAGGCCACCGCCGATCATGGCGAGACCGAGGGTGACGTTGCCCGTGATGCCCTGGGCCGCCTGGGCGAGATCGATCGTCATGCTCATGGTTCTCCTCGTTCCTTCTACAAGTGTGGGGGGCGGATCAGTGGTGGGCAGCCTCGTCCTCGCTGCCCACCGCCTCGGTGAAGTAGATCAGAGTCAGCAGGGTGAAGATCAGGGCCTGGATGACGCCGATGAACATGTCGAACAGCTTCCAGACCGCGGTCGGCGCCCAGTTGATGTACACCGGGATGAGGCCGATGACCGCGACCATGATCCCGCCGGCGAAGATGTTGCCGAACAGCCGCAGCGCCAGCGACGCCGGGCGCGACAGGTACTGGGTGATGAACTCGATCGGCGCCAGGAACGCGTACGGCTGCGTGAAGTGGCCGAAGTAGGCCTTCGCGCCCTTCTTGCGGATGCCCGCGACGTTCACCCAGACGATCACCAGCAGCGCCAGCGGGTAGACGAGGTTGACGTCGGCGGTGGGCGGCGGCAGGTAGTGCTCCGACGGGAGCGCGGCCAGCCAGTTGCAGGTCAGGATGAACGCGAAGACCGTGATGCAGAACCCGACGACACCGCGCGGCGTCCGCACGCCCATGCCTTCCCGCACCTGGCCCTGGACCCAGCCGGTGAGCGCCTCGAAGGCGACCTGCAGGCCACTCGGGCGGCCCTTCGTCGCGCCCCGGGCCATGACGTACCCGAGCCCGCAGACGATGATCCCGGCGACGAGCGTGCCGAGGATCGTGTCGATGTTGAAGGTCAGCCCGAGGAACTCACCGGTCCAGTGCTCGCCCGGGGTGATGGTGGATCCCTCTGCAGCGGCGAGGAAGATCATTTCTTTCGGATCTCCTTGATCAGGGGCAGCATCGAGCTCACGATCGCGAGGAACTGGAACAGCGCCAGGCCCCCGAACACCGCGATCCCGGCCGGCTTGAACAGGAAGGCGCAGCCCAGCGCGATCACCGTGATGACGGCGAGGCGCGCCAGTACCGAACCGGAGAACTTGGCCTTCGACGGCTGCGTCACGGTGAAGTTGGCGACGGCGCGCACGGCGAGGGCCATGTTGGCGGCGCCGAGCGCGACGCCCACGAGCAGGAACACCCCGTACAGCGCGTACCCGAGCAGGACGAGCGCGACGACCGCCACGGCGGTCACGATCCCCGCCATGATCAACGTACGGCGGAACATCTCACGGGTGACGGGCGGGGTGTAGGCGGCCGGGGTGGTCATGTTCCCCTCACGTTCCTCACGAGAATCGACGGAACTGCTTGACCACGAACAGGACCGCCGCGGCGATCCCCAGCGCGAGCCCGATCAGCGCACCCACCGGGAACGACCCGAACGCCAGATCCGCCAGCCAGCCCAGACCGAAGCCGGCGACCACGCACAGCGCGAGCGTGAGCCCCATGGAGAGCAGGTCGCCGAGTTCCGGCCCACCGCCGCTGTTCACCGGTCGGGTTCACCGCGCACAGACCGTGCGTCGACGGGACCGGGGGTGGGCTCTCACCAGCTTCTCCTCGCCTCGGCGCCAGGGTCTCGATGGGTCCCGGGGATCACTCACACGGAGGATCCCGGCAGGACGAACCGGACCGTTTGACCGGCCCTTGGCACGGACGCTACCACAGGGTCACCGACCCTCCGTACCCCCGGTGACCTGCGTGAAACTGTTTGTTTCTACACGTGGTAGCGCAACCGTGGAACCGCTGTCGCGACGACGGCGAGCACCAGACCGAAACCCACGGTCACCAGGACGACGGTGACGTCCGGGATGAAGGTCAGCGCGACCGCACCGAACGCGAGCACGGACGCCCACAGGTAGATCAGGAGCACGGCGCGGCGCTGGGAGTGGCCGATCTCCAGCAGGCGGTGGTGCAGGTGCATCTTGTCCGCCGAGAACGGGCTGCGACCGGCCCGGGTACGGCGCACGACGGCCAGCAGCAGGTCGAGCACCGGCACGAAGACCACCGCGGCGACGACGATCAGCGGCGAGAGCAGCGCGAGGTAGTTCGTCGCGAGCGCGTCCGGCGGGGTGCGGCTCGACGAGCCGGTGGTGGCCGCCGCGAGCAGGACGCCGATGAGCATGGAGCCCGAGTCGCCCATGAAGATCCGCGCCGGGTTGAAGTTGTGCGGCAGGAAACCCACGCACGCCCCCGCGAGCACGGCCGCGATCAACGACGGCGAGTAGTACGAGGCGTCGTTGCCGTACTTGACGATGAGGCTGATCGCGTACAGGCCCGTCGCGAGCGCGGCGATCATGCCGACGCCGGCGGCCAGCCCGTCCAGGCCGTCGATGAAGTTCATGGCGTTGACCAGCGCGACCGTCAGCAGGACGGTGGCGAGCATCCCCTGCTCCGGAGGCAGGAGGAACAGCCCGCCGCTGACGGGGTTGGGCAGCTGCAGCCACTGCAGGCCGACGATGATGAGGATCCCCGCGGCGGTGGTCTGGCCGGCGAACTTCGTCAGCGCGTCCAGGTCGTAGCGGTCGTCCAGGACGCCGACGCCGCACAGCAGGACCGCCGCGAGCGCCGTCCCGAGCACCTCGGCCGAGTTGGTGTCGAACGCCAGACGCAGCGCGGGGAGCTGGTAGGCCGTCCCGATCCCGGCGAGGACGCCGCCCAGCATCGCGATGCCACCCCAGCGCGGGGTCGGCGTGACGTGGACGTCCCGGCCACGGGGCCACGCCACCGCGCCCAGCTTGAGCGCGAGCAGCCGCACCGGCCCCACCAGCAGGAACGTGACGACCGCGGCCGTCAGCGCCGCGAGGAGGTACTCGCGGAGCGGGAGGACCAGTTGGGGCACGGCCTACGGCCGCGGGTACGCGGGGGCGCGCCCGACCAGCGCCGTCACGGCCCGCGCGACGTCCGCGAGCTCCTTGTCGCCGGCTTCCGTGCCGTGCCCGGCCTTGACCGCCCGCGCGAGGAGCGTGGCGATCTCGGCCATGTCGGACTCGACCATGCCCTGCGTCGTCACGCTCGGGGAACCGACACGCAGCCCGGACGGCTTGAGCGGCGGGGCCGGGTCGTACGGGATGGCGTTCTTGTTGAGCGTGATCCGCGCGGCGTCGCAGCGGGTCTCGGCCTGGTCGCCGGTGACGCCGATCGGGCGCAGGTCGATCAGGGCGAGATGGGTGTCGGTGCCGCCGGACGTCGCGCGCATGCCCTCGGCCTCGAGGCCCTTCGCGAGCGCCTGGGCGTTGGCGATGACCTGGTTGGTGTAGGCGCGGTACTCCGGCTGCGCCGCCTCCCGCATGGCGACGGCCTTCGCGGCGACACCGTGCATGAGCGGGCCGCCCTGGGAGAACGGGAACACGGCCTTGTCGACGGCCTTCGCGTGCTCCGCCTTCGCCAGGATCATGCCGCCGCGCGGGCCGCGCAGGACCTTGTGCGTGGTGGCCGTGACGACGTCGGCGTAGGGCACCGGCGACGGGATCGACTGCCCCGCCACCAGGCCGATGAAGTGCGCGGCGTCGACCATGAGAATCGCGCCGACCTCGTCGGCGACCTCGCGGAAGGCCTTGAAGTCGATCAGCCGCGGGTAGGCCGTGGCGCCCGCGATGATCATCTTGGGCCGGTGCTGGCGGGCGAGGTCCCGGACCTGGTCGTAGTCGATGAGCTCGCTGTCCTGGCGGACGGTGTAGGACACCGCGTTGAACCACTTGCCGGAGAAGCTGACCTTCGAGCCGTGCGTCAGGTGGCCGCCCTGCTTGAGGTCCATCGCGAGCACGGTGTCGCCCGGCTGGGTGAAGGCGGCGTACACCGCGAAGTTCGCGGACGCACCCGAGTGCGGCTGCAGGTTGACGTGCTCGGCGCCGAACAGCTCACGTGTGCGGGCGTTGCCGATCTCCTCGGCGCGGTCGACGACCTCGCAGCCGCCGTAGTAGCGCCGCCCGGGGTAACCCTCGGCGTACTTGTTGGACAGCGTCGAGCCGAGCGCGGCCAGCACGGCCGGGCTGGTGAGGTTCTCGCTGGCGATGAGCTGCAGTCCCCCGCGCAGCCGGTCCAGCTCGTCGAGCACCACGCCCGCGATCTCGGGATCCTGGTGCTGCAGCGCGTCGAAGTCGGGGCCCCAGAAGGGAGTGCTCAGCTCGCTCACGCCTGCCAAGGTACGCGGCCCCCGGCGACGTGCCGCCGACACCCGCGAGTGG
>Ga0075018_10000669_pt1 | contig 10674 bp, 10 predicted proteins | sample ColStrG_CSR_2014_FD_71471 | JGI IMG/M metagenome (GOLD analysis project Ga0075018, IMG submission 71471) | Freshwater sediment microbial communities in response to fracking from Pennsylvania, USA - Cold Stream Run_MetaG_CSR_2014 | ecosystem: Environmental > Aquatic > Freshwater > Creek >... | reverse complement strand
CGCACGGTGTCCCATCCATCCCAGCCTTCGCGAGTGTCAAAGCCGAGGATCTGCCCTCGCCGTCCCGACAGGATGGCGTTCATCTTCGCCGTCGCCTCGGTCGGGCACACAATTTCGACTTGATGAATCGGCTCCAGCAGTACCGGCTGGCATTGCGGCAGGCCTTCCACGATGCCGATGCGCCCGGCAGTCCGAAACGCCTGATCTGATGAGTCCACCGTGTGGTAGGAGCCGTCGATCAACGCAACGGACAAATCGACCACCGGAAAACCGAGCGGCCCGTGTCTGAGAGCATCGCTGACGCCTTCCTCCACCGCGGGAATGTAGTTGCGCGGCACCACGCCGCCCGTAATGCGGTCCTCGAACTTGAATCCAGAGCCACGCGGCAGGGGCTTGATCTCAAGCACCACGTCGCCGAACTGGCCGTGGCCACCCGATTGCTTCTTGTGCCTGCCTCGCTGCGTGACCGGCTTACGGATGGTCTCGCGATAACCGACCGAGGGTGGCCGCGTCGACACTGGCACCATGAAGCGCTCGGCGAGCCGTTCCGCAGCGACGCGCAGATGCATTTCGCCCTGGCCCCATATCACCACCTCATGACTTTCGGCATTGTGTGTGACAGTAAGCGAAGGGTCTTCTTCGGTCAGTTTGGTAAAAGCCGGGCCAAGCTTGACGTCGTCCTTGCGTTCCTTGGCTTGCACGGCGATGGCCAGCACTGGCGCATACGGCTTCGCTTGACCAAGCGCGGCCGTTGGCTGCTTGCTAGACGATACCGTGTCGCCGGTCTTCGCACTGTCAAGCTTGCCGAGCGCGATGGTCTCGCCGACGGTGGCCTGCCCGCGCTTCTCGAAATGCTGGCCCATCAGCTTGAAGACACCTGAAACACGCCCGGCATCACCAGCCGATGTCGTAAGCGTCGTGCCGTCACCGGCCTGACCGGCGAGCAACCGGGCAACCGACATTTTACCGCCGTGAGTGGTGTGGAAAGTCTTGAGGACCAGCGCTACCGCCTCATTTCCGGCTTTGACACCCAGACGCTGCGCCGTTTCGTTGACCCCCGGCGCCTCATGCCGCAATGCCTTCAATAGTCGCAGTACACCATTGCTACGTGTGGCGACACCCAACAGAACCGGGCAGACAATACGGTCACGCAATTCCTTGGCGAGATCATCGAACACCTTGTCGCGCGGCGGCTCGATGTCCTCGAGCAATTGCTCCATCAGCTGGTCGTCGTGATCGGCCAGCGTCTCGAGCATGGTGAAACGCGCTTCTTTTTTGCGATCGAGGTCCTGGCCCTTAAGTTCGATGATCTCCGACGGCGCGTGTTCCTTGTAGACATAGGCACGTTCGAGCGCGAGATCGACGAAGCCCGAAATGATGTCGCCATTCCAGATCGGAATCTGCCGCAACAGGAGTGGTACGCGCGAAGCCGGCTGCAAGAGCTTGATGGTCTCGCGCACGCGCTTGTCGGCCTTGTCGATCTTGTTGAGGAATAGGAAGTGCGGAATGTTTTGATCTTCCAGCTCGCGCAGGATCAGCTGCAGCTGCGGCACTTTCTTCTCGTCCGCTTCGCAAACGACGATTGCTGCGTCCACCGCAGGCAGCACGCTCCGCATATCCTGGATGAATTCGATCGAGCCCGGGCAATCAATAAAGGTGTAGCTGTCGGCCATAAAGTTGGTAGTTGCGAAGGTGGCTTCCACGCTCATTTTGTGATTGCGCGCCTCCTTGCTGGCGTCGCCGACCGTGGTGCCTGCGTCCGCCGTGCCCTGACGCTGTATCGCGCCTGTACGGGCGAGGATCGCTTCGAGAAGTGTGGTCTTACCGCTTTGGAACGGGCCCACCAGCGCGATGCACCGGGGACCCAAGTTCCTTGTGCCATTGGGACCTGTGCCGCTTTGTCCCATAGTTGCCTCCCTTGCCGGCCGGGAGGTCGGACCTGGTTTCCCGGCCCTGTCACATTATCGTCTCAGGCCACGGGGAGGCTGGCAAGGGCGGAAATCTGCCGGTCCTAAGAAATCGTCACTTGACGAAACCGAGATCGACGACTTCGCGCGCATTGACGCTTTTGTCGACCAAACCTTGCGACTTATACCAGGCGATCTGGCGCTCGATATCCGCGACATCGAGCCGCGCCTGCGGCTCGATGAAATATGCGCTGGCCTCGACAGTAGCGGCAGCACTCTCGCCGCGGTTAGGGTAAACGTAGCGCGCGATGGTCGTCGCGGCTTCATGCGATTTGGTGTCGGAGGTTCGTTTGGAGTTGCGGTCTTTGCGCAGCAATGCCGCGGCGTAATCGTCGGCGCCGCGGCGATAGGCGCGCACGAATTTTTCGACAACGTCGCGCCGGCTGTCGATTACCTTGGTGGATACGAACAGCGCGCCGAATTGCTGCTCATCCAGTTCCGAATACCAGCCTACGAGCTTGGCCTGATTTGCCGCCAGTAGTTCGCGCGCATGCGCTGCCGGCATAATCGCCGCATCGACCTGGTTCGTGCCAATGGCGCGCGCAATAGCATCGAGTGTTTTCATCGGCTTCACGGTCATGCGATTGAAGTCGATGCGCTTGATGCGCGCGATCTGCTCGAGCTGATATTGAGAAACCGGGCCGAGGGCACTGATGGCGATCGACTTGTTAGCGAGATCCTCGAACTTATGCAGGCCTTTGTTAAAGCTTAAATTGGAGACCACGATCTCTGTGCCTTCGTAGCCACGCTTCTCGCGTGCCTGTCCCGCGATGGCTTTGATCACACCTTTGCCGGCAAAATTGAACGCAGCCGGTGTAAAGCCGGCGAGACCGAAATCCGTGAGGCCCGATGCGAGCGCTTCTGCGACCGCCTGATCGGACTCATAGGCCGTCATTCCAAGATCGATGCCTTCGGCTTTGAAGTAACCTTCGGCCGCGGCCAGGAACAATGCGCCGTTATCAGTCAGCCGCTGCGTGCCGATGACGACGCGCTCTTGCGCGGCGGCGGGTGCAACGACATAGGCGGTGAGAATAAAGATCGCAACCGTGAGGCGAATCATCGCCGCAGATTAACGAAGCCGTGCATAAGAGGAAGTGAATCCGGGATCAGCCTATCGGCTTCACAAACACGTGAAGCGAGAGCGCCTACTTCAGATTTCCGCAGAAGCGCTGGATGCGACGGCAGGCTTCTTCCAGGTCCTCGGTCTTGGTCGCATACGAAATGCGAAAAGCCGGCCCAAGCCCGAAGGCGGTACCCTGCACGACAGCGACGCCCTCAGCTTCCAGAAGCTCCGTGACGAAATCGTCGTCGGTCGCGAGCTTATTTCCGCTGGGCGCAGTCTTGCCCATGGTGCCGGCGCAGGACGGATAGACATAGAACGCGCCTTCCGGCGTCGGGCATTTGATGCCATTGGCCTGATTGAGCATCGAGACAACGAGGTCGCGGCGCTCCTTGAAAATCTTGTTATGCTTGGCGATGAAGTCCTGCGGACCGTTCAGCGCCTCTACCGCCGCCCATTGCGACACAGCCGCCGGGTTCGAGGTTGACTGCGACTGGATCATTGCCATCGCCTTGATCAACGGTTCGGGACCACCGGCATAGCCGATGCGCCAACCGGTCATGCAGTAGGCCTTCGAGCAGCCGTTGATTGTCAACGTGCGCGGATAGAGCGACGGCTCAACCTGTGCTGGCGTTGTAAACACGAAGTCGTCGTAGACGAGGTGCTCGTACATGTCGTCGGTCATCACATGCACGTGCGGATGCTTGACCAGCACGTCGGTGAGCAACTTCAATTCGGCGCGCGTGTAGGCGGCACCACTCGGGTTTGAAGGCGAATTTAGCAGCACCCACTTTGTCTTCGGCGTGATCGCGCGTTCGAGTTGCTGCGCGGTCATCTTGAAGCCTCTCGCCATGGTGGTCGCAACTTCGACGGGCTCGCCGCCGGCGAGCAACACCATGTCGGGATAGCTCACCCAGTATGGGGCCGGGATGATCACCTCATCGCCGGGATTCAGCGTCGCCACAAATGCGTTGTACAGCACCTGCTTGCCGCCGGTGCCGACCGTGACCTGCCCTGCTTTGTATTCGAGCCCGTTCTCGCGCTTGAATTTCTTGACGATGGCGTCCTTGAGCTCGGCGATGCCGTCCACATTTGTGTACTTGGACGCCTTGCCGTCACGAATAGCCTTGATCGCTGCCTCTTTGATATTGTCTGGCGTGTCGAAATCAGGCTCGCCAGCGCCGAGACCGATGACATTGCGGCCGGCCAGTTTGAGCGCACGCGCCTTATCCGTAACGGCGATAGTCGCCGACGGCTTGATGCGCTTGAGCTGGTCCGCGAGAAAGGCCATCGAAACTCTCCGATCCATGCCGCAACGCGTGCAGCGCCCCTGTCGTAATGCGGGCTACCGAGTCCAGCAAGGGGCCATTTGTTGAAGAAATTCGATTGATTCAATCGGTCCTGGTGATCAATCCATGCGGAACCGGGTAATAGCGCCCCCTCTAATCCCCGCTATTGCAGCAGCCTTACCACCGGCAACTAGGCATCCGGGCAGCCCGCCGATAAACTGGGCCGAAAGGGCCCCGGAGAGGGCCGAGTGAATTCGGGAGCACGCAATGAAACTTTCCGCCGAGCAACTCAAAGCCTTCGATGAGCAGGGCTACGTCTTCTTTCCCAATTGCTTTTCAGAGGACGAGATCGCGCTGCTGCGCGCAGAGGCGGAGAACATCCTCAAGCTCGACCGCCAGGAAGTTTGGCGCGAGAAAAGCGGCGCACCGCGGACAGCTTTTGCCGCTCACAAGTTCAACAAAGTGTTTGAGGTCATGTCGCGCCATCCGCGGCTGGTCGAACCGCTGATGCAGTTATTCGGAGAGAGCGTCTACGTCCACCAGTTCAAGCTCAACGCCAAGGCCGCTTTCGAAGGCGACGTCTGGCAGTGGCACCAAGACTACGGTACTTGGGCGCGTGACGACGGGATGCCGGAACCGCGCGCGATGAATATCGCGATATTTCTAGACGAGGTGCTGCCGATCAACGGTGCGCTAATGATCATTCCCAAGAGCCACAAGCAGGGCGTACTTGCTGCCGGACACGACAAGACGACCACGTCTTACCCGTTGTGGACATTGGACAAGGAAACAGTGACTCGGCTCGCGCAAGAAGCCGCCGGCCCCGACGGAGTGGGTATTGTGGCCCCCACGGGGAAGCCGGGCTCGGTGCTAATGTTCCACGGAAATCTGGTGCACGCCTCACCACCGAACATCACGCCCTATCCACGCAAGATCGTTTATCTGACCCTTTGCGCGGTCTCCAACCACATCACCAAGTTCACGCGCCCGGAATGGATCGCGCACCGCGACTTCACGCCGATCGAGCCGGTTGATGACGACGCGCTTATCGAATACGCGCGCGCACATCGGGTGGCTGCGGAATAGAATTCCGCATTTCGCTGCTGCAGGAGATTATGCATTCGCTCGCTGCACTGCAGCGAATACGATTTAATGTTTCTGCTTGTGGCCATGTAATTGCCAGACTTTGTCCGTCCTATTGTAGCATCAGCGCTTCGGGGTATGGATCAAATCTTGAATGTATACGCTCTACTCGATGCAGCGTTCCGGCAACAGCTACAAGGTCCGCCTTGCGCTGGCCCGTTTGGGTATTCCGTACAAGCTGGTCGAAGTTGATATTCTGAAGGGCGAAAGTCGCACACCTGAATTTCTCGGCAAGAATCCGAACGGCCAGGTGCCGTTGCTCGAAGTCGCGCCCAATCGTCATCTCGCCGAATCCAACGCCATCCTCTGGTATGTCGCCGGTGGCTCGATGCTGGCCCCAGAGGATCGCATCGCGCGCGCAGAAGCACTGCAATGGATGTTCTTCGAGCAGCACAGCCTTGAGCCGAACATTGGAGCCGCCTATTTCTGGCTCGCGCTAATCAAAGGCGGTCGAGAATTGCAGAGCCACGCGCTCGAGGATTGGACGGAAAACGGCTATCGTGCGCTTGGCGTCATGGAAACGCACCTCGCCAATCACCGCTTTTTCGTCGCCGACCATTTCACCATCGCGGATATCGCCCTCTATGCTTATACCCACGTCGCCGATCAGGCTGATTTCGATCTCAGCCGCTATCCGGCGATTCGTGCATGGCTCGCCCGTGTCGCCGACGAGCCGGGGTACATTCCCATGACCTGGCAGCCGGAGCTGGTCGCAGCTCAATAGCGCCGGAATTCCATCGCTTTTTAACAATTCGCCACGAAAACGCCGCCGTTCGTAACCGGCTCTGCCCAAATCGGGTCGAACCGTTGCCGGGTTCGCGCGTTATCCGGTCGACATTGTCGAAGCAAATATTTCCGGGCTTAGCTATGCGCAAGCACATTCGGTCTGCTGGTTTCACATCCCCGCCCAACCGCCTCCTTGGCAGCGAGCACCGCACTATCGCACTTGCCGAACTGGTCGCCACCCTCGCACTTGCGCTTTCGACACTTGTTGCCGCCACCGCAGTCTCGATCGGCATCGCTCGAGCAGATGTGGCAAGCAACGTGATCGACAACGAAAGTGGCCTGTTCGCCATCGCCCTTGTGCTTGGCTTTTTGTTCATCGGCATGGGCGGTCTGACCATACTGTCGCTACCGCATCACCCGCATAAAAAGACGCACAGCTAGACGCAGTCGACGCCAGCGCGATAGCTCGCAAAGGCGGGCCCGAACTACCAAAAGCTTTCCGGTGCGAGCCCAACAACCTGTGCTAGGTTCGTGGGAGCAAAGTTGCCTGCGCGCGACTCTGCGTCCGTACCGGCCGGGAGCGATAGGATGCGCACCATGGGTCTAGGTTTTGTTTTCGCAGCGCTGCTGATCGCAGGCACGACTTCGGCAATTGCACAAAACCAGCCGCGAGGCCAACCGCAGCCGCCTCCCAAAGCCGGCCCCTACAAGGTGGTCGCGATCACGCCCCCGCATGCGATAAACGATCCCGCTTTCGAGACACTTCGCAAGCAGATGGGCGAAGCGGCGCAGCGCAAGGACCGCGCTGGCCTTGCCAAGCTCGTTGTCGGCCAGGGATTTTTCTGGGTGCGTGAAAGCGGCGACCGCGCCGACAAGCGCAGGTCAGGCGTCGACAATCTCACGGCGGCGCTCGGCTTGAACAATAAGGACGGTGCCGGCTGGGACATGCTTGCAAGTTTTGCCGACGATCCGACCGGCTCCCCCTCGCCTGAACACAAAGGCGCGCTCTGCGCACCCGCCGACCCGAGCTTCGACGGCAAAGCTTTCAACGAGCTGATGCAAACCACCAAAACCGACCTCAGCGAGTGGGGCTATCCGGTCTCTCCCGATGTCGACGTGCGTGCGACACCACAGGCCAATGCGCCGGTAGTCGAAAAGCTTTCACTCGCCTTTGTGCGAGTTATGCCGGAAGGCGGCCCCAACGCTCCTACCTTTTTGCGCGTCGTCACGCCGGCGGGCAAACCCGGCTATGTGTCAGTGGACTCGGTCGCCCCGATCGGCAACGACCAGATTTGCTACGTCAAGGACGCGACCGGCTGGAAAATTGGCGGCTATATTGGCGGCGGCAACTCACAGTAGCCGTGCTTACCCGTATCGCAATTCATCACCAGGATCGGCGCCATCAGTGTGAGCGTCACTGCGTTGGAGCCGATGAGCGGCCAATCATCGATGGCAAGTCCGTAGACAAGCCAAAGCATGACGCCGAGAGTGAACGCGCCTGTCGCCGGCAGCGACAGTGCCCGCGTCTCTTTTTCGCGGATGACTTTGAGAGCTTGTGGCAGCCAGCACAGCGTGGTGAGCATGGCTCCTGCTGCGCCGACAAGATCAACGAGTGAGGCAAACATCATGCGCTTGCCATACGACTGATTCGGATATTCCGTGTGACAGTCTTGTCTTTGCCGCCGACCGCACGCAGGCTCGCGTCATGACGACCTCAAACGCAGGGTCCCCTCGCCGCCTTTCCTGTGCACGTTGTGGCGCAGTATTCGAATGCGGGCTCGATGCCAATTGCTGGTGCGCAGCTGAGCCCTACCGGCTGCCGATGAGTAAAGCCTGGATCGAGGATTGCCTTTGCCCCGCCTGCCTGCGCAAGGCGGCGGAAGCGCTGGCCGAAAAGGCTGGTTCTCGTCTATAGAGAGCCGCCGCAGTCCGCGGTCCCCAGGGCGAGACAATCCCATGATCGACCTTTACGCGCTGACCAGCCCAAATGTGCAGAAGATCTTCATCATGCTCGAGGAATGCGGGCTGCCGTATAACGTCAAGCCGGTGGACGTCTGGGCGGGCGAGCAGTTCGCACCGGAATTCGCCAAGATCAACCCGCTGCTTAAAGTGCCTGCTATCGTCGACAGCGACGGGCCGGGCGGCAAGCCCTACCCCGTGATCGAGTCAGGCGCGATCCTGATCTACCTCGCCGAGAAGACCGGTAAGTTCATTCCGCACGAGCCAATCGCCCGCTATGACACGCTGCAATGGCTGATCTTGCAAGTTGCCAATGTCGGTCCGATGAGCGGCCAGCACGTGCATTTCAGCAAATTCGCCGGGCCCGGCCACGACTACAGCGCTAGCCGCTACCGCACTCAGGTGCTCAAGCTGTTCGATCTCTACGAGCAACGGCTGTCGACACGGCCTTATGTGGCCGGCGACGACTATACCATTGCCGACATCGCGGCGTGGCCGTGGCTGCGTAATTTCGAACTGCTTGCCATCGATCCCGGCAAATATTCAACGATCAAGAAGTGGGCGGACAAAGTTGCCGCGCGCGACGCCGTCAAGCGGGCGCTCGCCCAAGTCGCTACGCTTAAATCGATCCGTGAAAAGGCGAGCGACGACCAAAAGGACCGATTTTTCGGCCGCGGGCGATACGCCCGGGCATAAGATCGGTGTTGCGGCGGCACAGTGCCACGCCCGAGACATGACACTCTTTTCACTACGCGGGACGCAGATCATAATGCTGCGCCTTGACCATCCCGCCAGCGAAGGCCCCGAACATGATTCTCGAGATTGCGCAAATCGACGTGAAGCCCGGCATGGAAGCCGAATTCGAAACGGGCGTAAAAAAGGCTGCGCCGATTTTCAAGCGCGCCAAGGGCTGCAAGTTCATGACCTTGCAACGGTCCCACGAGATGCCGCAGCGCTACCGGCTCTTTGTGCAATGGGAGACACTGGAAAATCATACCAAGGATTTCCGCGAATCGCCGGATTTCCACGAGTGGCGGAAACTCGTCGGCCACTGTTTCACGACGCCGCCGAACGTGGAGCATGTTACCGAGGTGCTGCGCGGGTTCTAACATGAACCGCATTCTCACGACCCACACCGGCAGCCTTCCGCGCACGCCGAAAGTCGTGGAGCTATTGCTGGCTGAAGAGCGGCATCCCGGGGTGCGCCACGCCGAATTACAGGCTGCGGTGCGCGATGCGGTCGAGCACGTCGTGAGGAAACAGATCGAATGCGGCCTTGATATTATCAACGACGGTGAGCAGGGCCGCACCGACTATACAGTCCACGTGATGCGCCGGCTGACCGGCTACGACGGCCCAAGTGCGCCGCCCATGGGAACCGGCGACGAGGAATTTCCCGAGCTCGCCGCGCTGCTCAAGCAGTTTGCCTCACCATTCCAGCATCGGCCGTCCTGCTCGGGGCCGGTTGAATGGCGAGATTGGCCGGCAGCGCAGGCCGACATCGAACTGGCCAGGCAGGCGATGCAGGGTGCCAAGGCCGAGAATGTCTTCATGACCTCGCCCTCGCCCGGGCAAATCGCTCGCTATCTCAAGAACCGCCACTACAAGAGCGACGAGGACTATATTTTCGCACTCGCCGAGGTGATGCGGCGCGAGTACCAAGCCATCGTCGAGGCCGGATTCATTCTGCAACTTGATTGCCCCGATCTCGCGATGCTGCGCCACATGGTCTATCTCGACCTGCCGCTTGCCGATTACCGCAAGATCATCGCCACCAATGTTGATGCACTCAATCACGCGGTGCGCGATCTACCTCCGGAAAGAATGCGCATGCATGTGTGCTGGGGCTCGACCATGGCACCGCACCATACCGACGTTGAGCTCAAAGACATCATCGATATCGTGCTCTCGGCGAGGCCGCATGCCGTCTCGTTCCCGGCCGCCAATGCACGGCACGAGCACGAGTGGAAAATCTGGCGCGAGGTGAGGCTTCCGAACGGCAAGAAAATCATCCCAGGCGTGATCGATTCCACATCTAACATTGTCGAACATCCGGAGGTGGTCGCCGACCGCATCTTGAACTTCGCCTCGGTGGTCGGCCGCGAGAATGTCATCGCCGGCGTCGATTGCGGCTTCGGTACGTTTGCCGGCCGCGTGCAGGTCGACACGAAGATTGTCTGGCTCAAACTTCAGTCACTGGCGGAGGGCGCGCGACGCGCCACGAAGCAGCTCTGGACGAAGGCGGCATAGCAACTACGCAGATCAAGGCGTGACCTACCTCACAGTCGCCTACACTTTTCAAGTGTAATATTTCTCGTCTTAAACTTTGGAGTTTATCGCCCTTTTTCATGGGAGACGAAGCCATGCCTGCAAAGCAGCACGCCAAACTTCCCCAACCGATTTTTCACGAGCCGATCTTCAGCGAAGAAGAAACCACACCGAGCCCTACCGGCTTCCAAACGAAACATCCAAGTGACACCCAGACATATAACGAAGTCGAAAAACTGCTGAAGAAAGACGTTGTCGATGT
>Ga0075018_10000668_pt1 | contig 10687 bp, 8 predicted proteins | sample ColStrG_CSR_2014_FD_71471 | JGI IMG/M metagenome (GOLD analysis project Ga0075018, IMG submission 71471) | Freshwater sediment microbial communities in response to fracking from Pennsylvania, USA - Cold Stream Run_MetaG_CSR_2014 | ecosystem: Environmental > Aquatic > Freshwater > Creek >... | reverse complement strand
CACGCAAACGCTGATCGCCAAGCAGCCCGACAGTTATGATCCCACCGCCGGCCCCGCGCGGGGCGGCGGCGCGGAGCGGCTTTGATCGGCGAGGCAGGGAGGCTCGCGGCAAGCCCCGGCGATTTTGGGTCGCTTCTTGCAACGCTGTGCCTCGGGTCATCGCGGCGCGGTGTGTCCTAATGCCCGATAGACCGTATTCCTTGAGATGCCCAGCCGCCGTGCGGTTTCGCTGACGTTGCCGGCGGTTTCGGCATGGATCGCCAGGATGTTGGCAAGGTGGATGTCGTGGAGCGAGCCGGAAGATGTCGCGAACCGGGTCTGACCGATCAGGGCAGCCAGGGTAGCGCTGTCCGGTAACCCGTCCGCGGCGGCAAGCGTCAGGCGCGACAATATGTTTCGAAGCTCGCGAATGTTGCCGGGCCAGGGGCGCGCGGCGAGACCGGCGAGAACCGCCGGAGCAATCCGGCAGCTCGGATCGATCGCCCTGAGCAAATGTTCGACAATGCCGTCGAAGTCGGTACGCTCGGCGAGTCGGGGCAGCGTCACCTCAAGGGTATTGAGGCGATAGAGGAGATCGGCGCGGAAGCGCTTCTCGGCGATTGCCTTGTCCAGCGTTGCGTTGGTCGCCGAGACCAGGAAGACATCGACTTTGGTGCCGGCGCCGCCGACCGGTCGCACGGTCCAGTCGTCGAGCAGGCGCAGCAGCACGGCCTGCAAGCCAATCGGCATATCGCCGATCTCGTCAAGAAACAGCGTGCCGCCGTCGGCCTCCCTGACGAGGCCGGTGGCGCCTCCGCGACGGGCGCCGGTGAAGGCGCCTTCCGCGTAGCCGAACAGCTCGGCCTCGATCAAGCTGTCGGGCAGGGCGGCGCAATTGACGGCAATGAAGGCGCCCGACCGTCTGCTGGCGGCGTGGGCGTGGCGCGCAAGCTGTTCCTTTCCGGTGCCCGTCTCGCCGCGGATCAAGATGGGTATCTTGCGCGCCGCCGCGGCCTCGACCTGGCGGACAATCGTCCGCACCCTGCGATCGTCGGCGACGAAGACAGCGGCCGGCGGGTGTAACCGACCAGGCTGCGCTTCGGGCGCCGGGTGGACGCCGCGCGGTGTGGTCGAAGCGGGCGTTGCGACGGCTCGTCGCGTCGGATCGTCCGGAACGCGTATCGAAACCGCGGCCTCGTCGTGCCGGAATGCAGGCCTTTGTCGCCGGGCGCCGCGGTCGGCGATCGGCGGACGTCGTCGCCTTGCGCGTAACACGACGACCGCGCCGATCCCGGAATTATCGCTGCTGACCAGGTCCAGGCTGGCGTTCGGGAGCAATTCCTTCAGTTTGACCGGCCACTCTTCGAGCGGGGTCGTGTTGAGGAAGCGGTTTGGCGTATCGTCACCTGCGTCGCGGCGGCTGTCACGGATCGCACGCAGCGCCATCTCGCTGGCATGCAGGATCGTTCCGCGACGATCAAGCAGGATGCAATCCTCGTTCGCCCACAACGATCTTTTGGCGAGAAAATAATGCAGCAGCTGTTCGTGATTCTGCTTCAGCGATCGCGCAAGCACGCTTTCGACATGATGGCCCACCGAAACGGCCAGCGCCAGACTTTGCGGATTGAAGGTGTTTGCCGGTCCTGAAATATCCACCACACCCAGAAGCATGCCATCCGCCGGATCGTGAACCGGAACGGCGGCACAGGTCCACCGCTGGACCTTGGCGCAAAAGTGCTCAGCGCCGTGAATCTGGACCGGTTTGGCTTCCGCCATAGCGGTACCGATGGCGTTGGTGCCGATGTCGGCTTCGCTCCACCGTCCGCCCGGTTCGAGATGAACCTGGCGGCCCGCATCGACGACCCTGGCGTCTCCTTCGGTATCGATAATCAAACCGGAGGAATCGGTGAGAATCATGATGGAGTTCGCATCGCGCAGAAACGTCCTCGAGTTCTCGAGCGCGCAGCGCGCGGCATTGCGAAGCGCAGCGTATTTCGAACGGTGACGAAATAGTTCGGCGTCGGCGACAAAGGGCGCCATCGTCCGGTCGACCGTGACCCGGTGGCTCTTGCAACGCTGCCATGATTGGGCGATCGAGGCTCTCAGGTCGGCCGCCAAGGCGCCCTTGTCGACGAACCTTTCCCACGCGGCTCGCACTTCTCGCTGGTCCATACCGGCACCCTTGAAGTCGACTTCGATGGTGGCATCGCTGGTCGTGAATTCCGGACCTTGGCAGGTTTCCCCTTCAATCGTTCGAATATTCCAACGTCTGGTTGAAGCACAAATTACCCTTCGGCGCATCGCGGTCCTCGCGCGCCGCTCTTTTTTGAAGCTTACACCTCAGGGGCATGTTCGCAACGGAGGAGTCGCGGCATTTTAAAGGCATGGCCAAAGCGCCGCAGGTACACGGTACGAGGGCGGAGCTGCGTGCCCCCCTCGATGATACTCTCGTGCGCCGGCGATCTTGATCGAGGCACCGGCGGACTCCACCGGACTCGCGTGCAGTGCAACAACGCGGCATTTCGGTTCGAGGGCTCAATTCCGTTTGGGATCGCACATTGCATGGCCGCCGGATCTTCTCGTCGTTGTCGATGCAGGAGAATCTCTTGATCGCGGCGAGGTCCTTTCCAGCCGAGGAAGCGCGCCACAGGCTCCATACTGTCTATGACCTGTTCCCGGCTCTCGCCGACAGAAGAAACCAGGGTGAACGTCAATGTCGAGCGGACAACAACAGGTGCTGGCGATCGGTCGGGCGTTGATGTCCCGTCCTCGCTTGGTGATCCTTGACGAGATCAGCCTTGGTTTGGCGCCCGTCATCATGGACCGGCAATCTCTGGCTGATTATCGATCTTCGCGGCAATGCGCTAAGTCTGATCGCATCGCGCGCGCTGCGATCAGCCCGCTCGCGTCACCAAACGATCACTTTTCCACAATCCCCGCTTCACATAGGCGTTACGCTCGCCGCGTTATGGGAAAAGCCCTTTTGTAATGGAGGCGACCATAATGAAAAACTTTACACCACTGACGATTGCGGCAATCGTCGGTTCGATCGGGCTGACCAGTGTGGTGCGTGCGGACGACAGCGATCATCGCCGCGACTTCAAACATGTTTTCCTGATCAGCATCGACGGCATGCATGCCTCGGATCTGTCCAATTTTGTCAGCAAGCATCCACAAAGCCGGCTCGCCGGCCTTTCGTCGCATGGCTTTACCTATCCGAAGGCTCTTTCCTCTACGCCGTCCGATTCATTTCCGGGGCTTCTGGCGCTTGTGACCGGCGGCACACCAAAGTCGACCGGTGTTTTCTATGACAATTCCTTCGATCGCACCCTGTACGCGCCGGGCTCGACCTGTAACGGTCCGGCTGGCGTCAATACCGTGTTCGACGAGTCGATCGACAACGATCCGCTGAGCTTCACTGGCGGCGGCACGCTCGGCCAACCGCTGACCCAGATCAATCCGGCCAAGCTGCCGCGCGCCCTCGTCAACGGCAGCTGTGTACCGGTTTATCCACACAGTTTTGTCAAGGTGAACACGATTTTCGAAGTCATCCGAGCCCATGGCCGTCGCACCGCCTGGTCGGACAAGCATCCGGCCTACGATCTCGTCAACGGCCCGTCCGGTAACGGAGTCATGGATCTCTTTACGCCGGAAGTGAATTCCAACGATTCCGTGACCGGAGAAGATACGACGAAAGGCTTCCACAGCATCCAACGTAATGACTTTCTCAAGGTCCAGTCGATCCTCAACGAGATCGCCGGCTTCGACAGCACTGGCGTCAAGAAGGTCGGCGTCCCCGCAATCTTTGGAATGAATTTCCAGGCGGTCAGCGTGGGCCAGAAGCTGGCAAAGGGCAACAAGAGTGACCCGTCGGATGCGGGTCTCATCGGCGGCTATGCGGACGCCGTCGGGGCCGTGCCGAACAACGGCCTTCAACTGGGGCTCGATTTTGTCGACGCCCAGATTGGCGCAATGATTTCCGCGCTGCGGGTCGCCGGGCTCGAGGACAAGACGCTCGTCATCATATCCGCCAAACACGGCCAGTCGCCGATCAACCGCGCGCTTCGTTCGGCCGTCAATGACGGTCCGTACGGCAATACCCCGGGGGTCGCGCAAGTCACCACCGACGACGTTGCTTTGGTGTGGCTCGCACCCGGGAACGCGCAGAAGGCGAACTACGCCGCTGCACGCACATACCTGCAGAGCCAGGCAGGCACGCTCGGAATAGACAAGCTGTTGGATGCTGACGAACTGGCACGTCCCTTTGGCAGCCCGTTCGAGAATAACCGGACGCCCGACTTCATTGCTATCACCAGGCCCGGGCTGATCTACACCGGCGGGACCAAGCTTGCAGAGCATGGCGGCTTCGCCCAGGACGACCGCAATGTCGCCCTGATGGTGGCTCATCCGGCGCTGAGTTCGCGCGTTTTCGACGATGAGGTCGAGACTCGCCAGATCGCGCCGACGATCCTCGGCGCGCTCGGCATCGAAGCCAACCAGTTGAAGAGCGTGCGCGAAGAGCACACCCGGCCCTTGCCGGGTTTTGGCGATTGACGTTTCGGTAAGCCGAAACAGGACGAGCAGAAAACAAGTGTGGCGCGGCGCGCGGATCATTCCGGGCGCCGCTCTTGTCTTGCCGCGAAGAGGTCGTTTGCTGCCGCGGGCTAACGTGCGAAAGCCCCTTGACCCGCGGCATCGGCCGATCGACGCGCTAGACTAGCCGATCTCCTTGCGCACCACTACCGCGGCATCGCACATCGCTTTGAGTTTTCCGAAGGCAACATGGCGCGGCATGTATTTCATGCCGCAATCCGGTGCCACCACCAGCCGGTCGGCGGCGACATGCTTGAGGCCGTTGCGGATGCGGTTGGCGACGATGTCGGCGGTTTCGATCTCGGAATCGCCGAGGTCGAGCACGCCGAGCACGATCTTTTTCGATGACAGATCCCTGAGCACGCCGAGATCAAGTTTGGGCTGCGCCGCCTCGATCGAGATTTGCTCGGCGCTGGTGTCGGCAAGTTCGGCGAGGAATGAATAGCCGGCGGGCTTGGTCGAGCCGGGCACGACCGCGGCATAACCGAAACACAGATGCACTACGGTCGGCACGGTGATGCCCTGCAGCGCGCGGTTGATGGCTTTCACCGCATAGCGCCGGGCCAGGTCGGGATTGTTGCGGACCCAGGGCTCGTCGAGCTGGATCACGTCGGCGCCGGCCTTTTGCAGGTCGAGCGCTTCGGCGTTGACGGCTTCGGCGAACGCCATCGCCAGTTCCTCGTCGTCCTCATAGAATTCGTTCTTGGCCTGCTGGCTCATCGTGAACGGGCCGGGCAGGGTGATCTTGGCGGCGTGTTCGGTGTTGCGGCGGAGAAATTCCATGTCGCGCCGTTCGACAGGACCATTGCGCCGCACCTTGCCGACGACGCGCGGCACCGCCGTTTGCTGCCCGTTCCGCGTGGTGATCACGGCGGGATGGTCGGCGTCGATGCCGTCGAGCGCGGTGGCAAACCGGTTGGAATAACTCTCGCGGCGGATTTCGCCGTCTGTAACGACATCGATGCCGGCGCGTTCCATGTCCCGGATCGCGACAATGGTGGCTTCGTCCTGGGCCTCCTCGAGATGTTCCGGAGGCAACCGCCACATCGCATGCATGCGCGTACGCGGCACCGATTTGGACAGCATCGCACGGTCCACCAGCCACTCGGGTTGCGGGTAGCTTCCGACCACGGTGGTCGGCAACAGATGCCTTGGCAGGTTCATGACGGTCTCCTTGCATCAACAGTACGCCGGCGAACAGGTGCGGGCTATCGAGAATGGTGCGTTAGCGCCGACGACGGGATGGTCAATCGAAAACCGTTTTTTACCTGCATTGTCGTAGTGGCGATTGACCGTTCAGAGCGCCCCCGGTACCTCTTCGCGAAGCGCCGCGCATGCAAGCAGCGGGCAAACGCAGGATATCCGGTCGCTCGACCAAGCGTGCCGGAGAAATCGGCGTTCGGTGGGGGAAAAGCGATGAACCATAACAACGATACTTCCGAATTCGACTATATCGTCGTAGGCGCCGGATCGGCCGGCTGCGTGCTTGCCAATCGGCTGAGCGCGAATGGAAAACATTCGGTGCTGCTGCTTGAAGCCGGCCCCAAGGATACCAATCTCTGGATTCACGTACCGCTTGGCTATGCCAAGCTGTTCAAGGAAAAGACCGTCAACTGGATGTACCAGACGGAGCCCGAGCCCGGGCTGAATGGCCGGCAGGTATTCCAGCCACGCGGCAAGGTGCTGGGCGGCTCGTCCTCGATCAACGGCCTGTTGTATGTCCGCGGCCAGCACGAGGACTACGACCGCTGGCGCCAGCGTGGCAATGCCGGCTGGGGGTATGACGACGTGCTGCCCTATTTCAGAAAAGCCGAGAACCAGCAGCGCGGCGGCGACCAGTATCATGGCAGCGGCGGTCCGCTGCCGGTGTCCGACTGGCGGCATGCCGATCCCTTGTCGGAAGCGTTTGTCGCGGCTGCGGCCGAAACCGGCATCCCTTTCAATCCGGATTTCAACGGTGCCAAACAGGAAGGTGCCGGATTTTTTCAGACCACCACGCGCCGCGGCCGGCGGGCGAGCAGTGCGTTCTCCTATCTTCGCCCCGCCAAGAATCGAAGCAATCTGCAGATCGAGACCGACGCGCTGGCGCAGCGCATTATGTTCGAGGGACGCCGCGCCTGTGCCGTCGAATACCGTCAAAACGGAAATCTGCGCACCGCACGGGCGCGGAAGGAAATCCTGGTATCGAGCGGCGCGTACAACTCGCCGCAATTGCTGCAGCTCTCGGGCGTTGGACCCGCCGATCTCCTGAAGCAGCACGGGATCGACATCGTGCTCGATGCTCCCGGGGTGGGTAACGATTTGCAGGATCATCTGCAGGTCAGGCTGATCCTGCGTTGCGCCAAAGCCGTGACCCTCAACGACGTCGTCAATCATCCCGTCCGCAAGGTCATGGCCGGGCTGCAATACGCGGCGTTTCGCAAGGGACCGTTGACGATTGCGGCAGGTACGTCGGGCGCTTTCTTCAAGACCAGCCCACGTCTGGCGACGCCGGACGTCCAGATTCACTTTATCCCGTTTTCCACCGACAAGATGGGGGAGAACCTGCATCCGTTTTCCGGCTTCACGGCATCGGTCTGCCAGTTGCGCCCGGAGAGCCGTGGCTCGCTCCGTATCAGGAGCGCGGACCCATCGATGCCGCCGGAAATTCGCATCAACTATCTCGCGACCGAGACCGACCGCGCTGCCTTCATTGATGGCATCCGGATACTGCGCAAGATTCTGGCCGCGCCGGCGCTGAAGCCCTATGTGACCGACGAGGTCGAGCCGGGCGCCAAGGTCGTAAGTGATGACGACTTGCTGGCGTTCTGCCGCCGCACCGGCAGCACGGTCTATCATCCGACCTCGACCTGCCGGATGGGCAACGATCCGCTTGCGGTGGTCGACCAGCGCCTGAAGCTTCGCGGCATCGAAGGCCTGCGCGTGGTCGATGCCTCCGTGATGCCCGACCTGATGTCCGGCAATACCAATGCGCCCACCATCATGATCGCCGAGAAGGCCTCCGACATGATCCTGGAGGATGCACGATAGCAGCGGGGTGTCGGGAACCCCGGCGAACGCGACGCGTTGTATCGGTCATGGAGGCTCTCATGGCTGAAAAGTTCGATCCTGCCGCGCATGATAAGCACGCCGCCGACCCAGGCCAGGCGCTCGCAGCCGACCGCGATACCCGTGCCGGGCTCGAGGCCGGCCTGATCGACAGTTTCCCGGCCTCGGATCCCGTTAGCGCGGCGCAACCTGCGCCGTCCCGGCCGGATGGTGATCGCGAAACTGCTTCGCTGTGGGACAAGGTGCGCGCGATTTTCCGATAGGTAGGGTACGCTGGCAGCCGATCGTTGGTAATCGCCGGTTAATTCTCAATAATGCGGTGGGCGCTCGTTGACGGGCGCGGCACCGCCGTCTTCGGCTTCCTGCAGTCGCTCTTTCATTTCGGCGATCTCACGCTTCAACGCATCGATCTGAAGCCACTGCGCCGTGATCGTCTGGTTCAGCGTCTCGATGGTCTCGTCCTGAAACGTCAGCCGTATTTCCAGCGCGTCCATGCGATCGCCGAGTATGCGCGTTTCACTCATGGGCGCCGCCGTCATGGGCGCCGCCGTCGATCCGGCGCTGGCGCAGGCCATGGCCGAGCGCCACCCGCTCATCGAACACGAAGCACTCGCCCCGCCAGCGGCTGTCCTCCTCGGGAATGCCTTCGAGATATCGGAGAATGCCCCCCTTCAGATGATAGACCTCGGTAAATCCACGCGACAAAAGATAGGCGCTGGCTTTTTCGCAGCGAATGCCGCCGGTGCAGAACATCGCGATCTTGCGATGCTTCGTGGGATCGAGATGCCCGTCGGCGAAGTCCTTGAACTGCCCGAAGCTCTTGATACCGGGATCGAGCGCGCCCTCAAAGGTGCCCATTGCGACTTCGAAAGCGTTGCGGGCGTCGATCACGAGGGCGCCGGGTGACGCGATCAGCGCGTTCCAGTCGGTGGAATCGACATAGGTTCCGACCTGCCGAGTCGGATCGGCATCTTCAGCGCCGAGCGTGACGATTTCCTTCTTCAGCCGCACCTTCAACCGCTGGAACGGCATCGCCATGCTTTGCGAGAATTTCAGTTCGAGATGGTCGAGCCGACCATTGAACAGATCGCCGCGCGGCAATTCGCGAACGAAGGTATCGACTGCTTCAGCGGCGCCGGCGAGCGTGCCGTTGATGCCCTCCTGCGCCAGCAACACGCTGCCCCTCAGCGCATACAAGGCGCACATCGCGCGCAGCGGTTCGCGCAGTTCCCGGAAATCCGGCAGCGCGGCGAATTGATAGAAAGCAGCAACCTTGCAGGGCATCGCGGCGGTTTATCAGGCAGTCGCGGCGGGGGAAAGCCTGCCGACGCCCGGCTTTCGCGAGGGGCGGCGGGATCGTCAATCCGTTGGCATGCCAGGCATTGCCCGGCCCGGTAGGAATGTGCCAAGAATCCATTCAAACGTGCGCCAGACCGGCGAAATTGCACCAAACGTGAGAAGTGAGCATTTGGTATGAGGAATTTCCATTTCGCCGGCCGTTCGACGGTCCACGCCCAGAATGCCATGGTGGCGACCTCGCATCCGCTGGCGGCCATGACGGCGATCGATGTCATGCGTTCGGGCGGCACAGCGGCGGATGCCGCGGTCGCCGCATGCGCGCTGCTCGGCGTGATCGAGCCGCAATCCACCGGCATTGGCGGCGATTGCTTCGCTCTGGTGCAGCCGAAGGGTGAGGGCAAGATCACCGCCTATAACGGCTCGGGCCGGGCGCCCAAGGCCGCGCATGCGTCGTGGTATCTCGAGCGCAAGATCAACTCCGTCCCGCTGACCTCGGCGCATGCCGTCAGCATTCCCGGCGCGGTCGATGCCTGGCAGACGATCCTGCGCGATCACGGCAAGCTTGGCCTCGACACCCTGCTGCAGCCCGCGATCAAGGCCGCGGAAGGGGGATATGTGGTCGCGCCGCGCATCGCGTTCGACTGGAAAAACCAGTTCGAGAAACTGAAGAACGGCACCAACACCGCGCGCTATCTGCTGCCGCACGGCAAGCCCGCCGCGGCCGGCGACGTGATCCATCAACCCGAACTCGGAAAGACCTTGCGGGCTATCGCGAGCAAGGGCCGCGATGCTTTCTATGCCGGCGCGATCGCCGAGGACATGGTGGAGACCTTGCGCGGGATTGGCGGCCTGCACACGCTGGAAGATTTCGCCAGCCACACGACTGAGGCCACGTCGCCGATCGGCACCATCTACAAGGGTCACGACGTCTGGCAATGTCCGCCGAACGGTCCGGGGATCACCATGCTGGTGATGCTCAACATTCTGTCGCGCTTCGACCTGACCAAATTCCCGGCCCTGAGCGTCGAGCGCTTTCATCTGGAAGCCGAGGCCGCGCGTATTGCGTACATGATGCGCGAGGAGCATGTCGGCGATCCCGCGCATGTCGATATCGACGTGGTCCGGATCCTGGCCAAGGAGTTCGCCGGCGATCATATCGGCGAAATCAGCATGAGTGGTCTGCTCGATCTGCCCAATGTCGCGCCGCCGATGAACCCGTCCACGGTCTACATCACCGCGGTCGACAAGGACCGCAATGTCTGCTCGTTCATCAATTCGATTGCGCATGCCTTTGGCTCGGCGATCGTCTCCGACAAAACCGGCGTGCTGCTGCAAAACCGGGCCGGCGGCTTCCGCATTCAGCCCGGCCATCCCAACTGCATCGCGCCGGGAAAGCGCCCGCTGCACACCATCATCCCGAGCCTCGTGACCAAGGGCGGTCGCGCGGTGATGCCGTTCGGGGTGATGGGCGGACAATATCAGCCCGTCGGGCAGACCCATGTGCTCACCAACATCCTCGACTACGGCTGCGACGTGCAGGAAGCGATCGACATGCCGCGTGGGCTGCACTATGAGAGCGTCTACCAGCTCGAAGACAGCGTGCCCGCTGATATCGTCGAGGGCCTGCAAAAGCTCGGACACAAGACCACCAGCATCGTCGGTCCGCTTGGCGGCGCTCAGGCGATCTGGATCGATTGGGACAAGGGTACGTTGACTGGCGGTTCCGATCCCCGCAAGGACGGCTGTGCGTTGGGGTATTGAAAAATCG
>Ga0075018_10000664_pt1 | contig 10719 bp, 9 predicted proteins | sample ColStrG_CSR_2014_FD_71471 | JGI IMG/M metagenome (GOLD analysis project Ga0075018, IMG submission 71471) | Freshwater sediment microbial communities in response to fracking from Pennsylvania, USA - Cold Stream Run_MetaG_CSR_2014 | ecosystem: Environmental > Aquatic > Freshwater > Creek >... | reverse complement strand
TCGCCACGCGCTTCGAAAAGCACGATACCAACTACCTCGCCCTCGTCAAACTTGCATCGGCACGAATTTGGATGAGATTTATGAGTCGGTGACCTAGTGCGATCCCGCACCCTCGTTCGTCTTGCCATACATTCCGGCCAACCCATCCTTGCTCGCCGGGCACACGCCGCGTTCGGTGATCAGACCAGTCACCAGTCGGGCAGGTGTGACATCAAACGCAGGATTGCCTGCCCCGCTGCCGGGCGCCGCGATGTCCACCGTCGCCAGCGTCCCGTCGGCCAGCCGGCCGGTCATCTTGAGCACCTCGTTCGCCGATCGCTCCTCGATCTCGATTTTCGAGCCATCAGCCATTGACCAATCAATGGTCGAGTGAGGCAGCGCGACATAGAACGGCACGCCATTGTCCCTGGCCGCCAGGGCCTTCAGATAGGTGCCGATCTTGTTGGCGACGTCGCCGTTGGCCGTCACCCTGTCGGTGCCGACGATGCACATATCGACCTCGCCATTCTGCATCAGGTAGCCACCGGCATTGTCGACGATGATGGTGTACGGCACACCGTGCGCGCCCAGCTCATAGGCGGTGAGCGCGGCGCCCTGATTGCGCGGCCGCGTCTCATCGACCCAGACATGCAGCTTCACACCTCGATCATGGGCCTGATAGATCGGCGAAGTTGCCGTGCCCCAGTCGACACAGGCCAACCAGCCGGCGTTGCAATGAGTGAGGATGTTGACGGGTGCGCCGCCCTTGCGTTTGGCCATGGCCTCGATGATCGGCAGTCCGTGGACGCCGATCCGGCGGCAGGTTTCCACATCCTCATCGCAAAGACCGGCGGCCTTGGCATAGGCTGCCTCGACGCGGCTGCCCGGCGACAGGGGTGCCAGCAGCTTGCGCATCTCCTCCAGCGCCCAGCGCAGGTTGACCGCGGTCGGTCGCTGGCCGGCGAGGAACTCGATTTGCCACGCCAGATTTGCGTTTGATGGATCCGCCCGCATCGCCATTGCCAACCCGTAGGCGGCCGTCGCTCCGATCAGCGGCGCGCCTCGAACCTGCATGGTCCTGATGGCACGGGCGGCCTCTTCCGAGCTGGTGAGCGCAACAGTCTCGAACCGGTGCGGGAGCAGGGTCTGCTCGATCACCTCGATCGACCAGCCATCGTCGCGGAGCCAGATCGTGCGGTATGGGCGGCCGTGAATGCGCATTCCCGCTCAGTGTCCTTCGAAGGCGATCAACGCATGGGACTTGAGCCCCAGCGCGTTCAACCGCTTGACGCCGCCAAGGTCCGGCAAGTCGATGACGAACGCGGCCCCCACCAGATCGCCGCCCGACTTGCGGATCAGCTTGGCCGCCGCCTCCGCCGTGCCGCCGGTGGCAATCAGATCATCGATCAATAGCACCCGCTCACCCGTGCCGATTGCGTCCTCGTGCATCTCAATGACGTCGACGCCGTATTCCAAGGTGTAATCCTGGCCAATGGTGCGCCCGGGCAACTTGCCCTTCTTGCGGATCGGCACGAAGCCGGTGCCGAGCCGATCGGCGACCGCGCCACCCAGAATAAATCCCCGCGCCTCGATGCCCGCGACAGCGTTGATCCGTTGATCCATGTAGGGCGCGGCAAGCCGCTGCACGGCTTCCCGGAATCCATCGGCACTGCCCAGCAGCGTGGTGATGTCGCGAAACAGGATGCCTGGCTTCGGATAGTCCGGAATGGTGCGGATGAGGCTCTTGAGGTCCATGGGGGCTGGTCTCGAATGTGCGAGTCTGACGGGCGTGGCCATGACTCTGATAGAAGCGCTGGAGTTTGGTTGCAAGGAGAGTGCGAGCATTGCAGCCTCGCAGCGTGGCTTGTGGCCTGCCAATAGCGAGACTTGGCACCCTTCCGACCGACCGCCTAGGCGTCAACCCAGGCAAGAAGTCCTAGACATTTCAACGCATAATCTGGATTATGCGCCTGCAATTCCAGGCAGTCGAGGCGGGGCCTTTGGCATAGCAAGGCCGCCCTCACCCGATCAAGCCGGCCGTTGCCTGACTGCGGTTGCATGGTGCGCCCAATCGCGCCGTGCCAGTCAGATCAAATGCGCGATATACCGCGCGCGTTGCGCTTGTAATTTCTCTGCCACTTAACCTCAGGAAACATCCGCAATTGCATTCCGGATCCCTAAAGTTCGCGAATCGGACCTCCAATGAATTTCATGGCATAGCCAATTTGCCTCTCCTTCCCCCCGATAGCGAGGACCGGCCATCGCGGTGGCTGGACGGGTCGCGGCTATGGCGACGGCTGGGGGAGCTTGCGCGGCTCGGCGCAACGCCCGAGGGCGGCGTCAACCGGCCGGCGCTCTCGGTGGCCGAGGCGGCGGCGCGCCGAAGCGTGATCGGTTGGGCGAGCGAATTTGGCGCCCATGCGTTCTCGGATCCGGCCGGCAACCTGTTCCTGAAGCTGGAGGGATCGGAGCGGACCTTGCCGCCTGTCCTCACCGGCTCCTATCTCGACTCGCAGCCGGACGGGGGAAAGTATTCCGGAGCCTACGGAATGCTTGCGGCACTCGAGTCCCTCGCGGCTATCGCGGCCTTGGGCCGCCGTCCGAAACGGTCCCTGATCGCCGCAGCCTGGATGAACGGCGAGGGCTCGCGCTTTGCGCCCGGCTACATGGGCTCGGAGGCCTTCGCCGGACTTCGCCAACTCGCCGGCCTGCTTACCGTCTCCGACTTCGAGGGCAAATCCGTCGGCGAGGAATTGACTGCCATGTTGACGGCCCAAGGTCCGTTGCCCGCCAAACCACTCGGCTTTGCCTGCGCCGCCTATGTCGAGACCCATTTGGAGCAGGGCGCGAAACTGGAAAAAGACGGCACTCAAATCGGCGTTGTCACGGGCGTGCAGGGCGTCCGCCGCTTCCAGATCCGTGTCGATGGCCAAGCGGCCCATATCGGCACCACATCGCGGCAGAGCCGTCGTGATGCACTCCATGCCACCATCAAGATTATCGGTGCGCTCGAACAATTCTTTGCCGCACCCGATGTCGGGTTTGCCGTCAGCCAACTGAGGGTCGAGCCGAACGCGCCATCGATCGTGCCACGCGCCACACATTTCACTGTCGACATCCGGCACCGGGACAACACCGTGCTCATGCGCCTTGGCGACACCATCAGGCTGATCTGCGAGAGCGAAAAGGGCGTATGCAGATTTGCGATGACCGAGCTGGTTTCGACGCCCGCCATCGACTTCGATCCGGATGTCCAGGCTCACATCGAGCGGGCCGCCGACCGCCTGGCGCTCAGCCACACACCGATCCTGTCGTTGGGTGGCCACGACGCCCAAAGCCTCAAATGGCTGTGTCCATCCGGGATCATTTTCATTCCGTGCCGGGATGGCGCGACTCACAGCCCCGATGAGCAGATCGAACCAGGTCAGGCAGCAGCTGGCGCAAAGGTGCTCGCCGATGTCCTCTGGGAACTTGCGAATCTCTGATCTGGCCAATCCGGCTTCAGGCGACCGCGCGCAGCGAAGTTTCAGCGCGCGGATCGATCCGGTCGTTTCGAGACAGGAATTGTGCAACCAAACCTATGCTCGCGGGATCTCGCAAGAGCACCGGGTGACCCTGGCCGGCCACGTTCGCGACCTCCAGCGCCGGATGCAAATCCCGCATCCGGGCCAGGGCGGGATCGCCGATCATGTCGGACAGTTCGGCGCGCAGCAGCAGCATCGGAACTTGAGCCATCGCGGCAAACTGTGGCCAGAGCGATCGCCGGTTCGCGTGACCTCGACTGAAGGAGTGCGAGGCGGCGATGGCCGAGTGGTAAGATCGGGCGGGCTGGCCGGCGACCTCACGAAAGCGGGACTTGGCCAGACCCAGCCATTGCGCGTCGTCAAGACCGGGGTAGCGTCTCCCTTGCAAGCCCTTGAGCAAGGAGGCAGCCTCCGCCCAAGTCGCTGGCAGTGGCAAGGCGGCAATTTCCCCCATCTGCCGGACGACCCCTTCAGGCTCGAATTCCGGTGCCGACTCATTGAGGATCAAGGCGCCAACGGCGCTCGGTCGAAGCAGCGCCAGGATCAGCGCGAGTTGGCCGCCGTGGCCAGTTCCCAGTACCGCCGCGTCCTGAAGCCCGGCGAGCGTCATCAGTTCCAGTACGTCCTCGCACTCGGCCAGCAGGGATGGCGCATCACGGCCGCCGCCAAGCTCCGAGCGGCCACGACCTCGACAATCGATTGTGTAGACGGTGCGGCTTACCGACGGATTGCTGCCCGAAAGTGCCTCGGCAAGGACGTCAAACTCCTGGCAGTTGCCCACGAGGCCCGGTAGACACAGCAGCGCCCGCTTGCCAGATTTGCCGCTATATTTGCGCGCGTACAGCCGCACGCCATCTCGCGCCGAAAAATGGATATCGTCCCACATGCCCCCACCCCGCTGACGGGCCGCGGGCCCATGGGAAGGCCGACGGTCCCAGGCGCGGAAAGTGGCACAATTGGGGCAGGCCTTCAACGTCAACCGGCGCGCCAAAGCCTAGTCATCAACAAGTGACTTCGATCGCTTCCATTTACCAAGGCTCCCACAGTCGTGATTTGCGCTCGGCCGCCGCCAGAAACACTCTGAGGGCTTGCATCATGACCTTTGGTGCGCCATCGAACCTGACCCATTTCGGGTCCAGTTTCACTCAGTTGTTCTCGCCCAACGAGGAACCCAACGATGCTCCGTATCTCACGCCGCGACATGATTGTTTCCGCCTCGCTCGCAGCCACCGTGTTCGGGCTCGACAAGCGCTTGACGCTTCTTGGCGCCTCGCCCGCCGCCGCCGCCGCCGCCGAGGCCATCGACGCTGGATTCTACAAATTCAAGGTCGGCGATATCGAAGTCACCGCGCTCTATGACGGCATCTGGGAGAAGGACCACGATCCCGGTTTCATCAAGGATGTCAGCGTCGAGGACACCAAGAAGGCGCTGGTTGCCGGCGGCCTGAAACCTGATTTCGTGCCGATCACGTTCTCCATCATGGTTGCCAAGATCGGCGGCAAGCTGGTCATGTTCGATGCTGGCACCGGTGGGCAGGTGTCCCCGAAGGCCGGCCTGATGATGAGCAAGGGTATGGCAGCGGCTGGCATCGATCCGACCAAGATCGAGACCATTCTCGTCACCCACATCCACCCCGATCACGTATTTGGCCTGTTGAGCAAGGAGAACGCCTTGGTGTTCCCGCAGGCCGAAGTGGTGGTCGGGTCCAAGGAGCACGCGTTCTGGACCGATCCGGCGCTGGCCGGCAAGATGCCCGAGGGCATGAAAGGCATGGTGGACCGCCAACAGCAGGTGTTCGCTGCCTTGAAGAATATCCGCAAGATCGAGGCCGATGTGGAGGTCATGCCCGGTGTGCGCTCGATCGCGACCAACGGGCATACGCCCGGCCACACCACCTTCCAGCTGACCTCGGGCAAGGATGTGCTCTATGTGCTGGGCGATGTGTCCAACATTCCGGCGCTGTTCCTCAAGCATCCGAACTGGCACGCCATATTCGACATGGACGGCGACATGGCCGAGAAGACACGCCACACCATGATGGATCGCGTGATCGCGGAGGGCGCGATGATCGCGGGCTACCATTATCCATTCCCGGCGGCCGGCAAGGTCGCCAAGGACGGTGATGGCTACGCCTTCACGCCGGCAGCCTAGCGCGCCGCTGATTTTCCTCCCTCCCCCTCGCGGCCACGGGGAGGGGGTACTGTTCTCCCGCGACGCGATTTTCGGTAGCCTGCTGGACACCCAGTCCGGATCCGGGCGGCGATCAGCGCCTAGTTGTTCGCCGCCGTCGCCGGGCCGGTGCGGCCACGTTGCAAGTCGGCGCGCAAGCGCAGGGCGCGGGCCGGATCGTCGAGTTCGGCGCGATAGATTTGCACGTTCGCGAGCACCTTCTTCACATAGTCGCGCGTTTCGTCGAGGTTGAGCATCTCTACCCAGTCGATCGCGTCAACGCCTGGTTCACGCGGATCGCCGATCTTGCCCACCCAATCGCGCACCCGACCGGGCCCCGCGTTGTAGCCGGCGATCGCCATGACATAGGAGCCGGCGAAATCGTCGGTGGTGTCGGCGACGTAGGCGCTTGCCAGCCTGGCGTTATAGCCGCCGTCGCTCATCAGCCGTCCGACGTCGCACTTGACGCGGTATTTGCCACAAACGCCCCGCGCGGTGCCGGGCATGATCTGCAGGATGCCGCGGGCACCCGCACTCGACTTGGTGAGCGTGTTGAACTCGCTCTCCTGGCGGGCGATGGCGTAGAGCAGCGCCTGTTCGGGCAGCGAGCGCAAGGGCTGGAAGACGGGCATGGAAACCGTCGGGTAGGCATAGCGCGTCAAGCCGTTCCAACCCTTCTCCATCCCTGCCTTGCCGATTTTCAATGCCATCTGCGTATCGCCAAGCGTCAAGGCCAGATGGGCCGCCAGGATCGTGGTCGCCTCGTCGCCAGAGTGATCCTTGAAGTGATTGAGAAAGATCCGCATGACATCGACCAGCCCGGCCTTGCTGGCGATGACGGTCGCGCGCACTGCGTCGTCCTCGACGAAGCCGCGGATCGAGGCGGCGGACGGAGCCGGAATCGAGGCGATGGTCAGGCTGGTCGCGGTCTTGTCGAGGGTCTGGCGCGCGAGCTGGCCATAATAGGTGTTGAAATAGCCCGCGGCCTCGGCATAGGCGGGCTTGGCCGCGTGCTCATCGCCGAGCTGGGAAAAGCTGCGGCCAAGCCAGTAGTCGGCCTGGGCAAGACTTATCGGCCCATCGGCGGTCTGGCGCATGGTCTTGAAATGAACGAGCGCGCGCTTTGGGTCCTTGAGAAAGCGCAACGCGATCCAGCCGGACAGGAACTCGGCTTCCTTCATCGGATTGATGCCGAGCGGGCCGTGCTCGGATGCCAGCTTATAGGCCGCCTTGTGATCGCCGTCATAAAGCGCGGCATAGGCATTGATCCGCCGCTCCGGCCACCAATCGTCGGGACTGATGATGGCCTTGGGGTCGCTGCTGGCATCCAGCATCATGCGCCAGGCCTGTTGGGTCGCGCCGCCCTTGCGCAGCATTTGCGCCTTGTCGAAGAACACGCCCCAATCGCGATGGGCGTCGACCGGCAGCCGCGCGTATGATCGGCGAGCCGCCGCCAGGCACCCCCCGCCGTGGGAGCAGCGATAGACAGCCAGCCGCGCCTCCAGCTTGGCCTGGTCGGCTGGCGGCAAGAGATGTATCAGCCGCTTGACCGAAGCGATCCGCAACGACCGAAGGGCCTCGAACGCCGTGTCCGCATAGAGCAGGCGGTCGGCGCGGAATTTGTGATCCTGCGCGCTCAGCAACCGGCCGAGCCGGCTGAGCGCGGCGGTTTCGGCCGCCTCGCTCATTTCGCCATTGCGCCAGGCATCGGCCGCGAGCGCGGTCGCGGTCGCCAGATCGCCCCTGGCCAGCAGCCCAGCCGCCAGCGCCGCCTTGCCGGCACCCGTTTCTGGCTTGTTGCCGTTGAAGAATTTGATGATCTGCTCCGGATCGCCATCCGTCAGCAGCGTCTCCTCGGCGCGCGCGCGCAAGGCGGCTCCCGGCCAATTCGAGTTCCTTTGCCGGAACTCATCGATCTCTTCCGGCGTGCTCTTCTGCTTGCCGCTGCGCAATTCGTACCAGCGGACCAACTTGCGGGCAGTCGGATCGACAATATCGGCGGCGGCCGCTTCGGCCGCTTGCGTGTCGCCACCGGCGGCCGCGCTGACGGCGTCTTTCAGCCTGGCAATGTCGGCCTCGGATGGGCCTTGGGCGAGCAATGGCGCCAACGCCCGGTCGAGGGCCGGGGAGGTTTGGGCGCCTGCGTCTCCGGCCATCGCCAGCGCCAAGCAGGTCAACGCACCGAAAATCCATGGCCTCAATGCCGTGCCCGTCATGCCAGGCCCCGCTCCTGTTGGCTGCGCCGACGCGCCGGGCGCGACTTGGTGTGGCCTTTCCGGCGGAAAGATGTCTGCGGAACCGTGGTTCATGTGTCTTGCGGCTCTGGCGGTCAGCGAATAGTGTCGCGACACCTTTGGCATAACCGGGTTCGGCCGGCCGGATGGTGGCCAGCGTTGATCATTCTACCATCCGCCACGGCATTTGGACCACCACGGAGGACGGCGCGACATGACGCTCAACGACAGGCTGAGAGGCTCCTTTCCGGCGCTGATCACGCCGTTCAAGAATGGCAAGGTCGACGAGCGGGCCTATCAGAAATTCGTCGATTGGCAGATCAAGGAGGGTTCGAGCGGTCTTGTCCCCGTGGGGACGACCGGCGAGAGCCCGACGGTCTCGCACGAGGAGCACAAGCGGATCGTCGAGCTGTGCATCGAGGTCGCGGCCAAGCGCGTCCCCGTGATCGCGGGCGCCGGCTCCAACTCGACCGAGGAGGCCATCGACTTCACCCGCCACGCCAAGAAGGTTGGCGCCGACGCGGTGCTGACGGTCTGCCCCTACTACAACAGGCCGACCCAGGAAGGGCTCTATCTGCATTTCAAGGCCATTGCCGAGGCGGTGGACATTCCGATGATCATCTACAACGTACCCGCCCGAACCATCACCGACATCTCGGTCGAGACGCTGGCGCGGCTGGTCAAGCTGCCCAACATCGTCGGCATCAAGGATGCGACCGCCAACATGCAGCGCGCCTCGCAGCAGCGCCGCCGGCTGGGCGAGAAGTTCATCATGCTGTCGGGCGAGGACGCCACGGCCTTGGGATTCAATGCGCACGGCGGCCAGGGCTGCATTTCGGTGACCGCGAATGTGGCGCCTCGGCTTTGTGCGGAATTCCAGGCGGCAACCCTGCGCGGCGACTATGCGGCAGCGCTGAAGCTGCAGGACCGGCTGCTGCCGCTGCACGACGCGCTGTTCGTGGAAACCAATCCAGGGCCGGTGAAGTATGCGGTGTCGCGGCTGGGCATGTGCGAGGAGGGCGCAAGGCTGCCGCTGGCGCCAGTGACGGAGACGACGAAGAAGGTGGTGGATGAGGCGATGCGGGCGGCGGGGGTGATGAATTAGGGCGCGGCCGTCGGCGAAATTTTACCACGACACCGGAGCCTGTGTTGAAACGAACCAGCACTAACAATCGTTGGGTGTTCAGTGATCTTGCCACCCCTCTTCAAGTACCTCGATTTGAATGGCGCAAAGCTGACCTTGGGAACAAGAACTTTTAAGCATTCCGCACCTAGCGACTTTAACGATACAAAAGACTTAACTATTGAGGCTGTCTTCCCAGAAGATCTCGAATCGGCACTTGTGAAGCTGTCAAATGGCTTCACCGATGTAATTCTTCGGAATCTGAGTGAGTCCCCTACCTGCAAATCACCGCTCAAAGAGAATGTGGCGCTCATTCAGCGCGTTTATCGAACGAACCTCGAGGCAGCGAATATAGTGAAGAATGAGATTGCGAAAGGAAAAGAGCAGCCTGTCTTTGACGTCGAGCAGATGCGCACGCATGTAGTGGAACGTGTTATCGAAATAAACGATTTTATGCACGGCTTTCGTGTCCTTTGCGCGACAACGCACAGAAACTCAGACGAGATGTGGGAAAGATACGCTGACAGACGTCGAGGGGTGGTTCTACGTATCGAGCCCAGTCTTGCGAAGGACTCGAAATTTCGCCTCTTTCGCCCGGTGGTGTATCGCGAAAAGAGGCCACCACTTTACGACGACACCTTAGATTTTATTTCTCACGGATTGTTTGGCGATCAGGAGGCCCAACACAAGGCCACCATTGAGAAAATCATCTATGCGAAGACCCTTGAATGGCAGTACGAAAATGAGTATCGACTAGCCATCGCCGTCCGGAAAAGTGAGCGGCCCTGGAATACACTGCCCTATCATGCAGAAGAGATAACGGAGCTTTCTCTTGGTCGCGCGATGACAGATCAAGACAAAGAAGAAGTTGTTCGCTTGGCTCTTGCGACAAATCCAAAAATGCTGATTTGCCATTAGCGACTATCGATTGCTTGGCAGATTGCAATTGCTGTCCATGGCGTGCCTATTGTCCATCACTTCTGGGTAAAGGTCCCGGATATTTGGCGCTGAAGCGCGCGCCAAATTCCGGGAGGCGGGAACCGATGGGGCGCCCAGACCTCCCCACGCTTCCCGGAATTCGGCGCGCCACTTTGCGCGGCGAATATCCGGGATCCTTACCGGCATCGGTCGAGCCGTGCGCTCGACCCGCTTACAGGTCCTCGAACAAGTCCCGCCAGGTCGGGTTGTCCTTTTCAATCAACTCGATCTTCCAATCGCGGCGCCAGCGCTTCATCAGGTATTCGCGCTGGGCGGCTGCGGCGGATGATGCGTGCTGCTCGCAATAGACCAGGCGTTCCACCCAGTAGCGCTTGGTGAAGCCCTCGACGACGCGCTCGCGGTGCTGCCAGGCCCGGCCGGGCAGATCGCTGGTCATGCCGGTGTAGATGACGCCGCGAGGTTTGCTGGCGGTCATCTAGACGAAGCACGACGTGTCTCGCCCGTTCGGCATGGGGAGAGCTTAGCGCGAACATTGTCGAGGTAAAGGTTGCCGAATATTCGGCGCTGAAGGGCGCGCCAAATTCCGGGAAGCGTGAGGGAGGTTGGGTCAAGCACTTGCACTACCCAACATTTGGGTGTCTGAAATTAACCTCGATTAAATACTTATATATACTTCATAAATATTACATCTATACTTCCCTCATCTTCCGCCGCAACGGGACGTGTTAACCGTCAAGCGCGGGGTGGAGG
>Ga0075018_10000657_pt1 | contig 10754 bp, 9 predicted proteins | sample ColStrG_CSR_2014_FD_71471 | JGI IMG/M metagenome (GOLD analysis project Ga0075018, IMG submission 71471) | Freshwater sediment microbial communities in response to fracking from Pennsylvania, USA - Cold Stream Run_MetaG_CSR_2014 | ecosystem: Environmental > Aquatic > Freshwater > Creek >... | reverse complement strand
GATCTGAACGACCGCCCCCACCCGGACTCCCTGCCAGGCGGCAGCGAGGGCCGCAAGTAGGATGACCACGTCGACCAGATTCATGGTGCTCCTCCACCGGAGGTCCGATCCGGGGCCACCACGATGGGGAGGGAAACCGCCACTCTGCCACGGTAGACGGCGTCGGCCACGGCCGATCGTCATCGCCGGAGAGGTGAACAGTCCGTGGCACAATCTCGAACAGTGGCGACGCCTGCTCGGGCGCTCCGTGAATCCGACGACGCGGCGGGAGAGAGATGGGCAGTGTCCGGTAAGCCAACCCCCACCGGGGCAGTAGGCCGCTACGTGGCCCCGATCGTCGCGCTGGTCGCACTGGGTGTATCGGCCGCATGCAGTTCCCCACCTTCGGGCATGCGGACGGTCGGCCCCACCACAGCCTCGTCGTCGTCGGGACCGTGGCACGGGAGGTTGACCGCCTCTCCACTTCCGGCACCGGTACAGGCGCTCCGTGCCATCTCCTGCCCGACGGCCCGTAGGTGCTGGGCGGTGGGTTCCTCACTTGCCACTTCGTCGGCTCCCGCAGGGGCCGCCCTGGTGACCACCATCGACGGAGGGTCGTCCTGGACCATCCAGACGGTGCCGGCTTCCGTCCGCTACCTGTCAGCGATCGCCTGTGCCTCTCCTCGTTCGTGCACCGCGGTAGGCCAGGTCGGGCTGACCGGCACCGGACCGGGGGCGGTCCTCACCACGGCCGACGCCGGGGCAACGTGGGATCTCCAGACGGTGCCCGTCGGAACTACCGACGTCACAGCCGTCGACTGCCGACCAGACAGGCGGTGCACGGCACTTGGGGTCGTTTCCGGCCGGGTGACCGTGTTGGCGCCGTCGTCAACCGGTAGCTGGGGATCAGGTGGGGCCCTCCCCGCCGCAGCAGCGGCAACGGCGCTGTCTTGTATCGACGCCAGCCACTGCTGGGCCACAGCTACCCAGCCGGTCGATGTCGACCACATCATCGGGGTGATTGCGACGACGTCCGACGGTGGTGCGACGTGGGCCCTCCAGCGTGTTCCGGCGGGGACGGGCGCCCTCCAGGGAATCGACTGCCACTCCGGCACGACGGTCGGGACCCGAACTACGTGCACCGCGGTCGGCACCACGTCCACCATCATCGGTGGAGCACGGGTCGGCCAGGGTGTAGTTCTGACCACGGGGAACGGCGGTAGCTCGTGGGCAGCGGAGCCAGTGGCATCGACGATCGCCGACCTCCTCGGTGTGTCGTGCGCAGCCGGGCCCTGTGTGGCCGTCGGGACGACCGTTGCCTCCGCATCCCAGGCCGGCGTGGCCATCTTTGCCAGCGCCGTCGGTGGCTCCGGACCGGTATGGCAGCGGGCCTCCGTGGCACATGTGGCACTGCCCCTCATCGCAGTTTCCTGTGTGACGATGTCGGCCTGCGTCATGATCGGCGAGTCGGTTGCCGCTCGACTCACGGCAGGCTGATCCGGGCCATCGGCCGGTGCCCGACTCCGATGTCCGTCCCCTCACTCCGCAACCCCTGGGACGAGCGATTCACATGGGTGGCCCAGGACGCCGATAGCCTCCGTACGATGGGAGCGAGCCCGGCAAACCCCGTCGAGCAGACCGACGAGCAGTCCGTCACAGTCAACGGCGGGCCTGACGGTCGCCGGAGTGGGACGGCGACTTCGGCGTTCGGCGTCAGCCGACGCGAGGGGCACGACGCCTCCGGCTTCTATGCCCGATTCACCCCGCCGTTGCTGTCCGACGACGACACCGTGGTCAGTCCAAGCGCCCTCGACTCGATCTGGGCCGGCGACGCCCGAAGCATGGACGCACATGGATCCGTGGCCGACCGATCCGTGGCACTGGTGGTCACGTCACCGCCGTACTTCGCCGGCAAGGAGTACGAGCAGGCAATGGGCGTGGGTCACGTTCCGGCCGACTTCGCTGACTATCTGAACATGCTGCACGATGTCTTCGCGCAGTGCTACGCCAAACTCGAGCCGGGCGGCAGGATCGCCGTCAATGTGGCCAATCTCGGTCGCAAGCCCTACCGCTCATTGGCCGGCGACGTCGTCGACGTGCTCGTGGGTCTGGGCTTCCTGTTGCGTGGCGAGATCGTCTGGCAGAAGAGCCGTGCAGCCGGTGGCTCTTGCGCCTGGGGTACCTACCAGCGTCCTGGCAATCCGGTCCTGCGCGACGTATCCGAGCGGATCGTGGTGGCATCCAAGGGACGATTCGACCGTGCCGTCCCTTCCGACGAACGGGCCCGGGCCGGCCTCCCCCATGAGGGCACCATCACCATGGACGAGTTCGTCGATGCCACAACTGATGTGTGGGACATGCCGGCCGAGTCGGCCACCCGGGTCGGCCACCCGGCGCCGTTTCCGGTTGAACTGCCCCGTCGACTGATCGAGCTCTACACCTACCGGGGCGATCTCGTACTGGACCCGTTCATGGGTTCGGGATCGACAGCGGTGGCGGCCGTGCGCACCGAGCGTCACTTCGTGGGCTTCGACACCGATCCGGCGTATGTCGCCCTGGCCGGGCAGCGGGTGGCCGATGAGCGGGCATCTGGGGTGGCGGGACGGCGTCGGGTCACCGTGGCTCCGGCCGGGAAGGCTGCCCTCGGGGCTGGAGGGACTGCCGAAGAGCGAGCGGTCGCCGAGGGGGCCAAGGCCAGGGACCTTGCCCGCTTGACCCTGATCGAGGCCGGGTTCCTCAACATCGAGGAGCGACCCAAGTGGACCGACCTCGGCGTGACTGCCGACTACCGGGCCCGAGCTCCCGATGGCCGAACCTGGCTCTTCTTGCTGACCGGTGCCTACTCGGCCACCCGACCAGGACTGAAGCGGTCCGATGTCCTCTGGCGATCACTGGGTCTGGCTTCCGTGCTTCAGGTCGCTCGGACGGCGGACCCGGGACGCGACGACATCGGGCCATTGGTGATTCTCTCCACCGACGTGCCTCCGCCCCGAAGCGCCAATGGCCGGGCCCTCCGGGCCGTCTGGGGTGAAGGGCTACCTGTACACGATGTGTGCGTACTGCTCGATCCCGATGCCGCGGCCCGCCTGTTGGCACTCGGATCCGGCACACCACCGTCGCCAGTCGCAACGGTGGAGGACTCCATCTACGAGCGTGTCCCGACCATCGGTGACGACGACGTCCAGCCGCCGGGGTGGCCACCGGGCGAGACGGAGTGGGACGGTGCTGCCTACCAACGGCGCTTCGATGATCTGGCCGCTGCCGGCTCACCCGTGCACGGCGAGGCGGACTTCGTGGAGCGTTTCCGCCCGTCGTCCGTGCTCGATGCCGGCTGCGGCACGGGACGGGTGGCAATCGAGCTGTCCGGACGCGGTTACGACGTGGTCGGTATCGACCGCGACGCGTCCATGATCGCCACTGCTCGCAATCTGGCTCCCCACATCGACTTCCGGATCGAGGACGTGGTCGGGGCACGGGTCGGACGGAAGTTCGAACTGGTGTTGATGGCCGGAAACGTGCCGTTGTTCACTCCGGAGGGAAGCCAGAGTGCGTTGGTGGCCGGTTGTGCACGACATCTGGCAACGGGAGGTCGACTGATCGCTGGGTTCCAGCTCGACCGGGGCTACTCACTCGCAGAGTATGACGCCTCCTGCTCGTCGGCCGGGCTCGAGCTCGAAGCCCGATACCGCACATGGGACGGCGATCCGTCCGATCTGGCCGACGACTACGCAGTTTCCGTCCACCGGCTACCTGTCTGAGAGTCTGCTCAACGAGCGGAACCGGCAATCCCGAATGGCCCGCATCTGACAACATGGACCGCCGGGCGACCAGAACGGAACACCATGCGCAACCCCATGTTCGTCTTCGACGAGAAGCTCACCGACCTGATTTTCGACTACTGCCGTTGGCGGCTCTCCCTCGACCCGGTCCCCCTCGACTACGGCGGAGCGGTCGACGACTCACTGGCTGCCGTGCTCGACGGACTGATCACTCCGGAGGGCACCGACCCGGTGGCGGTCATGGAGATTTTCGACAAGAAGTTGGCCACCGCGGCAGTTTCGGTCGACAGTCCGAAATTCTTGGCCTTCATTCCGGCCGCCCCGACCAAGGCCGCCCTACTCTTCGACATGGTGGTGGCCTGCTCCTCCCTCCAAGGAACTTCGTGGATCGAGGCCGCCGGGCCCGTGGCGGCCGAAAACCAGGCGCTTCGTGTGCTGGCCGACCTGGCCGGGCTACCCGAAGGAGCCGGGGGCTGTTTCGTGGCCGGCGGATCGGCCGGCAACTTGTCGGGACTCATGGTCGGACGGGACACCACCCGTCTGCGGATGGGCGATGCCACCCCGGACCACCCGGTGGTGGCCATCAGCGAAGAGGCCCACTCGTCCGTGGGCAAGGCCCTGCACGTTCTCGGCATCGAACCGTTGCTGGTGCCTGTAGAAGATCATCGGCTCACCGGTCAGGCCCTCCGCGATGCACTGGCCACTGACCCTCGTGGTGCGAGTGTCATCGCCGTGGTGGCTACCGGAGGCACGACCAACGCCGGCATCATCGACGACCTCGACGGAGTGGCCGATGTCGCAGAAGAGCGAAAGCTCTGGTTCCACGTCGATGGCGCCTACGGCTGTGCCGCCCTGTTCGCCCCGTCCGTCCGCCATCGATTCTCCGGGATCGAGCGGGTCGACTCCTTCGTGGTCGATCCCCACAAGTGGCTCTTCGCCCCGTTCGACTGTGCCGCACTGATCTATCGGGAACCCCGGCTGGCCAAGGCCGTCCACTCACAGGATGCTTCCTACCTCGAGGTGCTGCACCGGGACACTCCCGAAGAATGGAACCCGAGCGACTACGCCTACCACCTGACCCGGCGGGCCCGGGGTATGCCGCTGTGGTTTTCGTTGGCCATAAATGGAACGGACGCCTATCGCGATGCCGTAGAGGCGGTTCTGGCCACCACCCAAGCGGCGGCCGACCTCATCGAATCGCTTCCCCATCTCGAGCTCGTACGCCGTCCAGAATTGTCCGTGGTGCTCTTCCGGCGCACCGGTTGGGGAAAGGCCGAGTACGAGACGTGGTCCGATGACCTGCTCGAGCAGCAGACTGGTTTCGTGATGCACACAACGTGGGAGGGGGAACCCGTCGGGCGATTGGCCCTCCTCCACCCCGACACCGGCATCGACCTGATCACCGAGATACTGGCTTCGACCGGCTGAGCGCTGGAGTGCCGCACAAGTCGATCAGGGGCCGGCCGTCACCGTCACCGGGAATGCACCCGTCCAGGTGAACCCGAGCACGAGCGCGGCGAATCCCATCACCGTGCGAAGGACGAACGGAGCGTCGACGGACGGGTCGCCGAGCGCCATCTGCACGGCCAGTCCGTCGAGCAGAGCCAGAAGGGCGATGGCGAACTCGACAGCATCCATCGGTCCGAAGGTTCCCAACGTCTGGCCGTCAGTGATCACCCCGGAAATGGCGCTCCGCCAACGGGCATCGAACTCCTCGCGGACCCGGGCGACCGCGGGATGCCTTTGGGATCGGGCCCACAGGTCGATCCACAACGACCACGGGTCGGGGAACTCGCCGTCCGGCTCGGGGACGCAGATCCAGGTCACGATCTCCTCGAGTCGGCCGACTGCGTCGGGAATGGCCCGCAACCGCCGGACCCCCTGTTCGAACCACCGGTCCTCGGCCAACCGGATGGCCTCGGTCAGCAACTTGTCCTTGGACTGGAAGTAGTAGATGACCAGAGCCGGACTTGTGCCCGCTCGCTCAGCCACGTCGGCGATCCGGGTGTCGGCGAAGCCCCGCGCGGCGATCACCTGCAGGGCCGCCCGCAGCATTACCTCACGCCGATTGTCCGATGGAACCGCCACTGGCGCCTGAACTTCGGCACTGACCTGATCGAGGGTCATCGACACCGCTCCTTGTCCGCTCTGGCCGGGCCGGTGTCCGGCTCAAGCAATCTGGCGCCCCCGCCCTGGGCACCCCGCCGGGCCCATCAGTCCCACGGTACCAGTGGGTAGCGAGACCGGCCCAGGCGGACCGTAGCCAGGGCGGTCGGCGTGCCACACTGTGGCCCGATCGACCCCACGAGACCACGGGGCTGAACTGGACAGGAGTTCGACATGGCGAGTGAAGTGCGCGGAGTGGTGGCGTTGGCCAAGGGTCAACCCGTGTCCCTGGTGACCATTGTGGTGCCCGACCCTGGACCGGGCGAGGCAGTTGTACGGATTCAGGCCTGCGGGGTGTGCCACACCGATCTCCACTACCGGGAGGGTGGGATCAACGATGAATTCCCGTTCCTGCTGGGCCACGAGGCAGCCGGCGTGGTCGAGGCCGTAGGTCCCGACGTCACCACTGTCGCCCCCGGTGACTTCGTGGTCCTCAATTGGCGGGCCGTCTGCGGCAACTGCCGTTCGTGCCGCCGGGGCCGACCGCAGTACTGCTTCGCCACACACAATGCCACCCAGAAGATGACGTTGGCCGACGGTACCCCGCTCTCCCCCGCTCTCGGGATCGGGGCATTCGCCGACAAGACACTCGTAGCCGCCGGACAGTGCACCAAGGTCAATCCGGCGGCCCGGCCCGAGGCGGTCGGACTACTCGGGTGCGGGGTGATGGCCGGGCTCGGGTCGGCCATGATCACCGGCGAGGTCGGCCTGGGAGACTCGGTCGCTGTATTCGGCTGCGGCGGCGTCGGCTGTGCAGCCATCGCAGGGGCGAAGTTGGCCGGGGCGTCGACCATCATCGCCATCGACCTCGACCCCCGCAAGATCGCATTGGCCAAGGAGTTCGGCGCCACCCACGGGGTCGATGCCTCGACCTCGGACGTGGTCGCCGCCGTGCAAGCGCTCACCGACGGGAACGGCGCTGACGTCTGTATCGAGGCGGTCGGGAACCCGAAGGTACTGGAGCAGGCGTTCTACGCCCGCGACCTGGCGGGCACTGTCGTTCAGGTCGGCGTGCCCACCCCCGACATGCGCATCGATCTCCCCATGATCGACTTCTTCGGTCGCGGTGGCCGCCTCAAGCCATCGTGGTACGGGGACTGCCTGCCAAGCCGCGATTTCCCACTATTGGTCGACCTCTACCTTCAGGGCCGGCTCGATCTCGACCGGTTCATCAGTGAGACCATCGACCTCGACGATATCGAAGAGGCCTTCCACCGCATGGAGCGCGGCGAGGTGCTGCGTTCGGTCGTGGTGATCTGATGGTGGAACGGGTGGTCACCACCGGGATATTTTCGCTCGACGGAGCCGACTTCGACGTCGAGAACAACATCTGGATCGTGGGCGACGACCACGAAGTCGTGGTGGTGGATGCCGCGCACGACCACAGGCCGATCGTCGACGCGGTAGGCAACCGCCGCTGCATGGCGATCGTCGCCACCCACGGACACAACGACCACATCAATGCGGCCGTCGACCTGGCCGACTCCCTCGATGCACCGATTTGGCTCCACCCGGCCGACCGGATGTTGTGGGACGTGGTGCATCCCGGCCGAGCCCCCGATGCCGACCTTTCGGACGGGCAGATCATCGATGTAGGCGACGTCACGCTGGCAGTTCTGGCCACTCCTGGGCACTCGCCCGGTGGAGTGTGTCTGTATGACGCATCCGGTGCGACCGTCTTCAGTGGCGACACCTTGTTCCACGGTGGCCCCGGTGCCACCGGACGGAGCTTCTCGGACTACGGGACCATTGTGGACTCGATCCGGGATCGCCTACTGGTGCTTCCCGTCAGCACACGAGTGCTCACCGGACACGGCGAGGAGACCACGATCGGCGCCGAGTCCCAGCACCTGGCCGAGTGGGAGGCCGCCCGCTGAAGCGTCACCGACCGACCGGCAGGCTGAGGTCAGAGATACCCCTTGGCGATGTCCTCGATCCACCAGGCCGGTGCGCCATTCATGAGCGTGGACAGGTCCCAGTAGTCCCACCACCGGATGATCGAGCCGTCGCGCAGTTCCTGGACGGAGACGAAGGGCAGGGTGACGGACTCGCCCGTATGCCAATGCCACGTTTCGGCATGCTCGGTGACCACCGTGTCGCCGTCGCCCACCATCAGCCGGAGCTCGTGCTCGTACCCCGAGATCTTTTCGAGGCCGAGCCGGAGGCGGGCCACCACCTGCTCGGGGCCCCGGGCGATGTCATCGGCAGGCGAAGGGACGTCGGTGTACTCGCTGTCCTCGGTGAAGAACGAGGCGATGCTGTCCCAGTCGCGTGCGTACAGCGCAGACCAGAACTGTTGAACCCGTTCTTTGTTGGCGGAGGGATCGGTCATGACGGCCATGTTGGCACGCACGGGACCCGTCACGTGACGACGCGCGACGTGGTCAGGAATTCGAGAGTGTCGGCTTTGGCCGACCTGACCGGCACTACTGCTGGTTCGAACCTCGTGCGATGATCCCCTGGCGCCGGTCGTCGAATGCCGACGGATCGAACCGCTCCTTCATCCACCGACGCGACCGGCGCGCCTCCTCTTTGTAGGATTCGTCGTCACCGCCATGGGCCAGCGCCTCGTACATCGACCGCAATTCGCCGATGACATGCGGATCCGACTCGGCAATGGTCCGACCTAGTTCGAATGCACGGTGCATCAGGTCGCCGTGGGGAACGACCTCGTTCACCAGGCCCCATGAACTCGCCGTGGTGGCATCGATGAAGTTCCCAGTGAGTGACATCTGGCGAGCCCGATTGACTCCGACGAGTTGGGGCAATCGGATGGTCATTCCCCCTGCCGGTAGGACGCCGACCCGGGCGTGCGTGTCGGCGAATGTGGCCCGCTCTGAGGCGATCAGGAAGTCGCACCCAAGAGCCAACTCCAGTCCGCCGGTGACTGCCGGACCATTGATGGCGCCGATGATCGGGATCGTGGTGTCCGGAATCAGGCCACGCCGGACCCGTACTCGGTTCTCCCTCCCTCCGGACAGAGGGGCGGCGGACAGGTCGTCATACGTCTTGGCAAGGTCCTTCAGGTCGAGCCCGGCACAGAACGCCGGATCCCGTCCGGTCAGTACCACGGCAGCCACATCCGGATCATCGTCAGCGAGGCCGAACGCATCTCCCAATGCAGCCATCATGGCTCCAGTCAGTGCGTTGCGAGCCTCGGGCCGGTCAAGGATGACAAGTGCTATCGGGCCGTGGCGTTCGGTGGTGATCACCCCAACTCTCTAGCACCCGACGAGGGCATCGGAGCGACGGCTTGTCGCCCGGTCCACTGGCATGATGGAACGATCGCTCGGAGACTCCATCCATCGGGCAGCGGTCCCCAATGCTCCCGGCCGACCGGGCCGACCTCGACTCGGATGTGGTTCTCCGCCAGAATCTGATCGCCGACGCCATCAAGGAGCATCACCGATGACCTACACCTCGCTTCCCGGAGCCCCGACATGGTTCACCCGTGCTCTGGCCGTGCCCCGGGGGGACCTCGTGGTCGATGTGGCCGGCTGCCCCATCCATGCGCTGACCTTCGGTACTCCTGGAACACGTGGCCTGGTCTTCGTTCACGGAGGAGGAGCCCATGCCCACTGGTGGACTCACGTAGCTGCCACCTTCGCTGACGAATTCCGGGTGGTATGCGTCGACCTTTCGGGCCACGGCGACAGCGGCCACCGGTCCACCTACTCGCTCGAACAGTGGACCGACGAGGTCATGGCTGTAGCCGGAGCTGGAAACATCGCCGGTCCGCCTGTCGTGGTAGGCCACTCGATGGGCGGCTTCGTGACAATTGGGACCGCCGCCCGCCACGGCGAAGCGGTCAGTGGAGCTATCGTCTGCGACTCGCCCGTCACCGAGCCCGACCCCGAAATCGCCTCCTACCGGCTCAAGGAAGCGTTCGGTCGACCCCGGGTCTACCCGACCATGGATGATGCCCTCGCCCACTTCCGTACGGTGCCCGCACAGGACCACTACCTCGACTACGTCATGGATCACGTCGCCCACCAGTCGGTCCGGGAGATCGAAGGAGGGCTCCAGTGGAAGTTCGACCGGGATGTATTCGCCCAGTTCGGCGGCGGCATGCGCAGTGTGGCCCTCCCCTACCTGTCCCGGGTGCGGTGCCGTTTCGCCCTCCTTCGATCCCAATTCGGCCTGGTCACCCCGGACATCGGCCGGTTCATGTACGAGGAGCTGGGTCGGGTGACACCGGTCATCGAAATTCCTGAGGCCGGTCACCATGCCATGCTCGATCAGCCCCTCATCCTTCTGACGGCGCTCCGTACATTGCTGGCCGACTGGGACCACTCCGAGCCGCGCCACCGGGACTGAGGATCTGCTGGTGGCGCTGGCAGTCCGATCGACGCCGCCCGTGCCACACTGCATCCCATGGAGGAACGGCGGGGGGAGACGATCAGTAGGCGGGACCTATTGCGTCAAGGGGCGCTCGGAAGCCTGGCCCTCGGCATGGTGGGAGCCGTCGGCGGCGCCGTACTGGCCGGTTGTGGGTCATCGACCTCATCATCACGGTCCGATGCATGGGCATCGCCGGCAACGACTGCACCTCCCGACCTGAAGGCATCGCGCTGGTGGCTCGCTGGGAACTACGGGCCGGTATCGGTGGAGACCACAACCTCCCGCCTGCCCGTCACCGGAACACTGCCTGCCGCGCTCACCGGCCTGTACGTGCGCAATGGCTCCAACCCCCTACGAGGAACCTCGCCGCACTGGTTCCTCGGGGACGGCATGATCCACGGCGTGCGGCTCGACGCCGGTTCGGCCTCGTGGTACCGCAATCGTTACGTCCGTACCGGCCTGTACGACAACGGCGGTGGACTCGGTGCC
>Ga0075018_10000655_pt1 | contig 10759 bp, 4 predicted proteins | sample ColStrG_CSR_2014_FD_71471 | JGI IMG/M metagenome (GOLD analysis project Ga0075018, IMG submission 71471) | Freshwater sediment microbial communities in response to fracking from Pennsylvania, USA - Cold Stream Run_MetaG_CSR_2014 | ecosystem: Environmental > Aquatic > Freshwater > Creek >... | reverse complement strand
GCCACCACGCGATGACCGCGCGTGAGATCGCTGGTGAACACGCCTGCCGACAGGCCGAACTCGGTGTCGTTGGCGCGGCGGATGACCTCCTCCTCGCTGTCGAAGGGCAGCACGCACATCACCGGGCCGAAGATCTCCTCGCGCACGATGCGCATCTCATCGCCGCATTGCTCGAAGATCGTGGGTTCGACGAAGCTGCCCCTGGCCAGCGCCCCTGCCGTGCGCTGTGAGCCGCCCACCGCGATGCGTGCGCCTTCCTTGCGACCGGCGGCGATGTAGCCCAGCACCTTGTGCATGTGCTCGGGAGAAATCAACGCACCGACCTGCGTCTTTGGATCTTCCGGATCGCCCACCTGCAGCGCGCGCGTGCGCGCCACCAGCCGCTCCATGAACTGCGGCAGCACGCTGCGCTGCACGTACACGCGGGTTCCGTTGGAACAGACTTCGCCGGCGGAATAGAAATTGCCGAGCATCGCACCGGCCACCGCATTGTCGAGCGAGGCGTCGGCAAAGACCAGGATCGGTGACTTGCCGCCGAGTTCCAGGGTGACCTGCTTCAGCGATTCGGCGGCATCGCGCATCACCGCGCGACCGGTGCTGACTGATCCCGTGAGCGAAACCTTGCGGATGCCAGCGTGCTGCGTGAGCAGACGCCCCGTCTCGATCTCACCCTGCACGACCTGGAACACGCCCGGCGGTACGCCGGCGTCGAGGTAAGTGCGCTCGAGCTCCATCGCGGTCAGCGGCGTGAGTTGTGCCGGCTTGAAGATCATGGCGTTGCCACAGGCCAGCGCCGGCGCCGATTTCCAGCAGGCAATCTGCAAGGGATAGTTCCACGCGCCTATGCCCGCCACCACGCCGAGCGGCTCGCGCCGCGTATAGCCGAAAGCGGCTGGCCCCAGATCCAGATGCTCGCCAGCGATCGCGGGCGCGATGCCGGCAAAATACTCCAGGCACTCCGCACCGGAGATCACATCGACGACGCTGGTTTCCTGGATCGGCTTGCCGGTATCGCGCGTCTCCAGCAGTGCCAGCGCGTCATTGCGCTCGCGCAGCAGATCGGCGGCACGGCGCAGGATCCGGCCGCGCTGCGCACCCGTGAGTGCAGCCCATTCGCGTTGCGCCACTTGCGCGCGCTGCACGGCCGCGTCGATCGCGGCAGCGTCGGCACATGCCAGTCGTGCCAGTTCCACGCCTGTAGCCGGGTTAAAAGTAGTTATATAATTCATATAGTTATCGAAACAACCTCGCGCGATTTAACCGGCGGAAAATTCAGGCCGCGCAGCGCGAATGGAAAATCATCATGCGGGCGGGATGAGTAAGTGGTCAAGACCACCTATCATGGCCGCATGAGAATAATCGGGGGCGTCGTCAGGGGATCAGCTGCTGCGGCGGGTGCTGCGCTGCATGCGCTGTTGGTGTTGGCGCTGCTGGTGTTGGCGCTGCTGCTCGCCGCGTCGCCGGGTGCGCAAGCTGCCGAGTCAACAGGCGTAGTCACTGAAAGCGCGAGCTGCGCCACGGTACGTCTCGCCGACGTCGGCTGGACCGATGTCACTTCGACCACAGCCGTGCTCTCGCAGATTCTCACGCGGCTTGGTTATGAGCCGAAAACCACGGTGCTCTCGGTGCCCGTGACCTTTGCATCGATGAAGAACCGCGACATCGATGTGTTCCTCGGCAACTGGATGCCGGCGCAGCTGCCGAACATCAAACCCTTCGTGGAAGACAAGTCGGTGGAAGTGTTGGGTGCGAACCTGACCGGCGCGAAGTACACGCTGGCTGTGCCCGACTACACCTATGCGCAAGGCTTGCACGACTTCGCCGACATCCAGCGCTTCGCGACGCAGCTGAACGGTTCGATATACGGCATCGAACCCGGCAACGACGGCAATCACCACGTACTGACCCTCATCAAGCACAATCAGTTCGGCCTCGGCGCTTTTAAACTGGTGGAGTCCAGCGAACAGGGCATGCTGGCTGAAGTCGAGCGCGCCGTGCGCGATCACCGACCGATCGTGTTCCTGGCCTGGGATCCGCATCCGATGAACCTGCGCTTCACGCTGCGCTATCTCACGGGTGGTGACGACACTTTCGGTCCGAACTACGGCGGCGCCATGATCTATACGGTGGTGCGCACCGGCTACGTGAAGCAGTGTCCCAACGTGGGTCGCCTGGTGGGTAACCTCAAATTCACCACCGCGCAGGAAAGCGAGATCATGACCCGCATCCTCGACGCGAAGGAGACGCCGGAATTCGCGGCCGCCGCGTGGATCAGGCAGCACCCGCGCGAAGTAAGCGCATGGCTGCAGGGCGTTCTGACCATCGACGGACGCCCGGCCAGCGAGGCGCTGAACCCGGTGGCGCATGCGTCCGGCCGGTCGCTGGAAGAGTGGATCATCAACCACAAGATTCCGCTCGGTGATCGCATCGCCTCGCTGATGGACTGGGTGAAAGTGCACGGCCTCGGGTTCTTCAGAGTGGTGTCGACCGTGGTCGCTGGCGCGATCGACGGCCTGACTCGCGCGCTGCTGTTCATCCCCTCGCTGGTGTTGATCGGCCTGCTCACCGTATTGGCGTATGTCTTGCGCCGCTCCTGGCCGCTGTCGATATTCGTGGCACTCGCGTTGCTGTTCATCCTCAACCAGGGTTATTGGGTCGCGACACTCGAGACGCTGTCGCTGGTGACCCTCTCGACGCTGACCTCCACGGCGATTGGCCTGCCGCTGGGCATACTCGCGGCACACCGGCCGCGTTTTCATGCCGCGCTGCACCCGGTGCTCGACCTGATGCAGACGCTGCCGACCTTCGTGTACCTGATTCCCACGCTGGTGCTGTTCGGCCTGGGCGTGGTGCCCGGCCTGATTTCGACCGTGATCTTCGCGCTGCCGGCGCCGATCCGCCTCACGCACCTCGGCATTTCCAATGTGCCGATAGCGCTGCGTGAAGCCGGTGAGGCCTTCGGCGCCACGCCCTGGCAACTGCTATGGAAGGTCGAGCTGCCCAGTGCGCGCAAGAGCATCATGGCAGGCGTCACCCAGTGCATCATGCTGAGCCTGTCCATGGTGGTGATCGCCGCGCTGGTAGGCGCCGGGGGCCTTGGCGCACCGGTGGTGCGCGCCCTGAACTCCGTGCAGGTGGGCATGGGCTTCGAGGCGGGTTTCGCCATCGTGCTGCTGGCGATCGTGATCGATCGCATGACGCGACCGACGGAGCGTCAGTCGTGAGCGCCGCGCTGGAATTTTGCAACGTCGACATCCTGTTCGCGCAGAGCAAGGCGGGCCAGAAGAATCTGGCGGCGGCCACCGCAGCGCTGCACGTCGGTGCCACGCGCGCCGAGATCGCTACGCGCTATGGCGTGATCGCGGGCGTTGTCGGGGCTTCCTTGAGCGTACCGGCGGGCCAGATCTGCGTGCTGGTGGGTTTGTCGGGTTCCGGAAAATCGACCCTGATGCGCGCCGCCAACGGCCTGAACCGCGTCAGCAGCGGCAAGGTGCTGTTGCAGGATGGCGCCACCACCGTGGATGTGGCCGACTGCGATGCGGGCACACTGCGACGTCTGCGCCGCAGCCGCATCGCCATGGTGTTCCAGCAGTTCGGGTTGCTGCCCTGGCGCAGCGTGCGCGCCAACGTCGGCTTCGGCCTGGAGCTGCGCGGCGAGAGCCCGTCGCGCCTCAGGCAGATCGTCGATGAGAAACTCGAGCTGGTCGGCTTGTCGCAGTGGGCCGAGCGCTCGGTGGGCGAACTCTCCGGCGGCATGCAGCAACGTGTCGGCCTGGCGCGTGCCTTTGCCACTGACGCCGACATCCTGCTGATGGACGAGCCCTTCTCCGCCCTCGATCCGCTGATCCGCACCCGATTGCAGGATGAGCTGCTCTCGCTGCAGGCGCGGGTCAAGAAGACCATCGTGTTCGTCACGCACGACATGAACGAGGCCATGCGGCTCGGCAACCAGATCTCGATACTCGACGGGGGCCGCATCGTGCAGTCTGGCACCGCCACCGACATCGTGACCCGGCCGGCGAACGACTATGTCGCGGCTTTCGTGCAGCACATGAACCCGCTCACGGTGCTCACCGCCACTATGGCGATGCGGCCGCTGGCGCAACTGCATCGCGAGCAATCCTCGGTGTGGCTGGATGCGCGCCGCTACTGCAAGGTGGAACTGGATGCAGGGGGTCGTCCGGTCAGCGGCTGGTGCGCCGGCCAGGCGCTCACGCTGGTGGCCGATGCCAGTGCAGCACGCGCCGCCACGAATCGCTGCCTGGTGCAGGTGCCCGGGCACTGCACGCTGGAAGAGCTGGTGGAACTGCATGATGCCAGCGGCCAGCCGGTGCTGGTCACCGACGCCTCGGGCCTGATCGGGGTCTGTGGCGCGGAGCAGATCATCGGCGCCCTGACACGCCATCGCCAGACGCAAGCCGCGCCCGCAGCAGCAGCCAGCTAGCTGACTGGCACTGCTGACCGGTGCCGCCGACTAGCGTTGCTGCGTGCGCCAGTTCGGCGCTTCGTAGAATGGCGCGCTGGACGGCGCCAACGGCGCCTTCCCGCGGATATGATCCGCCATCTTCTCCGCGATCATGAGGGTGGGTGCATTCAGGTTGCCGTTGGTGATCGAGGGCATGATGGAAGAATCGACCACGCGCAGGTTTTCCAGTCCGAAGACCCGCGCCTCGTTGTCGACCACCGCCAGTGGATCCGCGGCACTGCCCATCTTGCAGCTGCACGAGGGATGATAGGCGCTTTCCACCTTGGCCCGCACGAAGGCATCGATCTCGGCATCGCTCTGCACGGCCGGCCCGGGCTGGATCTCGCGCCCCCGATAGCGATCGAAAGCCGGTTGCGCGAACAGCTCGCGCGTGAGCCGCACGCACTGGCGCATCTCCACCATGTCATCTTCATGGCTGAGGTAGTTGAAGCGGATTTGCGGGTACTCGCGCGGATCGCGCGAGCGCAGCCGCACCCAGCCGCGGCTCTTGGAACGCATCGGCCCGACGTGCGCCTGGAAGCCGTGCTCGCTGGCCATCGATGAACCATCGTAGGTCACGGCCACCGGCAGGAAGTGGTACTCGATATCCGGATACTGGATGCCGGCATTGCTGCGGATGAAGCCGCAGCTCTCGAAATGATTGCTGCCGCCGAGCCCGTCCTTGAACAGCATCCAGCGCACGCCGATGCGCAGTTTCGCCAGCGGCGACATGGAGGAATAGAGCGAGACCGGTTCGCGGCAAGCCTGCTGGAAATAGAACTCCAGGTGGTCCTGCAGGTTCTCGCCGACGCCGGGCAGATCGCGCACCAGCGGAATGCCCAGTGCATTCAGTTCCGCAGCCGGCCCGACGCCCGAGAGCTTCAGCAGCTGCGGTGTGTTGATGGGACCCGTCGACACGATCACGGCGCGACGCGCCCGCACCTGCTGCGTGCTGCCACCGCGAACGTACTGCACGCCACAGGCGCGCTGCCCCTCGAAATCGATCCGCGTGACCAGGGCCTTGGTGCGCACCTCGAGATTGCGACGCTGCCGCGCACGTCGCAGGTAGGCGTTCGCGGCGCTGGCACGCACACCACCATCGACCGTCATGTCCATGCGGCCGAAACCTTCCTGGCGAAAACCGTTGATGTCCGGGGTCCGCGCATAACCGGCCTGCACGGCCGCATCCAGCCAGGCCTGGTGCAGCGGATTGGCCAGTGTGCCGTAGCGCGTGCCCAGTGGCCCTTGCCCGCCACGGTATTCGTCGCCGCCTTCGGCGCGATGTTCGGTGCGCTTGAAATACGGCAGCACATCGCGTTAGCCCCAGCCGGCCGCGCCCTGCGCCACCCAGCTTTCGAAATCGAAGGCATTGCCGCGGATGTACACCAGGCCATTGATGGACGAGGAACCGCCGAGTACCTTGCCGCGCGGGGTATGCAGGCTGCGGCCACCCAGGCCGGGCTCGGCTTCGCTGTGGTAGCCCCAGTTGTAGCGCTTCGTGTTCATCGGGATCGCCAGCGCCGAGGGCATCTGGATGAAGATCGAGCGATCCGAGCCGCCGTATTCCAGCAACAGCACCGTGCCCTGGCCATCCTCGGTGAGCCGATCGGCCAGCACGCAGCCGGCGGAGCCGGCGCCCACGATCACGTAGTCGAATTCCCCGGCCTGTTGCTGCGCGTTCATGGGTACTTAGCTTACAGCACCGACGCCATCCGCCGGTTGCCTGCAGTATCGCATGGCGCACCGGGGCAAGCCGACGCCGCAATCAGGTCAGACGCCGGTAGGGGTGCTGACCATACTTGTGTACGATCAGGGGGTGCCCATGAGCGAGAATCCGGCCGGTGCTGAACGACGCGCGCGCCCCAGCGGCCGCGAGGCCAAGCGTGCGGCCCGCGCGGCCCGCGCGGCGGTTTCGGTGCCCTATATCACCCGCTCCATTCCGCGCTACGAAGTACTGGGCGAGGAAGGCCTGGCGCTGATCGAGCGCAATGCGGATACGATCCTCGAAGAGATCGGCATCGAATTCCGCGATGATCCCGAGGCGATCGAGATCTGGCGCAAGGCCGGCGCCGATGTACAGGGCGAGCGAGTGCGCTTCGCGCGCGGCATGTGCCGCGCGCTGGTGCAGAAGAGCGCGCCGCGCGAGTACACGCAGCATGCGCGCAATCCAGCCCGCAACATCCGCATCGGCGGCCTCAACACCGTGTTCGCGCCCGCCTACGGCTCGCCCTTCATCCACAACCTGGACGAAGGCCGTCGCTACGCGACCATCAAGGATTTCCAGAATTTCGTGCGGCTGGCCTACATGGCGCACTCGCTCCATCATTCGGGCGGCACGATCTGCGAGCCGGTCGACCTGCCGGTCAACAAGCGGCACCTCGACATGGTGTACGCGCACGTCAAGTACAGCGACAAGCCCTTCATGGGTTCGGTGACCGCGCCCGAGCGCGCCGCCGACAGCGTGGAGATGGCGCGCATCGCCTGCGGCCCGGACCTGATCGACCCCGAGACCGGTCGCCCCAAGACGCTGCTCACCAGCCTGATCAACGTCAATTCACCGATGACCTACGACGCCACGATGCTGGGCGCGCTGAAGGTCTACTCGCGCGCCAACCAGGCGGTGATCGTCACGCCTTTCATTCTCGCGGGCGCCATGTCGCCAGTGACGGTGGCCGGCACCGCGGCACAGACCCTGGCCGAGGCGCTGGCCGGCATGGCCTTCACGCAGTTGCTGAATCCCGGCGCACCGGTGATCTTCGGCAGCTTTGCCTCATCGATCTCGATGCAGTCGGGCGCGCCGACCTTCGGTACGCCCGAGCCCGCGCTGGTGCTCTACACCATGGCGGCGCTGGCGCGCCGACTTGGCGTACCGTTCCGCTCCGGCGGCGGGCTGTGCGCCTCGAAGATTCCCGATGCCCAGGCGGCCTACGAATCGGCGCAGACGCTGTTGCCCACCTGCCTCGCGGGCGTGAACTTCGTGCTGCACACTGCCGGCTGGCTCGAGGGCGGGCTGGCGATGGGCTACGAGAAATTCATGATGGACTGCGATCAGGCCGGCATGATGCATACGCTGCTGGCGGGCGTGGATCTTTCCGAGAACGGCCAGGCGCTCGATGCGATCCGCGAAGTGGGCCCCGGCAAGCACTTCCTCGGCTGCAGCCACACGCAGGCGAATTTCGAGAACGCCTTCTACCGCTCGCCGCTGGCCGACAACAACAGCTACGAGCAATGGCTGTCCGAGGGTTCGCAGGACATGGCCCAGCGCGCCAACACGATGTGGAAGAAGCAGCTGCGTGAGTACGAGGCGCCGCCGCTCGATGTCGCCGTGGATGAGGCGCTGCTGGACTACATCAACCGGCGCAAGAACGCATTCCCCGACTCCAACGTCTGAACCCGCGCGCGTTGCAGGGCAACGCCGTGCAGGCGCTCAGGCGCCCGCCACCCACACGCGCGCATTGCGGAAGATGCGCATCCAGCCGCTATCGGCGCCCGCCTCGGGCGGATGCCAGGAATTCTGCGCCGTTCGATACACGCGCTCCGGGTGCGGCATCATCACGGTGCAGCGGCCGTCTGGCGTGGTAAGCGCTGCGATGCCAGCCGGCGTGCCATTCGGGTTCGCAGGATAGAGCCGCGCGGCATTGCCGCGCCCGTCGCTGTGCCGGAAGCCGACCAGGCGTTGCTGCAAGCACAGCTCCTGGTCGGCATCGTTACGGAATTCCGCACGCCCTTCGCCATGCGCCACCGCCACGGGCAGCAGCGAACCCTTCATGCCGGCGAGCAGCACCGAAGGCGAATCGAGGATTTCCACCAGGCTCAGTCGCGCCTCGAACTGCTCGCTGCGATTGCGCACGAACCGCGGCCAGTGTCCGGCGCCCGGAATCAGTTCATGCAGCAGCGCCATCATCTGGCAGCCGTTGCAGACGCCGAGCGAGAAGCGGTCGAGACGCGCAAAGTAGTCAGCGAAGGCCCGGCGCGTAGCCTCGTGGAACAGGATCGACTGTGCCCAGCCGCCACCGGCGCCCAGCACATCGCCGTAGGAAAAGCCGCCGCAGGCCACCAGGCCATGGAAGGGTTCCAGCGTACGCGTGCCATTCAACAGATCGCTCATGTGCACGTCATGCGGCTCGAAGCCTGCGCGTTCGAGCGCTGCGGCCATCTCCACCTGGCTGTTGACACCCTGCTCGCGCAGCACCGCCACCGCCGGACGCACGCCGCTGGCGATGTAGGGCGCGGCGATGTCTTCCTGCGGATCGTATTCCAGTTGCCAGCGCAGTCCTGGCGCACTGCCGTCGAGCGTCACGGCCTGCTCCTCGTCGGCGCACTCCGGATCATCTCGCAGCCGGCGCATCTGCCAGGACATCTCCGACCAGGCACGGCGCAGTTCCGCCCAGGGCTCGTCGACCGTGGCGGCGCCCACGCTGAAACGCAGGCGCGCATCGGCGATCGGTCGACCGATTACACGGCTGCAATCCTGCAGCTGCTGGGCAATGAGTTCCTGCCAGACTTCGTGCAGGCGAGCGGTAGCCACCTGCAGCACCACGCCGCACTCCTCGCTGAACAGCTGCGCCGGCGCCGGGCCGCGCGCGGCATCGAGTGAAATCTCCAGGCCACAGTGGCTGGCGAAGGCCATCTCGGCCAGGGTCACGGCCAGGCCACCGTCGGAGCGATCGTGGTAGGCGAGCAGCAGATCGCGCGCGCGCAGCGCATTGATCGCGGCCGCGCAGCGGCGCAGCAACTGCGGATTGTTCATGTCGGCGCAAGCCCCACCCTGCGCCTCATAGACCTGCGCCAGCGCCGAGCCGCCGAGGTTGTTGCGTCCTTCGCCCAGGTCGATCAGCAGCAAGGTCGTCGGGCCCACATCGAGCCGCAGCAGCGGCGTCAGGGTACGGCGCACATCCGTCACCGGCGCAAAGGCCGAGATGATCAGCGACAGCGGCGCGACCACTGCATGAGCGCCGCGCTGGTCCTGCCAGCTGGTCTTCATCGACAGTGAATCCTTGCCCACGGGAATCGCCAGGCCCAGTGCCGGGCAGAACTCCTCGCCCACCGTGCGCACGGCGCTGTACAGCGCGGCATCTTCGCCAGGCTCGCCGCAGGCGGCCATCCAGTTGGCCGAAAGCCTGATCTGGCTGAGATCGCCAATGTCGGCCGCCAGCATGTTGGTCACGGCTTCGGCCACGGCCAGGCGCGCCGCAGCCCCGGGATCAATCAAGGCCACGGGTGTGCGCTCGCCGATCGCCATGGCTTCGCCGGCATAGTTGCTGTAGTCCGCGAGCGTGACACCGACATCGGCCACCGGCACCTGCCACGGCCCGACCATCTGGTCACGGCTGATCTGGCCACCGACGCTGCGATCGCCAATCGTGATCAGGAAGGTCTTGTCAGCCACCGCGGGCAGCCGCAACACGCGATACAGGGCCTCGCGCAGATTCACATGCCTGAGTTCGGGCACGCTGCCGGACGCCGCGGATGGCAGCGCTCGCGTCGTGACGTCGCGGCGCATGCGCGGTGGCTTGCCCAGCAGGTCGGCCACGGCCAGGCGCACCGGCTCATCGCCGAGCAGCGTATCGCTGACCCGCAGCTCGCCGTCGTCGGTGATCAGGCCAATGGCGGCAAACGGGCAGCGCTCGCGCCGCGCCAGTGCCGCGAATTGCGCCAGGCCCGCGGGCTTGATGGCCAGCACATAGCGCTCCTGCGCCTCGTTGCACCAGATCTCGAGCGGCGACATGCCAGGCTCGGCACTCGGAATATCGCGCAGTTGCAGCCGTGCGCCCCGCTGGCTGTGCGCCACGGCTTCGGGCACTGCATTCGATAACCCGCCCGCGCCCACATCGTGGATCAACTCGATCGGGTTGTCGGCGCCGAGTGCCCAGCAACGATCGATGACTTCCTGCGCGCGCCGTTGCAATTCCGGATTGCCACGCTGTACCGAGGCGAAATCGAGCTCTGCACTGCTGGCGCCACTGCCTACCGAAGAAGCCGCTCCGCCACCGAGGCCGATGAGCATCGCCGGCCCGCCGAGCACCACCAGGTGCGCGCCCACCGAGACCACGCCCTTCTCCACCTGCGAGCGGCGCACATTGCCCATGCCACCGGCGAGCATGATCGGCTTGTGATAGCCACGTACCCGCCCGGGCGGATCGCCGGCCTGTTGCTGTTCAAGAGTGCGGAAGTAACCGCAGATGCCGGGGCGTCCGAATTCATTGTTGAATGCCGCCGCACCGATCGGCCCTTCCAGCATGATTTCCAGCGCCGTGGCAATACGCGTCGGATAGCCCTGCGATTGTTCCCAGG
>Ga0075018_10000654_pt1 | contig 10761 bp, 8 predicted proteins | sample ColStrG_CSR_2014_FD_71471 | JGI IMG/M metagenome (GOLD analysis project Ga0075018, IMG submission 71471) | Freshwater sediment microbial communities in response to fracking from Pennsylvania, USA - Cold Stream Run_MetaG_CSR_2014 | ecosystem: Environmental > Aquatic > Freshwater > Creek >... | reverse complement strand
GCGGTCGCAATCCTTGAACTGGCCGTTCTTGTAAATTGAAGTCGTTTCCCTATCAGCGATACCGACAACATGGATCCATTGCCCGATCTCCACAGGCTCTTGGAAGTGGCTTCCAATGCCCTCCCGTCCATCGGAATTAAATACGTAGAAACTTATGCGGTTGGGATGTGGTGGGCTGTCCGAGGTGTCCTGATTGTACATCCGGAACACCCACTCCTGCTGTCTGGCTTCACCTTTGCCCATCCAATGCACATATCCCGTGCTCTGAAAAACTGGAAAGTTTAGCACGTCGGGCCGGATCCATGACGCCACGCTCAACTGACCGTTCGTAGTTATGCTGAATTGCAAATCGTCGGGGATCTCGACGTAATCGTCCTGCCCGTCGAACACTAGGTCAGCCTTCGGTGTTGTAAGCATGACGTTCCTCCAGTGCGGGCTCTGTCTCTGGCAGCTGGGCCGACTTCGTCACCGCCCACTTTGACATGTATTTGGGCTATCGTCTTGCCACTCGTCGTACCAGGTCAGTCTTCAAGTACCAATTCCAGGCAGGGGAATTGTACCAACGCCTGAAGTTAGAGCCGGAGTTCGAGTTCCAGTCCCAATAGGGCCGGTCGAGGTTGCGCTGAACTGCAAATCGTCGTTCTACGCGCCCTTCGAGCAGGCCGGGTCACAAGAAATCCTGGCGTTGCAATAGTTCGTTAATCGCATGGATTCATCATCGCCGAAGGGACCGGAGAAGGGGACGGCTCTCCAGTAAAGGCCCACTCCTCGCAGATGTTGCGGTAGTATTTTTCCCTATTGGGGAAGCCGAACCGCTTGGGGCCGAACGGGAGGCAAACCGACCGGTAATTCATAGTCTTGTATCAACTGGAGTAACAGCATGAAGACAATAAGGTCGCGCCTTCTTCGTTCTTCCGCCGTCGTTGCCATAGCAGCCATGTTGGCATTCTGGCTCACATTCGGCGTCCCCCAAGTCGTCCGCGCCGACGATCCCGGGGCCGCCTCTTACCCCGAGCAGAAAATGGTCTTGGTGTCCGCGAAATCCATAGACGCGCTGGAACATCGCGTCATATTTCTTGAAGAAACTGTCGCTGCTCTCACGGAGTCCTGGCAGCACATCAACACACACTGGCTGTGCGTCTCCGACGATAGCGGGGCTGAAACCTGCATGACGAAGGCGCAGCTCGATTCTTTCCTGAATTCGGCTCCGCATGCAGAGATCAATCAACCTGCGGTCTCGCAAGAAGCCGAAGCCTCGCCTCCTGCGGCACCTATCGAGATCGCTGCGACTGAGCGCTTGCCGTCGTCCGAACCAACTACCATCGTTGGCGAAAATGCGCTGCCCGATCAGGAGCCCGAAACTACTGGAACGGTAAACTCTGCAATTTCTGGCGCTGCGTTGGTTTCAACGCCCGAAATAGAAATTTACGAGGATCCAGCGGGTCGATCCGACAATTAAGCGTCCCTCGGTTCGGCAGTACGCCCGACGAAGCGCGCGCTCTTTGACCATCGTCGCCTTCGGCCCCGGCTCGGCGGGGTTGTCTTTTAAGAATACGAACCGAAGGTTATCACCCCGACGAGCGGACGGCGCGGGCCACCCGGTCAGCCCGTACCTCCGGCGCCGTTCCTCGGAGGCGAGAACTCCACAATCGGGAAAAAAAGCATCCCGGACGCGAGACACGCCGGGATGGAAGAGACTGAACAATGGGCTTCTGCCAGACGGGGGGCTGGGGGCGTCCGGCGCGCCTTTATGCCCCATAAATAATGAGAAGGCCGATGAGTTCAAGGCGCGTCTTGCCACAGGTCAGCCCGCGGCAATTCATCCGCCCAGAGCGAACATTGCTACCCAAATTGCTACCCAACTCGGTAAGCCGGAGCGGGACGGTAACGGATGAAGAACGCACCCAAATTCAAAAAGTGCCGATGAATAGGGAGCTTGAGGGATGTACTGGGATAGCTGGCGACGCGGTGAACGAATTGCAAAACCGTGCGCCATTCAGAAATGGGAATTGAACCACCGCCCAAAATGGGAACCAAACTCGGCTCCGTCAGGGCAGGGGAGCCCGTACTAGCGTCTTTCATGGTGGGACACCCGCTGCAGAAAGCATAAGGATTGTATAGGAAGATCTCGGTGTCCCACCGCCGGTTAAGTGGCTGATTTCCCTCGATTGCGCTAGCCCGCCCCTGGATGTCATCTGTGCTGGCGGGCGACAGGGCAGGGGCTCAAACTCCGCGTTCTGAAACGCCGCCTAACCCATTGATGCAAAACAGGGCGCTTCTCCACGATTTTTCAGAATACGCATTGATTTTGCTGCGGGATTCGTCGGATTTTGATTCCGCCATACCCAGGTTCGAGTTCTGACACCCAGCCAAGAGGCAATGTGCTGAATTCTCTACCGAAACGGCTTTGTTCTCGCGTGGGCTCTTGGCGCATTCGGTCGGCGGTCGCCCCCGGCGGCAGTAGTGGTCGAAACGAGCCCCCGATCTCAATACCCGCCCGTCCGAGGACCATGGGTGTCACCGAACCACCCGAAAACGTACTTGCGGCGCTTCCGGCAAGTGCAGGCAAACGGCGATCACCGCACCAGTTTTGCACCAGAAACGATCGCAACGAGACGCAACAAACACGATCGAACGTGTCGAATCGTCAGGAAAGTCAACGCCGGCGACCTTTGCCCCGCCGCTCATAACGGTCTGGTTGGAGGTTCGAGTCCTCCCGGGCCCACCACGCAGTCCCGCGTTTGCGGAGATTTCCCGGCGGCTGGCGAAAAGCCCCCAATGGCGGCATGCGCCGCGAACGCTTGGTCTCTGTCACCTGTGATTTGGATTTGGAGGGCAGTTTGGGCGCCTTATTCTCTGGCCTCGAATTCCCGTTTCCCGGTTGGTTCGGTCCAACTTGTCCGACGTGTCCATGGCACGCAGCACCGTCGCCAAGGTGGTGGCATCGATTCCCGGCGGAATCCGAACCGTGGCAGCGCCCATCACAATCTCGATCATGTGCGAGCCGCCTGGCGCGCCAGGCGCAATTGGCACATCCGGGTGCGGCCGACATGCCTCGACGAGCACGGGCGTGAAGGCCGGGCCGTTTGATTGTGCTTCAAGTTGGATCTTCAAGTACAATGCAAAAACTATTGTGGTATCAGGTTGTGGAGCAGGGCGTTGACGCGGATCGGCATGATTGGCGGACCAATCTTGGCCCTGATATCGACGCTTGCGATGGCGGAACCACTCGCCATCAAGATCGGCTATCTCGGCCGCGCCGAAAAAAAGGCTACGATTTCGCTGATTGACTTTCCGCCAGACAATGACGGAGTCGCGGGCGTGCGCCTCGCGCTGGTCGACAACAATACGACGGGAAAGTTTCTCAACCAGGATTTCTCGCTGGAAGAAGTGCGGATCAAGGAAGGCAGCGATCCGGTCGAAATCGTCTCGCAACTCGCCGATCACGGCATCTCGTTTTTCATCGTCGACCTTTCGGCCGGTGCGCTGCTCAGCGTAGCCGACTCCGGACGGCCGCGCGGTCTCGTGTTCTTCAACGCGGGGGCGATCGACGATCGCTTGCGCGAGAAAGACTGCCGGCCCAACGTGATTCACACCGCGCCGACGCGATCCATGCTGGCCGACGCCCTCGCGCAATATCTCGTCTTGAAGCGATGGCGGCGATGGTTGCTCGTCGTCGGTTCCCATGATCCGGACAAGCTCTATGCCGACGCGCTGCGGCGGGCTGCCGCGCGGTTCGGCGCCAAGATCGTGCAGGAGCGGGTGTTTGAAGATTCCGGCGGCGCGCGGCGCACCGACAGCGGCCTCGTTCAGATCCAGCGCCAAATACCGCTGTTCCTGCAGGGAGCGCCCGATCACGACGTGCTCGTCGCGGCCGACGAAAGCGAGGTGTTTGCGCCCTATCTGCCGTATCGGACGCGGGAGCCGCGACCCGTCGCAGGTTCTGCCGGACTGGTTCCCAAGAGTTGGGACGCCGCGCATGACCAGTGGGGCGCCATCCAGCTACAAAACCGTTTCATGCAGATGTTCTCGCGCCGGATGACCGCGCTCGACGGACAGGCCTGGACGGCAGCGCGCATGATCGGCGAGGCCGTTGCGCGCGTGCGATCGGCCGATCCGAAGGCGATTTCTGACTACCTGGTGAGCTCCGACTTCGCACTTGCCGCGTTCAAAGGGCAAAAGCTCACGGTGCGCGACTGGGACCTGCAGCTGCGCCAGCCCATTCTGCTTGCCGACGGCCGCAGCATCGCGTCGGTATCGCCGCAGGAGGGGTTCCTGCATCAATTCTCCGAGCTCGATACATTGGGCTTCGACCGTCCCGAGACCAAATGCCGGTTGAAATGACCATTGGGAGGCGCAGGGCGATGTGGTGCCGCATGATGCTGGGCATCTGCTTTGCGTTGGTGCCGGCGGTCGAAGCTGCTGCCTTCGAGGCCTATGTTTCGAACGAAAAGGGCAATACGATTTCCGTCATCGATACCACAGCGTGGAAGGTGGTCGAAACCATCAAGGTCGGCCAGCGACCGCGCGGTATCGCTTTCACCAAAGATCAAAAATACGTCCTTGTGGCGGTCGGCGACGACGATACGATCCAGATGATCGACACCACCAGCAACAAGGTTGTCGATACGCTGCCGTCCGGCCCCGACCCCGAGCTGTTCATCGACGATCCGACCGGCAAGTTTCTTTACGTCGCGAACGAGAACGACAACACCGTGACGATCATCGACATCGAGAGGCGGGCACGGCTTGGCGAGGTCGAGGTTGGCGTCGAGCCGGAAGGCATGGGCCTGAGCCCGGACGGGAAGATACTCGTGAACACCTCCGAAACCACCAACATGGTGCATTTCATCGATACCGCCTCTCGCCAGGTCGTCGCCAATGTTTTGGTCGATGCGCGTCCGCGTTATGCCCAGTTCAAGGACGACGGCTCCGAATTGTGGGTATCGTCGGAGATCGGCGGAACCGTGAGCGTCATCGATCCGGTCAAACACGAGGTGAGGACGAAGATCGTCTTTTCGATCCCCGGTATGCGCGCGGAAGCGATTCAGCCGGTCGGCATCAATATCACGCGGAACGGCAAGACGGGGTTCGTTGCACTCGGTCCGGCCAATCGCATCGCCGTGGTCGACGGAACCACCCATCAGGTCCAGAAATATCTGCTGGTCGGCCAGCGCGTGTGGCACATGGCATTGACGCCGGACGAGAAATATCTTCTGACCACCAACGGCGTCTCGAACGACGTATCGGTGATCGACGTGGCGTCGCTCAAGGTCATCGACACCATTCAGGTCGGCGAGCTTCCCTGGGGCATCACCATCTCGCAACACTGACGGCGGGCAATCGACGCCATGCGCAACGTCGGGGGAATGCAGATGAGGCGCTTTGCATGTCGTCTTGCGGCGGCTGTCATGCTATGCGCGGTATTGCCATCCGTTTCGAATGCCGCCGACCAGCGTTATCCCGACTGGCCGTGCGTACAGGCCAAGGTGCCGGAGATCTCGGTTGCCGCCGTATGGGAAGGCCCGCCAATTGAACAGGTGGCAAATACCTGGCAGAACGAGCCCAAGATCAAGGATCTCGTCACGCTGCTGGCAGCGCGGCGCACACCGATGCAAGACGCGCAGAAGAGCATCGCTGAATTCCTGACCGGCGACGCGGCGGCGAAGGCAGACAAGGGCAAGCGGCTTTTTGCCGGATTGTTCGAGACGCTCAACAGCCAGCGTAACGAGGTCATGAACGGGCTCGAACGGCTGGCGCGCAGCGAGAAGGAGCTCGCGGAGCGGATAAGGTCGGATACTTCCGCGTTGCGTGAATTGCAGGACAAATCCCCGCCCGATCTATCCAAGATCGACGAGCTCGCCACCCGAGTCGAGTGGAATTCGCGCATTTTCGAGGATCGGCGGAAATCGATCAGATACGCCTGCGAAGTCCCCGTCACTATCGACAAACGTTTGTTTGCGCTCAGCCGCGCGATTCAACAAGCGGCGGAGCAGTGATCCGCCGGCGCAACGAAGCTCAGTTGCCGGCCGTCGGTGCGGGCTGCGCCTCGGTGACCGGGAGGAGCGCGTCGCTCCAGCCGTCGGTGCCGTCGGGATACCAGGCGACGTTGGCATATCCCATCGACAAGATACGCTTGGCCGCGTTCCACGACATCCAGCAATCTCTGAGGCAGTAGATCACCAGCAGTTTTGTACGGTCGCCACCGCTGGCCTGTTCGAGGTTCCTGCGCAGGTAATCCTCGGTGGCTGCGGGGAGCTCGCCGTATCCGGTACCGGGAAGCCAGATGCTTCCCGGAATATTCAGTCGCGGCTTGTCGCGCCAGATCGTTCCCGGAGGCAGGTTGGCGGGCCGCGGCGCGCGGGGCAACACGTCGACGAAAACGGCCGATTTGTCTTGCCACAGCCGTTCGGCCTCGGCGGTGGAGACGACGCGGGCGCCGGCGAGCCCGGCCGGCGTCGGGGCGCGATAGTCCTTGGTACGATATTCCGCGGGCTCGGGCGGCCGGTCCTCGCCGCGAACGTCGGCGGCGACGAAGAGAGCAAAGCCTGACACGAGGCCCAGCAGGACGCGAAGCTCATTCATCGCGCCTGCGTCTCACCCGCAATGGGTCGATCGTTCTCGTCGAGCAGCGGCACCCCGAACCCGAGCAGGAGTCGATTGATATCGCTCTGGTTCTCGGCGATCAGCCTGTTGAGTTGCCGCTTCCAGTTCTGATCGGCCGGGCGAACACCCATGGCGATCCGAAATGCGAGCGATGGACCCCCGGTTTCCTTCAGCAACAGCACGACGCGCATGGGCGGGTTCGCTTGCTTCGCATAGTAACCGGCCATCGGACCCCACAGGATTCCGAGATCGATCTCGCCTCTGACAAGGTCTCGCATCATCGACTGCGCCGAGGAATCGACGCGCGTATCGATGACCAGCGGATAGGGCTTGGCGTTCCGCATCAGCCCGTTGACGGCGAGATAGGTGGCCGCCGGCGTCCCGGCCACGACGCCTATGCGCTTCTCCTTGAGGCGCGCATCGGTGAGCATATCGACGTCATCGAGCCCGCCGCCCGGCCGGATGACGAGCGCGTAGGCGGTTCGATAATAGGGATTGGTGCTCTGCACGAGCTCATCGCCCTGAGGGAACCCGGGGATGAGGTCGCAGCGATGGGCGCCGAGTGTGTTGCGCACAAACCCCGTCGCTTGCGGATACCAGACATACGCGAGCTTCTTGTCGAGTTTCGCGGCCAGCAGTTCCGCGATCTTGTTTTCGAATCCTTCGCCTTTTTCATTGGAGAATGGAAGGTTGTTGGGATCCGCGCAGACTCTGAGCACCTTCTGGTCGACGAGCTCCAGTTCCAAATCGAGCCGCACGCCCTGAGCACGCGACAGATGCGCGGCGCCCGTGGTGAAAGCCAGCGAGATCATTGCTATGCCCAATAACGAGCGGCTGCAGAATAGTGCCATGACGGCCCAGTCTCCCATGCGAATCCGAAACGCCGTTGCGTGTGCGTAGGGGCGCCACCGCTGTCGGCGGCGGTCAGTAGTCCCTCAGTGCTTTTCGCCGAAGCAGCCGTCTTCCGCCTTGGTGAATGCTGCCGGCTTCGGCTCGCGCTTTTCCGGACGCACGCGCCCCATCGCATTATTGGCGCGGGCGCGCAGGTATACGTAGATATCGCTGATGTAGCACATCACATTCGGATTGGTGCCGAAGGCCGGCATCACGTTCTCCTGCGACGTGCTCACGTTCCTGCGGCCGCCCGCGACGATTCCGAGAAAATCGCTGAAGCTGATATGCTTGAGCGAGTTCTTCAGCGCCGGCGCGTACATAGATCCTTCGCCGTCAGGACCGTGACAGACATGACACTCCGAATGATAGCGCCGATAGCCCGAATACGTGTACCAATCAACGGTTCCGTCGGTTCCGATTTTGTAGGTCGGATCGCCGTCCTTGTCGTAGTACCTGCCGTCTTCCGATCTGACTGCGGTCGGATCGCCCGAGCCGTCGGCGCGGACCGCCAAAATCCCAAACGCGAACGCCGAAGCCGCAACCGCAATCGCAGGAATGGATCTTTTCACGGGTTTTCCCTTCCGGCGCGGCCTGCCGCTCGACGGGCTTGCCGGCGCGTCCGAGTGACCCGCCGGCAGCCGTTGACGTCGCGGTTCGCAAAGCCTCAAGGCAGAGCGAACACCGTAAGTTGTCCGCCGAGCGCGGTGTAGTTGCGCAAGCCGGCATAGCCGCCCACAGCGCCCAATCCGGCCGTCGGATCGGTCAACCCGGCCGCAAGGCCGATGCCCGCCCAGCCGCCGACACCCGACATTACCGCGATATATTGCTTGCCGCGGTGTTCAAAGGTCATGGGGTTGCCTATGATGCCGGATGCGGTCTTGAACTTGTAAAGTTCCTTGCCCGTCTTGGCATCGACGGCCTTGAGATAGCCTTCGAGCGTTCCGTAGAACACCACGCCGCCCGCGGTCGAGAGAGCGCCGGACCAGACCGAGAACTGCTCCTTGTCCGACCATGCGATCTTGCCGGTCTTGGCGTCCCAGGCGATGAAGTTGCCCATGTTGGCCTCACCTTGCGGCGGATACATGGAGAGCACTGCACCGACATAGGGCTGGCCCGCCGCATAGCGTACGCGGAAGGGCTCATAGTCCATGCAGACGTGGTTGGTCGGCACGTAAAACAGGCCGGTGTCCGGCGAATAGGCCGCCGGCTGCTCGTCTTTCGTGCCCAGCGCCGCCGGACAAATGTTCTTCGAGTTCACGTCCTCGCCATTGTGCTCCGTCGAAAACTGCGGAACCACCGCAGGGCGACCATAGGTCGGCGAGCTCTTGTTCATGTCGACGCCGGTGGTCCAATTGACCTTCGGATCGTACTTCTCGGCGACAAGAAGTTCGCCGCTCACGCGGTCAAGCGTATAACCCAGGCCATTGCGATCGAAATGGACCAGCGTCTTGCGTGTCTGGCCGCCGATTTGCTGGTCGGCGAGAATCATCTCGTTGACGCCGTCATAGTCCCACTCGTCGTGGGGCGTCATCTGATAGACCCACCGCACCGCGCCGGTGTCGACGTCACGCGCCCAAATCGCCATCGACCATCGGTTGTCGCCGGGCCGCTGCTTCGGGTTCCAGGTCGAGGGGTTCCCCGAGCCGTAGTACACCAGGTTCAGCTCGGGATCGTAGGAATACCAGCCCCATGTGGTGCCGCCGCCGATCTTCCACTGTTCGCCCTGCCACGTGTTGGTGCCGGAATTGGGACCAACCGGCTTGCCGAGCGAGGTGGTCTTGACCGGGTCGATAAGCGTGTCGCTGTCGGGGCCCATTGAATAGCCGCGCCAGACCTGTTGGCCGGTCTTGATGTTGTAGGCCGTCACCGAACCGCGGACGCCGAACTCGCCGCCGGAGATTCCGACCAGGACTTTATCCTTGATTACATGCGGCGCTGCGGTGGAGGTTTCTCCCTTGCTCGGATCGCCGTTCTTCTGCATCCATACCACCGTACCGGTCTTGGCATCGAGCGCCACCAGCGTCGTGTCGGCCTGGCTCAGGAAAATCTTGCCGTCGGCATAGGACAGGCCGCGGTTGACGGTGTCGCAGCACATGACCGGAATAACGTTCGGATCCTGCACCGGCTCGTATTTCCAGACGATCTTGTTCTCATCGGCCAGGTTCAATGCGTAAACCGGGTTCGGGAAAGGCCCATGAAGGTACATCATGTCGCCGATCACCAGGGGTGCGCCCTCGTGACCACGCAATACCCCTGTTGAGAACGTCCACGCCACCTGCAGCTTGCCGACATTGTCGGCTGTGATCTGCTTGAGCGTCGAATGACGCGTATTGGCATAGTTGCCCGCCGGCATGACCCATTGCTTGGCATCCTGCGACAGCTTGATCAGTTCCTCGTTTGCATAAGACGAACTTGCGGCAATCATCGCCGCGGCGCTCAGATAGATACTAATCAGAAGTTTAGGCATCGCGTTTCCTCCCTGTGACGTTGGTCGTCGGGGTGCGCCGATGCGGACCAAGCGTGCCCGATATCGGCACAGCTCTCACGTGGGGAAGAATTTCCGGCAGCGTGTCACGACCTCAGTGACGGGTAAGAAAGTAGTGGGCAAGAAGTGTTTTTATTCTTCTTTCCAACCCAGTCGAGCCTTCGAACAAACGCCGACGCTCCCTAACCGCCAACGTCCTTGAAGCCGGAAACCTACAGAAATAGTATGCTCGCAACGGTGAAGGCGCAATGATTATCGACCAAAGCCGTGCAGCAAATGTCCTACAAACTCAGCCACGATATCGTCGTAATATGGCGATGGGCAGTAGTCCAAATACCACAATGGGCAGTAGTCCGAATTTGTGCCCACATTTGTGGGCTGGTTCGGATTGGCGTGTTGTTGTGGCCGTGCTGCTACGATTCGAAGGCGGCGCGCTGTTTGCTTGCCGCGGCGTTTCTCTTGATGGCGGGAGTGGGAGCGGGCTCGGTCCCGCCGGACGCACCTCTGCAAGTGCGCGAAGTGGCGGTCGGAGTCTTCGTTCACTTTGGCGTGAACGCTCTGATGACAGCCGAAAACGAAGGAGCAATCGCAAACATCGGATTCGTGGTCGGCGATGACGCCGTCGCTGTGATCGATACAGGCGGCAGCGTGCGCGAAGGCCGCCGGCTGCTCGCGGCGATCCGTAACGTCACCGCAAAGCCGATCCGTTACGTAATCAACACCCATGCCCATCCGGACCACGTATTCGGCAATGCGGCGTTCGCGGGCGAGGCCGC
>Ga0075018_10000649_pt1 | contig 10818 bp, 8 predicted proteins | sample ColStrG_CSR_2014_FD_71471 | JGI IMG/M metagenome (GOLD analysis project Ga0075018, IMG submission 71471) | Freshwater sediment microbial communities in response to fracking from Pennsylvania, USA - Cold Stream Run_MetaG_CSR_2014 | ecosystem: Environmental > Aquatic > Freshwater > Creek >... | reverse complement strand
GACATGACGGTATCGATCGCTTTCGAATCCGCGAGCAGCTGTTGCTCGAGCTGGGTCTGGGCGGCGGCAGTACGCTGCTGCGTGGAGCCCGCGGGCAGCTGCATCATCGCCATCAGCACACCCTGGTCTTCCTGCGGCAGGAAGGCGGTCGGCAGCGTGACGAACAGCAGCGCCATCAGGCCGACCAGCGCGAGGTACACCAGCATGCCGCGCCCCCGCTGCGGCAGCAGCCTGCGTATCAGCGCCTGGTAACGCGTGCTCAAGGCGTTGAAGCCGCGTTCGAACCATGCCAGCGGCCCATGGCTGCCGGCATGCCCGATGTCGGCCGGCCGCAGCAGGCTGGCGCACAGCGCCGGGGTCAGGGTCAGCGCCACGAACACCGAGAGCGCCATCGCCGAGACGATGGTGATCGAGAACTGCCGGTAGATCACGCCGGTGGAGCCGCCGAAGAAGGCCATCGGCACCAGCACCGCCGAGAGCACCAGCGCGATGCCGAGCAGCGCACCGGTGATCTGCGCCATCGAACGGCGCGTCGCCTCGCGGGCGGAGAGCTGTTCCTCGCGCATGATGCGCTCGACGTTCTCCACGACCACGATCGCATCGTCGACCAGCAGGCCGATCGCCAGCACCATGCCGAACATCGTCAGCGTGTTGATCGAATAGCCGAGCACCGCCAGTACGCCAAAGGTGCCCAGCAGCACCACCGGCACCGCCAGCGTCGGAATCAGCGTGGCGCGCAGGTTCTGCAGGAACAGGAACATGATCAGCACCACCAGTGCGACTGCTTCGAACAGGGTCTTGACCACCTCGCGGATCGAGACGCGCACGAAGGCCGCGCTGTCGTAACCCACCAGGTATTTGAGACGCTGCGGGAAGAACCGCGCCAGCTGCGCGACCCGCGCCGCCACCGCATCCGCGGTGCGCAGTGCGTTGGCGCCAGAGGCCAGCGAGATGCCCATGGCGATCGAGGGTTTGCCGTTGATGCGCGTGCTGATATCGTAATTTTCGGCGCCCAGCTCCACGCGCGCGACGTCGGCAAGATGCACCGTCGAGCCATCGGCATTGACCCGCAGCACGATGTCGCGGAACTGGGCGGGTGTCGTCAGCTTGCTCTGGGCCGTGATGATCGCATTGAGCTGCTGCCCTTCGGTGGCCGGCAGCCCGCCGAGCTGGCCCGCGGAGACCTGGGTGTTCTGCGCATTGATCGCGGCCGAGATGTCGCCGGGCATCAGCCGGAACTGGTTGAGCTTGTAAGGATCGAGCCAGATGCGCATCGCGTATCCCGAGCCGAACAGCTGCGCGGCGCCGACGCCGTCCACGCGGCTGATCGGATCGATCATGTTCGAATTGATGTAGTCGCCGATATCCGCGCGCGTCATGCTGCCATCGTCGGTGTAGAAGGCGTACATCGCCAGGAAGCCGCTGGTGGCCTTGTTGACGGTGATGCCCTGCGCCTGCACCGGCTGCGGCAGGCGCCGTATCGCCTGCAGCACCTTGTTCTGCACCTGCACCTGCGCCACGTCGGGGTCGGTGCCGGCTTCGAAGGTCAGCGACACATTGGCGTTGCCCTGCGAGCTGCTGGTTGAAGACATGTAGACCAGCCGATCGATGCCGGTCAGCGACTGCTCGATGATCTGCGTCACGGATTCTTCCAGCGCCTTGGCAGAAGCGCCGGGATAGTTCGCGCCCACCGAGATCGAGGTGGGTGCGATGTTCGGATACTGCTCGACGGGCAGCTGGCGGATCGCGAGTGCGCCGGCCAGCATCACGATGATCGCGATCACCCAGGCGAAGATGGGCCGGTCGATGAAAAACGGTGCCACGGCGGCCTGCGCTCAGGGCGCCTGCACAGGCGAGGCTTTCACCTTCGTGCCCGGACGCAGGTTGAGCAGGCCCTGCACGATCACGCGATCGCCGTTCTTGAGGCCGGTGTCGACCCGCCACTGATTGTTGCCGGCTTCACTGACCTTGAGCGTGCGCAGCTCGACCTTGTCATCGGCGCCCACCACCAGTGCGGTGGCCTCACCGCGGGCATCGCGTGCCACCGCTTGTTGTGGCACCACCAGCGCCGTGTCGTCGACACCCTGCGACACCTGCGCACGCACGTACATGCCCGGCAGCAGCCGCCCCTCGGGATTGGGGAAGATCGCACGCAAAGTCACGGCGCCGGTGCTCTCGCTGACGGATACACCGGTGAATTCCAGGCGGCCATCGTGGGCATACTCGCTGCCGTCATCGAGCTGCAGTCGCACGGCGGCGCTGTGATCATCGGCACGTCGCAAGCGTCCGGCAGCAAACTCGGCGCGCACCTTCAGCAGCTCAGTGACCGACTGGCTCAGATCCACGTACATCGGGTCGTACTGCTGCACCGTGGTCAGGGGGCTGTCCTGGTTGGCGGTCACCAACGCGCCTTCAGTGAACGCTGAAGTACCGGTGCGACCGGCGATCGGCGCTACGATGCGCGTGTAGCCGAGGTTGATGCGCGCGGTTTCGAGCGCGGCGCGTGCGGTGGCCTGATCGGCCTGCGCCTGGGAGAGGTTGGCCGTGACATCATCGCGATCCTGCTGGCTGACATCGCCGCTGGCGGCGAGCTTCTGGTAGCGCTCGAAGCGCAGCCGCACCGTGAGTTCGTTGGCATCGGCCTTGGCCACCGCGGCCTGCGCACTGTCATAGGCGGCCTTGAACGGCGCGGCATCGAGCGCGTACAGCGCCTGGCCAGCAGTCACGTTGGCGCCTTCGGTGTACAGGCGCTGCTTGATGATGCCGGAAACCTGCGGGCGCACCTGGGCGATGCGAAAGGCCACGGTGCGCCCTGGCAGCTGCGTGCCCAACGTGAGGCGCTGCGGCGCCATCACCAGAAAGCCGACTTCCGGCACACGCGCATTCGCGCCCTGCGGATCCTGCGGCGCGCAGGCCTGCAGCAACAGTGTGGCGGTGATGGCCGCGAGCGCGGTGCGCGCTTGATGTGTATTCAATGTCTCAGCCTTAAAATCCGGTGGGTGTCGACGACGACGCTCAGGCCGGCGCAACCACCATGGACGGATCGAGCGCGGCAGCCCACGCGAGCATGCCGCCCTCGAGGTGCGCCAGCGATGGGTAGCCAGCGCCTGCAGCCTGCGTCGCGGCCGCCCAGCTGCGACCGCCACTGCGGCAGATGAAGACCAGCTGCGAGTCTAGCGGAAGCTCCACCAGCCGTCGCGGCAGATCAGGTAAAGGAATGTTCATGGCGGCCTGCAGATGGCCGGCGGAATATTCGCGCGGGGCCCGCACATCCACCAGTGTCACTGCAGCCGCAGCGCTCTGTGCGCCCGCCAGCAGCGCCTGCAGTTGCTGCGGCCCGAGGCGTTCGATTCCGCTTGAAGAATTGTCAAGGCCCGCCGCGACACTGTCGCTGGCACTCCTGATCGAAGGCGCGTCGCCGCACACGGCGCAATCAGCGCGGCGCGTGAAACTGAATTCGTGCCAGCTCATCGCCAGCGCATCGAAGGTCAGCAGGCGGCCCACCAACGGTGCACCGATACCGAGCACGATCTTCAAAGCCTCGGCGGCCTGCAGTGAACCCAGGATGCCCGGCAATACGCCCAGCACTCCGGCTTCAGCGCAGTTGGGCACCACGCCATCCGCGGATTGCGGAAACAGGCAGCGATAGCAGGGGCCGCGGCCGGGCAGGTAGCTCATCGCCTGGCCTTCGAAGCGATGGATCGCTGCCGACACCAGCGGCTTGTTCAGCAGTACGCACAGGTCGTTGACGAGATAGCGCGTCGCCAGCCGGTCGCTCCCGTCGACCACCAGATCGTAGGGCTCGATCAGGGATTGCGCATTGCTCGCGCACAGCTCGACGCTGTGTGCCTGCACCTCGATCAGCGGGTTGAGTGCGCGCAGGCGCGTGCGCGCGGTCTCGGCTTTGCCGGCACCCAGTGAGCTGGTGTCGAACAGCACCTGGCGTTGCAGATTGGACATGTCGACCCGATCGTGATCGACGAGCCCCAGCGTGCCGACGCCAGCCGCTGCCAGATAGAGCGCTGCGGGCGAACCCAGGCCGCCGGCGCCGACCACCAGCACACGCGCGGCACGCAACTTCTCCTGCCCACGCTCGCCGATTTCCGGCAGCAGCAGATGGCGGCTGTAGCGCGCGCGTTCGTCCTCGCTCAGCATGTCAGCCACCGCCCGGCACGTCAGCCACCACTCAGCGCGCAGATCAGGTGCACTTCATCGCCCGCGGCCAGCGGGGCCGCGAGCGTCGGCGTCTCGCGCGTGTTCACGAAGATGCGGATATGCGGGCGGATGCGATCCTGTTCATCGATGATGCGAAAGCGCATGCCGGGATGAGCCCGCTCGAGTGCGGCCAGCAGCTCCGCCAGTGTGTCGCCGCTGGCATGTACCTGCGCAGCGCCCCGCGTGTAGGAGCGCAGCGGGCCCGGAATTCTGACGACGTGCATCATGACAGCGCAACGTTCACGGGACGGCGGCTAACTCGCGTGCGTGACGGAGTAGATTTCCGGCAGATGCCGCGCCATGCAGCGCCAGCTGTCGCCACCATTGGTGCTGGCCCAGACCTCGCCATGCGTGGTGCCGAAGTAGAGCCCGAGCTTGCTGGCTGCATCGCTGCACATGGCCTGGCGCAACACCGTGAACCAGGCCTGCTTGCGCGGCAGCCCGCGATCGAGCCGCTGCCAGCTGCGCCCACCGTTGCGCGAACGATAGACGGCCGGCTTGCCATCGATCGAGGTGCGCGGCCACACCTTCGAGCCATCCATCGGAAACACGTAGAGCGTATCGGGTTCGCGCGGATCCGCGACCACCGGAAAACCGATGTCGCCGATCTTCTTCGGCATGTTGTCGCCGATGCGCTGCCAGCGGCGTGACGGCCGGTCGAGCCGGTAGATGCCGCAGTGATTCTGGTGATAGAGCCGGTCAGGCTGCAGCGGATGCACGATCAGGCAGTGCGGATCGTGGCCGTATGCCGTGGTGGGATCGGGCAGCCAATCCGCGTTCACGCCTTCATTCAGGGGTGCCCAGTCGGCACCGCCATCCAGCGATTCGAAGATGCCGCCGACCGAGATCGCGAGGTACAGATGGCGCGCATCGCGCGGATCGACGCTGATGGAGTGCAGCAACTCGCCATCCGGCGTGCGCTGGCCCGCAGCCCACTTGGGGTGCATCGCGTGATCATTGAAGCCCGAGACCGGTTGCCAGTTCTGCCCATGATCTTCAGAGCGGAACAGACCCGCGGGCGCAGTGCCGGCATACCAGAGCCCGGGCTGGCTCGCGTGCGCGGGGCTCAACCAGAAGTTGCGCTCGACGGCGCGCGGCGTCTCGCCCTCACGCGCCTTGCGAAACGCTGGCGGCGTCTTGGCTTCCTGCCAGTGCCGGCCGCGATCGGCCGAGGTGTAGATCGTCGGACCCAGATGACCGGTCTTGGCAGCCATCACCAGATGGCGCGCAGCGCGCGGATCCTGCACGACGTGATGGATGATGTGGCCCAGGAATTGGGGCCCGGACAGGCGCCACTGGCGGCGCTGTGGGTCGGGTCGCAGGGTGAATGCACCCTTGCGGGTGCCGATCCAGAGTGTGCTGCTCATGACGGCCAAGAATCGGCGCGCCCTGCGGGGCTGTCAAGCCACCCTCAGAACTGCAGCGCCGCCAGTCGGGCGTAGAGTCCGTCGTCGCGCACCAGCTGGGCGTGATCGCCCTGCGCGACGATGCGGCCCTGATCGAGCACCACGATGCGCTTGAGCTTCTGGATGGTCGCGAGCCGATGCGCGATCACGAGCGTCGTGCGCCCGCGCCCGCCGCGCCCGGCCATCAGGTTGGCGAGGCCCTGCTGCACCAGGCGCTCGTTCTCGGCATCGAGTGCGCTGGTGGCCTCATCGAGCAGCAGCACGGGTGCATCGCGCAGCATGGCGCGCGCGATCGCGATGCGCTGGCGCTGGCCGCCCGAGAGCGTGATGCCGCGCTCGCCGACCAGCGTCGCGTAGCCCTCCGGCAGGCGCCGGATGAATTCATCGGCCGCGGCGGCCGTGGCGGCTGCGTACACCGCGGCGTCATCAGCGTCGGGACGCCCATAGCGGATGTTGTCGGCGATGCTGCCGGCGAAGATCACCGCTTCCTGGGCCACCACCGCAATCTGCGAACGCAGGGTCGCCGGATCGAGCGCCGCAATATTGACGCCATCGAGCAGGATGGCACCGCTCCCCGGGTCGAAGAAACGCAGCAGCAGCTGAAACACGGTCGACTTGCCGGCGCCTGAGGGACCGACCAGCGCCACCGCTTCGCCGGGTTCGACCGACAGGTCGAACTGCGCGAGCGCGGCGTGTTCGGGGCGCGAGGGGTAGCAGAAGCGCACACCCTGGAAATCGAGGCGGCCGCGCACCGGTTGAGGCAGCTGCAGCGGTTGCGCGGGCGCGCGGATCAGAGGCTCAGTGGCGAGGATCTCCATCAGCCGCTCAGTGGCGCCGGCGGCGCGCTGCACTTCTCCCCACAGCTCACTCAGCGCGCCGACGGAACTCGCGAGCAGGATGGCATAGATCAGGAACTGGCTGAGTTGCCCGGTGGTGAGGCGCCGGGCGAGCACGTCGGTGGCGCCGACCCACAGCACGCCGACGATACAGCCGCCAATCAGCATGATCACCAGCGCGGTCATGATCGCGCGCACGCGGGTGCGGCGGATGCCGGTGGCGAAGGCGATCTCGGTGGCGGCATCGAAGCGCGCGCGATCGACCGGCTCATGGGTATAGGCCTGCACGGTGGGCACGGCGTTGAGCACTTCACTGGCCAGCGCCGAAGTCTCGGCGATGCGGTCCTGCGCGGCGCGCGATAGCCCGCGCACCTGCCGGCCGAGCAGGATGATTGAAATGAGTACGACCGGTACGCTGAGGAAGGCCAGGCCGGTGAGCTTCGGGCTGGTAATCGCCATCATGACCAGCGCGCCCAGCGCCGTGACCACGCTGCGCAGCGCAAAGGAAGCCGATGAGCCGATCACCGTCTGCACCAGCGTGGTGTCGCCGGTCAGGCGCGAGAGCAACTCCCCGGTACGCGTTTTCTCGAAGAACTCCGGCGACAGCGACAGCACGTGACTGAAGACCTTGTTGCGCACATCGGCGACTACGCGCTCGCCTATCCAGGTCACGAGGTAATAGCGTGTCGCCGAGGCCAGGCCCATGACGACGCTGACGGCCAGGAATCCGAGGAAATACCTGGCAATGTGCGCCGAGGCGCTGGCGTCAAAGCCGCGGTCGATGACCTGGCGCACCGCCACCGGCAGCACCAGCGTGGCGCCCGCAGCCACGGTCAGCGCCACCAGCGCCAGCAATATCAGTCGCAGGTGCGGAGCCAGGAACGGGCGCAGTGCCGCCAGCGGCGCCAGTCGCCGCGTCACCGGCAAGGGCGCGGCCGCCTCGCGGAACTCCTTGTGTATTTCCATCGCTCTATTCTATGGTTGCCGCCCCGCAAACCCCCAGGAGTTTTCAATGCCCATTTCCATGTACCAGGCTTCGGTTCCGGTGTTGGACAAGCTGCTCGGCAACCTGTCCACGATCTTGACAAAAGCCGCCACCTGGGCTGAATCCCGCAAGATCGATCAGTCGGTGCTGATCAATGCCCGCCTGGCGCCCGACATGTTCGCGCTCGCCCGGCAGGTGCAGATCGCCTGCGATTTCGCCAAAGGCGCGCCGGCGCGCCTGGCCGGCGCTGAACCGCCGAAATTCGAAGACAACGAGACCACCTTTGCCGACTTGCAGGCGCGCATCGAGAAAACCCGCAAGGCCATGGCCAACTTCAGCGCGGCGCAGATCGATGGCAGTGAAGGCCGACAGATCAAATTGAAATTTGGTCCGCGCGAAATGGAATTCACCGGCCTCGTGTACCTGCTGAACGTGGTGATGCCGAACTTCTATTTCCACTACTCGATGACGTACGCGATCCTGCGTCATAACGGCCTGGAACTCGGCAAGGGCGACTACCTCGGCTCCTGAGCCGCGCCGGGCGGCGCGGTAGTAATATGCGCCACTGGCTGGCAGGAGAAGGCGATGCGTGGGTTCAAGATTGCGGTATTTGCGGTGCTCGGACTCATCGGGCTGGTGGTGCTCGCCGCGGTGTTGCTGCTGGTGTTCGTCGACCCCAATGCACACAAGGCCCGCCTGCAGCAGCTGGTGCTCGAGAAGACCGGCCGGCAACTGCTGTTGCCGGGCGATCTGAAACTCAAGGTTTTCCCCTGGATCGCGGTTGATGTCGGCCGCGCGTCGCTGGCCAATGGCTCGGGGTTCGCAGCGGAGCCGATGGTGGAAATCGAACACGCCCGTCTCGGCGTGGCGCTGATGCCGCTGCTGCACGGGCAGCTGGAGATCGGCGCGGTCGAGCTCGATTCGCCCACCATCCGCCTGGCCGTGGATGCCAAGGGCCACAGCAACTGGGCCGATCTGACCAGCAGCAAGGAGAAGGACGCCGCTGACGAGAGCAAGTCTGCAGGCGTTACGACCGCCACCATTGCGAAGCTGCAGATCGTCAACGGCACCCTGCAATACCGCGACGCCGGGGCAGGCACCGATCTGACGCTGCGCGCGCTGAACCTCGAGACCGGCAGGTTGCAGTCGGGCGAGCCCTTCGACCTGAAGCTGGCTTTCACGCTGCTGCAGGGCAAGTCCCTCGAGGCAGGCGTGCAGTTGCAGGGCAATACCACGCTCGACCTGGCGGCCAATCGCTACCGGCTCGCTGCGCCGCAACTCGACCTGCAGCTCAAGGGCGCAGGCCTGCCGGCAGCGGGGCTGCCGGTGCAACTGCGCTTCGAGGCCATCGATGCCGATCTGAATGCGCAGACCCTGAAATTGCCCGGCCTGAAATTGCAGGCTGCCGGTGCGCAGCTCAGCGGCAGTCTCGAAGGCACGAAGATCATCGATGCGCCGCACTTTGCCGGCCCGGTACAACTGGCCGAGGTCTCGACCCGCGAGCTTTTGCACCGGCTCGGCATCGAATTGCCGGCGACGCGCGATCCGGCGATGTTCCGCAAGCTCAGCTTCAGCGGCACGCTTGGCGCCAGCAGCGAGGCGCTGATGCTGGATGGCCTGAAACTGAAATTCGATGATTCCACCATGACCGGGCGCGCCGGAATTTCAAACCTGGCGAGTTCGGCACTGGCCTTCGACCTGAAACTCGATCGCATCAATGCCGACCGCTATCTCGCACCTGTGCCCCCGAAGAACGCCGCTGCCGGCAACGCGGCTGCCGCCAAAGCCACACCGGCAGCGCCGATCGCAGTGCCGGTGGAGCTGCTGCGCAGTCTCAACGCGCACGGCACGCTGAGTGCAGGCGCAGCCGTGTTCGCCGGCGTGCAGTACAGCAACCTGCGCATCGGCGTGAATGCCGATGGTGGCAAGCTGCATGTATTCCCTTCGGAAGCGCAGATGTACGGCGGCCAGTATCACGGTGACATCACGGTCGACGCCTCGGGTCGGGTGCCACGCCTGAGTGTCGATGAACACCTGAGCGGCATCGACTTCGCGCCGCTGATGAGCGACATGCTCGAGACCAAGCGCATCTCCGGACACGGCAATGCCGCCATCAAGGCCACAGCCACTGGCGCCGACAGCAGCGCGATGCTGCGCACGCTCAACGGCACGCTCGAGTTCCACGTCGATGATGGCGCGCTCGAAGGCGCCGACCTCTGGTACGAGATTCGTCGCGCGCGCGCGCTGCTGAAGCAGCAGGCACCACCGGCGCGCACCGGCCCCGAGCACACGCCCTTCACCGCGCTCTCGGCCACCGGCAAATTAACCAACGGCGTGCTGAGCAATGAAGACCTCAAGGTGGCGATGCACTATCTGCAGGTGAGCGGCCGCGGCAGCGCCGACCTGCCCGCGAGCACGCTCGACTATCACCTCGATGCAGTGGTGCTCAAGATCCCGGAAGAGAATGCTGCCGATACCCAGGACATCGTCGGCCTGAAGGTGCCGGTGCTGGTCACGGGCAGTTTCGCCTCACCCAAAGTGCGGCCCGATGTCAGTGGCTTGCTGAAAGCGCGCGTTCAGCAGGAGATCGACAAGCACAAGGACGAGGTCAAGCAGAAGCTGCAGGACAAACTGCAGGACAAGCTCAAGGACCTCTTCAAGCGCTAGCTATTTCGGCGCAGAGGCAGTGCCGCAGGTGTTCATGCCCAGCAACGTATAGGCCGGGCAGAAACGGAACAGGCCGGTGGCCAGTGGCACCACGCCCAGCCAGCCCCACACGCCTATGCGTCCGGTGGCCGCGGCGGTGATCAGCGCCAGCCCGACCAGTACCCGCAGCACGCGATCGACTGTTCCCACATTCACTTTCATGGCTGTTCTCCATTCCCGGCCGGCGCGTCGTGGGCCAGCACCCGTGGATCATACGCCCGCCCGGCCGGGCGCCGGCATAGGTAGATCGCGCAGGGAATGTGCGCTGCGACACGCAATTTCCGGCCCTGCCGGCCGATAGCAGGGCATGAGTTCGCGCGGAACGACCCTGTCGCTGTTCAACCGCTATTCGGTATTCGTCTGCTGCCTGCTGCTGGCGGCCTTGAGCCTGTGGCTGTTGCCGCGCGCCAGCGCCTGGTGGCCGCTGGCGGTATTGGCCATCGGCCTGAGCGTGATCGGCAGCTACGATCTGCTGCAGACCCGTCGCGCGGTGCTGCGCAACTATCCGCTGATCGGCCACATACGCTACTTCGTCGAGAGCATACGGCCCGAGATCCGCCAGTACCTGCTCGAGGGCGATGACGAGAAGCTGCCGTTCTCGCGCGCGCAGCGCTCGCTGGTGTACCAGCGCGCCAAGAACGCCAGCAGCGAGAAGCCCTTCGGCACGCTG
>Ga0075018_10000647_pt1 | contig 10863 bp, 11 predicted proteins | sample ColStrG_CSR_2014_FD_71471 | JGI IMG/M metagenome (GOLD analysis project Ga0075018, IMG submission 71471) | Freshwater sediment microbial communities in response to fracking from Pennsylvania, USA - Cold Stream Run_MetaG_CSR_2014 | ecosystem: Environmental > Aquatic > Freshwater > Creek >... | reverse complement strand
ATCAGAGATGGTCAGCACAGCTACGTCTTCACGCAGAAACCTGAAGGCCCCGCGGGACAATGAGCTGGCCGTACGCTAAGTCACCAGCGGATCGAAGAAAGACAGCAGCGCATAACCTCGGTGTCCGGAATATCCTGGGAAGTTCAGTCAGGTCGATCAATCGATGACGATTGTCCACAAGCTGGATTGTGTACAGCGCTTGCTTGCGCGCTCCCGGTATCTTCATTGGGTACTGTCGCATGGTAGATAGTGAATCGAGCGAGGCACTTTAAATGCGGACTCTAAGTCCGGCGGGAATAAACAGGATGTCAGGTCGGGACGCCGATACGCAACCGATTGTATTCTTGTTTCTGGCCTACCTAGCACTCATTACCTGTAGTCGCGTGGGAGACAGTGAAGCCCCACTCGGCCATCAAGGCGACCAGATCCCGGTAATTGAGCCGGTAAGTTATATACCAGCGTACGCAAAGTTCGATGATTTCCCGCTCAAATCGGCGACGGTGGTAGATTGGATCGCGGGCAATCGGCTGGATCATGGCAGACTCCTCGCAGAGCGCCTCTACATAGATCCTTAGCCGTCAACGCACGATAGCCCGGGTGAATCCCCTAGGGCTTCCAGATCTTGAGCATCGTCATCGCCTCAACCATGTCAGTGAGCTCAATGTCTTGATTCTCGTCGACCCTCAGCTCGCCGAGAAGGTCGCCTCCGTGTTAACCGGCGTGCAATTCTGACCAGCTTAGGGGTGTAACCGGCGTCCAAAATTGACCACCCCTTACCCTGAGCGGCCTGCTGGAGGCTGCGCGGGGGAGAACTGGGGTGTTGTGCGTGGAAACGATCGGGAAGATCCGCCGGCGGCGGCTGGTGGAGGGGGAGTCGATCAGCGCGATTGCGCGGGATCTGCGGCTCTCGCGCAATACCGTGAAGCGGGCGCTGCGGCTGGAGACGGGGACGTTCGAGTACCAGCGCAAGCGCCAGCCCCGCCCAAGGCTCGGGCCATACATCGAGACGCTGGAGGCGTGGCTGGAGGCCGAGGAGCAGCTGCCCTCGCGCGAGCGGCGCACGGCGCAGCGGTTGTACGAGGCGCTGTGCCTGGAAGGGTATACCGGCGCGGTCGATGCCGTGCGCCGGCATCAGCGCGAGTTCGAACGCCGGCGCCATCCAGTCAGCACGGTGTTCATCCCGCAGAGCTTCGCACCGGGCGAGGCGTACCAGTTCGACTTCAGCCACGAGCACGTGGAGCTCGGCGGCGTCGATCAGGTGGTCAAGGTGGCTCATGTGCGGCTCAGTTACAGCCGCGCGTTCTTCCTGGTGGCGTACCCCCGCGAGAGCCAGGAGATGGTGTTCGATGCGCATGCCAAGGCGTTCGAGTTCTTAGGCGGCGTACCTCGCCGCGGCATCTACGACAACCTGAAGCCCGCAGTGGATGCGGTGTTCGTCGGTCGGGAGCGGCGCTACAACCGGCGCTTCCTGATGATGTGCAACCACTACCTGGTCGATCCCACGGCGTGCACGCCGGCCGCCGGCTGGGAGAAGGGTCAGGTCGAGAACCAGGTCGGCAATGTACGCGAGTGGCTGTTCACGCCGAAGGTCAGATGCGCGGATTTGGCCGAACTGAACACGCATCTGGCAGCGCGCTGCCTGCAGCTGGCGGCTGAGCGCAACCATCCCGAGTTCGCCGAGCGCAAGATCGTTGAAGTCTGGGATGAAGAGCGCGTGGCGCTACGCGCCACGCCGATCCCCTTCGACGGCTTCGCCGAAAAGACTGGGCGCATCTCGGCCACCAGCCTCGTCAACTTCGAGCGCAACCGCTACAGCGTGGAGTGTCGGTTCGTGGGCCAGGTGGCCAGCGTACGCGCCTATGCCGAGCGGATCGTGGTGGTGTGTGCCGGGGAGATCATCGGCGAGCACCCCCGCTGCTTCGAGCGGGGCAAGACCCGTTACAACCCCTGGCACTACGTGGCAGCGCTCGAGCGCAAACCTGGCGCGCTACGCAACGGCGCGCCGTTCAAGGACTGGAATCTACCCAGTGCGCTCACACGCTTACGCGAACGGTTGGCCAAACATGCGGATGGCGATCGCCAGTTCGTCGAGATCCTCTCCATGGTCGCCGTGTATGGCCTGGAAGCGGTCACGGAGGCGTGCGCGGCGGCGCTCGATGAGCAAGTGGTCAGCAGCGCGCATGTCGTGAACCTCCTGCACCGCGCTGCATCGCCACCGTCACCGGTCACGCTGCAGGTGCCCGAGGCGCTGAAGCTGACCCTGGAGCCCGCTGCCAACTGCGATCGCTATGACCAGTTGCTGCGGCCACGTCTGGCCGTCAACGCCGTTCCTGTCCATCAACTACCCGAGGAGATATATGCAAACCCAACTGATCGAACAACTGAAGGTCCTGCGCCTGCGCGGCATGGCGAGCGCGCTGGAGGAGAGCCTAACGGCCCTGAGCCAGAAGAAGCTAGCCCCGACGAGCTGGCTGTCGCAGCTGCTGCAAGCGGAGGTGGCTGACCGACAGGCCCGCTCTTATCAATACCAGCTGCGCCTGGCCAACTTCCCCATGCCGCGGGACCTCGATAGCTTCGACTTCCGCCAATCGGCCGTGAACGAGGCTCAGATCCGCCAGCTGCATACCGGGGAATACCTCAGCACCGCGCGCAACATCGTGCTGGTCGGCGGCACCGGAACCGGCAAGACACACTTGGCCACAGCACTCGCCCGTCAGGTCGTGGTGCAGGGTCAGCGGGCGCGCTTCTACAGTGTCGTGGATCTGGTCAATCAGCTTGATGCCGAGAAACGCGTCGGCCGAGCCGGACGACTGGCCTCGCGGTTGCTCAGCATGGATGTCATCGTGCTCGATGAGCTGGGTTACTTGCCGTTCTCGCAGGACGGCGGTGCGCTGCTGTTCCACTTGATCAGCAAACTCTACGAGCGCGTCTCGCTGATCGTCACCACGAACCTGTCGTTCGGCGAATGGAGCAGCGTGTTCGGCGATGCCAAGATGACCACGGCGCTGCTCGATCGGCTCACCCATCGGTGCGAGATCATCGAGACCGGCAACGACAGTCATCGGTTCAAGAACCGCAACTGACCATGCCCGAGCCCTCCGAATCCAGGAACAATCTGCCGCTGGCGCGACAGACTGGGCTACTGCTTACGCAGGTAACAAAACCCCGACCCCAGAGCCCAGAACCTCACCCAAACAACCCAACACCCTGGTCAATGTTGGGCGCCGATAGGTGGTCAGTCTTGGACGCCGGTTGACAGGCATCATCATTCATCGGTAGTTTCATGGGCCTACGAGGCTCTTGCTCGGCACGTTGCTGGCGCAACGTGTCCAGGTAGTCCGCCCACTCCTGCATCATCACACGGCGCTCGCCCAATCGAACGGCTCGGTTGTAGGCCGCTCTTACTTCGTTACGTTCAGCGTGGGCCAATTGCAATTCTATTAGGTCGGGCTGATAGCCCTGTTCATTGAGGAGTGTACTTGCCATGGCACGAAAGCCGTGAGCGGTCATTTCTGTATTGGCGAAGCCCATTCGGCGAAGCGCCGCACCCAGGGTGTTCTCACTGATCGGTCGGCCGAGGTCCATCGGAGAGGGGAACACGAAATCACTATCAATCTCTTGCGCTCTGAGCTCCTTGAACAGGGTCACCGCTTGCCTCGCCAGCGGGACAATGTGCATGCGCCTCATCTTCATCTTCTCAGCCGGAATGCGCCATTCTGGATTTTCGGATTCAAGGTCGATCTCGGCCCAAAGGGCATTGCGAAGCTCGCCCGGCCTAACAAACAGCAGGGGTGCAATCTTCAAGGCGAACTCGGTCTCGACAGAACCCTGGTAGCCGTCGATGGCCTTGAGCAACTCTCCCACACGCCTGGGTTCCGTGATTGCGGCTCTGTTTGTCACCTTGAGTGGTGTAAGGGCACCACGAAGATCTTGCGTCGGGTCACGATCCGCCCTTCCAGTTGCGATCGCGTAGCGGCACACCTGGCCAATACGTTGTTTGGTCCGATGGGCAGTCTCGATCTTTCCGCGTTTTTCCAGACGCCTGACCACTTCAAGTACATCGGTCGGCTTGATGCTCCGAATAGGCCAATTGCCAATGTAGCGAAAGATGAGGTCGTTGAACGTCCAGTTCGCCTTTTGCAGCGTCTTGGGCGTAAAGGGCTGACGAGCAAGCCACTCCTGCGCAATTGCTTGGAACGTATCAGACCGTCCCTCGCGCTTCGCTCGACGCTGCGCCGCGAGGTCCACGCCGACCGCAAGTTGTTCTCGGGCTCGATCGCGATTGCTGCGAGCAACCGCGAGCCCAACGTCGGGATACACGCCCAACGCGAGGACTTTTTCCCGCCCATCAAGCGAGTATTTCAGGCGCCAGTATTTTGCGCCACGTGGATGCACGAGCAAATAGAGCCCGCGGTCGTCGTACAGCTTGTAAGGCTTCTCGCGAGGCTTCGCGCCTCGAACTGCCGCTTCCGTCAAAAACATAAAAGTGGGGTATCAGCCCTTTTCACGTACCTGATACCCCACTTTGTACCCCAGTCTAAGGTTGGCTGTCAAAGTACGGCCATGGACGACTCTGCATCCTATCTTATTGTTTTTCGTAGTGTTTATTTCAGGCGCCGGACATCCCTGGATGTCCTTGGAAGTGCTATTGGCGCCCCCGGCCGGAGTTGAACCGACGACCTACCGCTTAGGAGGCGGTCGCTCTATCCACTGAGCTACGGGGGCACAGGCCCCTATTTTAGAACATCGCGTCGGTTGGCGGCCGCCGATTATTCGCCGTTTTGGCCGCCACGTAGATAAGCCAGCCAATAGACACCGGCGACCAGCAATGTGCCACCGACGATATTGCCGGCGGTCACGACCAGCAGATTGAGCGCCGCCGCATCGAGCGGCACGGCACCCTGCCGATCGAGCAGCATCGCATAGGGCAGGAAGAACCAGTTGGCGATCGAGTGCTCGAAGCCGAGCGCCACGAACGCGCTCACCGGAAAGATCACCGCCAGTATCTTGTCGGTCACGCTGCGGGCGCCCATGGCGAGCCAGACCGCGAGGCAGACCAGCACATTGCACAACACGCCGCGCGCGAAGGCCTCACCCAGCGGCAGTGCGGTCTTGGCGCTGGCGAGGCGCAACGCGGTGGCGCCGACCGCGCCGTCGTTCAACGCGGCGATGTTTGCGCCGCGCGCCAACAGCACGGTGCCCAGGCAGCCCACGACGTTGCCGAGGTAAGACAACGTCCAGTTGCGCAGCAGCGCGGCCGTGGAAATACGCCGGCTCGCCCAGGCGATTGCCACCAGGTTGTTGCCGGTGAACAGCTCGGCTCCCGCCACGATCACCAGGATCAATCCCAGGCAGAAGCTCAGGCCGCCGAGCAGGCGCGTGACGCCAAAGCCCAGACCTGTGTTGGTCGTCACCACGAGATAGAACATCGCGCCCAGCGAAATGAACGCGCCGGCAAGCAGCGCGAGCACCAGCAGCGTCAAGGTGTTGGTCGAGGCCTTCGCGATGCCGACGCGCTCTGCCAGTCGCGCGATCTCACCGGGCGCGTGGGCATCGACGTCGACGTCCGCGGTGTTCATTGGCGAGGTTCGTACGCGTACTGGATGAAGCCGTGATTGCGCGCCACCTGGTCATAGAGCCGGCGCGCAGTGGCGTTGGTCTCGTGGGTCAGCCAGTAAGGCGCATTGGCGCCCGCTTGCTGCGCGGCCACGGCGACCGCCTCGATCAGCCCTCGCGCACAGCCCGCACCACGCGCGCGCGGATCGACATACAGATCCTGCAGGTAGCAGGCACGCTGCAGTGACCAGGTATCTTCGTGGAACAGGTAGTGCACGATGCCCATGAGCTCGCCGGAGGAATCGCGGGCTCCGAGGCCATGCAGCGTGCCATCGTGGATCCGCCGCCAGGTACCCTCCGTTACGGCGGCAGGCAGTTCAACCGTATAGAATTGCTGGTATTCATGCCACAGCACCTGCCAGCGCGCATGTTCCGCCGGCCGCAGTGGCGAGATCTCGAACCCGGAGGGCGTCGGTTGCTGATGCTGCACGTCAATCAGTCTAGCAGGGTGAATGCGCCGGCGCGCAGCCGCGCCGGGAGCGCCTGAGATGGACGCAGCGGCACAACAACTGCGCGCCGCACAGCAGCGCGCTGCAGACCTGTTCGAAGCCGTCATTGCACGCGGCCTGATCCAGCCCGGCAAACTGGAGAGTGAAGTCAGTGCGGACATCCACGCGATGGCCCGCTCGAGCTTCGGTGTGCGCCGCCATTGGCACCAGCGCGTCGTGCGCGCCGGATCCAACACGCTGCTCGGCTATGGCGAGGCGTCTGAAGACCGGTGCATTGCCGCGGACGACGTGGTGTTCCTGGATTTCGGTCCGGTGTTCAACTCCTGGGAAGCGGATTTTGGCCGCACCTATGTATTGGGCGCCGATCCGCGCAAGCATCAACTGGTGCGCGACCTGTCCGCCGCATTCGAGAGCGGCAAGCGGCTCTATCAGAATACGCCGCAGCTGACGGCGGGTGAGCTCTACGATTTTGTGCAGGGCCTGGCGCAGCCCGGCGGCTGGGAATTTGGCGCTACATCTGCCGGCCATCCCATCGGCCACTTCCCGCATGAAGGACCCGCGGGTGGCTCACGTGCATTGACCATCGAACATGGCAATGAGCTGTTGCTGCGGCAGCCCGACAGCAAGGGCAACGTGCGCCACTGGATACTGGAAATCCATCTGATCGACCGCGCCCGGCAGTTCGGCGGTTTCCTTGAGGAATTGCTGACCTGCTAGTGGGCCGCAGGCGCGCCTGCTCGCGCACTCGATCGAATGCGACCGCGCGCCCTGCGCAACTCCCGTCGTAAGCATTTGGCGACAAACCAAATGAAATTGCAGGCACGAAGTCTGAGATCAGCGACGGTTAGCGCCCCGCGCTCGATTGCCGTTCAATGCCGCCCTTCCCACAGGCGAGCAACGGTGATCCATGAACAATCCATTGCGCAGCTATTCTGCTTTCGCCCGCCGACGACTGGGCGCACTCGCCTGCGCCATTGCGCTGGCGAGCGTTGCCGGGTGCGGTGGCGATGTGGTCCCGAGCGGCAATGCCCCGCAACTGGGTGTCGCCAACGGTGGCAGCACTGGCGTTACAGGCAGCACACAGCCGACACCGGCACCGCCCTCGACTCCCCCGGTTGTGCCCGCCGCGCCTCCGCCAGCCAGCGCTCCGCCGCCTGCGGTCGCCAACAGTGCACTCAGCGCCGTGTGGGCCAACGACGGGAGCGACAAGGTGACCCGCGATGAGCTGCGTTCCTCAACGGGCAAGGACGTACGCAACAGCCTCTGGAATGGCACCACGATCGACCTGCTCGGCGCGCGCAACGAGGTCATCAATTTCAATCTCGTGCTCGAGGCCGCCAAGACCGGTGTCGATGAGGTGAGCGTCAGTATCAGCGATCTGATCGGCCCTGGCGGTTCGGCGCTGCGCTATGCGCCACGTACGGCCGCCACCATGTATGACTGGAGCAGCACCGAGATCGAACTGTTCTACGTGCGCTACCTGCAGATCAAGGGCTTCAGCTATTTCGGGTTTGGCCCTCTGGAAGGTTGGGGTGATGCCGCGTTGCCGCAGCGCGCGCGCTGCCCTGGCATGAAACAGCCCGATCCGCACAAACAGCCGACTGGCACGGATTGCAGCTTCGCGCAGCGCCCCATCGCCAATCGTTATGTGCCTGACATCGCCGTACCCCTGGAGATGAAAGCGAAGTTCAGCGTGGCCTCGGGCGCCAACCAGTCGATCTGGGCCGATATCTACATTCCCAAGTCGGCCTCACCCGGCCACTACACAGGCACGGTCACGATCTACGAGCATGGCACCGCCACTCGCAAGGTGCCGGTCGCGCTGACGGTCAGGAATTTCGCACTGCCGGATGTGCCGAACTCGCGCACCATGTTGTATGCCTCGGTGCAGGATCTCGAGTCACGCTTCGGCTCAAAGCAGGCGGCACTGACCGCCTACCGAAACGAGTTGCGGGTCGCACACCGCCACAAGATTGCCGTCATCGGCAACAACTTCGATACCGACTGGGGTGCCGGCAAGCCCGATGCGAACTGGTTGCCCTATCTCGATGGCTCGGGCTTCAGCACCGCTTCGGGTTATGCCGGCCCGGGCGTGGGCACAGGACAGGACGTGTTCTCGATCGGCACCTACGGCGGCGTCACGCACGATACCACGCAGGATGTCTTCACCAGCCGGTTCAACAGTTGGGCGACTTGGTTCGAGAACAATGCGCCGAACGTGGAGCGCTTCGTATACCTGTGCGACGAGGTCTATTGCAAGAATTCGAAACCCACGCTCTCGACGCAGCTCAGCTGGTGGCAGGCGATCAGCGGCCCTGGTCGGCGATTGCAGACCCTGGCGACCCTGGGATTGATCGATGCGCCCGCCGCGTTGAGTTTTCCAACCTCGACCTGGGACATGAGCGGCGGCAACTCGCACAACCAGAATGGCACCAGCGCTGTGGATCAGGCCGCCATCGACGCCTTGCTGGCCCAGTCGCCAGCCCGCAAGCCGTATTACTACAACGGCGCACGGCCCGGTGCGGGCTCGATGGCCACGGAAGATGACGGCGTGGCGATGCGTGAAGTGCCCTGGGGCCAGTACAAGAAGCGCCTGGCGCGCTACTTCATCTGGGAAGGCACCTACTTCGACGATTACCAGCAGGGACGCGGCAAGTACGACGTGTTTTCCAGCGCCGAGACTTTTGGCCCCGACGCCAAACACATGCACGACAGCCACAGCTACGGCCTGATAGGCGGCTCGATGAGCAACGGCAACGGCGTGCTGTTCTATCCCGGCACGGATGTACTGTACCCGGCAAATTCCTACGGCTTGCCGGGGCCGATCGTGAGCTTGCGACTCAAGCACTGGCGGCGTGGCGTGCAGGATGTGGACTACCTGACGCTGGCCCACGCCATCGATCCGGCCGCTGTCGATGCCATCGTGCAGAAGATCGTGCCACGCGTGCTCTGGGAAGTGCAGTGCTACACACCCAAGGCGGACTGTTCCTACACCTACGAGCCCGCCAGCTGGAGCAGCAATCCAGACGACTGGGAAGCGGCCCGCGCACAGCTGGCGCACATCATTGACGGGCAGTAACCCTGTCGCTCAGCCAACGCTCCGTGATTCTCGCTTCCTCGAGTAACCAATGCCGGAACTGGCGAACGTGCGGCCGCACCAGCGCGTTGCTCGCGATGCGCATATGGAATGCGTGCGAGGTCCAGCGTCCGGTGCCCAACGGAAAAGGCAGCGATAACCCGCCAGACTCGAGCTGCGCGCGGGCGAGCGCGATTCCACATAGCGCATAACCCGCTCCGTCAGTCACCGTGTCGATGGCCTGGGCGATGCGAGTGAAGCGGATACCGCGCTCCGGTGCCGTGCGTTTGTGCCGCTGGGCCTTGACCCATTGCGGCCACCTCGGCACCTGGGGATCATCCTTGTAGAAGTCGACGTGGAACAGCGCACAGGCCTCGAGCCGGTGGCGCACCCGACGCCTGGCAACGCGCGCGTCCATCTCCGGCGAACTGATGGGTAGCACGAAGTCGCGGAATAGCGTGTCGAGGCTCCGCTGTTCGCGCTGCGGCGCATTCGCCGGGCCGAAACTGATCTCGCAGTCGATACGCCCGACACGCTTCGGTGCCGTCCCCTCCCCGTTGATGTTGATGCGCAGGTTCGGATACGCGGCAAGGAATCCGGGCAGGCGTTGCTGCAGCCACAGATCGGCGAAGTCCGGCACCGCGGCGATGTGCAGTTCCTGCCCGCGCTGCATATCCAGCATTTCGGTAAAGACGCTGAGTTCGCGAAACGCGGTCTCCAGGTGCGGTATCGCGCGCGCCAGCGCCGGCGAGGGTTGCAGACCCGAACGCCCGCGCAACAGCAACTGGATGCCGAGGAAGTCCTCGAGCGATTTGATCCGCTGACCGGCGGCGGCCGGCGTGATGGCCATGCGCTCGGCCGCTGCCTTCAGCGAACCGGTGCGCAACGCGAGTTCCAGCGCCTGCAGGGCGCGCAGATGGGTTGGGCCGTCCATGCCCCATACTAAAGGTAAGCTTTAGGAGCATCAAGAACTTATAGCTTGTCGCTTTTTCGATGCTGCGGATAATCCCTACCGTCATCTCACAGCCCTCGGGGGTCACAGACCATGAACACATTGAAGCGCTACATGATCGAACGGGACATTGCGGGCATCGGCGGCATGTCCAGCGTCGAACTTTGCGGTGCGGCGCGCACCTCAAACCAGGCCATCGCGAAGATCGGCGCAGGCGTGCAGTGGCAGCACAGCTACGTCGCCGGCGACAAGACCTTCTGCATCTACCTGGCCGACAGCGAAGCGAGCATCCGCAAGCATTCAGAGCTCAGCGGCATTCCGTTTACGAAGATCACGGCGATTCCGTCGATGATCGATCCGACGACCGCCAATAATTGATTCACAACCACGCAGGGAGTTTCCAATGAAGAAGCTGATTATTTCGATCGCCATGCTCTCCGTCATGGCTGCCGCCGTCGCGCAGGTACCGACAACCCACATGACTGCGGCCCGCAAGGCCACCATGCATCGCTTCCTGATCGAGCGGACCTTCCCGGCCGGCGCGCTGGCGGGTCTCGACGCCGAGACCAAGGCCAAGGTGAACGCCAACAACGCCTCGGTTGGGGTTCGCTGGCTCCAGTCTTATGCGAACGCCGACAAGACCAGGACCTACTGCATCTATGAAGGCCCGAGCGAGTCTGCTATCCGCGAAGCGGCGAAGCTGAACAAGCTGCCGGTCGACAGCGTGGTCGAAGTGCCGGTGACACTCACCCCGAAGTGAGCGCAACTGA
>Ga0075018_10000646_pt1 | contig 10865 bp, 11 predicted proteins | sample ColStrG_CSR_2014_FD_71471 | JGI IMG/M metagenome (GOLD analysis project Ga0075018, IMG submission 71471) | Freshwater sediment microbial communities in response to fracking from Pennsylvania, USA - Cold Stream Run_MetaG_CSR_2014 | ecosystem: Environmental > Aquatic > Freshwater > Creek >... | reverse complement strand
CGCCCACCCTGAACCAGACGGCATTCACGTTGTGGTCATTGGGCTTGTGCATCCCAAGTTGCCGCCTGAGCAGGCCGGCACGGCCCGAGGCATCCACCAGCCAGCGCGCCTGCACGCGCTGCTGGCCGTCACCCTGCTGATAGCTGACCTGATGTTCGGCGCCGTCGCAGGCAATCTCGATCTGCCTCACGATCGCGCCCGACTCGAGCTGTACGCCCTGGGCTCGCACACGCTCATCCAGGTAGTTCTCGAAGATGCCGCGGTCGATCTGCCAGGTCGGTGTCGGCAGGAAACTGCTCTGACCCAGCTCGGTGGTCGCAGCAATGTCCGCACTGCCGTCAGAGAAGAAGAAGCGGAAACCGAATTTCTTGAGCTGGCAGGTATCCAGGTGCTCGCGCAATCCCAGCACTGCCGAGAAATAGTGGGATGCAATCTCGACCGAGGATTCGCCCACCTTGAAGGCCGCAGCCGGGGCCGGCTCGCGCCGGCGCTCCAGCACCAGGACGTCGAGCTGCGGCAGGCGTTGACGCAATTGCAGCGCCAAAGTAAGGCCCGCCAGCCCGCCACCCAGTATCACCACGTCCCGACGCTGCATCGCCACTACCCCAATTCTCCCCGGCGCCGACTCCCCGATGAGTGCAGCACACACAGACATGAACTACAACAATCAGGGTAGACTCGCACCCATGTTTTCACAGGGCGGAGTGGCGTGGCATGTCTCCTACACGGCTTAGTGGCGACGAGCTGACTCTGGCGGAGCGCCTGGTCGAAGCCCTCAATCTGCAGGACCTCAAGCCCAACGAGATGTCGCCGACCGGCGCTTTGTTCGGCTCACATGAGGATGGCCTCGGGCTCGATTCCATCGATGCGCTGGAAATCGCGCTGATGGTGCACCAGCACTATGGCGTCGACCTGCGCGCCGACGACGAAGCAGACATTGCGGCTTTTGCCAGCATACGCACCCTGACCCAACACGTACTGGCAAAGCGCGCAGGCTGAGATCAAAACCACTGCACGTCGAGTGAGCGACGACTTCATACATCTGCCGGGCAAGGAAGCCGCAGCACGCACGTTGCTATGGCGGCGCGGCCAGGCACTGTCGCTGGAAACGGTGTTGGCAATGGCCGGGCAACTGGCGCAGCACCTGCCCGCAGCGGATTTTGCGCTGAACCTGTGTACCGGGCGCCTGAATTTCATCGTGGGCGCCGTCGCTGCCGGTCTGCGACGGCAGACTACGCTCCTGCCACACAGCCCCATCGACTCCGTGGTCACGGCGTTGCGCGCCAGGCACCCTTCGCACCATGTGCTCGACGATCGCTGCCTGGACGGGCTGGATTGGCCGAGCGGCATTTCGGCCCCGATTTCACTGCCAGCCGATACCCCCGCGCTGACGCTGCATACTTCCGGCAGCACCGGCGTCGCGCAGGCCCATGCGCGCAGCTGGCGCGAACTGGCGGCGATCGGGCGGCTCGATGCGCAGCGCCTGCTGCCCCACGGCGCCGTCAATCTCGTGGCCAGCGTGCCATCGCAGCACATGTACGGCTTGCAGACCGCGGTCCTGCTGCCGCTGTTCGGCGGCTGCGCCATCCATGATTCGCGCCCCTTGTTCCCGGCCGACATCGCTGCTGCGCTGGCCGGGTTGCCGCCGCCGCGCGCCCTGGTCACGACGCCAGTGCACTTGCGTGCCTGCCTGGCTGCCCATGTGAATCTGCCTGAGCTGCAGTTTGTCCTCTGCGCCACCGCACCTCTGGAGACGGCGCTGGCGCAACGCGTCGAGCAGGCCTGGCATACGCGGGTGTTCGAGATTCTCGGTTCCACCGAAACCGCCACGATCGGCACGCGGCGCACCACCGACGGACCGCTCTGGCAGCTGTTGCCAGGCACGCGCCTGGAAACTGCGGACTCGGTTTCGGTATTGCATGCCAGTCATCTGGTCGCGCCGGTCGCCCTGGCCGATATCCTCAGCATGGAAGGGCCCGGGCATTTTCGCCTGCTGGGTCGCGCCGCAGACCAGGTGAAGATAGCCGGCAAGCGCGCATCGCTAGCTGAGCTGACGCGACAGTTGCTGACGATACCCGGAGTCGTTGACGGCGTGATTTTCCTGCCACCTGGCGCACAGCGCACCGCAGCCCTGGTCGTGGCGCCCGGACTGCGCGCCGCAGCGCTGCTGGATGCGCTGGCGCAGCGCGTAGACACCGCCTTCGTGCCGCGGCCCTTGCGTCTCGTGCACAGCCTGCCGCGCGGCGAAGTCGGCAAGTTGCCGCAGGCCGCATTGCTCGAGGCACTGCGCGCCGCCAACAGCGCGCCAGAGCCCTCATGACCGAACACTGGGACCAGCAACGCGAGCGCGGTACACCGTTCATGATGTACCTGCTGGTGAAGACTGCACTGCTGTGCGGACGCCACGTGGTACGCGTGGTGCTGTGGCCGATCGTCGGTTACTTCCTGCTGACCAGTCCCGCCAGCGTGCGCGCCTCGCGCCATGCGCTCGCACGCCTGCTGCGCCGCCCGGCGCGCTACGCCGATGTGCTGCGACATTTCTACAGCTACGCCGCCTGCGCACTGGATCGCGTGCTACTGCTGTGCGGACGCAATCCGCGCCTGCAGGTGAGCATCCATCAGCCGCCCGAGCTGCCGAACACGGTCAAGCGCGGTGGCTGCGTACTGCTGGTCTCGCACATGGGCAGCGTCGAGGTGATGCGCAGCGTCGAAGTGCTGCGCACCGTCAAGGTGGCCGATCATGACCTGCAGGTCTCGGTACTGATGGACCTGCAGGCCGGCAGGAAATTCTTCGGGCTGATGAAGCGCTTCAATCCGCGGCTGGACATGAACATCATCGACGCCGGAATGCGCGGACCGCAGCTGGTGCTGGCCCTCAAGGCGGAGCTGGATGCCGGCCGGGTGGTCGGCATCGCGGCCGATCGCGCCCGTGCGGACGAGCGCTCGATCGAGGTGGAATTTGCGGGCGGCAAGGCGCGGGTGCCCGAAGGCCCGTGGCTGCTGGCGGCCGCCTGCAAGGTGCCCATCCTGCTCGGCTTCTGTCTTTATCAGGGCGGGAACCGCTACGCGGCGCACTTCGAGGTATTTTCCGACCGGCTCGAACTGCCGCGCGACACCCGCGCCGCGGCACTGCAGGCCGTGGCGCAGCGCTATGCACAGCGACTCGAACACTACGCCTGCTCGGCGCCCTACAATTGGTTCAATTTCTACGAGTACTGGCCCTCGGACATGGCCAAGCCATGACTCAGCCACGCATCTCCCACACCACGGCGACCTCCGCACTCGGCCACGGCCTGGCCGCGCAGCGCGAGGCGCTGCTGACTGGCCGCAGCGGCTTGAAGCCGCAGGCCTTCGACGATTGCCGCCTCGATTGCTGGGTGGGCGAAGTGAGCGGCCTCGATCGCCCCTTGCCGGATGCGTGGCGCCCCTGGGACTGCCGCAACAATCGTCTCGCCTGGCTGGCCCTGCAGCAGGATGACTTCCTTGCCCAGGCGCACAGATTGCGCGGGCGCTACGGCGCGGCGCGTGTCGGCGTATTCATCGGCACCAGCACGGGCGGCATGCACAGCGGTGAGCTGGCTTTCCGCGAGATGACGCCGGCTGGCGCGCTGCCGGACTGGTTCGACTATCGTCACACCCAGTCGATCTCCTCGCCCGCCGAATTCACCGCCAGCGTGCTGCAGCTTTCGGGCCTGACCCTGGCGATATCCACCGCCTGTTCCTCGAGCGCCAAGGTCTTTGCAGCCGCCAGCCGCGCGCTGCAGGCCGGATTTTGCGACGCGGCCCTGGTGGGTGGCGTCGACAGTCTTTGCCTGACCACGCTCCACGGCTTCAACACCCTGCAGTTGCTCGCGCGCGAGGTTTGCCGTCCGGCGGACGTCGACCGCAATGGCATTTCCATTGGCGAAGCCGCTGGCTTTGCGATCCTGGAGCATGCCGCTGCGGCGCCAGCGGGCGCACCGGCCCTGCTCGGCTACGGCGAATCCAGCGACGCGCACCATATGTCCTCGCCCCATCCGCAGGGCCGTGGCGCTGCCGCCGCCATGCTGCTCGCGCTGCAACGGGGCGGCCTGCGACCCGAGGACGTGGACTACATCAATCTGCACGGCACCGGAACCCAGGCCAACGATGCCGCTGAGGACCAGGGCGTCATCGCGGTGTTTGGCCGGCAAACGCCCTGCAGCTCCACCAAGGGATGGACGGGCCACACGCTGGGCGCCGCCGGCATCATCGAGGCGACACTGGCGCTGCAATGCATCGAGGCCGGCCTGCTGCCCTGCAGCCTGCAGACCAGGAATCCAGACCCGGCACTGCATGCGGCCGTTTTGCTCGAGACGCGTCGCGCACCGGTACGCCATGCACTCAGCAATTCGTTCGGATTCGGCGGCAGCAACTGCAGCCTGCTGTTTGGTGCTGCGGCATGAGCACGCCGTTGGCCGATCGCCCTCTTTACCTGCAGGCCGTGGGCATCGCGGGGCCGGGCATGCCAGACTGGCCGACAGCTGCCGCAATACTGCGCGGCGAGCAGGCCTATGAGGCCTCGGTACTTCCGCCCTACCGACCCAACCTGCTGCCGCCCAACGAGCGTCGACGCGCGAGTCGCGCAGTGTGCGCGGCGTTCCAGGTCGCCGAGCAGGCCGTGCAGGATTGCGATGCCTCGCAACTCGCTACGGTATTCAGTTCGGCCGACGGCGATCAATACATCACCGAGCGCATCTGCCGCGCGCTCAATACGCCCGAGCGCATGCTCTCGCCCACCGATTTCCACCACTCGGTGCACAATGCACCGGCCGGCAACTGGAGCATCGCCGCCGGTGCCCAGGGCCCTGCCACCGCAGTGGCGGCCTGGCATTGGGGCTTTGCCGCGGCACTGGCCGAAGCCGCCTGCATGGTATGGGTGGAGCAGCGCGCTACGCTGCTCATCGCCTACGACCTGCAGACGCCGGAGTTCCTGCGCCCGCTGAGCCTCGCACAGCAACCCTTTGCCGTGGCGCTGCGATTGTCGGGCAGCGCCGGCGCCAGCCCTTTGGCGCGACTCGGGCTCGCGATGCATGCAGCGCCCGAGACGCGCTGCTCGTCCGGGCCGCTCGAGGCGCTGCGGCTTTGCAATCCCGCGGCACGCTGCCTGCCCATGCTGCAGGCCATCGCCACCGAGACCCTTGGCGAGATCCAGCTGGACTGCGGCGCCGACCCGGTGCGCTCGGGGCTGCGCATAACCCTCGCGAATCCTTGAGGCGCCAACATGCAGCGAGGCTTGCTGGAACGACTGAACTACCTGCAACGCCTGGTGGGCACCGCCTTGAGTTTCGGTTTCTTCGGGCTGGGCGGCATGGCGATCGGCCTGGTGTTCTATCCGCTGATCCGCCTGCGCCATCGCGGCGAAAGTGAGCGTCGCCGGGCCGCTCGGCTGCTGATCCACAGGGTATTCGCGCTACACCTGAATTTCATGCGCTGGATGGGCGTGATGGACTATCGCGTCAGCGGCCTCGAGTCACTGCGCGCAAGTCGCGGAGAACTCATTGTCGCCAATCACCCCACATTGCTCGATGTGGTGTTCCTGATTTCGCAACTACCGGATGCGGACTGCATCGTCAGGAACGGCCTGTGGAACAATCCCTTCACGCGTGGTCCGGTGCGCGCCGCGGGGTACCTCCTGAACGACGGCTCGCCGGCGCTGATCGAGCGCTGCGCGGAGCGGCTACGGAGCGGTGCTTCGCTGGTGGTGTTCCCCGAGGGTACGCGTACCGTGCGCGGCGCCACGCTCAATCCCCTGCAGCGTGGCGCCGCGAATATTGCGGCACGCTCCGGCGCCCCCTGCCGCCCGGTCATAATCCGCTGCGATCCGCTCACGCTCACCAAGCATGAAAAATGGTACCGGATTCCACCGCGCCGCTTCTTCCTGAGCATGGAGGTGCGCGATGCCATGCCGGTTGCGAGTATAGTTGGAGCGTCCGCGGGGCCGGCCATTGCGGCACGGCGGATCAACGCGGCGCTGCAGGCCTATTTCATGGAAGAGCTGCGCGTCGCCTCACCGGCGGACCGTGCAGGCATGGGATCGGGGTCATGAGCATAGCGGGATTGGAATCCAGGGAAGCGATTCTGGCAACACTCAAGTCGGTGTTGCACGAGCTGTTCGAGATCGATACCAGTCGCATCAAGCCCGAGTCGCACCTGTATACCGATCTGGATATCGACAGCATCGATGCCGCCGATCTGGTGGTCAGGTTGCGCGAGCTCACGGGCAAGAAAGTCAAACCCGAGGATTTTCGCCAGGTACGTACGATCAGCGATGTGATCGACGTGATCGAGAAGCTGCTGGCGGCATGAAGCGGGCGCTCAAGCTATTGGCCGCCCTGTTGCTGATCGCCTACCCCGCCGCGGTGTATTTCGGACTGCTGCATTTCGGACTGGCACCACTGGCCTGGTTGCTCGCGGCAGCGGGACTGCTGCGTCTGGCCCTGGGTTATCGCGATCGCAATCTATGGCCGGTGGCGCTGGTTGCGATCGCTGTGGGTGCCGGCAGTGCGCTGCTGCGCAGCATCGAACTGCTGCGCTACTACCCCGCCTTGATCAACCTGGTGTGCCTGATGGCGTTCGGCTGGTCGCTGTGGCATCCACCCACCATCGTCGAGCGCATCGCGCGCCTGCAGGAACCCGATCTGTCGGCGGCCGGCGTCGCGTGGACGCGGGTCGTCACGCGGGTCTGGTGCGCGTTCTTCATCGTCAATGGCACGCTGGCCGTGCTGACCGCCCGCTTTGCGAGCCTGCAGACCTGGACGCTGTACAACGGCCTGATCGCCTACGTGATGATGGGCATGCTGTTTGGCGGCGAGTGGCTGCTGCGCCGGCGGCTGTTGTTGCGGGCCGCATGAATTCCGCCGCATCCGGAAACTGCGCCTTGTTGCCCGAAATCCTGAGCCAGGAAGCGGGTGCAGCGAGCCTCGTCATGCAGGCGCGGGTACCCTGCGACCTGCTGTACCTGCGTGGCCACTTCGACGGCACGCCGGTGGTCGCCGGCGTGGTGCAGCTGGCCTGGGTGCAACACTACGCGCGCAGCCAGTTTCAATTGCCGGGCGGCATCCATCGGCTGGAGCAACTGAAATTCCAGCGTCTGCTGCGCCCACCCGAGTCCTTCACACTGAGCATCGAGCTGCAGCGGGAAAGAGCACTGGTCGCATTCCGTCTGTATCACGACGAGCGCATATTTTCGTCGGGCCGGATGCTGTTCGGCCCGCAGGCCAAATGACGGCCGCGGCGCCAGGGGATTTCCGGGCCTGCGCCATTGTGCCGGTGTACAACCACGCGCAACGGCTGGCAGCTGTGGTGGCTGCGCTGCGCGCGCACGAGCTGCCGGTCGTGCTGGTGGATGACGGCAGCACCGATGGGAGCCGCGCGCTGGTAGCGCAACTCGCTACCGCCCCTGGCATCAGCGCCCTGGTACATGAGCGCAATCGCGGCAAGGGCGCCGCGATCAGCAGCGCTCTGCTGTGGGCGCGCACGCAGGGCTACAGCCATGCTCTGCAGGTCGATGCCGACGGCCAGCATGACCTGCGTGATGCGCCAAGTCTGCTGGCCGCAGCGCGTGCCCGGCCGGCAGCGCTGGTGACCGGCCGCCCGGTGTTCTCGGCCAGTGTGCCGCGCTCGCGCCTGTATTTGCGCTACCTGACGCACTTCTGGGTGTGGGTGAACACACTGTCAGTGCGGGTGCCGGACACGATGTGCGGCTTCCGTGTCTATCCGGTGGCCAGCAGCTGCGCGCTCGTGGAGCAGGATCACATCGGTCCGCGCATGACCTTCGACGTGGAAATCGTGGTGCGTCATTGCTGGCGTGGCGGCGAAGTCATTTCATTGCCGACCGCGGTGGAATATCACCCGGATGGCGTTTCGCACTTCCGCCTGCTGGAAGACAACCTGCGACTCTCGGGCATGCAGACCAGGCTGTTCTGCGGCATGTTGCTGCGCTGGCCGGTACTGCTGTGGCGCAACTGGCATCAGCCGCCGCCCTATCAGCCAGCGCCGCGCGCGGGAGCACGCCCATGAAACGGCTGCTGTGCTGCATCGGCGGATTGTTGCTGAGCGCCACGGCCGTTGCCGATACTGTCCAGGATGTCATGGCTATTCTTGGCCGCCACGTGCTGGTGCGCGCCAGCTACGAGCAACACAAGCGTGTCGCCGGGCGCAAGCGCGAGCTGCGATCGAGCGGCACGCTGGTATTCGCACGCAACCAGGGTGTGCTGCTGGAGATGAACCTGCCCGCGGTGTCGCAGCTGGTCATGACCGACACCGTGATCGTGCAGCGCAGCGCCGGGCAGACCATGCGCCTGAAACTTCAGCAGAGCCCCCTGGGCGCCGCGGCCACGGTCTTCGGGCAGCTGGCCAGCGGCAACCTGCAGCAGCTGCAGCAGAATTTTGCGGTCAGTGCCAGCAGCACGGGCACTACGCAATGGGAACTGAAGCTGACGCCGCGCTCCGAGGCCGTGAAGAAATCACTGCAGGAAATCCGCCTCGGCGGCGATCAGTTCCTGCAGGAGATCACCCTTTTCGATACGCGCGGCGGCCGCGTACTGCTGCAGCTTGCCGACCACCAGACGCAACCCGAAACGCTGAGTGCCGATGAATCAGAGCTCTTTCAGCTGGCTCACTGAACGGCGCTTCCGGGCTGCCGGCCTGCTGTGGCTGGCGGTGCTGCTGGTCGCCGGCGCGCTGCTGGCCCAGCTCTGGCACAGCGGTGTGCTGCGTCTCCAGTCCAACATCTACGCGCTGCTGCCAGCCAGTGAATATCGTCCTGAAGTGGCCGCCGCCTACCAGCGTGTCAGTGATGACGTCAACAATCGGCTGTTCATCGCGATACAGGCCGCCGACTCCGCGGCGCTGGAACAGGCCACGCGCGAAACCTTGCGCCTGGCTGCCGAATCGGGATTGCTGACCAGCGCGCCGCTGAACGCCGAGGGCAGTGCGGGTCCCGGCCTGTACGCGCACCGTGCCGTGCTGCTCAGCGACGCGGATCGCGAAGCGCTGCTGGGCGGCCACTATCAGGCGCTGACCGAGCGCGCGCTGGTGCAGCTGGCCAGCCCCCTGTATGGCGCCAGCGATCAGCAGTTGCGCGAGGATCCCCTGCTGCTGTTCCCGCGCTTCCTGCTGGAGCGGGCCGCAGCGGCCGGCGCCGGCGAACTTGAGGCAGGCTGGCCGACGCGCCGTGACGCTCAGCAGAGCGTACGACTGCTGGTGTTCGCGCTGCGTGGCAAGCCGTTTGACATGAGTTACCAGGGCAGACTGCTGCCCTGGCTGCAGCAACTCAAGCTGCAGATGCGCCAGTGGCAGGTAGCCGTACGCGCCACCGGTACCGTGGTGTTCGCAGCCACCGCGAGCGGCCGGGCGCAGCGCGAGATCTCGATCATTTCCATCGGTTCGACGCTTGGATTGACGATACTGGTGTGGCTGGCGTTTCGTTCGCCCCGGCCACTGGCGACCGAGCTCGCCTCGATGAGCGCGGGTTGCCTTATCGCTTTTCTGGGCACTCACCTGATATTCGGCGAAGTTCACCTGATGACGCTGGTGTTCGGATCAAGCCTGATCGGCGTCAGCGTCGACTACTCCATGCTCTTCATGTGCACGCAGGCAGCACACCCGCAGCGCGCCGCGTTACTGACCCTGAAGAGCCTGCTGCCAGCGCTGTTGATGGCCCTGGCAACAACGGTGGCAGGCTACGCGTGCATGGCTGCAACGCCGTTTCCAGGACTGACGCAGATCGCGATCTTTTCGGCGCTCGGCCTGCTGGCCTCATGGATTACCGGAATGCTGCTGTTGCCGCGCTTGCGCGCCCTCGACACACGCTACGCGCGCGCTGCGCTACGCCCGCTGGTTGCGGCGCGCAGCTGGGCAGCGGGACGGTTGCGCTGGAAGATTCCGCTGTTTTTCGGCGTGCCGGTGTTGGCTGTGCTGCTCGCCTGCCAATGGCGGGTGGACGACGATGTGCGCAACCTGCAGAGCAGAGACGCCAATCTGCTGGCAGACGAGTCATACATCAAGAACACATTCCAGGCGAGACAGAACAGCCAGTTCCTCGTGGTCTACGGCAGCGACGAGACCGATGTTGCGGAACGTGAAGCGGCGCTGCTGACACGGCTGCGCGTGCTGGTCAGCGACGGCCAGCTGCAGGGGTTCCAGGCTCTGGGCCTTTGGTCGCCGACCGCTGCGACCCAGGTGCGTACCTTGCACGCGTTGCAGTCCCTGCCCGACGCGATCCTGCAATCCTATGCCGAGGCTTCCGGACTGGAGCTTGGCGATTTGCGCCGGTGGCGCAGTGCACTTGCAACGGTGGAGCCGACGATCATCGACATTCCCGCATTGCGGCCCTGGCGGATCAGCGGGCGCATACGCCTGGTGACGCTCAGTGGCATAGAAGACTATCGCGAGGTAGCCAGGGCAGGCGCCGTGCCCGGCGTGCAGTTCGTGGATCCGGTCCATGAGCTCTCGGCGACCTTTGGCCGCTATCGACTCTACGGCGGCTGGCTGGTGCTGGCAGCCACGCTATTGCTGTCTGCAGCGCTGGCCTGGCGCTACGGTGCAGCGGCGCTACCTGCCACGCTGGGTCCGGTGCTGCTGTCGATACTGACCACGTTGCTGCTGCTGCTCTGGTGCGGTATAGCCATCAATCTGTTCGTGATCATGGCCCTGTTTCTTATCCTGGGCATAGGCGTGGACTATGCGATCTTCTTTCGGGAATCGCCGACGCAGGGAGACAGCGTCACCGTGGGCGTCACGCTCTGCATGCTGAGCACGGCTCTGGGTTTCGGCCTGCTGGGAATCAGTCACACTGCGGTGATACACGGCTTCGGTCTGACGGTGTTGTTCGGAGTCATTTC